>Ga0075365_10001617_pt1 | contig 10391 bp, 6 predicted proteins | sample EndMetdeltDD1765_FD_71387 | JGI IMG/M metagenome (GOLD analysis project Ga0075365, IMG submission 71387) | Populus endosphere microbial communities from Tennessee, USA - Endosphere MetaG P. deltoides DD176-5 | ecosystem: Host-associated > Plants > Roots > Endosphere | place: USA: Tennessee... | reverse complement strand
CAGGCCGCGCGCGTGCTGGGACAACTTGCGACGATCGTCGTTCTCGCGCGGCTGCTGCCGCCTTCGGCATTCGGCCTGCTCGCCATGGTGGCCGCGATCGGCCTTGTCCTCGACCTCCTGAAGGACTTCGGTCTTTCCTCCGCGACCATTCAGCGGCCGGATCTCGGCCAGGCGCAGATTTCCGCCCTGTTCTGGATCAATGCGGCCGCGGGCACGGGGCTGGCGGCGCTCCTGGCGGTCGTCGCGCCAATCCTCGCCGACTTCTATCACCAGCCCGACCTGGCGCCGGTGGCGCGCTGGCTGGCGCTCGGTCTGGTCATGAGCGGCCTCACCGTGCAGCACTGGGCATTGCTGCGCCGGCAGATGCGCTTCGCTGCCATCGCGGGAGTCGAGACCGCGGCGGACTATGCGGGCTTTGCCGCCGCGATCGGTCTTGCCGTCGCGGGCGAGGGTTATTGGGCCCTGGTCGCCCAGCGTCTGGTAACGCCCGCGATCCTGCTGATCGGGAGCTGGTTGGTCTGTCGCTGGCGACCGGGCCGGCCCGCCGCGGCCGTGGGCCTCGCCAGCCTCTTGCAGTTCGGCACGTCGGTCACGGCGAGCGGGCTTGCCAGCGCCCTGGCACGCAGTTTCGATCAGATCATGATCGGCTGGATGTGGGGGCCCGCGCTGCTGGGCCTCTACGAGCGAACGTCCCGCCTGTTGCTCCTGCCGGTCAACACGATCAATGCACCTGTCTATGCCGCCGGCATGCCGGCTCTCAGCCGGTTGGTCGGGCACCCGGATCGCTATCGCGCAATGTTCGGCCAGATCGTCCAGAAGCTGGCTTTGCTCACGATGCCGGTCTTCGCCGTGGCGGCCGTCTGCGCCGATTGGGTCGTCGAGATCCTGTTCGGCGCGGCATGGCGGCAGGCCGTGCCGCTCGCCGCCCTGTTCAGCCTGTCGGCGACCTTCCTTCCGGTCCTGCTGACGATGGGCCTGCTCTACCTGACCCAGGACCGCACCGGTGAATTGCTGCGTGCGACACTGATCGACTCGTTCATCTGCGTGCTCGCGATCGCCGTTGGACTGCCATGGGGTGGCGTTGGCGTCGCCGCGTCGCTCACCCTCTTGGGGCTGGTGCTGCGTGCGCCGCTCGCCTTCTGGCTGGCGACGCGTCGCGGCCCGGTGGGCACGCTCGCGGTCTGGCGGGCCATTGCACCGGCCGTCTCCGCGGCGTCCGTCGCTGCCGGCGCCGTTTGGCTCGTCCGCCATCATGTGTCGCGCGAGGTGTCCGTCGAGGCTCTTGCCGCCACCGGAGCGGCGGCGCTGCTTGCGGTCGTGCTCACGCTGCTGGCCTGGCCCGAAACGCGCCGGGAGATGCGCTCAGCTGCCCACCGTGCTGCCGTCCTCGTCCGACGTCGGCGCGCCTTTCTTGAGCCGTAGCCGGCCCGCGGCGTCCACCCAGAGGCGATAGTCACCCAGCCGGGCTAGATTGGGACTTCGCCACTGTGCCCCGAAGCGGACGCCGCCGCCATCTTGTGCGGAGATCTCGACGGCGTCGAAGTCCTTCACATATTCGACGCTGCCACTCGGTGCGATCACCGTGGCGCGCGCCTTCTTCTCGCCGTCGAGGCGGGCAAGACCGGCACCCTTGGCGGCCGCATCGCCGCTGCCGGAGCAGCCGATCATGACGAACTGTCCGACCGCATAGGCGTCGATCAGACGCTTCTGCTTGAACATCGAATAGGCCGTGCAGCCGATCAGGGTGCCGAAACCCTGCAGCCAGATACCCGGGCCGCCCTCGGCGAAGGAGGGTGCGGCTTCATGGTTGTTCTCGAAGCCGCAATTGGACAGCAGCGTGCAGCCGTTCAGCGCCGTCAGGCCGTGCTTGCCGTTCAGCAGGAAGTAGCAGCCGTGGAAGGCAGCGTCGTAACAGCCGTTGACCATGGCGACGCCACACTGGCCGTTCTGGCCGAAGACGCAGCCGAAAGCATGGATCGCCGACAGGATGCCTGCCTTTTCGCCGTGGCCGAGCGTCAGGCCGTTGCGCTTGTTGTCGCGCAGGTAGGTATTGATGATCTGGCCTTCGAAGACGTTGCCCATCATGCGGCAGCCATCGCCGCCGCAGCCTTGCACGGAAATGTCGCGCAGGCAGAAATTATAGAGGTAATGCTCCTTGTGCTCGCACTCGAGCAGGATTCCATGGCCCTCGCGACCGTTGCCCAATATGTCGAGGCCTTCGAGCAGCAGGAAGCGAACCGTGGACTGGCTGGCAATCTCGAGCACGTTGCCGCCGTCGGTGATCGCCGAGACGAGGCGGGCACCATGGGCCAGGATGCCGTGGTTGCGCGTGATGTTGCCCTTCGGGCCGGGTTGCGAGCGGAATCGCAAGGTGCGCGTGATGCGATAGGTGCCAGGCGGAATGGTGAGGAAACCGGGACCGCCTGGCGCGAACGCCGCGTCGAGGGCGGTTTGCAGCGGGATGCTGTCGTCGGCGATGCCGTCGCCGCGGGCACCATAGGAAGCGGCCGATGCCATCTGGCGGGCCGCAGGCTGCTGCGCCGGTGCCTCTGTCGGCAATCCGGCCAGGGTGAGGCCGGTGCCGGCGGCCAGCAGCCCGCGGCGCCCGGTGTCTTTTGGATTCATGTTGCAAACCTCGCCAGTGGGGATTGCCAGCGCGGCAGCGCGGCGTGCTCGCGGGCGGCGCGCGTGCTCAGGATGGAGGTTCCTGCTGCAATCAGCAGAACCGCCCAGGTCTTGGGGCCGACATAGGCGCCGGATGCCTGGCCCAGGATCAGCCAGACGGCCCAGCAGTAGAGCACGCTCGGCACGCCCAGCAGCCGCAGCCAGACGGAGAGTGCGGCGAACATGACGATGCCGCCGACCAGACCGAGATAGATCCAGTGCAGCCAGAAGTAATTGGTCAGCACGTCGCCGATGCGCGTGATGCGCCAGGCGGACTGGAACGACGGTGAGTTCATGTAGACGTTCATCACGTTGTCGGTGATGAATGGTTCGCCGGTCAGGCCCGCGCCCGCCCACGGGTAGTGGCGGAAGATGTCGAAGGCGACGAGCATGGGGCCGGTGAACCGATAAAAGAAGCTCGCATCCTCGCCGCGCGACAGCTCGGCAAGGCGTGCCGCGAACAGCGACTGGCCGACGGCGATCGTGATGCCGAGCAGCACGATCGACAGGGCGATCATGCCGACGACGCGCGCGGCGGACCGCCGCCGATGGCCACCGGACAGGAAGATCAGGTAGGGAATCATCAGCAGCAGCATCAGGACAAGCGTCGGTCCGGGCAGGACCACGAGGGCCAGCCCGACCAGACCGAGATAGACGGGAAGCTTCCAGCGCCACGGGCTCACGATCAGCCAGGCCGAGCTGTAATGCGTGTAGGCGAAGGTCACGGCCGACGGTTCCGACGTGAAGAGCTTCGGTCTGATCCGGCCGTAGAGCATCTGGTCGCGCAGGTCGGCGTCGTAGACCACGCCCGAATCGTAGATCCGCTCACGGACGCGGTCGCTGAGGGCACGCAGGCCGGCATGGCTCTCGAGCAGGCAGCCGACGATGATGAAGATGCAGAAGCCCAGCAGGATGCGTGCGAGCTGCCGCCTGTCGGCGCGGACCAGGGTCAGGAACAGGCCGTAGGAGATCACCATCCCGTAAGTGAGCTGCACGAGGCCGGTGAACCGTTTGCCGAGAAACGCAAGGTCGGTGGCCGCCAGGATGAAGGCGACGTACAGAGCGATGACGCTCAGCAGCCCCGCCAGATGCCTCGGTTGAATGTCGTCGCGACGCCGCCATAGCAGGATCAGCCCGGCAAACCCCGAGGGTGCGCAGGTGAGCGGCACCTTCGCCGTGATCTGCAGGGAGACGCCGAGATAGAGGCCGAGCAGGAACAGGGCGATCAGCGCCTGATCGACGCTGGTCAGTTGCCGGTCGGCGGCCGGCAGCCGCTCTGCCGCCGCGGTCATGGCGCGGTGATGGCGGAAAGGATCTGGTGGCCGCGGCTCGACCAGTCGAACTTGTCGCGACAGGCGGTGAAGGCCCGTTCCTGCAGGCGGTTGAGCAGCCTGGTATCGTCGATCGCCTTCAGCACACCCTGGGCCAGCGCTGCATGGTCCGGAAACAGCATGACGCTGTCGTCATGGCGCAACGGCACGCCGGCGAAGGAACCCGTCAAGGCGAAGATCGGCACCCTATTGAAGACATACTCCAGGACCTTGAGCTTGAAGCCGCCACCGTTCCGCTCCGGCACGATGGCGATGCGTGCCTGGTCGAGGAACGGGCTGACCTCGGGCACCGTGCCTGTGAAGCAGGTGGCGCGAACGTTGCGCCGCAGCTGCGCCAGGAACGCTTCGTCGGCGCTCCCCACGGCCTGCAGCTCGGCGCCCGCCTGGGCAAACATCGGATCGGCGATGGCGACGAATTCCGCCAGGTTCATGCGCTTGGCGATCCAGTCGAAGCTCCCGACGATCACGGCACGGCGAGGCAGGTCCGGCGAAATCCGGCGCTTCTCGATGCGACGGCCGCAGTAGCCGGGCGTCAGCACGTCCATCGGCTTGTCGCAGTGGCGCTGGCGATAGAGCAGCAGGTCTTCCGAGGTGATAGCGGTGACGAAGTCGACAGCGTCGACGAGCTCGCGTTCGAGGCGGGAGACCTTCAGGGCATCCAATCGCACCGCCTGGCGCTTGAGGAAGAGGGGCTGGTTCTCGGCGATCTGGGCACGGACACTTTCCTCGTGGTTGTGCGATACGTAGACCAGTCGCGGGCGGCTGTGCCGGCCGGCGTAGAAGTCGAGGACGCGCGACAACGCCCAGCCCACGGAGATGCCGTCGAAGACGATGCCGTCCCATTCGCCGTATTCCAGCAGCTCATCGAGCGTGCGTCGCATCCCGGACGTGCGGCAGCGATAGGCGGTATGGGGCAGGGCCGAGGCAAGGCTTCCCCAGCGCGAGTGCGGGGCGTCGACCGGCAACCACCAGACGACGTGATCTTCGCGCCAGCCGTTGCCCTTGGGCGATTCGGCCCGCCGCAGGCCGAGTACCTCGACCTCGCTGCCGGTCGACCGCATCGCATCGATCAGCCCTCCCGAGTAGATGAACTGACCGTTGTGCCTCGGTTCGGGGTCGGCGAGCGTCAGCCACAGCACGCGTGGCCGCCGGTCGCCGGGCGCGACATCAGAAGGCGTTGCGGCCGGTGAAACCGCCGAGCGCGGTGCGGAGGATGATCTTGAGGTCGAAAGCGATCGACCAATGTTCGATGTAGTAGAGGTCATGTTCGACACGCTTCCGTATTTGTTCGACGGTGTCGGTCTCGCCCCGCCAGCCATTGACCTGGGCCCAGCCGGTGATGCCCGGCTTCACGCGGTGCCGGGCGTCGTAGTACTTGACCGCCTCCTGGTAGAGCAGTGTTCCGGCCTTGGCGGCCGTGGCGTGCGGGCGGGGACCGACGACCGACATGTCGCCGCGCAGCACGTTCAGGAACTGCGGCAACTCGTCGAGGCTGGTGCGCCTCAGGAAGGCGCCGAGGCGGGTAATGCGCGGGTCGTTGCGCCGCGTGAGCTGCTCGGCGTTGGCGTCGGCCTGGGCATGGAACATGGTACGGAACTTCCACACCTCGATGAGCTGGTTGTTGAAGCCGAAGCGCTTCTGGCGGAACAGCACCGGGCCGGGGCTGTCCAGCTTGACGGCGATCGCGATGGCGAGCAGCACCGGAGAAATTGCCGCCAGGATGGCGGCGGCGACCAGCCGATCCTCGAGGTTCTTGGCGATCCAGCGCCAGTCGCGCAGTGGCTTGTCGATGGCATTGAGGAAGGTATGGCCCGCGATGTGGCTGACCGACACCGTTCCCAGGCGAAGGCCGAACGAATCGGGGCACAGCCTGACATCGACCGGGACGAGGCTTAGCCTGTTCAGGGTCTCGACGAGTTGGTGCTCCGCGCCGAGCGGCAGCGCGACGATCACCGCGTCGATACCGTAATGGCGTACGTCGTGTACCAGGTCGTCGACGGTTCCCAATATGTCGTGGCCCATGCAGCGGCCCGGCAAGGAAGCGGCCTCGTCGTCGTAGACGCCGACAATCCGCGTATCGGACCGGGCGCCGGCGTTCAGCTTGCGCAGGAGGTGTTGCGCAACCGAGCCGGATCCGACGACGGCGATGCGCTCACCGAGGCGGCCATCTCGCGCCCAGCGCTGCATGAGGCGGTGCATGACGACCCGGCCGGTGCCCAGCAGGGCAACGCTGGCGGCGAACCAGGCGACGACCCAGGTACCGTCCGCGGCTGTCACGGGCTCGATCAGCAAGCCGGTGACGAACAGCGCGGCCATCGCGCCTAGCCAGCCGAGCATCATGCGCCCAAGCGAAACCTCGAGCTGGGCGAACTGCGCCAGGCGGTACGCACCGGCAAGATGCAGGAAGTTGAGGCCGAGTACCGTGCCGAGCAGGACGACAAGCCCCGAGAGCCGCCAATCGATCGCAGAACCGTCCCAATGCATTGCCGAGACGCCGGCGCCGAGGAGACATGCAGCGTCGACCGTCGCCATGAGGCGAATCACGATCGCTTCGGAGATCGTACGACCCGCGGTATCAGGCCCGGATGAGAGAGATGCCGCTTTGTCGACGGGCACGTCGCCGATGGATTGACTGAGCGCAATGGCGCGAGGGCGCGGGTCGAGGCGAGAAGGCATCTGAGGCTCCGTTCAGCCGGGTCTCAACGATATGGGATGATTGTCCACGTCGTGCCCCACCGTTGTTGTGATCAAGTGGAGATTGCGGTTGCATCGGGCGCGAGCACGGCAGCGGCGAAGCGCGCCGGCGTCTGTGAAGCGGCGAAGGCGTGCGCGGAGGCGACATCGACGAATGACGACGGGCCGAGCTGTGCCATTTGAGTGATCGCGGCGGAGAGGGCCAACGGACTGCACGAATCGACGGCAAGCCCCAGTCGATGCTCGCGCGTCAGGCGGCCGACCAGGCCGTAATCCTGCGCGAGCACCGGACGGCCGGCGCGGGCGGCCCATAGCAAGACGCCACTCGAGCCGACGAAGCGTTGATAGGGAGCCAGGATGACGCTGCTGCGTTGGACGAGCCCCTCGAGTTCCGCTTCGTCCAGGCGACGATCGTCGATGTCGATCCACAGATTGGGATGGGCGCGCACCAGCCGCCGGCGCGCCTCGTCGAGGCGGCTCTGCAGCGCGGGGTCGATTCGACCGGCGAACAACACGCCGATCCGGGCTGCGATGGCGGGCGGCAGGCGCTCGAGCGCATCGAGCACGATCAACGGACCCTTGCGCTCGGTGAGATAGCCGAACAGCAGGAAGATGATGCGGTCGCCTGGCAAGCCGCCGGTGTCGCTGTCGCAGTCGGCTGTCGTCGCGGCGGGGTGCGCGGGATCGGGCAGGTGATGCACCTTCTGGCCATGGGCGTAGCGCCGCGCGGCGAAGGCCGGAAAGAAGGGATCGAGCGACAACACGCGGCCCAGCGCGGGATTGCGCAGCATCAGCCGGTAGAGGAAATCCTTGCGCAGGTCGCGCACGCGCTCGTGCGGCCGGGTCTTGTGGCCGCTGAAGCTCCGGTAGTGCACGGAGGGCCGGAACAGGATGCCCGACAGCGTCCTGCCGCCGCCACCCAGCCCGATCGCCAGAGGCAGGGCAAGCAGGTCGAGTGAGAGGAACAGTCCCGAGGTGGCACCGCTCTGGCCGAGATGACGGCGCATCGTCCACCAGCGAGCCAGGGCGGCCAGCGAAAGACGACGATGCGTGCACCAGTGAAGCTCGCGCGCAGACAGCGGGCGCAATTCCACCCTGCCCATTACGTCGGCGGGCAGCGTTCGGGCCAGGGCCTGGCACAGCGCTTCGGGCGCGGCCACCGCGATCGAGGGCCGGCTGCGATCGGTGGCGGCGTGCTCGATCAGGTGCCGCAGCCATTCCTGAGAATGGCCTTCGACATCCGGCTCGAACACCAGCATGTCGCGCGGCACGCGATCACCGGCCTGCCGCAAGCTCATCGAGACGGCTCATGAAGGCGCCGAGGATGCGCGGCTTGGCATAGTTCCGTTCGACGAACGCCCGGCCACGCCCGCCGAGCTCCGTGCGCAGGCGCGCATCGTCGGCCAGGCGGACAACGGCGTCGGCGAAGGCCGCCGGCTTTCCCGGCGGCACGCAGAGGAAGGCGTCGCTCTCGCGCTGCAACTCCCAGAGCACGCTGCCCGGCAGGGCGGTTGCGACGAAAGGCCGGCCGACCGCCATGATGTTGAAGACCTTGGAAGGCACGGCGAAGGCAGCCGCTTCGGGATTCTGCGGAACAAGATGGATGTCGCCGGCCGCCAGCGCCGGGCCGAGCGCTTCATTGGGCTGCAATTCGGCCAGCCGGACATTGTCCAGCCGCCGGCTGGCGATCTCGTCCGCCAGTTCGCGGCTCCGGTTGCCATTGCCGCGCAGGACGATCTCGATGTCCGGCCGCACGACGGCGAGTTCGCAGGCAAGAGCGACCACCTGGTCGAGGCCCTGCTTGCGGCCGAGATTGCCGCTGTACAGCACCCTCACCGAAGTGCGCACCTCCGGGGTCGTCGCCCTTATCTGGTCGGTGTCGACCCAGAGCGGGATGACCTCGATAGGGACCGTGACGCGGTTTCGACGAAGTTGCGTCTTCATTTCGGCGGAGAGAACCACGACCAGATCGGTACGGTTGAGCAGCATCCGTTCGCAGGCGCGCATCAGCCGCGCCAGCCTCGCCCCGCCCGCGATGCCGAGTTTCTCCGCCAATCCGGACTGGATGTCGTGGACGAGCGCAATACAGACGCCGGTGCGACTTCGAGCGGCGATGCCCAGCGCCACCGAGAGAATTGAAGGGCAGAGGGCAAGCACGACCGAATGCCGGCGAATGCGGCCTGCGGCGAGCGCCACCAGTCCGCGCAGCAGGAATTCCGCCTCGTTGACGATCCGCGCCGGCGCGCTGTCGCTGCGTGGAGCGCCGACCGGCAGACGCTCGACTGCGCAGCCGCCAACGACCTCGCGATGATGCCCTGCGTCGCGATAGGCCGGGAAGACCTGGGGATCGGGATAATGGGGCAAGCCGCTCACCACCGTCGTGCGTCGGCCATGGCGCGTCATCCAGTCGGCCATATCGGTGCTGAACGGCGCCGAGCCGATCAACTCGGGCCAGAAGTAGCGTGAGACGAAGAGGACGTCGGACCGCGGACGCATGGCACGTCAGCCGAACGTGGCGCGGTTGCCGCGGGCCTTCTCGTAGAACGGATCGAGGTAGCCGTACTGCCTGTACTGTTTGGAGACCACGCGCGACATCACGACGCCCGCGACGTCGCCCTGGGCGTCGACGATCTGCCTCAGCGCGTCGATTGCGTTCTCCTGGCGCGTATGGCCCCAGCGCACGACGAACAAGACCTTCTCCACAATGCGCGCGAGTGACAGGCCGTCCGCCGTCACCAGGGTTGGTGGCGTGTCGAGAAGCACGAACTCGTAGTGCGCGGTCAAGGCCTCCAGGAGGTGACGCATGCGCTCGGAACCCAGCAGGTGGGCCGAACGCGGGTTCCACGGGCCGGCCGGCATGATGTCGAGGCCGGAAACCGCTTCGTGATGGATGACCTCGTCGAGGTTGGCATGGTCGTCGCCCAGGAGGTTGATCAGGCCGTCGCGGTTGCTGCAATGGAAGATCTGGTGCAGACGCGGACTGCGCCAGTCGCAGTCGATCAGCAAGACCCGCTTGCCGTTGCTTGCGAGCAGCCGGCCGAGCGACGCCGCCATGACCGACTTGCCCTCCGAGGGCGTTGCCGAGCTGAACATGATCGTGCGTGGCGAATCGGCGGCTTCCGAGAGCTCGATCCCGACATGAACGCGCCGCAGCGCCTCGCTGTAGGCGGAGGTCGGCTGGCGCAGGACCTGCATCGCCGGCGGCGTGCGTCCACTCACCTGCGGCACCATGGCGATCACCGGCAAGCCTGTCAGGGTCTCGACCTGGTCGGCGCGACGGAACGTCCGGTCACCGCTTTCCCGCATCAGGGCGATGGCGGCTCCCACCATGAGGCCGCCGGCCACTCCCAGCAGGGCGATCAGGCTCTTGGGGGGATAGCTCGGCGCCTGGGCGGGAGCCGCCGCCGAGACCAACTTGGCATTGGCGTCGAGGATGTTTTCCGTCCCCATGGTCTGCTTGGCGCGCACCAGCATCGTCTCCAGCAGGTTGCGGTTCACGGTGGCGTCCCGCTCCAGCGCCTCGAGCTGGATCGACTTGTCGTTCACCGCGCCCATCTGCTGCTTCAGCTGCTCGAAGTTCCTGGAAAGTGTCTCGTAACGAGCGGTGGCCGTGCGGGCTTCGCGCATCAGGCCGTCGACGATCTTGGCGACTTCGGCGCCGACGCGTCCCTGCAGATTGCCGACCTCGGCGCGCGCCTTGAC
>Ga0075365_10001616_pt1 | contig 10391 bp, 5 predicted proteins | sample EndMetdeltDD1765_FD_71387 | JGI IMG/M metagenome (GOLD analysis project Ga0075365, IMG submission 71387) | Populus endosphere microbial communities from Tennessee, USA - Endosphere MetaG P. deltoides DD176-5 | ecosystem: Host-associated > Plants > Roots > Endosphere | place: USA: Tennessee... | reverse complement strand
CCCAACAGGGTGACATCGCGCGTCCCACTGGCCCGACCCATGCCACTGCCGTCGGAAACCCAGCAGACAGTGGCCAACGCGGTGGCGTGTCGATGTCAGGCGACAGGCTGGCCAAGCTCGTCAGCACACCAGCAGCGAGCGAGAGCATCGAGACGGTCGTTTGACACCTCTGGTCGATCCATTTGGTGCTCATGGCTTCGGTGAACCCCCAGTGGCTTGGTGAGCTCGGGTCCAGTTTTGTCGCGGCCGCTGAGGTGATTCTCACGTGAGCGATGTCAGTGCCGCCGATAGACTCGGCGAGTCCCTGTAGCGCAGGGTCACCGGAATGTGGCGCAGCTTGGTAGCGCACCTGCTTTGGGAGCAGGGGGTCGAGAGTTCAAATCTCTCCATTCCGACGCTCTGACCTGATCTGATCAGCAAAGTTGTTCACTCAGACCATGTATCTACGGTGTATTCATTTCCGATCACGGGAGACGCCGAGAGGTGACACGTGAGTTGGAAGCAACGGGTCAGTCCGCAAGCACCGCGGCTAGTGGGCCGTTCGGATCGAAGAGATCGACACCGAGACCGGTCATCGGCGTCCTCGCCAGATCGGTACGTACACATCGCAGCGCAGCGCCATGGCCGCCGCTCGCGAGTTCCGAACGAACGAACGCAGCACCGAGCGTGGCACAGTGAGTTGGCTCGTCCGCCGCTACGTCGAGGGCAAGTCCGACATCACACCGAAAGCAGGCGAGCAGTTCTCGTGGGCGATCCCGCACATCGAGAGCGAACTCGGCGCGATGCCGCTGTCCTGAATCGACCGCTTGAAGTCGTCCGGCGGATCAACATGCTCGCCGACGCGGCCGAGGAGGGCCTGATGCCCGCTCAGCCCGGCGGCGCCAGTGCCACTGCCGAGAACCCGCCAAGCCGGTCAAGGTGAAGGATATTCAAGCCTGCGAGGCAGCCGAGGTCGCGCGCTTCATCGATGCGATTCACCGTGACTCCCGAAATATCCTTGGAACACAACTATTCACTGCGCGGCGGAACCGCCCCGGACTCAGTTCGACTCGAGCGGTCGGCGACGACGTCTCAGGGCCAGCAGCGTGCCGCCGGCGAGGAGCGCGAAGAACGAGAGCGTCACGACTCCGGTCGCATCGTTGCCGGTTGCGGGCAGCTCGCCTGACAACGTCCTCACGTTGAGGATGAGCGACGCCGACAGGCTGCACCCGCCTCCCGTCGAGCTGACGGTGATCGTGTACGAGCCCGGCTGCGTCGGCGCGGTGGTCCCCAGGCTGACGGCACCGAAGCCGTTGGTCGGTGACGTCCCGAGCTGGCTGCTACCGCCGGGACCGACTGCGGTGAACGTCGCCGCCGCGTTGGCGCAGAGGTTGGCGGCCGACAGCGTGATCGCCTGACCGGCGATCGGGCTGGCGACGTCCGACGTCACGTTCGGCCCGCCACCGCCACCACCCGACGGCACGGTCGTCGTGCCACCGGGCGGGAGTGTCGTCGTGGGAGCGACCGTGGTGGTCGTCGCCGCTGTGGTGGTCGTCTCCTCAGAGGTCGTCGTGGCGGCGACGTCGTCGTTGGTGATGGTCACCGTCGCCACGGCCGGCGAGCCCAGCTGGACGCCCGGTGTCACCACCGTCAGCGTCACGTCGACGGTCTCGTCGGGCTCGAGGTCCGGATCGCCTGTGATCGTCAGCGGCACCGGTGCGGACGGCTGACCTGCCGTGATGGTGACGTCGGTGTTCAGGGTGTTCGTGTCGGTCCCTTCGGTCGCAGTCCCACCAGTGATCTGTACGTGCACCGTGACGTTCGCCCCCTGTACGGCGTTCAGCACGACGGTCAGACCGGCGCTGGTGTTCGCCGGCGCGTTGCCCTCGACGACCGCGGTTGCGGCCGTGTTGAGGTTGACGGTGGGCCCGGCGATCAGGACGACGTCATTGCCGTCGCCGCCGTTGTACTTGACCACGAACGGCGTACCGCCGATCATCAACGCGGCGTTGTTCGGCAGCCCGGCGAAGGTGCCCACCACCGGGTCGGCGCCGTCGTTGTTGATGATGGTGAACGTGTTGCCGTTGGTGGGAACGAACCCGAGTGATGCCGCCAAGGTCCCACCGAGGGTGACGGTGCCCGTCACGTCGAGCTGGTCGTACTGCGTTCCCACGGTAGTGCCGTTGAGCTCGACGTTCAGCGTCGCCGGGCCGGCAAGGTTGAAGTTCCCGGCGACTGGCACTTGGGCCGGGCTCGCGCCGGGCGAGACCGTCCCGCCGAGGGCGTTGATGCCCTTTGGGGTTCCGGTTCCTTTCAGGGTCCCGCCATTGACCGTGACACCCGCGAGCGCGAGGTTTCCGGTGAGGTTGAGCGTGCCGGAGTTCACCACGATCGGGCCCGCGAGCCCTGGCATGGTGCCGGCGATGTTCACGGTCCCGCTCCCCGCGGTCCCGACGATCAGGCTGCCGTTCGACACGAGGTCAAGGCCGGTGAAGTCACCTGCGCCGGACAGCGCAAGCGTTCCGCCGCCGAGGTTCATCGCCGAGTTGACCGCGAAGGTGCCCCCGCCGGTCTGGCTGATCGTCCCGTCGTTGCCGACGAACGTCGTCGCGATGTTGTAGTTCGTCGTACCCGAAACGTTCGTGGCCGCGATTCCCTGGTCGAGGACGATCGCGTTGCCGCTCAACGTGTACCCGGGGAACGTCACCTGGATGTCGTTGAAGATCTTCCCGGCCGCGAGGTCGTTGTTCGGCGTGAGCAGACCCGAGCCGAGACCGCCGAAAACCAGCGTCTCGTCGGGCACCTGACTCCCTTGCGGCGCGACGTCGGGGCTCCAGTTGGTCGCGTTCGACCAGGAGGCCGTCGGCGCGGCGCCCGCGTCCCAGTTGAACGTCGGCGCCAGGAACAGCGTGACGTCGTTGCCGGTCCCACCGACGTACGAGATCTTCGCGGGGAAAGTCCCGCCGACCATCGTCGTCGCCCCCTCGGCCAGCCCCGCGAACGTGCCGCTGACCGGGTCGACGCCATCGTTGTCGATGACGACGATCTCGACCCCCACGGGCGGCGTTCCGGCGCTGTTGCCTGCATTGAAGAACCCGCCGGCGAGGTTGACCGTGCCGTTCACCTTGAACTGGCCGAACGTCGTGCCGGCGACCGGAGCGCCCCCGTTGATCGTGGTGCTCAGCTGGGTCGTGGTGCCGACGCTGAGGTTGCCGTCGATCGTCAGGATGCCCTGGGTGTTGAACGGCGCTGTGACGTCTGCCGGCGACGCGCTCGCGAAGGTCGGTCCTCCGGGGCTGCCGAGCAGCGTAAGGCTGCCGGTGCTGCCGTCGCCGAGGATCGCACTCCCGACGGTCCCTGGTCCTGTGCCGGTGACGAAGGTGGGAGCGACGAGCGTGCCGGAGAGCGCGACGTTGCCCTTGTCGACGTTCAACGGCCCGTTCCATCCGGCCTGTCCCGCGAGGTTGAGCGTCCCGCCGCCGAGTCCCTGGGTCTTGTTGACGGTCAACGCGCCGCCGGCGAGCTTGTCGGCCTGGATCGTCTGCGTCCCCCCACCGGTGAGGGTCAACGTGTTCCCCGCATTGACTGTGATGGTGCCGCCGAAGATGGTCTCGCCGCCCGTCTGTTGATCGAACGACTTGTTTGCCGCGGACAGGACCATCGGGAAGGTCAGCGTGTTGATCAACGTCGTGTTGTTTCCGAACAGGGCACCCGTCAGGTTGATGCTGTTGCCGCTGATTGTGTAGCCGCCGGCGTTGAAGATGATGTCCTGGAACGCAGTGCCGGCCGGGAAGTCGTTGACGTTGGTCAGACGTGCTGCGCCGCTCGGGAAGATCAGAGTCGCTCCGGCCAGAGGAGCCACATCTCCGACCCAGTTCACTCCGGTGGTCCAGTTGTCGTTCCCACCGCCGCCGTCCCAGATCTTGGCGTTGGTGAGCGAGAGACTGAAGTCGTTGCCGTCGCCACCCGTGTAGCTGGCGACCATCGGGACTCCGCTCACGACCACGATCGCTCCCTGGGCCACGCCCTGGAAGGTCCCGACGATCGGGTCGCTGCCGTCGTTCGCGATGATGACGAGTTCCGCGTTGCCCGGCGCGGCCGACGAGTCGACCTGTAGCGCTCCGCCGAGGGTGACGGTGCCCGTGACATTGAGCCGGTCGAAGTCAGTGCCCGCGACCGTTCCGGGTCCGTTCACGTCGATCTGGAAGACGGACGAGCCGTTCAGGACGACGTCCGAGGCCGACGTGAAGGTGCCCGCGGTGTTCTGGCTCCCGGGGAAGAAGCGGCCGGAGTCGATGTTCAACCCGTTGGCGCCTCCGGTCCCGAAGAGCGAGCCCTGGAACATGCCCGAATTGCCGTGGTTGACCACCTGCGCGTTCGTGAGTGTCGCGTTGAGGAACAGGTTGCCCGAGTTGTTCGTGAACGGACCAGCGAAGCTCTTCGCCCCGCCCATGATCGTCACGTTCGTCTGCGTACCCTCGATCGTCATCGCACCGTTCGTGATGTTGCCCGAGAAGGTGATGTTCTGGCTCTGGCCGATCGAGATCGTGCTGCCGTCAGCATCGACGGCCCCCGCGAAGGTGATGCCGGAGCTCGGCGCCTGCACACCTCCGCCGCCGGTGAACGTCGTGTCGAGCGAGACAGTATTGGAGCTGGCCCCGCTGGTGTTGACCACACCGCCCGTGAGCGCGATCGCGTTGCCCGTGAGGTTGTAGTCGGAAGCGCCGTCGAAGAGGATGTCGGCGAACGAGGTACCCGCGGCGTAGTCGTTCTGGTTCGGCTGGTCGATCACCGCGACTGGCGGGTTGTTGCCGAACCGCAGCGTGTCACCGGCGACCGGCGCGACGTTGGTCTCCCAGTTGGCCGAGGTGCTCCAGAAGTCGTCGGCGGCGGCCGGACCACCGTCCCACGACTTGATGGCGCCGCTCGCCGTGAGCGTCACGTCGTTCCCGTCACCACCGGTGTAGCTGATGGTGAACGGTGTCCCGTTGATGTTCACCGTCGAGCCCTGCGGCTTGCCGATGAACGTCCCGACGATCGCGTCAGCGCCGTCGTTCTGGAGCACCGTGAACGACATGCCGGCGGTGAGGACGACGCCGGTGGCGTCGAAAGTGAGGTTCCCGGCGAGGGTGACCGTGCCCGTGACGAACAGCGAGTCCGCACTCGCACCACCGTTGATGTCGTACTTGTACGTGCCGCCGGCCCCGACAGTGAACCCGCCGGCCGCGATGGCCGATGTCGCGACGTCGAACACGTCGCTCCCGGGAGAGTAGATCCCGCCATTGACGGTGATGCCCTGCGTCTGTCCCTGCGTACCGCAGCACACTCCACCGGTCTGAGTGACGACTGCACCGTGGTTGTTGTTGGCGTTGAAGAACAGGTTGCCGGCCTGGTGCGACCACTGCACGTTGACCGCGCCACCGAAGCCGCTCGTGGTCTTGTATGTGCCCGCACCAGTCTTGGTCGCGGCGTCACCGGCGACGACGTTGGTGAAGATGTGGTTGGTCTGCAGCGTCCCGTCGATGTCGTAGACGATCGTGCTGACGGCGCTGTTGTAGTCCCACTGGACGTTCATCTGGACGTCGGCGCCGGCGTCGACGTCGACGGTCATGCCGGTGGCGGGGATGCGGATCGGCGAGAACTGGATCGCTGACGCGGTCGTCACCGGTCCCGCAGCGACGTGGATCAGCGGCGTCAACGCGGGGTTGCCGAAGATGTTGTAGCCGCCGTCCTGGACAGTGATCGACGCGAACGACGTGTTCGCGGCGAAGTCGTTCTGGCTCTGCTTGTTGGCCACGCCTGCCGGGAAGACGAGATCGTCACCTGCAACGATGGCTGCGCTCCAGTTGCCCGGGTTGGACCACAGGTTGTCGCCTCCGAGTCCTGTCCAGGTCTTCGTCGACGCATACGCCGTCCCCTCCAACAGCGCGAACGGCAAGAGCGCACCGATCAGGGCGGCGACGGCCGCGATCCGATAGATCTTCCGCGACGGACTCTCCGCCCCCATGACTGTTCCCACCCTTTCTGCGCCCTGAGCTGGACGGCCAGGAAGTTTTACATCACCGGTGGGGCCTTGGGAACGGATGGTCGTCAATCTTTTGGTCAGATTCTGTCTGTTCGCCCACTGAACGCGACCGGACACCGGCTGGACCGGCCATCAGCCGAAGAAGATGTGGAAGAGCCGTCGTGTCAGGTACACGAGCAGCGCCATCAGGAGCTTGAAGTGCCAAGGCGCGTGTGCGTTGTCGGCGTCCGGGTCGTGCACGGCCGCGAGCCGATGGAGGTCGAGGTGCCGAGAGATGTTGAGACGGTCCACGCCCACGCGCTTCCCCAGAGCCGGCAGGCGATCGTCGACTGCCGCGACGACCGCGCAGGTGTCAACGACAGCCATCCAGCGGAATGCGTCGACACGGTGACGGGCAAGCGTCGGCCCCGCCAGATCGGCTCCTACGCAACGGACAACGGCACGCAGATCAACGCCATGCGACCTGGCGTGGTGGCGGCCACACCTCGACCGTCGTGCCCGCACCATTTTCCGACCAGGGCATCGCTGCCACAATTGATCGATGGCCGCGTCAATGCACCGCTGGTCGCCGGATGTGATCGCACTGGTCGCGCGGCACGAGGTGCGCCGGAGGTGGAAGGGGCTGCTGCTTCTCGCCGCGATGACAGCAGTGTGGGCGGGCGCGATGCTGACCGCGGCTGCCGGCGCACGACGTACCGCATCAGCGCTCGACGGATTCGTCCGCACCACGTCAGCCTCCGAGGCCAGCTTCTCGATCGAGGAGGACCGGGACGGAACGAGGCTGCTCGCCGCGGTTCAGGCCCGGCCCGATGTCGTTGGCGCGGACTCGATCTGGACAGCAGGGACGGACCTCGCCTACACGAAACAGGGCGTGTGGGTGATGGTGGCCGGCGGCACGAACGGATCGTGGCGACGCGACTTCGATCGCCCGATCGTGCTGTCGGGACGAGTTGCCGACGCGGCCGCCGACGACGAGGTGATGGTGACCTCACGCACGGCAGCGCTTCTGGGCGTCGCCGCCGGAGACCACCTCTCGATTCCGACGTGGGATCGAGACATCTGGTACACGTGGCTCAAGACGAGAGGCGCGGCGTACCCGCCGTTCAACGGGCCGCTCATCGATGTTGTGATCACCGGCGTCGTGCGGATCGACCATGACCTCCACGCCACCCCTGACAACGAGATGGTCGTTGCTACCCCAGCATTCGTCCGTCGCTGGGCGGCAGTCGTCGGCGACGAACGACGCACCATCGTCGCGTCGTTCGGCAAGGACGCGGCCGACCCGGACGCGATCGCGACGGAGCTGTCTGCGCAGCTCGGGCGTTCGGTCGACGTCACGACCCGTGACGAGGAGTACGCGTCCCAGGTGTCCGGCGCGACTCGTGCTCTTGCCACCGGATTGTGGACCCTCGCCGCAGCCATCCTCGTGGCCGGTGGGGCGCTGATCGTGTTGGGCTACGCGCGTGAGACTCGCCATGTTGCCGAGCGATACTCTCCTCTCGCGGCGCTCGGCGCAACGAGTTCACAGTCCGCTCTGGCCGTCTCGATTCCAATCGCCGCAGCCGCACTCGCCGGCGAGATCGCCGCCATCGCGGCAGCGACCGCCGCATCACGATGGTTCCCTCTCGGGCCCGGTCGTCTCGCCGAGCCGTTCATGACGGTGCAGATCGATTGGGTGGCCGTTGCCGCCATCACGGGGGCCCTCATCATCGCTCTGTCGGCCGCGATCCGCGTTGGAACGGCGCCGGTCCGATCGGCGCCAGCCCGCCCGGCCCGGCTCGACAGACCATTGCGATTCCTCGACCGCCTCGGAGCCGCGCCGATGGCGGCACGCAGCAACTCATTCGGCACGCGGAGCCGTCGCGCCACCCCGTTCGCCGCGGCCCTGATCGTCGCCGGCTTCGTCGCCGCCACCTGGTTCTCGAGCAGTCTGAACGATTTGGGCCACGATCCCTCGCGCTGGGGATACACCTGGTCGTCATCACCTGAGATCGGTTTCGAAGCGGGCGAGTTCGAGCGAGCACTCGCCGACACGATCGACACCCCCGGTGTGGCAGCGATCACCCAGCACCGTTTCGGCACAGCCTTCGTGGACGACCTTCCTGTCACCGTGTCGTGGTTCGAATCCCTTCGCGGCATCGACGTCGGAGTACGCGTCCTGGCCGGAACGCGGCCGACGGCCGCCGACGAGATCGCGCTCGGTGAGCAGACTGCGAGACGCATCCACGCCCAGATCGGCGACCTGATCCAACTTCGCACCGCAGGATGGGTGCCGTCCGGCTTCCGCGTCGTGGGGCTGATCGTGCCGCCAGCCATACCGGGAGCGACGAGTGCCGGTGATGGCGCATTCATCACCACGGATGGAGCGTCGGCCGCGTTGCCGAAGGGCGCAGCGACCGCGCGCCTGCTGTTCGAGTACACCGCCGGTACGGATCGACAGCGCGTGCAGGCGACGCTCGCCGCCCACCCCGGCTGGGTGTTCGACGAACGCGCCGACGCACGTCCGCCCGGCGACGTTGCCAACATGCTCGATGTCTCCGTCATCCTCGGATGGCTCCGCGCCTTCTTCATCGTCAGCGGCATCGCTGCAACCGTGATCGCCGCGACTCGCCGAAGTCCACGCAGCGTTCGCGAGCTGAGCATCCTGCGCGCCGTCGGATTCACCGATCGCGACATGCGGATCCTGGTGACGGCCGAAGCTGCGATCGTCGCCGTGTCCGGCTTGGTTCTCGGCACGGCTGTCGGTCTCGCGCTGGGCTCGCTCATGTGGAGGCTGGCGGTCGGCGAGTTGGGTGTCGATGACTCGCTGGCGTCGATCACACACGTGTCGATGAGCGCAGGCGCAGTCGTTGCCATGGCGACCGTGCTCACTTCTGTGCTCGCCGCCCGGCGCGCCCGCAAGATAGCGGCCGTACCTGTGCCGCGGTACGACTGAGAGAGTCTCAGAGCGGGCCAAGATCGGGCCCGCACCGCGCTTGTCGCTGCCGATCTCGAGCCCACTCAAGATCGCGGTCGGTCAGCGTCGACCGACGAGTCGTTCGCGAAGTGCCGACCGCCGGCCGTGGTCACCCCACGCGCCTCACCGCCGGACGAGGACTGTCCGGCGGGTCGGCGCCCCCACACGACCCGCCGGATCTGCGGTCAGTTGCTGGTCAGGTCACGGCGACGTTGGAGCTCACGACGGTGACGCCCGGAACCCCGGTCGCGACCATCGACGTTGTCACCACGCCGATGCCCTTCTTGGCACCCTTGACGACGACGTTGTAGGTGAACTGCTCGCCAGGCGTCGGCGCGGTGCTCGTGACCCGCTGGTCCTGAGTCGGCAGGACGTCGGGGTCGAGCGCATCACCCACGCCGAGCTCGTTCTCGGCGCCGACCGCGAAGTCTTGGCCAGACGGATCAGCGGGGAGGGCACTCGGGTCGTAGGCGAACGTGATGTCCTGAGTGCCGTTGACGCCGATCCAGACCTGGAAGTGACGGTTCGAATTCGTGCCGAACACGTCAACCTGCCACTCGGTCACGATCCACGTGTCGACGCCGTCCGTGAGCGTCGCGATACGGATCCCTTGATCGTTCGTGCCGTCGAGGTCGGTCCAGAACGGCGCGAGGATGTTGTTCGGCCGCGCCGCGCTTGGTAGCGCGACGTTGCAGCAGTTGTTGTCCTCGGCCGAGCCACCTCCAGCAACGATGTAGCCGTTCGAGTCGATACCCATCCTGCTGTACGACACGCCGTTGTATTCGAAGGCCGGCACGTTGAAGTTGACGATGTCTTCGTCCCCGATCGGGATCGGTGCAACGCCGAACTCGTCCAGCGGGATGTAGCCGAACAGTTCGCCAGCGGCGATCGACGGTACTCCGGCCTCCGCGCCGTCGAGCTGGACGTCGTTTTGGACGCCACCACTGACGAGCGTGAGGTTGCGGTTGACCGTCGTGGTGAAGTCAGCCACGCTGTCGTTGAAGGTGTGGTTCGTCGCCGTGACCGTGCAGGTGCTGTTGGCGCCTACCTTCACCGAGGTCGGCGTGCACGAGCTGGTGAGGGTGACGTCGCCCTGTTGCGGCACGAACGCCACCGGCATGTGCTGGGTCGGCTCCAACCCGTTGCGCTCGACAAGGCGGATCTCGCCGAAGTACTGCGCCGTCGCCGCACTGGATGCGACGGTGATCTGGAGTGCGATCGACGCGCCCGGGTTGAGCTTGAACTTCGATGGCGAGACCGTGATCGAGCTCGCCGCCGGGGCGGTGGTCTCCACCTGGTACTGCCGGATCCCACCGCTCACGTTGGTGACCGTCCTCGTCGTCGTCAACAGTCCCGGCAGCACCGGGATGTTGATCGACGGGATGTTCAGGTTCACCGCGGTCAGCGGGTCGACGCCGAGGGCGGCCATGT
>Ga0075365_10001615_pt1 | contig 10391 bp, 9 predicted proteins | sample EndMetdeltDD1765_FD_71387 | JGI IMG/M metagenome (GOLD analysis project Ga0075365, IMG submission 71387) | Populus endosphere microbial communities from Tennessee, USA - Endosphere MetaG P. deltoides DD176-5 | ecosystem: Host-associated > Plants > Roots > Endosphere | place: USA: Tennessee... | reverse complement strand
GTGCTGATCATCTGCTGGATTACCGGCATCAATCCTCTGACGCTTCTGTCCGGCGGCGATATCGATCTTGGCGGCGGTTCGGGCTATTCGCAGCAATCGACGAGCCGCGCACCTGCCAATGACGATACGACAGCCTTCGTCCGCACCGTGCTTGCCGAAACCGAAGACACATGGAACGGCATTTTCCAGGCGAATGGCCAGCGTTACGAAGAGCCGAAACTGGTTCTGTTCTCCGGTCAGGTGAATTCCGCCTGCGGCTTTGCCTCTTCCGCCACCGGCCCATTCTATTGCCCCGGCGACCACAAGGTCTATCTCGACACGGATTTCTTCAAGGAGCTCGAACAGCGTTTCGACGCGGCCGGCGATTTCGCCCAAGCCTATGTCATCGCTCACGAGGTCGGCCACCATGTGCAGAACCTGCTCGGCACCATGTCGAAATTCAACCAGGCCCGCCAGCGCATGAGCGAGGCTGATGCCAACAAAATGTCGGTGCGCGTCGAGTTGCAGGCGGATTGTTACGCCGGTGTGTGGGGCAAATATACCGAACAGAAGGGCATTCTCGAACAGGGCGACCTGCAGGAAGCCCTGAACGCCGCCCAGCAGATCGGCGACGATACGCTGCAGAAACGCAGCCAGGGTTATGTCGTGCCGGAAAGCTTCAACCACGGCACATCGGCGCAGCGCATGCGCTGGTTCAAGCGTGGGTTCGATACGGGCGACATGAAGGCGTGCGATACGTTTTCGGGGAATATTTGAGGGCCTTGTGCGGGACTTGGTCCTTCATCGCGATAAATGAAGGGCGTACTACTCGATACCCCCCTCTGCCCTGCCGGGCATCTCCCCCTCAAGGGGGGAGATTGGCTGGGAGCAGCGGTTTCCCCAAACAGCACGGACCCTCGCGCCGATAGCGACCATCGCCTCTGTATTGCCGCCTAATGGTGTATTTTCGACGACTGCACGTACACGGCGGATGTGACGGAAAGGTTGCGCCGCGAGTCAATCTCCCCCCTTGAGGGGGAGATGCCCGGCAGGGCAGAGGGGGGTGTGGCGGGGTACAGCCGTCAATGTCGTCATCTGCCCGGGGACAATCAGCGCCCCCTTCTCAATATCTTCAATAGCTTAACCCACCACTTATCCACACCCTCCAAACCTGCGCTTACAATCCCCCTGCTTCCGTCGCCGGAGTGTTTCGCGAGACGTTCGCGGGCAGGCGGAAGCCGGCGCTTTCATCGGAACCGTAACGTGCGGGAAAGGTGGAAGAGGTGAAAGCCATGGAGCGCGCGTCCGAAAGGGCGGGCACTTCTATCAAGCATCCCCCTGGCCGCTGGGCCGGGTTCGGTTTGAGCCGTGCAAGCGCTAGGGAAACCTTGCGTGCAGAGAAGGCGAGGCAATCATCTGTAGGGGCCGGAAGCCCCGAAAGAACGCCGAAGGCCACGCGAATGCGGAGCCACCATACCTAAACTAAACTGAGGTTCCGCATTCGTGTGGGCTCTCCGATATTTGACATGACCATGGCGGGAGACCGCGCGTGGACGGATAAGTGTGCCTTCTGCGAGAGGGCTACTTGTACATCCCCTCGCGCAGGTTGATGCCGTGTTCGATATAGGCCTTCAGCGCGCACAACATCTGCGACCAGCCCTGGCAATTGCCGTAGGACGCCTCAAGGCCGCCCTTCGTCTCGTGCCAGCCTTCCTCGGCGATCGTCACCAGCGTGCGGCCGCCGTCCAGCGGTTCGAAGGTCATCGTTACCGTCGTCTTGTAATTGGCAAGCACGACATTTTCCGGTCCCTGTTCGGCGGCGTTGCCATCCGTCGCATCCCATTTGAGGACGATCCGGCGATTGGTTTCCACCTCGACGACCTCAACCGGAAAGGCGCCGGGGAAATCGGCGAATTCCCAGGTGACGGTCTTGCCGGTTTCCAAGCGTCCCACCGCGCCGGCGGTGGTGAAATAGCCGGACAGTTTCTTCGGATCGGCGACGGCCTCGAATACTTCTTCGACCGGCTTCGAAATATGGCTCGATACCTTGAACTTCAGTTCCATGATCTCTCTCCCTTGTTTCCGGCTTCATTATGTTATAAAATTATAACATGTCAAGTGATGAAAAAAGCGACAGGATTTTCAAGGCTTTGGCGGCGCCGATTCGCCGAGAAATGCTGGATATTCTGAAAGACGACCCAAAGACCACCGGCGATCTCTGCGCGATGTTCGATACGCTCGACCGCTGCACCGTCATGCAGCATCTGAAGGTGCTGGAAGGCGCCGATCTGGTGGTGGTGAAGCGGGAAGGGCGGGAGCGCTGGAACTATCTCAACCCGCTGCCGATCAAGGCGATCCATGATCGGTGGATCGGCGCCTATGCGGCGCGCGCGGTCGATATGCTCGACCGGTTGAAATCCGATCTGGAGGGTTAGCGGATCAGAAGCGCCGTTGCGTAAAGGCCGAGCGCGAAAACCGTGTGGGCGATAAGGCCGAGAGCGCGCACCTTGTTCGGCCTTGGCGTCTTCGAGGCCGCCCAGCCGAGCCCCATGCCGGGCTGCATCAGGAACCAGCCGGCCGCGATGGTAACGATACCGAAGATCCACGCGGGGAGGAAGGTCGGCGCGGCGAACCAGCCGGCGCCGGCGATGAGGCCGAAGACGACACCATAGACGATGCCGACGGCGTAGTGGCCGGCCCAGCCGAGCGCGTGCTCGTTTCGATAGGGTTGAGCCGTGGCGATGCTCTCGAGAAAGACCTTGCCCTGAAAGACGTGCCAGAACCAGCGGCCGCCCGGCCCCCAATTGGGCTTGGGCTGGTTGAAAACCTTCCAGAGGATGACCGCCCAGATATCCATGAACACAGTGCCGCCGATGCCGATGAGGATGCCGCGCCAGATGAGGTCGATCATGGAAAGTCCGCCGAAGGGAAGGGAGGTTTTTTCTAGCGTGGCATCGCGGACGTTGTCGAGGTCTGTCTACGGCAAAGCGGTTCGGTCGATGCCTTTCATCAAAAACTTTGAGATGTTCATGGATTGTTTCCTTTTTCTTTTGCGGTTATGTAGCAAACCCGGCGAGCAGATCGTCTTTCCAGAAACGCACCAAGCTAGAGAGACATCTGATGCTCGACCCGAAATTTGTCCGCCGCGGCCTTTTCCTCGTTTTCATGATCCTGTTCCTCGACGTCATCGGGATCGCGATCATCATGCCGGTCCTGCCGACGTTCCTGCGCGAATTGACGGGCGACGACATGAGCGGGGCGGCGGTCGATGGCGGCTGGTTGCTGCTGATCTATTCGGCGATGCAGTTTCTGTTTGCGCCGCTGCTCGGCAATCTGTCCGACCGGTTCGGCCGGCGGCCGATCCTGCTTGCCGCGGTGTTCACGTTCGCGATCGACAACCTGATCTGCGCGGCGGCGACGAGTTTCTGGATGCTGTTCGTCGGCCGCGTGCTGGCCGGCATTTCCGGCGGCAGTTTTGCGACCTGCTCGGCCTATATCGCCGACATCAGCAATGACGAGAACCGCGCCCGCAATTTCGGCCTGATCGGCATCGCCTTCGGCGTCGGCTTCACCGTCGGGCCGGTGATCGGCGGGCTGCTGGGCGAACTTGGGCCGCGAGTGCCTTTCCTTGGTGCAGGCTTGCTGTCGATGGCCAACTTCGTTGCCGCCTGGTTCCTGCTGCCGGAAACGCTCGACAAGGCGAACCGCCGCGCCTTCGACTGGAAACGCGCCAATCCGCTCGGCGCGCTGCGCCAGATGCGGCATTATCCGGGCATCGCGCCGGTTCTGGTGGTGATGTTCCTCTACTGGCTGGCGCATGCGGTCTATCCGTCCGTCTGGCCGTTTGTTTCCGCCTATCGTTATGGCTGGAGCGAGGGGCAGATCGGGCTGTCGCTCGGCATGTTCGGCATTTGCGCGGCCTTCGTCATGGGCGTCTTGCTGCCAAAGATCGTGCCGGTTCTGGGCGAGTGGAAAACGGCGGTCTTGGGGCTCTGCTTTTCCTGCCTCGGTCTTGCCGGTTATGCTTTTGCCTGGCAGGGCTGGGTGGTCTATGCAGTCATCCTTTTGACGACGATCGAGAACATTGCCGATCCGGCACTGCGCAGCATCGCATCTGCCAAGGTGCCGCCATCGGCTCAGGGCGAGCTTCAAGGGGCGATGACCAGCCTCACCAGCCTGACGACGATTATCGGTCCGGCGATCTTCACGCAGCTCTTCAGTTCGTTCACCGGCGCGCATGCGAAAGTCGAGTTTGCCGGTGCGCCCTATCTGATGGCCGCATTCTTCATGGGCGCGGCGATTGTCGTGTTTTTGACGCGGATTTCGCGAAAGACGCAGGCGGTTTCGACGGAGGGAGGCCTTTCGCATCAAGTTTCTTGAAGCAAGCGCCAAAAATTCTGCTGAAAGGGTCGCAAGCCTTGCCGCATGGATGATGCTCCTTTAAAGCAGCATCACCCGCCGCTCCCCAGTTTCTGGGCGCGGCTTTTTTCGTCCGGAGCAAGCATGCCCTTTGGGGCGTCCGAGGAGTGCTCCGGTCTGTTGGAAATTCTGCAGCACGAGTCCGAAAACCGGTTCCGGCTTTCGGTGCGATACTGTCCGGGAGATGCATGATGTCGAGCCAAGCGGTCGCCTTTGACGGGACGACGGACAATTCGTGGTCCTCGCATATGCGGGCCACCGTGGCGCTTGGCGTGCCGCTGGTCGGCGCGCAGCTCGCCCAGATGGCGATCCATACCACCGACGTCATCCTGGTCGGCTGGCTCGGCACGACGGAACTCGCTTCGGTCGTTATCGCAACCCAGATTTTCTTCATCGTCTTCATTTTCGGCACCGGCTTCACCAGCGCCGTCGTGCCGCTGGTGGCGCAGGCGCTTGGCCGCAGCGATTCCGTCGGCGTGCGCCGTTCGGTGCGCATGGGCCTGTGGGTGACGCTTGCCTATTGCGTGCTGACCGCGCCGCTCCTCTGGTTCTCCGAACCGATCCTATTGAAGCTCGGCCAGGCGCCGGACGTTGCGGCGAATGCCCAGAGCTATCTGCGGATCGCCCAATGGGGCGTCTTTCCGGCGCTCGGGCTGATGGCGATCCGCAGCTTCGTGACGGGGCTCGAGAAGGGCGGCATCGTGCTTTACGTGACGATCGGCATGTTCTTCATGAACGCGGTCGTCGCCTATCTGCTGATCTTCGGTCATTTCGGTGCACCGGCGCTCGGCCTGCATGGCGCGGCGATCGCGTCCGTCGTGGCGAATGTCACCGGCTTCGTGATCGCGGTCGCTTATGTCGAGAGCCAGCCGAAAATGCGGGCCTATGAGATTTTCGTCCGCTTCTGGCGTCCGGACTGGTTGATGGTGAAGGAGATCGTCTGGCTCGGCCTGCCGATCAGCTTCACGATCCTTGCAGAGACGACCTTGTTTGCAGCGGCATCGCTGCTGATGGGGACGATCGGCAAGCTGGAACTCGCAGCGCACGGCATCGCGCTGCAGCTTGCCTCGATCGCCTTCATGATCCCGCTTGGCCTCGCTCAGGTGGCGACAGTGCGGGTCGGGCTTGCCAATGGCCGCAACGACCGTCTCGGCGTCAGGCGGGCGGCGGTCGCGGTGCTGATCATCAGCGTCGTCTTCACAGCGTTCGGCAGCGTGCTTTATGCTGCGGTGCCACGTGCTTTGGGCGGGCTGTTCCTTGATGTCCGGCATGGCGAGGCCGGCGCGGTGCTGACGCTTGCCGTGCCGCTGATCATGATCGCCGGTGCCTTCCAGCTGGTGGACGGTCTGCAGGCCGTCGCCGCCGGCCTGTTGCGTGGCCTCAAGGACACGCGCGTGCCGATGATCCTGGCGCTGATTGCCTATTGGCCGATCGGTTTTGCCTTCGCCTGGGTTTTCGCCTTCCCCCTCGGCTTCAAGGGGCCGGGCGTCTGGTTCGGTTTCGTCACCGGCCTTGCCGCCGCCGCGATTTTCCTGTGCGGTCGTTTCTGGCTGCTGACACGCGAAAAGCCGGCCCGCTAAGGGCCGGTTTCCCGAGTTTTAGGCCGCAATCAGAGCGTCGATGCTGGCATGGCGGTAGAAGCCGACGCTCGCTTCGACGCCGAGACGGCGGGTCAACGTCTGCCGGTCGATGCCGGATGCCTCGTCGAATCTTGCGACCGCGGTGATGACGGATTGCAGCACGTGCTCGCCCTCGAACTGCAGAACGGTCATCAGGTTGAAGAGGCCGGTGCCGGATTGCTGTTCGAGGATCATGTCGTCGAGGAAGCCCGGCTGCATGCGGATCACCTCGTGGGTGGCCTCGATCAACTCCAGAAACTCGTCGCGGGCTTCCGCCGGAACCTGGAACCTGTTGACGCGGACGACGCGTGTTTCGCGAATATCGCTCATAGAAAAACCCCTGCTCGATTTGAACAGGGGCCTTTATGGGACCTCAACCAAGGTTAAGGTCAATAGGGTCAGGGCGGAAATTTCACCCCGAAATTTTAGCGCTCGGCGAGTGCCGTTTCGCCCTTCGTTTCCCGCACCAGGTTGATGAAGCGGCGGAAGAGGTAGTGGCTGTCCTGCGGACCAGGCGAGGCTTCCGGGTGATGCTGCACGGAGAAGACCGGCTTGCCGGCGAGGCGCAGGCCGCAATTGGTGCCGTCGAAGAGCGAGATGTGAGTCTCTTCAACGCCTTGCGGCAGCGACTTCGAGTCGACCGCGAAGCCGTGGTTCATCGAGACGATTTCCACCTTGCCGGTGGTGTGATCCTTGACCGGGTGGTTGGCGCCGTGATGACCCTGATGCATCTTCTCGGTCTTGGCGCCGAGCGCGAGGCCGAGCATCTGGTGGCCGAGGCAGATGCCGAAGGTCGGGATGTCGGTCTTGATGATGTCCTGGATGACCGGAACGGCATATTCGCCGGTGGCGGCCGGGTCTCCCGGGCCGTTCGACAGGAAGATACCGTCCGGCTTCAGCGCCAGGATGTCTTCCGAAGAGGTGCTGGCCGGCACGACCGTGACCTTGCAGTCGAGGCCGGCGAAGAGGCGCAGGATGTTGCGCTTCACGCCGTAGTCGACGCAGACGATGTGGTAGCTGGCATCTTCCGGCTTCAGGTCGTCAAAACCCTCGTTCCAGACCCAGGGCTTCTGGTTCCATTGCGAAGACTGACCGGAGGTCGCTTCCTTGGCGAGGTCGAGGCCTTCGAGACCGCTCCAGGCCTTGGCTTCGGCCTTCAGCGCCTCGATGTCGAAGACGCCGTTCGGGTCGTGGGCGATGACGGCGTTAGGCGCCCCATTGGTGCGGATCCAGGCGGTCAGCGCACGGGTGTCGATGCCGGACAGGCCGATGATGCCGCGGCTCTGCAGCCAGGCGTCGAGGTGCTTGGCGGCGCGGTAGTTCGATGGTTCGGTGATGTCGGCCTTGAAGATCGTGCCGACGGCGCCGCGGCGTGCGGCGGGCGTCAGGTCTTCGACATCTTCGTCATTGGTGCCGATATTGCCGATATGCGGGAAGGTGAAGGTGACGATCTGGCCGAGATAGGAAGGGTCGGTGAGGATTTCCTGGTAGCCGGTGAGTGCCGTGTTGAAGACGACTTCCGCCGGCACCTTGCCGGTCGCGCCGATGCCGGTTCCTTCAATCACCGTGCCGTCGGCGAGAACGAGCACTGCGGTTGGCTTCTTGGTTGTCCAAGGTGCGGTCGGGGAGGCGGTCGCGGTCATGTTCATCCTTCTGCTCCACCGATCCCGTCCCTTGAAGAGACAGGCTGTGGAGGCCATCTATGGTCGCAGAAAAGGGCCGCGCGGGTTGAACCCGGCGCAAGCCCTAACATTTAAATCTCGTGCAGGTGCCGGAAAATAAACAAAGCGGGCGGGTCGGTCAACTCGTAAGCTCCAAGAAATCCATGGGCAAATTAGGCGCATTGGATTCAAAGGGTTCTGGGAATTGAATTGATCGCAACCCGTGCGTCGTTTATGACAACGGCGAAAATGACAAGGAAAAGCCATAATTCCCGCAGCCTGCGGCGGGCTTTCCGAAGGAGTAAAAGACGATGATGCGCGACAAGCTTTCCGAAGCTCTCAAGGAATCCATGAAGGCCAAGGACACGCGCCGGCTTTCGACCGTCCGCCTGGTTCAGGCGGCTATCAAGGATCGCGATATTGCCAATCGCGGCGCCGGCAAGGATGCCGTGAGCGACGACGATATCCTGCAGATCCTGCAGAAGATGGTGAAGCAGCGCGAGGAATCGGCGAAGATCTACGAAGACGCCGGTCGTGCGGAGCTTGCGACGCAGGAGCGCGAGGAAATCGACATCATCAAGGGTTTCATGCCCGAGCAGATTTCCGACGAACAGGCGCAGGACCTGATCAAGGCCGCGATTGCCGAGTCCGGCGCTCAAGGGCTACGCGACATGGGTAAGGTCATGGCCGTGCTGAAGGAAAAATACCCGGGGCAGATGGATTTCGCCAAGGCATCCGCCTCGGTGAAAGAACTGCTGAAGTAACGGCTTAAGCCGGTTTACATACGGCTATTGCGGCTGAACGGACTTCAGGATGGCACCGACATCCTGGTCCGGCTTTCCAAGGAAGCGCGACTTGCCGTCCTCCTTGAGAAGGCCGAAGGCCCGGCTCTTGTCGGCGGTGATGAGGATTTCCAGCCGATTGTCGAAACAGTCATGCGGCATGCAGGCGTCATAGACAAATGCGCCCGCGACCGGGGCTTCAACGACGCGCTGGGCGCCGGCGACATAGTTTCCGCCCGACAGGATCTCGGTTGTCCAATCCGGCAGTTTCTCTCCCTTGAAGAGCGCTGTGAGCGCCTTGCGGATGGCAGGGTCTTTTTTCGTGACGTCGAAAAGATAGGGTTTCGTAGCGTCTTCCTTGCTCACCTTGATTTCCGCATATGCGGGGGCCAGCGCTGACATAGCGGTAATGCCGAAGGCAACAGTCCAGATCAGCTTGCGCATGGTTTTGTCCTATCTCCGCGAAATGCGTTTGATAGGGCTATAGTGGCGGACGGCCGACTACAAGATATCCTCGCCGCTAAAATCGGCGGCGATGCAAGCTAATGGTATGAAATACAAAAGGCGGGAGACCGATCATGGTCTCCCGCCTTTTTGCTCTTCGACGCATCTCATCGGCCGACCGCGGACAAGCCACCGGCGAGACCAAGAACGGAGTGCTGCGATACATTGCGACACGCCCCGTTCCGAAGAGCCCAGGGAACTGAACTCGGAACTGAAACTCGGTACTCAAACTTAAAACTTGCAATTACGCTATGCCCGAACCTGACGCCCTGTGATCGCGACGCCTGCTACCGATCCTTCATAAGAAGCTATCGATGCTTTCGAGTTTGACTGGAGGTTAGGGCGGTTAATGTCTGTTTACAAATTACAAAAAGATAATCTTCGACAGTCCGCTTCTGCCGTAAATTTGCCCGATGTGGGCGACAATTGCTTGGATGAGTCTGTCCGCATTTCTGCTTGTGGATAGCGGGCAGCGTTTTTCTTAAGCGTGGCGTTCCTGTGTTGTCGTGCTTATATGAACCTTGGCCCAGAGGTGAAGATGCGCTTTTCCAACAGTTTCCTCGATGAGATCCGTGACCGCGTGTCGATTTCGGCCGTTGTCGGTCGCCGGGTCACGTGGGACCGGAAGAAGAGCAATGTCTCGCGCGGCGACTATTGGGCCTGTTGCCCGTTTCACGGCGAAAAGAGCCCTAGCTTCCATTGCGAGGACCGCAAGGGTCGCTATCACTGCTTCGGCTGTGGCGTTTCCGGCGACCATTTCCGCTTCCTCACCGATCTCGAGGGCCTGAATTTTCCCGAGGCCGTGCAGCAGATCGCTGACATGGCCGGCATCGCCATGCCACAGCCCGATCCCCAGGCCGAAAAGCGGGAGAAGGAGCGCACGACGCTGCTCGACGTCATGGAGCTGGCGACCGGCTTCTTCCAAGAGCAGCTGCAAAGCGCTGTCGGCGCCAAGGCGCGCGCCTATCTGCGTGATCGCGGACTGACCGGCCGAACGATCGAAACGTTCCGTCTGGGGTACGCGCCGGAAAGCCGCAATGCGCTGAAAGAATTCCTGGCTGGCAAGGAAGTCCCGAAAGATCAGATCGAGGCATGCGGCCTGGTGCGACACGGGGAGGGGATCGCCGTCTCCTACGATTATTTCCGCGATCGCATCATGTTCCCGATCCTGTCGTCGCGGGAGAAGGTGATTGCCTTCGGCGGCCGTGCCATGGCGCCGGATGCCATGGCGAAATACATGAACTCGCCGGAGACCGAGCTCTTCCACAAGGGGCAGGTGCTTTACAATTTTACGCGCGCCCGGCGGGCAGCACAGGCGGGGCCGGGGAAGACCGAAGCCACGATCATTGCCGTTGAAGGCTACATGGATGTGATCGCGCTCAACCAGGCGGGTGTCGAGAATGCCGTGGCGCCGCTTGGGACCGCAC
>Ga0075365_10001614_pt1 | contig 10393 bp, 12 predicted proteins | sample EndMetdeltDD1765_FD_71387 | JGI IMG/M metagenome (GOLD analysis project Ga0075365, IMG submission 71387) | Populus endosphere microbial communities from Tennessee, USA - Endosphere MetaG P. deltoides DD176-5 | ecosystem: Host-associated > Plants > Roots > Endosphere | place: USA: Tennessee... | reverse complement strand
GTCGAGGTCGGGGGAGAGCTCGGCGGAGGCCGACCCGACCTCGACCAGTCCGGTCTCGACGTTCTCGAGCTGCAGGCCGCGGGCGACTGCGGCGGCCACCTTCTCGGTGTTGCCGAACATCGACTCGTAGACCACCAGGGCTCTCATGGGTTCCTCCTCGTCTCGCGGTGTGCGTCCAGCCTCGCGTGGCCGCCCAGCTCGCCGCAGAGGCCCGGGTCGTCGCACTGCGGGCCGTTGGTCCTGGCGCCGAGTGGCCTTGGCCTCCGCCGCGCTCGGGTCGCCCGGAACAGGCTGTGCGCATGAGGATCGTGGTGGCCCTGGGAGGCAACGCCCTGTTGCCGCGGGGTGTGGACCTGACCATGGGACACCAGCGGGAGGCCGTCCGCGCGGCCAGCGAGGGGCTGGCTGCAGTCGCGGCCGAGCACCAGCTCGTGGTGACCCACGGCAACGGGCCCCAGGTCGGCCTGCTGGCCATGCAGGCTGCGGCGTACGACGTCGGCAACGACCTCACCCTTGACGTGCTCGACGCCGAGAGCGCCGGCATGGTCGGCTACGTCATCGAGCAGGAGCTGGGCAACCGGCTCCCGCCGGAACGGTCCGTCGTGACCGTGCTGACCACGACCCTCGTCTCGCGCGGCGACCCCGCCTTCGCGGAGCCGACCAAGTTCGTCGGGCCGGTCTACGACTCCGAACAGGCTCGACGCCTGGAGGACTGCCGCGGCTGGCAGTTCCGACCGGACGGGATCTGGTTCCGCAGGGTGGTGGCCTCGCCCGCCCCACTGGCGGTGGAGCCCGTGCGGCCGATCGGGGTGCTCCTCGACCTCGGCTACGTGGTGATCTGCGGCGGTGGTGGCGGCGTGCCCGTGTGCGTCGGGAGCCACGGCCTGGAGGGTGTGGAGGCGGTGGTCGACAAGGACGCCGTCAGTGCGCTGATCGCCGAACAGCTCCACGCGGACCTGCTCGTCATCGCGACCGACGTGACGGGTGTCCACGAGGGGTGGGGCACGCCGGACTCCCGCCAGCTGCGGCTGCTGGACGTGGTGGACCTGGATGTCAGGGTCCTCCAGGCGGGGTCGATGCGACCCAAGGTCGAGGCCGCCGCGCGCTTCGCCCGGACGGGCGGCCGTGCGGTCATCGGGTCGCTCGCCGAGCTGCACGATCTCGTCGAAGGCCGCGCCGGCACCCAGGTGGTCGACTCCTCCGCACTCCTCGCGACCGGGGACGACCGGTGGTTCGCAGGTCACGAGGGGCACCGGATCCCGTGAGCGGGCGGAGGGACCTGCGGTCGCTGAGCTCGGGACCAACGCCCCTGCCTGATTCCTGCTGGCGCGGCTTGGATGGTGGGTGGCGGCGAGGATCCAGCTGCGCGGCCGGAGCTGTTGCTTCGTCGAGGGACCGAGGCGGCCGGCCCGAAGCCCCCACCGTGAGCTCACGGTATGGGTCCTCGCCGCCCCCTCTCGCAAGGTGCACGTGGTGACGACCCACCTCGAGCTCCTCTGGATCCCGTTGGGCGCGGACGGGTCGACCGTGGTGCGTGGTTGTGGTCGGCTCTATGAGCGGATCCACGCCCTCATGCAGCGCCGGTCGCCGTGTGCTCTCCTCCATGCGGCACTCCGGGTGTGCACCGAGAGCGGCACGACGTACGCCATCGAGGTCGGCCCCGCGTGGGGCAACAGCGACCCGGACCGGGGGGTGGTCCGCACCGGGCCGGTCGGCGCGCGGTGCCTCTCCTCCCTGGCGTTCTTCCGCTACGAGGTCCGTTGCTGGCGGGGTGGGACCATCCCCGACGCCGACGCGGCTGTGCCCGGGCCGGTCGAGGTGGCCACGGACCCGACCCGTACGTCGCTGCTGCTGGCCCGGGCCACGGAGGTCCCAGGACTGGTGTGGGGACGGGTGGCGCCCGGGACCACGGAGATGTGGAACTCCAACTCGGTGGTGTCCTGGCTGTTGACCAGCAGCGGCCACGAGCTTCCGGAGCTTCCGGCGGGCGCACGGGCCCCGGGCTGGTGCGCCGGCGTCCAGCTCGCCGTCCCGGTGCCCGAGGGACCCGGCCGATCGGGACCAACGGCCCTCTCGCGGTGGACCAACCAGGCCTAGCGTCCACGGTATGACAGCGGAGCAGACCGACGGAGCCGTCGCCGCCCTGCCCGCACCCGCGGGCGCCCCAGGCCACGCCGAGGAGCTCGACGAGATCGCGGAGCTCGGTGAGGCGCTGCGTCCTGAGGGTCGCGAGCTCGACGACACGACGACCGCCGACGGGCTTCCCGCCTGGCGGCAGGGCTACCCGTACGACGTGAAGCTCGGCCGCCGTGACTACGAGCGGACCAAGCGGCGGCTGCAGATCGAGCTGCTCAAGCTCCAGGCCCACGTCAGGGACACCGGGCAGAAGGTGGCCGTCCTCTTCGAGGGGCGCGACGCCGCCGGCAAGGGCGGGGCCATCAAGCGGTTCACCGAGCACCTCAACCCGCGCGGCGCCAGGGTCGTCGCCCTCAGCGTGCCCACCCCGCAGGAGGAGTCGCAGTGGTACTTCCAGCGCTACGTCGGCCATCTGCCGAGCGGTGGTGAGATCGTGCTCTTCGACCGCTCCTGGTACAACCGCGCCGGTGTCGAGCGGGTGATGGGCTACTGCAGCCCCACCGAGTACCTCAACTTCATGCGCGAGACCCCCGAGTTCGAGCGGATGCTCGTGCACTCCGGCATCCGGCTCGTCAAGCTCTGGTTCTCGGTGTCCCGGGCCGAGCAGGCGGCCCGGTTCGCGGCTCGGTCCCTCGACCCGGTGCGTCAGTGGAAGCTCTCGCCCACCGACCTGGCCAGCCTCGACAAGTGGGATGCCTACACGGCGGCCAAGGAGACGATGTTCTTCCACACCGACACCGGCGACGCGCCGTGGACGGTGATCAAGTCGAACGACAAGAAGCGGGCCCGGCTCGAGGCGATGCGAGTACTTCTGGCGCAGGTCGACTACCCGTCCAAGGACGAGCGGCTGGTGGGCCGCCCCGACCCGCTGATCGTCGGTCCGGCGGCGCGGGTGCACGAGGACGACGAGGATCCGGCCAGGTTCTTCCCGCCGCTCGATGTCGACTGGACGTGGTGACCGTGATCGCCCACAAGCGCTCCACGGCGACCGTCGTCGGTCTGCTGGTCGCTGTCGCCGGGTTCAGCAGCTGCGCGACAGGACCTGCCATGCACCACGACCGGTCGAGCCCGATGTCCTACGACGGCGGAGCGGACCTGCCGTCGACCATGATGACTGGCCACGCGATGGCGACCAGCGAGCAGGACTACCTCGTCACCATGGTCGCCCATCACCGTGAGGCGATCGTGGCGGCCGGCCAGCTCGAGCGGTCCGGCCGTCCCGAGCTGCGACGGCTCGGACGGCGGATCGCCCATGCACAGGCTCAGCAGGTCCGCCAGATGCGCAGCTGGCTGGACCGCTGGTACTGGGCGGCGCCGCTGCCCGCCCACTATCAGCCGATGATGAGCGACCTGAGCGTGCTCGACGGGGACGACCTCGACCGGACCTTCCTCGTCGAGATGGTGCACCACCACATGATGGCCGTGATGATGTCGCGCCAGCTGGAGCACGCGGGCCTGGTCCGGCATCGCCAGGTCGGCCGGTTCGCCACCGCGGTGGCCCTGGAGCAGGCTGCGGAGATCGCGCTCATGCGCCGGTGGCTCACCGATTGGGAGCTGCGCTGACGCGAGGGGCCGGCGGGCACCCTCGCGGTCCCGGATCCTGGGGACCATCGACCCTGATCCGGGCGACCCCACCGACCTACCGTCGAGGCAAGGACACTCAGGAAGGCGGTGGAGCGATGACCACCGATGAGGGATCTGTCGTCCACCTGACCGAGGAGGAGTGCTGGGGCCTTCTCGAGACCGAGGAGTTCGGGCGGTTGGCCTACCGGCTGGTCGACGAGGTGCACCTGGTGCCGATCAACTACCTGGTCGACGGCCGGACCCTGGTGTTCCGCACGGCGGCCGGCAACAAGCTCCTGGCCGCCGCTCTGCACTCGGACGTTGCTCTCGAGATCGATTGGCACAGCGATCTGGCCGCCTGGTCCGTCGTGGCGCGCGGGCGGATGCGCCGGCTGTCTGAGGACGAGATGCACCGGGTCGAGCGGCTGCCGCTCCGGCCATGGGTGCCCACGCCCAAGTACGACGTGGTGGAGCTAAGGCCCGATGCGGTGACGGGCCGGCGGTTCCTGCTCGAGCGAACCGACCCTGACCTGACCCCCGGCTGACCGCAGGTGGACTGACAAGGAGGCACCGCCATGTGGGACCTGTACCCCCCGAAGATCCTCGTCGGCGTCGAGCACGCCGGGTGCGAGGCCGCACTCCAGTACGCCGTCCGAGAGGCGGCCAGGCGGGGTTGTGGCGTCCATCTCGTGCACGTGGCCCCGCCCTCGAACCGGGCGGCCTGCGCGCTCGACGACCTGGTGATGGTCGAGGACGAGCTGCGGATCGTGGGCGAGGTGGTGCTGGCCGAGGCCGCAGCCCGGACCGAGCACCTCCTGGACGAGCTGTCCCCCGAGGAGGACCGCCTGTCAGTGAGCACCGAGCTGACCCACGGCTCGGTCGTCCGGACGCTCGACGAGCTGAGCCGGCACGCCTGCCTGATGGTGCTCCAGCACGCGGGGATGGGTCCGACGGGGGAGACCCCGACCTTGTCCGTGACAGCCGGGGTGGCCGCCGCGGCCCACTGCCCGGTGGTCGCCGTCCCCAGCCAGTGGCGTCCTTCGGCCGAGCCGGTCGGCCCGGTCGTGGTCGGTGTCGACGTGATGCGCCCATCCGTCCCGCTCGTCCGGGCTGCGCTGCACGAAGCGGCGCGCCGCGGCGCACGGCTGCGGGCCGTGCACGTGTGGCGGACCTCCCGCGACTCCTCGACCGTGCCCCGGGAGCAGGTCGTCGGGCTGCTGCGCACCCGGCTCGACGAGGTGGTCGCCGAGGCCCGGGAGGCGGCACCCGACGTCCCGGTCGACCCGGCGGTCGAAGCCGGCATCGCAGGCGAGGTGTTGAGGGACGAGTCGCTCAGCAGCGACCTGGTGGTGGTCGGACGGCATCATCGCAAGCACGTGGTGGGCGCCCCCCTCGGCCGGACCGTGCGCGAGCTGCTGCGGTGGTCGAGGGTGCCGGTGCTGGTCGTCGACCCGCAGCGCGGAGACGCCGCCGACCGGGGTCCGCACGCCGGTCTCGCCACGGCGATCGTGCCCTGAGGAGCCCGCCAGGCCCGGATCACAGACACGAGAGGAACCGACATGTACGCGCGCACAGGAGACCGCATCGTGATCCGCAGCGCGCCCACCTGGATGGGCCGGTGCGAGACGGTGAGATCGTCGCGGTCGAGCACGACGACGGCTCGCCGCCCTACTGGGTCCGCTGGTCCGACACCGGCCACGAGAGCCTCTTCTATCCGGGCCCCGACGCGCAGGTCGACCGGCACCGTCCCCAGTACCCACCCGAGTACGGCTCGTCCTCCGCCGGCTGACCGCTGAGCCCTCGGGTGCGTGGGGACCAAGGTCCATGCCTCGGTGGTCCCCGGTCTCTGCCGGCCGGCCGGCCCGCGGGCGACGCTGGAGACACCCCTGGAGGAGGTCTCTCATGAACAGTCCCGTCCCCCCGCCGGTGGTCGTCGGCATCGACGGCTGCCCGGGCAGCGCAGGTGCGCTGCGGTACGCCGTCGCCGAGGCGACGCGACGTGGCGCCCCACTGCACGTGGTCCATGTCTCGCCCGGTTATGGGCCCTTGGGCTCCGTGCCGCCCGTCCTCGGTATGGCGGTGCCGGCCTCGATGGCGGAGGTCGAGGACGTCGGTGCCTCGATCATCGAGGAGGCCACCACGACGGCACACCGCATCAACCCCGACCTCGAGGTCGTGGGCCACCTCGTCCACGGTCCTCGAGCCGCGAGCCTCGTCGACCTCGCCGCCGGCGCCGAGCTGATGGTGGTCGGCCGCGAGTCGCGGCACCGGCTCGAGCGGGTGCTCACCGGTGCCACTACGGCCGCGGTCGCCTCGCGGGCGCCCTGCGATGTGGTGGTCGTGCCGTCCTTCTGGGTCGTCGAGAACGCGAAGGACAGGGTCGTCGTCGGCATCAAGGCGCGTCGGCACACGCACCAGCTCCTGAGCCGGGCGTTCGCCGAAGCAAGCGCCCGTGGCGCATCCCTGACGATGGTCACGGCGTGGGAGCTCGCCGACGCCTACCTCGACCGGATCGAGCAGCGCACTCACGCCGCCGAGTGGGAGGCCGACGGTCAACGGCTGCTGGACGACCTGGCCGCCGAGTGGCGCACGGCTTACCCCGACGTGAGGGTGGAGACCCAGGTGGAGCACGGCCCGGCCGCGAACGTGCTGCGGCGCGTCGGTGAGGAGAGCGACCTGCTGGTCGTCTCTCGGCGCCACCACGCGCTGCCTCCGCACGGTCACCTCGGAAGCGTGGCGCACGCGGTGCTCCGGCTGAGCGAGGTCCCGGTCCTCGTCGTCCCGTTCGTCGAGGACCCCGACGAACCGGCCCTGGAGGGGTTGGCCCTCGAGGAGGCCGGCCACGCCCTCAAGTGACAGTGCCGGATCCAGTCCCAGAAGAGGAGGTGTCTCATGGAGCTGACCACGACCACGTGGACCGTCGAGGTGTTCTTGAGCGAGCGTGACGGCAGGACCTGCGCCGAGGCGCGGCTGCACACCGGGCTGCCGGAGCCGCTCACGGCAACCGGCTTCGCGCGGCTCTCGCCCGAGGACCGCACCGACGTGGCCGAGATCGGCTACGAGCTGGCCGCGGCCCGCGCGCTCGCGCAGCTCGGTCAGCTGCTGCTGGCCACTGCGCAGCTCGACGTCGACGCTCTGAACGCTCCCTGAGGCCGGCATGGCCACGCCGCAGGCCGCCGGCATCGAGCCGGAGACCGGTGTCACCCCGTGCGGCCTGACCAGTGTCGAGGCGGCCCGGCGGCTGGAGCAGCACGGTCGCAACGAGCTGCCCCGCGAGCCCGCACCCGGGGTGGCGACACGGATCGGGCACCAGCTGCGCGATCCCATGATCATGCTGCTCTGCGCCGCGCTGGTGCTGGTCGTCGCGGTGGGAGACCACGCCGACGCCGTGATCATCGGTGCCGTGGTCGTCTTGAACACGGTGATCGGCGTGGTCCAGGACGTGCGCGCCCAGCACGCCGTCCAGGCGCTCACCCGGATGTCGGCCCCGCGGGCCCACGCCTGGCGTGACGGCGTCCTCGCGGACCTCCCGGCCGCCGAGCTGGTGCGCGGCGACGTGGTCCGGCTCGAGGCGGGCGACGTGGTGCCAGCGGACCTCCTGCTGGTCGACACCGCGGTCCTGCAGGTCGACGAGTCGGCGATGACAGGTGAGTCGCTGCCGGTCGCGCGGTCCGCGGCGGACGAGGTGCTCGGCGGCACGGTCGTGACCCGGGGGCGTGGCGTGGGTCGGGTGGTCCGCACCGGTCCTGACAGTGGCCTGGGCCGGATCGCCACGCTGGTGGTCGACGCCGGGGTGCGCCCGACACCGTTGCAGCGCCGTCTGGCGCGGCTCTCACGCCAGCTGGTGCTGGTCACCGGACTCATCTGTCTCGTCGTCCTCGTCCTGGCGGTCACCCAGGGCCAGAGCTGGACCCGAGCGGCGGTCCTGGCCGTCAGCCTGGGCGTCGCCGCCGTTCCCGAGTCGCTGCCCGCCGTCGTGACCATCTCGTTGGCCCTGGGCGCGCACCGGATGGCTCGGCGCTCCGCCGTCGTGCGCCGGCTGCCGGCCGTCGAGACGCTGGGCTCGGTCACGGTCCTGGCCTCGGACAAGACCGGCACGATGACCGAGGGTGTGCTGACCGCGCGCGAGGTCTGGACCCCCTCGGGCGCCTGTGAGCTGACCGGCACGGCGTACGGCGTCGCGGGTGCGCTCACGGGACCGGAGGCCGCCCGGATCGCTGCCCTCCACCTGCTTCGGGACGCCGCTCTGTGCAACGACGCTTCTCTTGTCGGAGGTGATGAGCCGGACTGGCAGGTCGTCGGTGACCCCTTCGATGTGGCCCTCCTGGTCGCCGCCGCCAAGGTGGGGGTGGTCGCCGACAGCCTCGTCGGTTGGCAGCGGCTCGAGGAGACCCCCTTCGACAGCGGCCTCGGCTATGCCCGGACCGTCCACCTCTCTCCCGATGGCGAGCCCGTCGAGGTGGTCAAGGGTGCGCCCGAGACCGTCCTCGGTCTGGTCCACCAGGGTCGGGAGGAGGAGGCGGCAGCGGCCGAGGCGGAGCGCCTGGCCGCCCTGGGACGTCGCGTCCTGGCCGTGGCCGAGAACGGCACGTTGCTGGGGTTGGTGGCCGTGCTCGACCCGCCGCACCCAGTGGCGGCGGAGGTCGTGGAGGAGTGCCGGGCGGCAGGCATTCGCACCGTCCTCATCACCGGAGACCATCCGGCGACCGCGCGCGCGATCGCCGGCGAGCTCGGCATTCTCGGTGCCGGCGGCCGGGTGATGGAGGGTGCCGCGGTCGCCAGCGGCGAGCACGTCGAGTGCGTGGAGGCGGTCGACGTCTACGCCCGTACCCGTCCCGAGCAGAAGGTGGCGATCGTCGACGCCTGGCAGGCACGTGGTGACATCGTGGCGATGACCGGGGATGGCGTGAACGACGCGCCGGCCCTGCAGAGGGCCGACATCGGCGTGGCCATGGGTGGGCGGGGCACCGAGGTCGCCCGCCAGGCCGCCGACCTGGTGCTCGTCGACGACGACCTGCGCACGCTGGTGGCCGCAGTGGGGGAGGGGCGTCGGATCCACGCGAACATCCGCACCTTCTTGCGCTACGGGCTAGCCGGTGGACTGGCGGAGGTGGTCGTGCTCCTGGTCGCCCCCCTCGTCGGGCTGCCGATCCCGCTCACCCCCGCGATGATCCTGTGGGTCAACATGGTGACCCACGGCCTGCCGGGAGTGGCCTTCGGCGGCGAGCCGATGGACCCCGAGCTCATGAAGCGACCCTCGCCTCCGCCGCAGCGCTCGATCCTGAGCCGGGCACTGATCGGCCAGGTGCTGGTGGCCGGCGCGCTCGTGTCGCTGGTCTCCCTGGTCGCGGGGGTGCTGGCCGACCGGCAGGACGGGCCCGTCCAGACGGCGGTGTTCCTGACCCTGGGGCTGAGCCAGCTGGCCGTGGCCCTGGCTCTGCGTGCGCCGCGGACCGGCTGGAGCTGGGGAGAGCGCGGCCTCGAGGTGGCGGTGCTGCTGGCCGGCGCCTGCCAGGTGGCCGGCGTGGCGGTGCCCGCCGTGCGGAACCTGCTGGGCGCAGAGCCCGTGGCGCCGTCGATGGCCGTGGTGCTGGTGGCCCTCGCGGCGCTGCCGGGGGCCTTCGTGGCGCTGTCGCGGCGCTTCCGTGGTCCGGCGGGGCCTGAGGTCCCACGGCGCGGGGCAGTTCGCACCTGACGGCCGGCGGCCGGACGGGCTGCAATGGGGCCATGGTGATGATCGACGTGGATCTGGCCGGGGACCGGCTGCGCCTGCACTTCTCGGCAGCCGAGCACGTGGCCGGGCTGGTGCACGACCTGGACGAGCCGCTCTCCGCGGTCTCCTCGGTGGCCTTGCTCAGGGACCCGTGGCACGAGGTGCACGGCTGGCGCATCGGTCTTGCGCTGCCCGGGGTGTGGCTGCTCGGGACGTGGTGGCGACGTGGCTGCCGTCAGCTGGTGGCGCTGCGCCGTGACCGGCCGGCGCTGCGGATCCGGCTCCGCGGGCGTTCCTACGACGAGCTGCTGATCAGCACGCCGCACCCCGACGTCGTCGTCTCGCTGCTGCGCCGGCGCGGTGTCCGCAATGACGGGTTGGTCCTCGTCGAAGGCGGCGCCGCATGACCACCGGGGAGTCGCATGCCCAGGATCGGATCGTGGTGGGAGTCAGCGGGTCCGCCGCCAGCGTCGCGGCGCTGGCCTGGGCCCACGACGAGGCGATGCGACGGGGCTGGACCCTCGACGTGGTGGCGGCCTGGCCGGCCGTGGGGGAGCCGGTGATCCACGAGGTCCCGGGCCACTACTGTGCGGCACGGGGTCGCGCCGTCGACGGGCTGAACGCCGCGCTGAGCGCCTGCGGGGTTGAGCTGGACGGTCCCACCGTGCGCGTCTGGGTCGACAACGACGACCCGGTCGAGGCCTTGGTGGCCCGGAGCAAGGGGGCGGACCTGCTGGTCCTGGGCAGTGCGCACGACGGCCGGTCCCGCCGCCTCGGACTGCCGACCGTGCGCGCGCGGTGCCGGGGCCGCGTCCGGTGCCCGGTCGTCGAGGTCGACGTGCCGGACGCCGGCCTGCCTTCGAGTGCGTGACGGGCTTCGATGAGGGGCCGCCGGTGGTCCCAGTCTCGGGCCCCGGTCCTCGCGGGACCTAGGACCCTGACGGCGAGGCGTTGCCGGGTGGGAGCGTCGTGCTCGAGCAC
>Ga0075365_10001612_pt1 | contig 10397 bp, 10 predicted proteins | sample EndMetdeltDD1765_FD_71387 | JGI IMG/M metagenome (GOLD analysis project Ga0075365, IMG submission 71387) | Populus endosphere microbial communities from Tennessee, USA - Endosphere MetaG P. deltoides DD176-5 | ecosystem: Host-associated > Plants > Roots > Endosphere | place: USA: Tennessee... | reverse complement strand
TCGTCTAACGGTTAGGACACCAGGTTTTCATCCTGGCAATCCGGGTTCGATTCCCGGTGAGATCACCATGAAATTATTAATCAGCTCCCATTTGGGGGCTGATTTTGTTGTAGCTATTTTATGTTTTTTAAATAATCTGACGGCGACAGGCCGATGGTACTTTTAAAATCACGCGAAAAGTGTGATTGGCTACTGTATCCTAGATCGGCGGCTATTTCTGCCCATACTGGATGGGGATGGTTTTGTTTGCGCGCAATTGCCTCGAGCAGGCGTCTGCGCGTGATCATTTGCTTTACACCTATCCCTACATGGGTTTGAAATAACAATTGTAGCGTACGTTCACTCATGCCAAATGCGCGCGCAGTGGCGCTGACGGTTTGTAATGAATGATCGTTAACAAGAGCGTCGATTATTTTGGTGACGAGTCGAAGTTGCTGGCTGTCTTGTGGATGGTGGTTTCTTAGTAGAGTTTCTATAGTATGAACGATCATGGCATCTGTTTGAGACAGTAGTTTTTTTATAAATGATTCATCAGCTACAGGGAAGACAGAGGTTAGGGTATAGGGTGGCCTGGACACGGAACGTCGTAGAAAAGGATAAAAGCCTCCGGGTTGGAATTTGACGCCTGCGATAACATCGGATGTCGTGGGATCGTAGGCAAATACATGTTTAGCGGCGTCGTGGATAAAAGCCGAATTTGGTGTAAAAAACAGATAGATGTTTGGTCCAGATGCAATCTCGAGCGGTGGTTTTACAGGGCCATTCACTGGTAGTTTTGGACGTTGGGTCCAAATGTGTACGACGAATGGCTGTAGATCTGGTGACGGTTTGTAGCAACGAAGTTCGAACTGCTTGTCAAAGAGATCTGCAGTAATAATTCCAAGGTGTGGCAATTGTAATTCTTGGATACTAATTGCGGATTTTTGAAAGCTTTTCGTCATTGTTTTATATTATTATAAACATAAAGACCATGAGAGGGTAGTTGTCGGCAAAAGAGCTGATTGCAACAGATGACGGGTGATGAAACTAAAAAAACTTATTATCATAGGCGCTGCACTAATTCTACTAGGGGTTGGTGGTTTTGCCGCAAGTCAGTTCTTTTCTAGCTACAGTAATAAAAGCAATCAACAATCAGATACAGAAGCACCATCGATAACGTTGTACCTGCCTACTTCGGCGCTTGAACGGGCAAAAACAGGGCATTTTCTTGACGTTTCGGTAGAGGCACGCGACAACAAGATGATCGAGCGAGTCGAGTACCTGCTCGACGGCAAGGTGGTGGCTCGTAGTACAGAATCACCATTTAAAGTCAGCATCAGTACGGCTGGACTGTCTAAAGGTACGCATACCTTGCAGGCCATGGCGTATGATTTTGCGGGTAATGTGGGTAAAAGTAAGGTGTTTACCTTTGTTGTCGAGGGTGGTGAGGACGCGACGAATGTTATTCCCGCTGACGAAGCATCTAAAGAGATAGTGATTAGTAGCGATGGACGACGTGCTCCCCGCGCGAATGCGTCATCTAGTTCTGTTGGAAAAGCGAATGTAGCAAATAGTAATAATGGTAGTTCACCATCCAACCCGAGCTCTGGCTCGGACCCTGATCCCGATCCGGAACCGGAACCTTCTAATCCTCTGGCTGATCCCCAGCGCAGTAGTGGTGGATGGTATGTGTCCGCGCCGGCACAAGTATGTAGTAGCAATGCCTGGAATGGTGGTCCTGCGACGGCTAGTGCAAGTGTGGTTACTGTACCTGCTGGTGATAATACGGGCTTCAATTTTAGCCAGTCGAATAAGACCTACTGGTTTGCACCGGGCGAACATACATTAGGAACGGGTCAGTACAGCACTATTACTCCGGGAACAGGCAGCACCTATATCGGCGCTCCAGGTGCTATCTTGGATGGAAAGAACAATAATCAGTATGCGTTTTCGGGCAGTGCTAGTAACGTACGTATCGCGTATCTTGAGGTTCGTAATTTTGGCCGGGGGCTTGATAACAACAACGAGGGTGTTATTAATCATAATTCTGGTACGGGTTGGATGATGGAGTATTTATACGCTCATCACAATGACGGCGCTGCTATCTTTTTGGGGAGTGAAAATACGATTCGCTATAGCTGCCTAAAAGATAATGGCCAATATGGATTTAGCATGTATAAGGATCAGGTCGAAGGTGATTCGGCGATCAAAGACATAGTCGTGGATCATAACGAAATCACTGGTAATAACCAAGACAACTGGGAAGCATTAGAGGCGGGATGTGGTTGTACTGGTGGTGGCAAGTTTTGGGATGTAAAAGGTGCACGGGTAACTAATAATTATGTCCACCATAATCTCAGTGTTGGGTTGTGGGCCGACACGAACGACATTGATTTCCTGTTTGATAGCAACTGGATTGAGCAAAATAATGGTGAAGGCATCTGGTACGAGATTAGTTACAACGCCACGATTAGTCGTAATGTTCTAAAGCGCAATAACTGGACAAGTGGTAATAATAATTTAGGTTCGCCGGCCCCGGCTATCTATATTTCTGAATCAGGTGGTGATAGCCGGCTGCAATCAACGACAAGTGGTAGTTCTGATCTACGAATCAAAAATAATATGCTTGAAGACAACTTTTCGGGGATTACTATTTTTGAAAACTCTAACCGTTTTTGTAATTCAAACGGTAACACTAGTAAAACCTACTGTACGCCATTTGTTACGCCGACTATTATTGCCGAACCAAGGAATTTTACTTATCCCAACCCTATCAATTCGTCACATCCTTGTTATACGAATATTAGTAATGCTCCGTACACTGCGAACTGTCGATGGCACTCCAAAAATGTTCAGGTCTCTGATAACGAATTCCGTTTTATAGAGGCAAATGTGCCTTGTGCGGGTACGTTTTGTGGGGTGCAGTCGTTGTTTGCCACTGGTGCTAATAATATTCCTTGGGCGCCTACGGCTTATAACGTGCAAAATGTACAAAACGACGTGATGTTTAACAATAACAATAAATTTTTCGACAATACATATATTGGTGACTGGCGATTTGTAAAGGGTAGCGGCGAGGGAATTAACTGGGACACCTGGAGAGCTTCGCCATTTTTGCAGGATAACGGCAGTAGTATTGGAGGTCAAACTCCTGTAGCAAACATGTTAGATTCGGCAACAGCAACATTAGAAACGGCGGGTGATAAGTGGCAAGATTGGTTCTCTACCTCGCCGACACGTTCAACCGACACGGCACACACAGGTAGTTATAGTCTAAAGGTTGCTATGACGGCTGGTGGCAGCTGGGGGGTCGAGCTGAACAACTGGCCCGGATTTGATGTACGAACATCAGGGGAGAAGAAGGTAAGTTTTTGGGCCAAGCAAGGTACAGGTGCGGTGCCTAACGTGCGACTACGGGTTACCTGGTATGACGCTAACGATCAGGTGATTAGCAATCCGCAAAATCCAGTCGAAGTTCCGTTAACATTGTCGACAGAATGGCAGCAGGCAGTGGCTGATGTCGCAGCGCCTGTCGGGGCAAATACGGTACACTCACAGTTCCTAAGTAGCTCGGGTGGGGCGGGAAACAGCATATATGTTGACGATATCGTAATAGCGGATGATTAATAGTGTAGATAACGTTCATAGTAATTGCGCATCCATAAGCAACTTGTTATGCTATTAATAGCTAAGTATTGTAAAAAATAATTAAGTGGATAGATAAGGAAAGTGCATTAATGGCTCGTCTTCCAACTCTAGGTGGTGATGATGGTACGTGGGGGCAGGTTCTCAACGACTTTTTGAGCGTCTCGCATAATAGTGATGGCAGCCTTAAAGGCAATGCTGTTACAGATGCTGGGGCGGCTGTGGACGCTGCGGTTGTCCATAACACAGGCGCCGAATCTGTTGCGGGCACTAAGACATTTAATGCTTCTCCTGTCGTGCCACTACCAACACTAGGGAGTCAGGCGGCTAACAAGTCGTACGTAGATTCAGTGGTGAGCGCAGGTGCTCCTGATGCAACTTCTTCGACCAAGGGTATCGTACAGCTGGCTGGCGATTTGGGTGGTACTGCTGCTGCGCCAACGGTACCAGAGCTGGCCAATAAACAACCACTTAATAGCAATCTGACCACTATTGCCGGGCTATCGGCGGTTAACGATGATATTATTCAGCGCAAGGCTGGCGCATGGACGAATCGCACTCCTATTCAGTTTAAGGCTGATTTGTCCCTGACAAAAACCGATGTTGGTCTGGGCAACGTACCAGATATTGATGCGACTAATCGGGCTAATCACACTGGTACGCAAACGGCTAGTACGATATCTGATTTTACCGAAGCTGCCCAGGATGCTGTAGGTGGCACTTTAGCTGATACTAATACTGTTGATTTAACCTATACAGATGCTTCGAATACAATTACGGCTGATGTAAAAACGCAGATGTCGGTTTCTAGTGATGCCAGCGGGCTGAAGCTTTCGGGCGATGCGGCTCTGCCTGGTAATGACAAATATTATGGAACTAATGGCAGTGGGACAAAAGGGTACTACACTCTACCTTCCTCGGGTGAGTCAAATACGGCATCTAATGTCGGGGCGGGCGGTGTTGGCTTATTTAAGCAAAAATCCGGATCGGATCTGCAATTCAAAAATATTAACGCTGGTTCGAACAAGGTTACGGTCACGGACGATGCTATCAATAGCGAAGTAGATATTGATGTTGCCGAGGCTAATCTAACGCTTGCTAATCTTGGTGGCGATCTACCGCAAAGCCGAATCACGAATTTAACTACTGACCTTGCTGCAAAGCAAACCAGCGATGCTACATTAACTGCCTTAGCTGGATTGAACGCAACAGCAGGACTGGTCGTCGAGACAGCAGCTGACACATTCACGAAACGTACTATAGCTGCAGGGTCTAGTAAAGTGACCATCACTAATGGAGCGGGCACTGCCGGAAATCCTACGATTGATGTTGATCAAACTCAACTAACAATTGCAGAAAGCCAAGTGACAAATCTGACAAGCGACTTGGCGGCAAAGCAAAACACCGATGCGACACTAACAGCACTAGCGGCGCTTGATGCAACAGCAGGACTGGTCGTCGAGACAGCAGCTGACACATTTGCAAAACGGACTATTACGGCGGGATCAACCAAAGTAACTGTCACTAACGGTTCTGGTGCTAGTGGAAACCCTACGGTAGATATCGATCAGACCCAACTAACTGTTACCGAGAGTCAAGTAACGAATTTAACAAGTGATTTGGCATCAAAAGCATCGGTTGCCAACGGTGGTGGCGAGACGTATTTTGACGCAGGTAACTCGGGCGCGGCAAAAACGTTGGATTTGGCGAACGGGAATGTTCAAAAGCTGACTTTAACGGCAAACTGCACCATTACATTGACGAGCCCTAGCTCTGGTGCAATGCGCTCACTGACACTATTGGTATTTCAGGACGGCACTGGATCACGCACAATAACATGGCCGGGTAGCGTTAAATGGGGTAATGCGGGTGCGCCGGTTTTGACTATCACGGCTGCAAAAATGGACATGGTGTCATTATTTACGGTTGATGGCGGCACTAACTGGTATGGGGCGCTTGGCGCTAAGGGGTTCTAGGCATGAGCTTACCTGCCTTTCGCGTTTCGGCCTTACGTCGACGCGAACAACATCCTAATCTTATTGCTGCATGGGGATTTGACGAGGGAACGGGAACGACGGCTCGCGACAGTTCGGAGCATAATCTTCCGCTAACAATCAGCGGCAGTGCAACCTGGGTTGCGGGACATACTGGTGGCACGGCGATTGCAAATGCAGGTTCGGGTGGAGCCACGAGGGCAAACTGGACTAGTCTTAGTAGTCCGGCAACGATCATGTGCTGGGCACGGCCAACTGACTTGACTGCGGGCACAAGCCGCCCGCTCATCGGTGTTTGGAGTGGAACTGATTCGTCAACTTCGACACAAATGGCGCTTTGGGCTCAGCGCGGCGATTTCAGTACCTCTAATGTTTTACAGGGTAATGTTCGTGTCGATGGTGGCCTTGTAGCTGTTAATCACACAGCATTAACTCTTAATACGTGGGTGCATGTTGCGCTATCTTTTGACGGTACAAACCTTCGGCTATTCCGTGACGGCACTGAAGTCAGTACGTTTAGTAATACGGGTAGCATTGGTGCTGGGACGTATAATTTTCTTGTCGTTCCAAGTACTACGAACGCACAGGTTGATGATGTTCGCGTCTTTAACACTGCCTTAACTGCTGCACAGGTGGCAAGTTTTATGGGTGATCCCGTTGCTCCATAGGACAATTGACTGAAATAACACAAATTTGTGTTATTTCAGTTTTTTGTGCTACAATACATACATGGACAGAGATAAAATACTCACTTACGCAGACCATATGGGTCGATCCCTTGCTCGACGTTATGGATACCCACCAGTCACAGGTAGGGTAATCGGGTACTTGTCTGTATGTGAACCAGCACAGCAATCAATTAACGATATTGCGGATACATTATTGAGCAGTCGAAGTGCAGTAAATAATGCACTTAAAATGCTAGAAGCGCAAAAACTCGTTATTCGTACACGTGCTGCCGGTACACGTGCTGACGTTGTAGAACTGCGTCCGGTGAGTGTGGAAAGCGCTGGCTTTGAGCCGGACGAATACCAAGAAACGGCAGACTTAGCTCGTGAAGGTCTGGAGTTGCTAAAAAATGCACCGCCAGAACGACGCGAACCGCTAGAGGCAGCCGCTTCACTTGGTGACTTTCTGGCCGAAAGGATCCCTCAGCTCTATCCAGAGTGGCAAAAGGTGTATTCGGAACAAAAATTAAAAAATAAGGAGAAGTAAATGGGCGACTTTTTAAACAAAATTTTAGGTGATTTAGAAGGTAAGAAGGAATGGAAGGCTGTAGAGGCACGTGCCAAAGCACTTCCTGATGAGTATCGTACGGTATACGACGAAATTAAAAAACATATATGGCAAGGCGGGGCTGGTGCAGCTGATCCAAGTAGCCTATTTGGTCGATTGGTTGATCTTTTTGAAGAAGGCGCAACGAGCGGTAAGCATGTACTAGAGGTGACAGGTGATGATGTTGCTGGATTTATTCATGGTCTTTTAAAGGGTGAAAAATCATATCTTGACGAACTGAACGACAAATTGAACCGTGATATTGCAAAAAAACTTGGAAAATAAGGAAAAATATATGAAACCAGCAATTACGGTTGACGGCCTAACTAAAGGGTTCAAGGACAACCAAGTACTCAAGGGTGTGGGCTTTACGGTTAAAAGTGGCGAAATCTTTGCACTTTTAGGGAGTAACGGCGCGGGAAAGACGACAACTATCAACATTCTGACGACACTTATGCCAGCAGATGGTGGTAAAGCGACGGTGAATGGATTTTCGATTGCTGATCACCCGGATAAAATTCGCCAAAGTATTAGTTTGACAGGCCAATTTGCGGCGGTTGACGACGTTCTTACTGCTCGTGAGAATCTAGAGTTAATAAGTGATTTGCGACATGTGAAAAATTCTGCAAAAACAGCAGATGATCTACTGAAAAAGGTTGACCTAATGAATGCAGCGGATCGTCGTGTCGCAACGTTTTCGGGCGGTATGCGTCGCCGTCTTGATATTGCCATGAGCCTTATTGGTAACCCACCCATTATCTTTTTGGACGAGCCAACGACTGGCCTTGATCCTGAAGCTCGCAGTAATATGTGGCAGATGATCGCTGCACTTGCGAAAAAGGGTACGACGATCTTTTTGACAACTCAGTATTTAGATGAAGCGGATCAGCTTGCTGATACTATCGCAGTACTACATCAAGGTAAGATTGTGGCCAGCGGCACGGCAGCCGAGCTAAAGAAGCTTGTTCCTGGCGGGTTGATTAAATTTACGTTTGCAAGCAGCAAAGATTTAGATGTTGCTGCAACTGCGCTCGGAAAAAAATATGAAATCACCGAAAAGGGTGGCCTAGATTTAACCGTTTCAACAAACGGAAGTCCCGCACAGGTTGCTGAATTGTTCGTATGTCTTCGCGACGCAAAGGTGGAACCAGATGATTTTGCGCAGCAGAATCCAACCTTAGATGATGTGTTCTTTAAGCTGACAGGCAAAAAAGAGGAGGAAAAATAATGCAGGCAATTAAAGACACGTGGACAATGACAAAACGCAGTTTGCGTCATATTGTTCGTAGCCCAGACACTATTGTAACGGTTGTTATTACCCCGATTGCAATGATGCTTATGTTTGTGTATGTCCTGGGTGGGGCATTAGAGCCTCAAATAGCGTCAGGTTCGACAAAATATGTTGATTTTATTACGCCGGGAATTATTATTTTCTCGATCGTAAGTGGGTTGGCATATGCAGCCTTCCGGCTAAATACTGACGTGCAAAAAGGAATCATCAATAGATTCCGTACAATGCCAGTTGCTCCCTCTTCTATTCTTACCGGTCAGGTGCTGTCATCGACCCTTTCTAATTTGCTGTCGGCAGTAATTGTTTTGGCTGTCGCATTTGCAGTTGGTTTTCGAACGGACGCCGGTCTAACAGAGTGGCTACTGTTTGCCGGGTTGCTTACTTTGTTTACGCTGGCAATGACATGGCTTGCGGTTTACTTTGGACTAAAAGCAAAGTCTGCTGAAGGTTCTGCTTCGTTTAGTTATTTGCTGATGCTACTTATCTTTCTTAGTCCATCGTTTGTGCCGACTTCATCGATGACACCGATTTTACGTGGTTTTGCCGAAAATCAGCCGTTTACGCCAATTATCGAAACGATGCGTTCATTGTTGACTGATGGTGTGGCTGGCGACAAAATATGGCTTGCGATTATGTGGTGTGTCGTGATTTTGGTTGTGATGTATATCCTATCGGTTCGCACATACAAGAAAATGTCACTTTCAGCCTAAAATAATACTACTTAAGTGCTAGATTAAAAACACCCCATGTCAAAAACGTATGAACATGGGGTGTTTAACGTTTTGCATGGGGTGGTGAGCCAGCCAGGCTACTTCAGATTGAGAAAGCGGCCCCGCGCCAGGCAGTTCTTGCCGTGGTTGAACGACGTCGAGATGCCTAGCCTGTTGCCCTGCCTGCTCTGCGAGAGGTCGAGCCTGTGGCCCTTGTGCTCGCAGTTGCAGCTGTAGACGAGGTTGAGCTGGCGCTGAGCGGCCTTGAGGAAGAGCTGGTAGTCCTCGTCGGTGCCCTTGGGGTCGATGTAGACGATGACACCGTGAAGCGGGTTGTCCGACTCGGCTTCGCTCTTGTCGAACGGGCTGGACTTCACGGTCACCGTGCAGTATCGGTCCGACTGGGAGTTGTCTCGATCGTACTTGACCCTGGCGAGCAGCGCGTTTGCCGAGGCGACGATGTCGAACTGAGGCTTGTCATTGCTTCTGCTCTTGAACATGATCTGTGTCCTTTGGTTTGCCTGCAATAGCTTTGATACTTTACTACAAATATAGACATAAGTCTACTGTTAAGATTGAATTATGCTGTATTTCGAGATAGACTAGTCAGCGTGCATACGCTACTGCTCGTGATGAGCATCCTGCTGGCTGTATGGAGCTACGCCGACCTGATACGTGATCTGGTTTGGCGTGGTAAATCACAGCCGATCGCAACACGGTTGGCCGTCTGTGCCGCCTTGACACTGGGCGGTGTCAGTATCCTCCTCGGTAGAGGTGGATATGCTGACCTGACGGTGGCATCAATCTATGCCCTGCTGTCGTTTGCCGTCGTTGTAATTTCGTTGTTGCCTAGATTTCGGCCAACGTTTACCATGACTTCTGTTGATGTGGCCTGTCTTATTGTGTCGGTAGCAGGAGTGACGACACTGCTATTTACTGGCAAATCGGGCACTGGGATCGCATATGCGATTGGTGCTGATCTGATCGCCTATCTACCGACGTTTCGTGCTGCCAAGCGATTGCCGCATACTCAGCCTGTAGCAACCTATGTCATTGGATTGGGCGCCGCTGTTTGCGCACTGGCGGCGGCCTATCTGGACCAGGGCGTTACCACGGACTCGATGTTGACGATCTACCTCATTGCTATCGACAGTCTGTTGCCCATATTCATTCTGATCCGAAGAAAGCAGGTGGAAGAGCCAGTGCTTGTATCGTTCGAACAAGCCTCCTGATCGTCCGGATGTACACAAAGGGGCTGTTGACATTAGTTAGCAGCCCCTCTTACATAGGTTGGACCATCTATTGATGAACGGGTATAATTAATAGACTATGACGAGCTATATTGAAATCCGCGGCGCACGCGAAAACAACCTGAAGGATGTTTCATTAAAATTACCAAAGAAAAAGATAACGGTATTCACGGGCGTGTCTGGATCTGGCAAATCATCGATCGTTTTTGACACGATTGCCTCCGAAGCACAGCGACAGCTATATGAAAACTTT
>Ga0075365_10001610_pt1 | contig 10397 bp, 12 predicted proteins | sample EndMetdeltDD1765_FD_71387 | JGI IMG/M metagenome (GOLD analysis project Ga0075365, IMG submission 71387) | Populus endosphere microbial communities from Tennessee, USA - Endosphere MetaG P. deltoides DD176-5 | ecosystem: Host-associated > Plants > Roots > Endosphere | place: USA: Tennessee... | reverse complement strand
GCGCTGCGGGCGATGAACTCGTCCCAGTTGCGCTCGGGAAAGCCACGCCCGACGACGAAGCCCGGCCTGTAAGCGGTGATCTTGCCGTCGATCTCGATGGCGATGTTGGTTTTCAATGCCGAGAAGCCCCGCGCCTTCACCTCCCGGCCGAGCTTGGTCATGTCGTCGTAGGTCTGCACCGGCGCCGTGCCGACCAGGTCCGCATTGCGCATCCGGTAGGAGCCGCAATGTGACCAGTAGACCGGAATGCGATCGCGGAGCTTGCCGCCGAACAGCTGATAGACCGGAACGCCCAGCGCCTTGCCCTTGATGTCCAAAAGCGCGTTCTCGATGGCCGCGATCGCCTGCCGGACGAGGCCGCCGCGCGACTGGGTCGACTTGGTGGCGAGCACGGCGTTGATCAGCTCGAGATCCATCGGGTCCATGCCGATTACGTTCGGCATAAGGGCCTTGATCACCGACGACAGGCCGGGACTTCCGAAGCTTTCGTTGTATTCCGACCAGCCGACGGGGCCGCCGTCGGTCGTGAGTTTGAGGAACGAGAAGGATCGCCAGCCCGCGTCACACTGAAAAATCTCGAACCCCTGGACCTTCATCATTTCCCCCGATCGCGCGTGTTCGGTTCAGACTGGAGCATCATTGGAGCCAAAACAACGTCCCTGCGATGGTTGTCAGAATGTGCGCGACGGACTACGCATCTCCGATCATTGGGAGCGCAACATGCGAAAGCTGGGTCTCGTCGTCGTTCTCGCCGTTGTCGGCGCCTCGACCACCGCCTCCGCGGAAACCTGGAAGGCCGGTCTTGAGCTGGTGAAGGAGAAGTCCCCGCCCGCCTGCGCCCAACCTGAGACCGCGAAAGTGTCCTGGGATCTCACCTTCGAGGGCAACACCTTCTCAGGCGTATCGAATGCCGGAGCGCATTTCTCTACGACGGCCGAGGCCGATGGCGCTGTGAAGACGACGTATTCGGGCATCGTGGGCGTGAGTAAATATTTCGTCGAACTGAGCGGCAACGCCAAGACGCGGCAGATCGAGCTGCACAACACGCAGTACGGTTGCTTTTTCAGGCTCGTCCCGACGCCATAGCTCCTGCTATCATCGACCGTTCCTGGGTGGTCGATTGCGGAATTCCGAATTGATTAAGGGTCTCATTCTCGTTGCGGCGATGGCCGTTTCCGCCGCCGGCAGCCCCGCGCGCGCCGCGGATCTCGACACGTTGTTGGCGCAGTTCCAGTCTGCCCGCCAGCAGGCGCCGGACGAGGTCGCGGCCTATATGGAGCGCCACATGATCTGCTGGCACTTCGGCGGCGAAGAGGGCTACGACGCCGCGCGCAAGGCCGAGATAACGCGCGCGACCGTCGAATACAGATGCGCGGCCCTTCAAGCGGACCAGGCGGCACTGCGGCGGGCCTACGCCGACACGCCGGCGGCACTCGCCGCCCTCGATGCCGCCACAGCCCTTCGGTGACCATGTACAAATCCATTCTTGCGATTTCCGAGGGCGGACCAGAGGCCGTGATGTCGTTTCGGCTCGCCGCCCGGATTGCCTCGACCTTCGAGGGGACCGTGGACGCGGTTCATTTCTCGGAGACCCATCCCGGCGATGCCGATATCGCGGCCCAGGCGATGCCGTTCCTGAAGCGCCTGAGCGACGATAGGCTTAAGGCGCGCGCGCTGGAGTCCGAGCGGGCCTTCAAGGAGCTGATCGCGCCCCTTCCCGGTGCCACCTTCACCGGCGGTCACGGCGTGACGCGCGACCAGCTCGTCAGGATGGGGCGCTACGCCAATCTCCTGCTGGTTGGCAGGCCCAGTGTGGATGCGGAAAACATCGCGCCGGAAACGGTGAAGGCCGCCATCTATGACTGCGCCGGCCCGGTCGTGATTGCCCCACCCAATGTCGGCGAGGGCAAGATTTCGTCCGTCGTCGTCGCCTGGAACGGCAGCGCCCAGGCGGCGCGTGCCGCGGGCTTCGCCCTGCCGTTTCTCATCAAGGCCGCCAAGGTCACGATCCTTGTCGCCGGCGCGGCGCCGGAAGAGGTCGGCACGTCCTACCTTCTGCGCAGCCTCGGCCGTCACGGCGTCAACGCCACGGTGGAAACGATGGACCCCGGTGCCGTCTCGGGACGCGCTCGCGGCCGCGCCCTGCTGGATTACACAAAGGGAAAGAGTGCTGACCTTCTGGTCATGGGCGCCTACGGCCACGGCGGCATGACGAGTTTCCTCGGGCTGGGTGGCGCCACCGCCAAGGTGATCGCCTCCTGCCCCGTGCCGCTTCTGCTGGCGCACTAAAGAATCTTTTTGGGAGTCTCTTGACTCGGTCGGCCGACCGAATTAATCGACATGAATTCGGTCGGTCGACCGAATTATGTCAATGCGGAGGCATCCCATGGCTGGTATCGCTTCGGTCCTTTATGGCGCGGTCGTCTATCTGTTCTTCTTCGTCACGTTCCTCTATGCCATTGCTTTCGTCGGCAACCTGCCGCCGGCGTCCAAGGTGATCGACAGCCCCGAGACTTCGGCGCTGGTCCCTGCAATCGTCATCAACATGCTGCTGCTGGCGGTCTTTGCCATCCAGCACAGCGTCATGGCGCGCCCCGCCTTCAAGCGCTGGTGGACGCGCTTCGTGCCGCATGCGGTCGAGCGCACGACCTACGTGCTGCTGGCGACCCTCGCCCTGGCCCTGATCGTCTGGCAATGGCGGCCGATCCTGATGCCGGTCTGGACGGTGACGAATCCGACGGCGGTTCTCGCAATCCAGGCCGTGTTCTGGATTGGCTGGGGCCTGGTGCTGCTCAGCACCTTCCTGCTCAATCACTTTGAACTGTTCGGCCTGCGCCAGGTCTGGGCGCGTCTGCAGGGCCGTGAGGTGCCGGCGCCGGAGTTCCGCACGCCCTTCCTCTACAAGCGTACGCGCCACCCGCTCTATCTCGGCTTCCTGCTGGCCTTCTGGGCGGCCCCGTCGATGACCCTTGGCCACCTGCTGTTCGCCATCGGCACCACCGGCTATATCCTGCTCGGCATCTACCTCGAGGAGCGGGACATGATCGCGCAGTTCGGCGATCAGTACCGTCGCTATCGCGAGCAGGTGGCGATGCTGATCCCGCTGCCCGGCAAGAAGGCCGAGCCGGTCATCAAGCGTCCGCGGCAGCCCGCGGAGTAGGAGAGTTCGACATGGCGCGGGCGTTGGCCAAGAAGGCGGAAACCAGCACGACGCTTCTGGAGGCGGCCAAGAAGGTCCTGCGCCAGAACGGCCACTCCGGCCTGTCGACGCGCGATGTCGCGGCGGCGGCCGGAGTACCGCTCAGCCAGATCCACTATCACTTCGGCTCCAAGCAGGGGCTGATGCTGGCGCTGTTCGACTATCTCAATGCCCAGCTGCTCGACCGGCAGAACGCCATGTTCCACGACACCAAGCTCTCGTTTTCCCAGCAGTGGGACCGGGCGTGCGACTACCTCGACGAGGACATCAACTCGGGCTACGTGCGCGTCCTGCAGGAACTGATTGCCGCAAGCTGGGCCGATCCTGCGGTCGCCAAGGTCGTGCGCACCGGCCTCATGGGCTGGTTCGAACTCATCACCGACGTTGCACGCCGGGCCGAGCGCGAACTGGGCGGTCTCGGCCCGTTCTCGGCGACAGAGATCGCCGCGCTCATCTCCGGCGCCTTCATCGGTGGCGAAAGCCTCTATCTGCTGGGCGCGGAAAAGAAGGGCGCGCCCGTGCGCCAGGCATTGCGTCGCGTGGGCGATGCCATCCGTATCGCCGAAAGCAAGTCACCAAAGAGGTGATGTCATGCGTGCGAAACTCCCTGACAGGGATGGGTTCGTCGAACGTGACGGCGTGCGCATCCACTACGAGGTCTACGGGCAGGGCCCGCAGGCGATGGTCTTCCTGCCGCCCTGGACCATCGTTCATTCCAGGGTCTACAAGGCTCAGATCCCCTACTTCAGCGAGCGCTTCCGCTGCATCGCCTACGATGCCCGCGGCAATGGCCAGTCCGACAGTCCGGCAGACGTTGCCGACTACTCGCTCGACCACAGCGTCACCGATGCGCTTGCCGTCATGGACGCAACGCAAGCGGGGAAGGCCATCCTGGTCGGTCTCTCCTTCGGCGGCTTGCTCGCCTGCTGTATTGCTGCTCATCACCCCGAGAGGGTGAAGGCCGCCATCCTGGCCGGCACGGTGGCCAGCATCGGGCCCAATCGGCCGTACATGACGCACGACCACTTCAATGCCAAGCATGAGCAGTTCGAGGGTTGGAACAAGTACAACCGCGACTACTGGCTGCGGGACTATCCCGACTTCGCCCAGCATTTCATAAGGAACATCTGCAGCGAGCCGCACTCGACCAAGCAGATCGAGGATGGCCTCGAATATGCGTCGGGGACCAGCGGTCCCGTGCTGATCAGGACCGTGGAAGCCCGTGGGATCGCGCCGTCCTTCGACGTCGGCAAGAAGATGTACGGCATGATCCGCTGTCCAGTGCTGCTGATCCACGGCGACAACGACCAGATCCAGCCGCATACCCGAAGCGAGGCCGTGGCCCAGGCCATCGGCGCCGGCGCTGAAATGGTCACTCTCGCCGGCGTCGGCCACAATCCGCTCGGCCGCTACCCCGCCAAGTGCAACGCGCTGATCAACGACTTCCTCGATCGCCGGCTCGGAATCGAGGCACCGGGCAAGCGGCCGGTCCGCATCACGCGGGAGAAGAAGGCGCTTTATCTCTCCTCGCCCATCGGCCTCGGCCATGGCCGGCGCGACATCGCCATCGCACGCGAGTTGCGCCAGCTCCATCCTGGTCTCGTGATCGACTGGCTGGCGCAGGATCCGGTGACGCGCCTGCTCGCGGCGTCGGACGAACACATCCATCCGCTGAGCGCCCGGCTTGCCAGCGAAACCCAGCACATCGAGGGGGAATCGGGCGAACATGATCTCAACGCCTTCCAGGCGCTCCGGCGCATGGACGAGGTGCTGGTGAAGAATTTCATGATCTTCCAGGAGGTCGTCGAGTCGGGCAGCTACGATCTCGTGATCGCCGACGAGGCCTGGGACATCGATCATTTCTGGCACGAGCATCCCGAGCTCAAGAAATCTGCATTGGCCTGGTTCACCGATTTCGTCGGCTTCGTGCCCATGCCGTCGGGTGGCGCTCGCGAGGCCTTTCTCACGGCTGACTACAACGCCGAGATGATCGGCCACATCGAGCGTCATCCCGGCGTGCGCGATCGCGCCATCTTTGTCGGCAATCCCGACGACATCGTGCCGCTTTCCTTCGGCAAGGACCTGCCCGAGATGCGCGACTGGGTGCCCAGGCACTTCGATTTCTCGGGCTATGTGCTCGGCCAACACCCCGCAACGTTCGGCGATCGCGCCGAGCTGCGGCGGCAGCTGGGCTACCGACCCGACGAGCGAATCTGCATCGTCACCGTCGGCGGTTCGGGTGTGGGCACGCACTTGATCAAGCGCATCCTGCAAGCCTGGCCGCTGGCGCGCGCCCGTATGCCTGAGCTGCGCATGGTGCTGGTTGCCGGACCGCGCATCGATCCGCAGTCGATCGTGGCGCCAGCTGGCGTCGACGTTCATGCCTTCGTGCCCGACCTCGACCGCCATCTCGCGGCCTGCGATCTCGCGCTGGTGCAGGGCGGCCTCACCACCTGCATGGAGCTCGCGGCGGCGGGAACACCCTTCCTGTATTTTCCGCTCAGAAATCATTTTGAGCAGAACTTCCACGTTGCCCACCGCCTCGACCGCTATGCGGCGGGACGGCGTCTTGAGTTCGCAACATCTACGCCTGAAGTGATCGCGGAGGCCATGTTGGCTGAGCTCAAGACGCCGCCACGTTTCAAACCGGTCGAAGCCGATGGCGCGGCGCGGGCGGCCCGTCTGCTGGCGGACCTTCTCTAGACGCGATCCCGACGAGGGCATTTCCATGACATTCGTCCGGTTGGCTTTGCCCGGCGCGGTAGCGGCGGGCATCGTCTCGTTTTTCGCCGGGGCGGGCAGTGAGCTCTCTCCCAGTGGGGGCACTGAGATCCGCGTGATCGAGGCGCTCGAGGCCCACAGCGGGCCGCAGCCGGGTTTCCGCCGCAACCATGCCAAAGGCGTCTGCCTCAGTGGCTGGTTCGAGAGCAACGGCGCCGGTGTCCGCTTGTCCGGGGCCGAAGTCTTCAAGCCCGGCCGTGTGCCGGTGTCCGGCCGTTTCTCCGTGCCGGGCGGCAGGCCCAGCAAGCCCGACAATCCCAACGTCGTGCGCAGCATGGCGCTTCATTTCGCCCTGCCGAACGGTGAGGTCTGGCGCACGGCGATGAACGACACGCCGGTCTTTCCGGTGAGGGATGCCCAGGGCTTTTACGACAATCTCGTCGCGCTGAAGCACGATCCGGCCACCGGCAAACCGGATCCGGCAAGGATCAAGGCCTTCCTCGAAGCGCACCCCGAGTCGGCGCGCGCAATGGCGCTGATCCGGGACCATCCGGTCTCCTCGGGCTTTGCCGACTCGACCTACAACAGCCTGAATGCTTTCCAGCTGATCGACGCTGCGGGCAAGGCGATGCCGGTCCGCTGGTCGATGGTCGCGGTCGATTCCTTCGAGCCGCAGCCCGAGCTTAGGCCCGAGGGCCGGGACTATCTATTCGACGCCCTGGTCGCGCGACTTCAGCAGGGCCCTGTCCAGTGGCGCCTCCGGCTGGTGATCGGCCAGCCCGAAGATCCCACGAACGATGCCACGCTGCCCTGGCCTGCGGACCGCGAGACGGTCGAGGTCGGAACGCTCACCGTCACCGCGCTGGAGAGCGAGGCCGAGGGCAACTGCCGCGACGTCAATTTCGATCCCCTGATGCTGCCCAGGGGCATCGCACCGTCGGACGATCCGCTGCTCCAGGCGCGTTCGGCGGTCTATGCCCTCTCGCACAGCAGACGTGACGGAGAAGCAAAGCAGCCAAGCCCAGTTCAGGTGCCAAGCGTGTCCAGGTGAAGTAGTCCCGCCCTCCTGTGGGTGCTAGGCTGACGGCAAGCCCTCCAAGAGGCCCATCGAGGAGATTGCCATGACGGACACCATGACTCTGGCGCAGCGCGCTGACGCTCTCGAAGAGAAGATGGCGCGCGACCTCGACTACATCGTCGTGAAATCGCGTCTTCATACCTGGGCCGAGGGCGACATGAGCTCGCCGGGTAGCGTCGTGCCGCAGCTAAAAGCCAATCCCAACGCGCGCGTGCTGATGGGCGACGATCCGCGCCTGCCGGCGATGCCGGAGAAGCCGACGCTGATCGACTTCTTCAAGTACCGCTTCGGCCCCTCGGCGCACCTGCTGCAGAGCGCGCGGCACGCGGTCAAGAACGGGCTGCCCGAGAAGATGGTGCTGGCCTGCCTGCTGCACGATATCGCCGGCGTCGGCTTCATCCGCGGCGACCACGGCTACTGGGGCGCCCAGCTCGTCGAGCCGTACGTCGACGAGGAAGTGACCTGGGCGATCCGGGCCCATCAGGTGCTGCGTTTCTATGCCGACGAATCGGTTGGATACGAGTATCCCGAGTCCTACGTCACGCTGTTCGGCGCCGATTACCAGACCGATCCGTACATCGACGAGGACTATAAGCGGATGAAGGATCACAAGTGGTACATGTCGGGTCGCATGATCACGGTGAACGACATCTACTCGTTCGACCCCAACGTACATGTCGAGCTGGAGGAATTCACCGACATCATCGGCCGCAACTTCCGCCAGCCCAGCCAGGGACTCGGCTTCGACAACAGCCCGGTCGCCCATATGTGGCGGGCGATCATCCGCCCGGCCAAGTACCTGTAAAAATGGCGGCCGTCGCTCCCCGCATTCACGAGGCGCCGGACGATCTGCTGGCCGCCATCGATTATTGCTACGAGCAGGGTTGGACCGACGGCCTGCCTGTCGTCCCGCCCGAGGTCACGCGCGTCAAAGCCATGCTGGCCGCCGACAGAAGGCCGGCCGAGACCGTGATCTCGCATCATCCCGCGACCGGCCTCGACCTCTCGCTGCATGCCGCCGCAGTCAATGCCGTGATGGCGGGTTGCCTGCCCGAGCATTTCCCGGTGCTGGTCGCGGCGTTCGAGGCCATGGACCGGCCGGAGTTCAACTTCCACGGCTCGACCGCCTCGACCGGCGGCTCGGCGCCGCTGCTCGTCGTGAGCGGTCCCTATGCCGACGAGATCGGCATGAACGCCGACGTCAACCTGTTCGGCCCCGGCAATCGCGCCAACTCGACCATCGGCCGCGCCGTGCGGCTGATCCTGCGCAACGTCTTCCAGATGATCCCCGGCATCTCCGACAAATCCACCCAGGGCAACCCGGGCAAATACAGCTTCTGCATCGCCGAACGCTCGCGCGGCAATCCCTGGCCGCTGCTCTGCGACGCCCAGGGCTACGCCAAGGGCACGTCGAGCGTCACCGTCTTCGCGGGCGGCGGCTTCTGCAATGTCGAGAACCACGGCGGCAACACGCCGGAGCAGGTCCTGGGCTCTGTTGCCGACGCCATGGCCAACTACGGCTGCATTACACTCGGCCAAAGCGTGGTCATCCTGGCGCCCGAGCATATGGGCATCGTGGGCGCCGCCGGCTGGACGCGCGAGCGGGCGCAGGACTTCCTCTTCAGCCACGCCAAGCGCTCCGTCCAGGGCATGGAAGACGTCGGCAAGTATCGCGACCGCGAGTACGACACCCAGCACGGCGAGGGCGCCCATGCGCTGGCCGAAAAGGGCTTCGTCCATCGTGGCCTCAATCCGCAGGACATTTTGATCACGATGGGCGGCGGCGATGCCGGCGGCCATTCGTGTTTCATCCCGTCATGGAGCCGCGGCCGCGGCTCGATCATGCAGCATGCCCCGATCAGGAGGAGTTGATCCAGATGCAGCTCTACGCACCCACTTCCACGACACCCAAGCGACAGGCCTTCCGCGCGCCCGTCCTGGCCAGCATCGACGGCCTCCGGCTCGGCATCCTGGAGAACGGCAAGCTCAACGCCGAGGAGATGCTGAACGAGGTGGCCCAGCTCTTCGTCCAGAGGAACGGCTGCACGGTCCGCACGCTTGCCTCGAAGAAGAACGCGAGCGCGCCGGCGCCCGCCAACACCCTGGTCAAGGTCGCCCAGGAGGTCGACTTCCTGATCACCGGCCTCGGCGATTGAGGCTCCTGCTCAACGTGCAGTCTGCACGACGGCATCAGCTTCGAACAACTCGGCAAGCGCGCGGTGGTGCTCTGCACCACGCCCTTTGAAGTGACCGCGCGCAACATCGCGCGCGTGCTTGGCCTGCCCGACTATCCCTTCCTCACGGTCCAGCATCCGATCGGCAGCTGCACCCTTCCCGAGCTGAAGGCCCGCGCCGAGATCGCCTACCAGCAGGCGCTGCCCATCCTGCTCAAAGCCTGACAAGCGGAGAACCCCATGCCCGACGTCTTCGAGATCATCGAGAACTGCCGCGCCATGCGGCGCCTGAAGAACGATCCGGTGCCGGACGAGCTGATCTCGAAGATCCTGCGCGCCGGCAGCTGCGCGCCCAACGGCGGCAACACCCAGAAGTGGCGCTTCCTCGTGATCAAGGACCGCAAGATCAAGGAAGCGGTGTCGGTCTGGTACAAGAAGGCCTTCGACGAGGTGATCGGCCCGCGCTACCGCACCAGCGAACCACCGCCGGGCGTCACCAAGGAACGCTACCTCCGCCAGCATGCCGCCGTGGAGTACCTCACCGAGCACTACGCCGACGCGCCGGTCTGGATCGTGGCCTGTCTCGAGGACGGTCCCACGCCCAACCGGATGGCCGGCTCCTCGATCTATCCGGCCGTCCAGAACATGGTGCTCGCGGCCCGCGCGCTCGGCCTCGGCACCACCCTCACCACGCGCCACATGCTGTTCGAGAAGGAAGCCGACAAGGCGCTCGGCCTGCCCGAGGGCGTCCACTCCTACGCCATCCTCCCGATCGGCTATCCGATGGGCAAGTTCGGCCCGGTCGGGCGTGGGCCGCTCAACGAGATCGTCTACCAGGATCGCTGGGGCCAGCCTTACGCGGGTGTCTGAGCGCGGGCGTTTGAGAAAGCCGAACCAACAGAGGCACTTGGACGCCGAAGTGGCACACTGAACGTGTCACTCCAGGACTGTCCATCGCTGTCCATCAATCGTGTCCATCAATCGGGCAAACTCGCCCGTCCATAGGTCTGCGGATAGTACAGGCGCAGCAGTTTCATCAGCAGGCCGTCGTCGAACCCGCGTATCCGGCGCGGCCGCCGGCTGCGCCGGACGATCGGCCGGCCGGGTCCGTGGAACGCGCGCTTCAGCGCTTCGTCGTGCAGCCCGTCGACGGCGCGCTGGATCGCGTCCGCCCAGCCCCGGGCAAAGTCGGGATCGGTCCGGCGCCGCCGGTAGAGCGTGTTGC
>Ga0075365_10001608_pt1 | contig 10405 bp, 8 predicted proteins | sample EndMetdeltDD1765_FD_71387 | JGI IMG/M metagenome (GOLD analysis project Ga0075365, IMG submission 71387) | Populus endosphere microbial communities from Tennessee, USA - Endosphere MetaG P. deltoides DD176-5 | ecosystem: Host-associated > Plants > Roots > Endosphere | place: USA: Tennessee... | reverse complement strand
ATCGCACGAAAGCCGCAATAGAAGATCATGCCGCGGACGTAAGGATACTGATCGTCGAATTGCCGCAACGACCTCAGTACCATCTTGTCGATAACCTGGAAGTCGCCGGCGTTGGGGGGAATGTGGAAGTTGCTGCTGGTCGTGACCATCCAGTAGAACACGCCGCGAAGTAGTCGCATGGCGAACCCTTCGTCTCGCAAGGCGCGGATGCCGTAGACCACTTCGTAGCCTTGTTCCCATAGTCGGACAAATTGCGGGATCAGTTCCGGCGGATCCTGCAGATCGGCGGGCATGAAGACCACGATGACGTCGCCCGACGCAGCGAGCAATGCATTGAAGTGCGAGCGCATCGGTCCAAAATTGCGCGCGTTGGCGATGATTTTCACGTTCGCATCGCGCGACGCAATACCCCGCAGCAGCGCTAGTGTGCTGTCTGTCGAGGCGTTGTCGGCGATGATGTGCTCATAAGCGTATTCGGGGAGTTCCTTTGCCAAGATGTCCCGCACGGTCTCATAGCAGTGAACGATCGAGGCCTCTTCATTGTAGCAAGGCGTGACGACAGAGATGAGTTTCTTCATGGCGGGCTCAGTCACCATATTCGCCATGGCGGCGAGTCCGTGTTCCATAGCGCCTCCAATAAGAGCTTGTCGCGCAGCGTGTCCATGGAGTGCCAAAACCCCCGGTGCCGGTACGCGGAAAGCTGGCCTGCTTCGGCTAGACGTTCAAGCGGCTCCTTTTCCCAGGCTACGTGGTCGCCGGCAATCAGATCGCCGACGCCAGGCTCGACGACCATGAAACCGCCGTTCACCCACGCCTCGTCGATCAGAGGCTTCTCCCGAAATCGCTGAACGTGGTCGTTCTTTAGGTCGAGCAATCCGAAGCGCACCGGCGGCTGTACGGCCGTCAGCGTAACGCGACACTTCGTGCGGTCATGAAGCGACAGCAAGGCGGCAATGTCGATGTTGCCGACGCCGTCACCGTAGGTCAGGCAGAATCTCTCGTTGCCAACATAGGGCAGGACACGTTTGAGACGACCACCGGTTTCCGTGTTCTCTCCAGTGTCGACAAGCGTGACGCGCCACGGCTCGGCGGTGGATTGGTGCTCGATGGTGGTATGCGATTTAAGGTCGATCGTTACGTCCGAATTGAGCAGCCGATACTTGGCCAGCCACTCTTTGATCATGTGGCCCTTGTAGCCAAGGCAGATGACGAAGTCGTTGATTCCGTAGTGGCCGTAAATCTTCATGATGTGCCAAAGAATGGGTCGACCACCGATCTCGATCAGCGGCTTGGGTCTCGTCGCGCTATCTTCGCCGATGCGTGTCCCGCGCCCTCCTGCGAGGATGACTGCTTTCATTTTTCCATTCGTCCGTTTACTATTAGCAACGATGATACCCGGAGATTTCTGGCGCGGCAAAACGGTTCTGGTCACGGGTCATACCGGCTTCAAGGGCTCATGGCTATCGCTGTGGTTGTCCTCGCTCGGCGCCAAGGTTGTCGGATACGCGCTTCGCCCAAGCCAAGCGAGCAGTCTCTTCGAAATCACGCGGCTCTCCGAACTGATGACCGACGTTGACGGGAATGTGTGCGACCTGCCCGCCTTGGAACGGGTCGTGTCGAGGCATCGGCCGGCAATCGTCATCCACCTCGCGGCGCAGGCTCTGGTGCGCGAGAGCTGCCGGCGCCCCGTTGAAACCTACGCGACCAACGTCATGGGGACGGTCAATGTCCTGGAGGCCGTGCGCCGAATCGGGATGACGCGTGTTGTCCTCTCGATCACGAGCGACAAGTGCTACGAGCCGCTGGCTGACGAGGCGCAGCCTCATCGCGAGAGCGATCCGATGGGGGGGCACGATCCCTATTCGAGCAGCAAGGGTTGCGCGGAGCTGGTCGTTTCCGCTTATCGGCGCTCCTACTTCGCCAACGGGAATCCCGGGATTGCCTCGGCGCGAGCCGGGAATATCATTGGCGGCGGCGATTTCTCGGATGATCGCTTGATCCCGGATCTGATAAAGGCCGCGTTGTCGGACCGCGCCGTCTCAATCCGCAATCCCGAGGCGATCAGGCCCTGGCAGTTCGTCACGGATCCACTCGCCGGCTATATGAAGCTGGTGCGCAAGCTGTGGGATGATCCGGGCCGCTTTGCCGGAGCCTGGAACTTCGGTCCGCTGGACGCGCCATCGGTGACCGTCGCGGAGGTCTGCGACCGTGTGGGCGCGTTGTGGGGGCCGGGCAAAGGATGGACGGCGGTGCCGGACACCGACATGCCCGAACGTGGCATCCTGCTGCTCAATTCGGACAAGGCGACGCGTGAGCTGCCGTTCATGCCGCGCCTTTCCACGGACCAAGCCTTGTCGGCCACGGTTGACTGGTACAAGGCCTGGAACGCCGGCGCCGACATGCGCGCATTCACGCTGCGTCAGATTCGCGATCTCGGCCAACAAGAAGCGTGATTGCTCGGTCTTGCCGGACCATCGACTGGTGACTTCACGCTGAGTTGGCGTGTCGCGTCACGAAGTCCGATCGTCCTGGCAGCGGCATATCGGACGTAGCGGATTGGTTAGCGTGGTCGCGCGATGCTCTCGAACGGCACGAAGCGGTTGTTTGACGCGAACTGGGCACGGTCGGCGTAAGGCGACTGGTCGTTGATCGGTCGCCCCATCTCGAGGCGTGGCTCGATCAGGGTGTGCGGATGGAGCTGCAAATCGATCAAGCGTGAGCCGGATTTCGCGAACAACTTCGGATCGATGTCCTCGACCTTGTCGATCGACGCGTAGTCCAGGTCATATGCCTGGGAAAGCCTCGCCAGGTCGGGCATGCCGTAGCCGTTCCCCGAGGCTTCATAGCGGCTGCCCAGGTAGGAATCCTGGAACTGCTTGATGATGCCGTAGCCGTGATTGTTCATCACGACGATCGTGATGTTGAGCTTGTACTGCCGAATGGTCTGCAATTCCTGCAGGTTGATCTGAAATCCGCCGTCACCGATGAAGCAGACGACCTGCCGGCGAGGCTCGCGGATGGCCGCACCGATCGCGGCTGGAATCGAGTAACCCATTGGCGAGTGACCGCCGGCCGTCATCAGCACCTGATTGGTCCGGTGAAAGATCTGATAGACCCAGCACAGGTTGGCGCCGCAGTCGGCGACCACGATGGCATCGCGGTCGATCATGCCGTTGATCTTCTGGACGGCACCGTAGGGTGACATGGTCCCGTGCTCGTCAGCCGTGGTGCTGATGTCGCGCCCGAAAAAGAGGGCCTTCATCTCGCCGACATACTCGCGCCAGGCGTTCGAGGAGCGCGGCGGCTCGACCTTCTCGAGAACCTTCGCCAGATGCTTGAGATCGAGCTCCGATGTCGCGTAGCCGTCGCTCTGGTACTTGCGCAGTTCCTCGGCATCGATGTCGATGACAAGAACCTTCGCCGCGGGGGCGAAGTTCTTGGAGTTGCCGGAGCGCTGGCGATTGTCGAGGCGCGAGCCCAGCACGACAAGCGTATCGGCATTCTGAAGGACAAAGTTGGCGCCACGGTTGCCGTAGACGCCGATCGCGCCGAGATAGCTGGGCATATCGTGGTCGAAATAGGTCAGCCCGTTCCAGCTCGAAACGAACGGAATGTCGTAGCGCTGCAACCACTCCGAGAGTGCCTTCTCAGTGCCGGCCAGACCGACGCCCGCGCCGAACAGGACGAGCGGCCGCTGGGCGCTCTTCAACACCGCTTCGAGCTGCTGAATCGACTTATCGACGGCTTCGGTCGCGGACGGCTCCTGCGCCTGCAGCGCGTCGGCCATTTCGATCGTATCGCCGACGTCGATCTGCTGGACGTCCATCGGCACGTCGATCAAAACCGGTCCCTTTCGACCGCTATTGGCGATATAGATCGCCTTCGCCAATTCGCGCCGCAGGCTGGCCGCATCATGCACCTGGGCGGCGTACTTTGTGATGGGCCGCGCCATCTCGACGATCTTGGTCTCCTGGAAGCCGGCCTGCCGGACCTTGGCGCCTCCATAGGCCTTGGTCTCACCAAGATTGACCTGCCCGGTGATGTGAATGCTCGGAATGGAGTCGAAATAGGAGCACGCGATCCCGGTCAGCAGGTTGGTCGCGCCCGGACCGCTGGTTGCCATGGTGGCGCCCATGCTGCCGTCGACACGCCAGATAGCATCGGCCGCCATGGCCGCCGCCTGCTCGTGCTGGAAACAAAAATAGCGCATGGCCGGATGGCGGCTGATCGCGTCGACCATGAAAGCACAGGCGCCGCCGGTGATCAGGAAGACGTCCTTCACGCCGTGCCGCGAAAGCGTCTCAGCGATGTAGTCGGCACCCTTCATATCTCATCCCGTCATTCAGCGTTCGAAAACAAGATAGAGTTGTTCCAGCATGTAATCAATCATCGCATCTGTGATGCGCGGGCCGACGCCGATCCAGAACGTGTCGCGCATGACCCGATCGGAGTTGTCCAGTGTGCCGTGGACACGGTGCTCGATCCTGGTGAAAGCGGGCTGGCGCAGAATATTGCCGCCGAAGAGGAGCCGGGTTTCGATGTTCGCACTTTCCAGCGCATTGATGACCCGCGTGCGTTCGCTGCCGTCGGCAATGGTGATGGGAAAGCCGAACGGCGAGGCCTTTGCGCGCGGGTCCGTGCGCGGCAGGACAAGGCGGCCTTCGAGCGGCTTGAGACCGTCCATCAAACGCTCGAAGTTGTGCCGTCGCCTGGCGACGATCTCATCGATCTTCTCGACTTGGGCAAGGCCGATTGCCGCCTGCAGGTCGGTCGCCTTCAGATTGTAGCCGATGTTGGAGTATGTATATTTGTGATCGTATCCGTGCGGCAGCTCTCCGAGCTGCCAATCAAAGCGCTTGTTGCAGGTGTTGCTCTTGCCCGGATCGCACCAGCAGTCGCGGCCCCAGTCTCGCACCGACAGGGCGGTCCGACGCAACGGCATGTGATTGACGACAATGCCGCCGCCTTCGCCGGTTGTGATGTGATGGGCCGGAAAGAAGCTGATCGACGACATGGCGCCGAAGCTGCCGACAGCCTTGCCGCGCCATTCGGCGCCGAGCGCGTCGCAGCCATCCTCCAGCAGCCACAGGTTGTGGCGCTTCGCGACGTCCGTGAGGACGTCGAGATCGGCAGGGTTGCCCAGCGTGTGGGGAATGAACAAGGCCTTTGTCCGGGGGCCGATGGCGGCTTCGACAAGCGCCGGGTCGACGTTGTAGGTCCCCAGCTCGACGTCGACGAATACCGGCACGAGCTGATTCTGCACGATCGGGCTGAGTGTGGTCGGGAATGTTACGGCCGGCGTGATGACCTCGTCGCCCGGCACGAGGGGGCGCGGGTCACCGGGCTCCAGGTGCTGGGCGAGATCGCGCGAGCACAGCGTCGAGACCATCAGCAGATTTGCCGACGATCCTGAGTTCACGAAGAAGAATGCCCTCGCCTTGAAGCGTCTCCGCATGGCGCCTTCGAAGCGGTTGCTGTAGGGGCCGGCAGTCAGCCAGAAATCGAGCGATGCATCGACGAGGTTAACGAGCTCTTTTTGATCGTAGTAGCGGCCGGCATAGGTAACTCGCGACTTGCCGGGTTCGAACGCGGGTTGCTGATGGGCAAGCGCGTGATACTCGCGGACTTTCTCGAGGATCTCCTGCTTGAGCTTTTCTCGTTCGACGGCCATCTCACCGGGCTTTCTGGTTCGGGGAAGTTGAAGCCGGTTATACAGAAATCGGCTGAATTGGCACTACCGGTACTGCGTGATAAGGGTCGTTTCGGCGATTATAACAGGCACGGGTCAGGCGTTTGTCGCTGACGCCAGGACTGGTTTGGACGACGCGATGTACGTGGCCAATTTCAAGCTGAAGAACGCAGTGAAATCTGCACTCTATAAGCTGCAGTTCATCCGCGACTTTTTCGTTCTCCATCCCTTGCGTGAAATGCAGCGCATCGCGCTGGCCGATTCCGTCGCCTATGTTCGCGAAAGGATGCCGCTTGCCGTCGGGCTGGTGAACGAGCGCGAGATGTTCGACATGGCATTCGAGAGAATTCCCGGCAGCGGGCTTCTGCTCGAATTCGGCGTTCACAAGGGCGGCACGATCAACTACGCGGCCGAGCGCAACCCGAACCGCCAGGTGCACGGCTTCGATAGCTTCGAGGGCTTGCCCGGCGACTGGACGGGCGTGACGCTGCCCAAGGGGGCGTTCGACCGCAAGGGGCGGATGCCGTCCGTGCGTTCGAACGTCACGCTTCACAAGGGATGGTTCCGCGACACCTTGCCAGCCTGGATCGAGAAGAACCAATCGCCTATTGCCTTCGTCCACATCGATTGCGACCTCTACGAGTCCACGCGTGACGTGTTCGACGGATTGGGGCCGCACCTGAAGCCTGGCGTGCTGCTGCTGTTCGACGATTACTTCAACCTGCCGAACTGGCAGGCGCATGAATTCCGGGCCTTTCAGGAGTGGGTCAAGAGGGCGAACGTCGTCTATAGTTATCTGGCCTATGCGCGCCAGCAGGTTTTGGTGCGTATCGATTCTGTCGGGTGAAGGGCGAGTCAACGCGATGATGCGATCCAAGGAGGCGCTGAAGTCGGAGTTGCAGACGGCGGGCCTCGTGTTCGACGAGTTCTCGATCACCGTCGAGGGCGCCTATACCACGGCAGATGCCGACTGGAACTACAAGGACGTCCCGCATCTCAGCTTCATGCACCCGGGAGTGAAACCCGCTCTTGGCATCGTCGACGACAATACGATGATCACCATCAATCTGCAGAAGCTGTTCGGCCTTTGGCTGCCGATGGCCGTCGTCAACTACCAGCCGAATGGCCAGCCCCAGACATACTTCACGACCTGGTTCTTCTTTGTCCTGATCGTTTCGACCGCCTACGAGCAGATCGGGCCGCTGCGCTGTCGCGTGACCAGCAGCTACGCCGTCGGCGGGCCGCGGCTGCTGTCCTGGGTGCTGCCGATCATCCGCTTCCTGCTCAAGCGCAACAATGCGTGGTTGATGGAAGGCGATATTCCGATGCGGACCCGCCGCGGGGAGTTGCGGGCGCGAGGGTACTCGTTCTCTCGCCGGCAGGGCGACCTCTACACGTTTGCGGAGACGATGGATGTCAGTCGCAGCAACGTGTCGCCGCCACCGGGCATGGCGCCGTCGCCGGCCACGACCATCGACCTCGCCAGCCAGCTCGACTCGAAAGGCCAGTACCTGTTTGGCGACAGCGGGCACCTCGGCTTGCGCCTGGTGCGGCAAGCTGGCCGCCTGATGGTGTTTCCGCGCATGTGCCCTCACGAGGGTGCCTGCCTCGACGATCGTCCGTGCGAAGGTGGCCGCATCAGGTGTGCCTGGCACGGTCGCATGTTCGCGCCAATGGCGGAGTTTGATCTCGCCGCGCCAGCCCCGCAGACGAAGAATGCGGGCGCTTACGAAATTGGCCTGGCCGGCACAATGGTAACGATTGCGCCGCGCCCGGCCGATGCGCCGCGCGCCGCGGTAGGGAGATCCTGATCACATCCGTCATCCGCCACCTTGCGCCAGAGGAACAGCGCCTGTCGGCGCGCCGGCGATGGCGGACGTTCCGGGCCAGGCTGGAGAAGCGGGGGCTGAAGCGCGGCGAACACCGGCTGAAGCGAAGGACGCACTACTTCGAAAGGACGGTTCAGATTCTGTCGCTCGGCGTCAGGGCAATCGGCCTGTGGGGCAGGGGCGTGCTAAACGCGTCGCGGCCGCAGCTGGTTCATCACGAAGTCTGTCTGCCCGGCCTGCCGGCTGCATTCGACGGATATCGCATCCTGCATCTCAGCGACCTGCACATCGACCTCCTGCCACAATTGGTGGAGGAAACACGGAAACTCGTCAAAGACGTCGAGATCGACCTTGCGATTCTGACGGGTGACTACCATGCCCGCTACGGCCAGGACGACTTGGAACTGGCGCGGCCCTATGCGGAGATTTTCGGCGCCATACGATCGAAAGACGGCATCGTCGGGGTGCTCGGCAACCACGACTCGGCGGCTGTCGCCGATCTACTGTCGTCGCTCGGCGCGACCATGCTTGTCAACGAGACCATCGCGATTCGCCGCCAGGGCGACGAGGTCTACTTCACCGGCACCGACGACGTTCACCACTACTGGTCGCCCGCGGCACGCCGCGCCCTGGACGCCGTGCCGCGCGATCGATTGCGCATTGCTCTGATCCATACCAGCGAACTGGCCGAGGAGGCATCGAAACTCGGCTATGCGCTCTACCTTACGGGGCATACCCACGGCGGGCAGATCTGCCTGCCAGGCGGCATTCCCGTGATCACTATGGGCATGCGACGGGCCTACTCGGCCGGCCTTTGGAAGCTCGGCGGGATGATCGGCCACACCAGCCGCGGGGTCGGAGCCAGCTCGATCCCGCTGCGCTTCAATTGTCCGTCGGAGATCGCCCTGATTACGCTGAGGCGGCCCTAGGCCGGCGCCGAGAGGCCGCGGCGGATCTGGTTGATCCGCGCCAAGGCGCTGCGCTGAAGCGCGTTGGGAAACCGTTCGAAAATCCGGCGTTGCACCAACTCGCGATGAAGCTGCGGCAGATTGAAGAACGGCACCTGCGGGAACAGGTGATGTTCGACGTGATAGTTGAAGTTCAGCGGAAACAGGAAGCGGCGCTCGAGCCACGGGCCGAGCGTGGTGCGGATCACCGGGCTGATCGGATCGCGACCCTCGTAATCCATGGGCTGATGCTCGGAAATCGTGCGTAAAATGGTGATCACGATCGCCACGGAGAACAGCGGCACAATCCAGAGCACGAAATAGACGTACCACCGTCCCGCCAGGATGCAGGCCGCGAGGCCGGCGCCGTTCCAGAACAGCGCGAAGAGCAGGTAGGTGATCGTCGGCGGATAGGTATTGTCGGGATCCATACGGTCGTACTGGCCCGTCACGTATTTCTTGAAGGCCCGAGAAAAACCGTAGACGCCGAAGATCGCCTTGATCACGACGCGCCAGAACGCCGCACCGCGAATGTAGAGCTCGTAGGTCCAGCGGTCGCCGTCATCGGCAGAAGCGAGCCGGCCATGGTGCGACATGTGCGAGCGACGATAGGTTTCGGCATTCACGCCAAGCGGTGACGCAAACCAGAAGCTGACCCAATAGTCGTTGAGGCTCCTGTTGCGAAACAGTGTCCGATGCGCCCCCTCATGCACCCAGATCAGCATCTCCTGCTGGACGGCGACGACCAGCGGGACGGCAATGATGAGGAACCAGGGCGAGAGCGTCAGGGCTGCTGCCCAGATCGCGACGTTGGCGGCGACCAGCGCCAGGGTGCGAAAAACGACATAGGCCGGGCGGAACTCCACCAGGCTGTTCACGGCCTCCGGACGCATCTCGCGCCGTGCCAGAGCCGAGACATCGACGAAGCTGCAATCCTCGCCGCGCAGTGGACGATCCGGCTGTGCCTCGTCCTTGGCTGGCTGTATTGTCATGGACATTCAAGATCCCAGTTTCGGTATCCCATGCAGATCGCAATTCTCGGCGCTGGAAGCTATGTTTCAAGGGCCATCTTGCCCCATCTTCTACGCCGAGAGGGCTGCCGGGTTCTACTCTATACGCGTGCGCCTGATCGGTTGTCGGACTGGACGGTCGAACGCCGACTACCGGCCGATCGAATCTCGATCCAAGCGAGCAAGGACTTCGGCGACCGCGACTGCGATGCGGTGATCAATCTTGTCGGGGTAGGAGACCCGCACCTTGTGGATCGCATGGCCGAAAGCATCCTGCCGCTGACCGTCGAATGGGACGAGCGCGTGCTCCAGGTGTTGAAGAAGCGTCCCTCAACGCGGTACATATTCGCCAGCAGCGGCGTTGCCACGGGGCATGACTTCAAGACGCCGCGCGCGCCCGATACCCCGTTCACAAGGCCTCCATGCAACGACTTCTACGCCCGCGCCAAAGCCGACGCCGAGATACGGCACAGGGAAGCGCGCGATTTGTCGATCGTGGACCTTCGGCTGTACAACTTCTACAGCGCCGATATGGGGGCTGAGCTGGGGTATCTGGTCTGCAGCATCATGAAAATGCTGCTGACCCGATCGACCCTGATCACCGACCAGCATGATATTGCGCGCGACTATGTGCATCCGAGCGATCTATCGTCGGCAATCATGGCAATTTTGGGCTCGCCGCCCGTGAACGCCGCGTACGATGTGCGAAGCGTCAACCCGGCCCGAAAGTTCGAAATGCTGCGCCGCTTTCAGGTGCAGTTCGCACTTCAGTGGCAGATCAGGCCATCGAGCGGCGCGCCGAACAAGATGAACTACTACTCCGAGGACTTGTCGCTGCGCAATTGCGGGTTCACGCCTGCTTTCTCGGCGCTCGAAGCCGTGATCGATCAGGCGACTGCATTTCTCGCCAGAAGCGGCGGCATGCCGCAG
>Ga0075365_10001606_pt1 | contig 10408 bp, 11 predicted proteins | sample EndMetdeltDD1765_FD_71387 | JGI IMG/M metagenome (GOLD analysis project Ga0075365, IMG submission 71387) | Populus endosphere microbial communities from Tennessee, USA - Endosphere MetaG P. deltoides DD176-5 | ecosystem: Host-associated > Plants > Roots > Endosphere | place: USA: Tennessee... | reverse complement strand
GGCACCTCCCCGTGCGCTCGCTGCTCACGACGGTCAACGCCTCTGCGATCGAGACCCTCGAGGCGGCCCACGCGCTGAGCCCCGAGGAGCGGTCCCGGGCGCGCGAGCAGCAGGGCGACGCGTTCCGGATGCGCGTCGTCGCGCGCAGGGGCGCAGAGAGCCGCTCGGCCACCGTCGCGGGCGACGACTTCTACGCCATCACCGGGCCGCTGGCCGCCGAGGTGGCCGGCGCCGTCCTGGCCGGCCGGCTGCAGCCCGGTGGGCGCGCCCCCGGGGAGCTCCCCGACCCGGCGGGGCTCCTGCGGCGCCTCCCGCTGTCCCTGGTCGACCTCCCGGGTGACCACTGAGCCGATGACCGAGCACGACGACCGCCTGGTCGACGCCGTACGCCGGCTGGCCGACCTCTGCCTCGCGCTGCCGGAGACCCGCGAGGAGGACGCCTGGGTGGGGGTCCGGTGGCGAGTCCGGACGAAGACGTTCGCCCACGTGTGCCTGGTGCGCGACGGCAGACCGGAGGGCTACGCCCGCGCGGCGGGCACCGACGGTCCGGCCGTGGTGCTGGTGTTTCGCGCCGACCCGGCCGAGGCCGAAGCGCTCGGCCACCTCGGTCCGCCCTACTTCCATCCGGTGTGGTGGGCCACGGCCGCCGGGCTGGTGCTCGACGACGACACGGACTGGGGCGAGGTCGGTGAGCTGCTCACCGACAGCTACTGCGTCCAGGCGCCGCGCAAGCTGGCCGCCCTGGTGCCGAGGCCCTAAGCGGGTCGGCCGGCCGGCCACCAGGAGGTGAAGGCGCCCGCGAGGCCGGCAAGAGCGGCGAGCACCGCGGTGGTCACGACGAGGGTGCCTCCGGAGCCGAGGTCGTCACCGAAGGCGGCCAGCAGGACGGTCAGGACGCCGGCGACGGCCTGGACGAGGCTCTGCCAGCGCGCGCTGCGGAGCGCGACCGCGCCCCACAGGAGCACCAGGGCCAGGAACACGACCGCGAACTTGGTGCCGGCGGCGTGGCCGGTGGGGGGAGCCGACCACAGTGGTGACGCGTCGTCGGCGACGAACGGCAGGCTTGCCCCGATCGCGAGGATGCCGAGGAGCACCGCGTTGAGGGGGGCGAAGCGGGGCGAGACGTCCATCGCAAGTCCTTCGTTGGTGACACCGACGGTCGGGCGTTCGAGGTGCTGGGTCACAGGAACCCTAGGAGCGCCTGGAGTGCTTCCTCGCTCCAGGTGTCGGTCTCCTTCATGATCCGCACCGCCTCGATCAGGTCGGCCCGTCCGTTGGTCAGGTCGGTGCTCATCTGGTTGAGGCGCCCGAACAGGTCGTACTTCGCCTCCATGACCACCGAGCTGTAGGGGTCGCTGAGGGCATCGTCGCGGTCGAACTGGCTGTCGGTGTAGGTGAACTCGGCGATCGGGTCCTTGGCGGTCTCGGACAGCGAGGCCATCGACGCCTTGATCGCCTCGATCCGGCTGAAGTCCATCTGCACCTCACCCGCGGCGTCGCTGAGCCGGGCCGGCGGCAGCACCGAGAGCTCTTCGGTGGCCAGGTAGTCGAGGACGGTCTGACCGGCGGCGGTGATCTCCGCCATCCCGGAGTTGAAGTCGGAGAGGAACTCCCCGTCGGCGGCCCAGAAGTCGTTCATCACGTCGTTGGGGTGCTCGCCCGAGACGGCCCGGGCGGGGCCCTTGGCCTCGTCGTAGAGCCCCTTGGCCGCCTCGATGCCGGCAACCACGGGCTCGACGGCGCCCTTGGCCGGCACGATCTTGGCGATCAGGCCGATGGTGTCCCACGCCGCGTCGCTGCTGCTGTGCCCGCCGTCGGGGTGGGCGGCGAGCATCGCGTTCTTGACCGACTCGGCGAGGGAGAGGGCACTCGCCTTGGCGGCGTTGATCGCGGCCGCGTCGGCGGCACCGCACGCCGCGAGGTCGATCATGTCCTGGCGCAGGTTGTTGCACAGGATGTCGCGGACCTCGCCGTACCGGCTGTAGAAGGCGTTGAAGGCCTGGCCGTAGTTCTCGGTGTTGGCCCGCTCGACGTCGGCGAGCCAGCCGTCGAGGGAGGGCTTGACCTGGAGCCCGAGACCCGGCTGCCAGTTGATCTGCCAGGCCGCGTGGTCGAGGATCTGCTCGGTCGCCGCCACGATGACGGACTCCTCCGGCAGGCTGCGCCACTTGGCGAACTGGGTCGTCAGCTGGTCCTGGTAGGTGTGGTAGTACTCCTCCGGCTTGTTCTCGAGGTCCTTGCGGAGGTGGTCGCCGAGGGCGACGAACGGGACGTCGGTGGCCCAGAAGGGCGACGGCACGTTGCCGGTCGACGGGGAGCGGAACGTGACGTGCTGGCCGTCCAGCCAGTCGCCGCAGATCCAGCCGTCCTCGAAGTTGCCCTCACGCACCCAGTTGGGGGCCCAGGTGTTGTCCCACAGGTCCTCCATCTGCCAGTGGACGAAGGCGTCGGTGGCGGCCTTGGCGGTCTCCTCGATCAGCTCGTCGAGCTCGGACTGAAAACTCATCTGTCTACTCCATGAACGTGAGGATCGGGGAGGCGTCTGTTGCCTCTCATCGTTTCCACGGATACGGGAAAGGAAACCTGCCGGCTCGACACCGGCGTCCGCCGCGCGGCTCGTGCGCGCCTGTTCTGCGCCGTACGACGCCAGGGGCCCGGCCGGGTCCGGGTTCGCAGGCTGTGGTCCGGGTCGGGCAGCAATAGGCAAGAGCCCAGGAGGAACGGTCTAGGGGGATGGTCCTGCCGCTGGCTTGATTGGACACATGACAATCACCTACGGATTCACCTCGACGATGACCGCCAAACCCGGCCTGGGCGACCAGGTCGTCGAGCTCCTGATGAGCGGACTGCAGGACGGGAACCCCGCCGCCAGCGAGCACTGCCGCCTCTACCTGGTCAGCCGTTCTCTCTCCGACCCGGACGTCGTCCACGTCGCCGAGGGCTGGACCAGCGAGGAGGACCATCACCGGCTCTTCGCGGGCGCGCAGGCCCAGGCACTCGTGGCCCGGTTCGCGGAGCTGCTCGCCGGCGACCCCGACTACACCGACCTCGTCCCCGTCGGCGGGAAGGCCCAGCTGTGAGCACGGTCCCCGCGCACTCGCCACGTCCCCGTCCCGGCCTCGACCCGGAGCTGGCGACGCTGCTCGCCCAGGTCCCGCCGGCCCCGCCCCTCACCCACGAGACGTTGCCGCAGGTCCGGCCCTTCGCCTCCACACCCGTCGAGCCTCTCCTCGAGGGGCGCGGCCTCCTGCGGCGCGAGCTCACGTTCGCCGCCCGCGACGACGTCGAGCTGCCGGTCACCGTGCTGAGTGCCGGCTCCGAGTCACCGCCGCCGTGCATCCTGTGGCTCCACGGTGGCGGCATGGTGATGGGGGACCGCTACTCCCAGCTGGCGTTGCCACTCGAGTGGACCGACCGGTTCGGCGCGACGATCGTGACGCCGGACTACCGGCTCGCACCGGAGTCGGGGGGCACGACTCTCGTGGAGGACGCGTACGACGCACTGCGGTGGACCGCCGACCACGCCGCGGAGCTGGGCATCGACCCCGACCGGCTCGTCGTCGCCGGTACCAGCGCCGGTGGTGGCCTCGCGGCCGGAGTCACCCTGATGGCCCGCGACCTCGGCGGTCCCGCGATCGCCGCGCAGATGCTGATCTACCCGATGCTCGACCACCGCAACACGTCCACCTCCAGCCAGCAGTACGCCGGGCCCGGAGTCTGGTCGCGGGAGGCCAACGCCTTCGCCTGGGGTGCCGTGCTCGCGCCGCTGGGGGGCGCCGAGGTCCCCGCGTTGTGTCGCCCGCACTGGCCTCGGACCTCTCCGGGCTGCCACCCACCTACCTCGACGCGGGCACGGCTGAGGTGTTCCGGGACGAGGACGTCGTCTATGCCTCGCGGATCTGGGCGGCCGGCGGTCAGGCCGAGCTGCACGTCTGGGCCGGGGGGTTCCACGGGTTCGACGCCTTCTTCCCGGACGCCGAGGTGTCCCGTGCTGCCCGCCGGGCGCGGGTCGACTGGCTGGCGCGGGTCCTGGACGTCGCCGGGTCAGGCGCCGGCGTACTCGGCTGAGCGCAGCCGCAGGGCGTCGCGGCCGGGGGGCAGTCCGAAGAGCCGGCGGTACTCCCGGCTGAACTGCGAGGCACTCTCGTAGCCGACCGCATGGCCGGCCCCCGCGACGTCGTGGGGGTCGGCCATGAGCCGTAGCCGGGCCTCCTGGAGCCGGATCCGCTTCTGGAACTGGATCGGGCTCATCGCCGTGACCGCCGCGAAGCTGCGGTGGAACGCCGACGGGCTCATCGCGGCGATCGAGGCCAGGTCGTCGACGCGCACCGACTGGTCGTAGTGGTCCCGGATCCACTGCACCGCCCGCCCCACGCTGCTCAGGCTGCTGTCGGCGAGGCCCAGCTGGCGCACCGTCTCGCCCTGCGGCCCGGTGACCAGCAGCCAGAGGATCTCCCGCTCCACCAGCGGGGCGAGGACCGGTAGGTCCTGGGGGCGGTCCAGCAGCCGCAGCATGCGCACCGCGGCGTCCACGAGCTCGGGAGAGGCATCGCAGACCGCGATGCCGGACGGCGCCGCCGCGCCGCGGCGGTGGCGCGGGAAGTCGCGGGCGGCGGGGTTGAGAAGCAGCTCGGCGACCACGGCCGGTCGGATGGTCAGGCCGAAGCCGAGCGCCGGCTCCTCGCGGCTGGCGCGCGTCCAGCGCCCCGAGATCGGCAGGTCGAGCGAGGCGACGAGGTACTGGCCGGCCCCGTAGCGGAACTGTCGCTCTCCGAGGGCCAGGGTCTTCTCGCCCTGGGCGACCACCGCAAGGACCGTGCCCGTCATGGACGTCTCCTGAGGCCCCGAGGTCACCCGCGACACCATCACGCCCTCGGGCAGCGTGACGTCCGAGGCGGTGTGACGAAGAACGAGGTCTCGGAGCTCGACGAGCGACATGCGTGGAGTGAACCACGGGTCGTCGTACCGGCGCGACTCGATGGCCTCATTCTGGGCAGGATCAGGCAAGAGATGGGGAGGAACGGTCTATGGGCGTGGGGCTTCGGACGGTTGGCTGGGCAACACACTGAGAGTTTCGTACAACTCGCCCCTCCATCCAAGGAGCACCACATGTCCGTCGTCCTCGTCACCGGAGCCAGCTCCGGCATCGGCCAGAGCACCGCCGTCGCCGTCGCCCGTCAGGGCACCGGCGTGGTCCTGACCTACCGCAGCAACCCCGCCGGCGCCGAGGAGACGGTGGCCCGGATCGCGGCGCTCGGCGGCACCGCCGTCGCCCTACCGCTCGACGTGGGCCGGCCCGACTCGTTCCCCGCGTTCGCCGACGAGCTGCGCCGCGTGCTGCGCGACACCTGGCAGGCAGGCGACCTGACCGGGCTGGTCAACAACGCCGGGCTCTCCCGCTCCGCGCCGTTCGGCGAGATGCCCGAGGACGACTTCGACGAGCTCGTCGACGCCCTGTTCAAGGGCCCCTACTTCCTGACCCAGGTCTTGCTGCCGCTGCTCGCCGACGGCGCGTCGATCGTCAACACGACCAGCAGCTCCGCCGGGTCCTCCAGCCTGTCGCCCGGCTACTCGGCGTACGGCGCACTGAAGGGGGCGGTCGCGGTGTGGACCCGCTACCTCGCCAAGGAGCTCGGCACCCGCGGGATCCGGGCCAACTCGGTGTCGCCGGGCCCCACCCGCACCCGCCTCGGTGACGACGGCTTCGCGAAGTACCCCGAGCTGATCGCCCCGCTGGCGGAGCGCTCCGTGCTCGGCCGGATCGGTGAGGGCGACGACATCGGCAACGTCATCGCGTTCCTGCTCTCCGACCAGGCCGGCTGGGTCACCGGCCAGGACCTCGAGGTGTCGGGCGGGTTCAATCTCTGAGCTGGATCTGTCCCGGCTTCCGCGCGGTGGCAGATTGGGCCAGATGAAGACACGTCACCTCGGCAACCAGACCACCGGACGCATCGAGGTCGGGGCCATCGGCCTCGGCCTGATGACCTTCGACCAGACCGGAGCCCAGCCGCGCGAGCAGCTGGCCGCGACCGTGCGGGCGGCGCTCGACGCGGGCGTCACCCTGTTCGACACGGCCGACGCCTACGGTCCCGGCGACGAGCTCGGCGCCAACGCCCAGGGTGCCAACGAGCGCCTCATCGCCGGTCTCCTCGACGAGCTCGGGGTCCGCGACCAGGTGCTGCTCGCGACCAAGGGCGGCCACGTCCGCACCGACGGGGGTGGCTGGGCCACCGACAGCTCGGCCGACCACCTGCACAGCGCCGTCGACGCCAGCCTCGAGCGCCTCGGCGTGGAGCAGATCGCCCTGTGGCAGCACCACCGCCCGTCCTCGAAGACCCCCTACGACGAGGTGATCGGCACGCTCAAGGAGATCCACGACTCCGGCAAGGTGCGCATGGTCGGCCTCTCCAACGCCGACCCCGAGCAGATCCGCGCCGCTCACGCCGTACTGGGTGAGGCGCTGGTGAGCGTGCAGAACCAGTTCTCGCCGAAGTTTCGCAGCAGCCGCCCCGAGATCGACGTCTGCGACGAGCTCGGCCTCGCGTTCCTGCCGTGGAGCCCCCTCGGCGGCCTGTCGGACGCCAAGGAGCTGGCCGAGCAGCACCCCGCCTTCGCCGAGGTCGCCGCCGCCCACGGCGTCAGCGCCCAGCAGGTGGCGCTGGCCTGGGAGCTGGCCCAGTCGCCGGTGGTGATCCCGATCCCCGGCGCCAAGCGCCCCCAGTCGATCACCGACTCCGCCGCCGCCGCCGACCTGGAGCTCTCCCCCGACGAGCTCGCCCGCCTCGACGCCGACTGACCTGTGGATGACCTCCGGAAAGTGCGGAACGTTTTCCCCGTGATCTCGCCGGCGCGAGGTTGAAAACGTTCCGTACTTTCCGGAGGATGCGCGCCGCCACTCATGGAGTCGGGGGGTCTCCGGGGGGTCTCGGGGTGGTTCCCGATACCACGACCTGGCCTCGGTCTGGGAAACTCATGGGTATGGGGTTCTTCGGCAACATCCAGCGCCGGGTCGCGACGCGCCTGCTGGCCCGCTCGACCCGCAACGGGATCGACCTGCGCAAGCTGAGGTTCCTGCCCGACTCGATCACGATGCCGCTCAAGCGCGACGGGCTCGACCCGCTGCCGGAGATGGCGACGGTGCGGGCCGAGGCGCCCGTGAAGAAGCTCGCGGAGATGTTCGGCAAGGGCATCTGGCTGGTCAGCGGGTACGACGAGGCGCGGGCGCTCCTCGCCAACGGCGCCGCCCTGTCCAACGACCTCGGGCAGTTCGTGTCGCAGGAGGGGCGCGGCGACTCCGAGCAGATCGGCGGGCTCGGGATGACCGACCCGCCGGGCCACACCGCGCTGCGTCGCTACCTCACCCCCGAGTTCACGATGCACCGGCTGGCCCGGCTCCAGCCGGCCATCGAGCGGATCGTCGAGGCCCGGCTGGACGCGATGGCCGAGATCGGTCCCGAGGTCGACCTCGTCGACCAGTTCGCGTTCCCGATCCCGTTCGAGGTCATCTGCGAGCTGCTCGACCTGCCGGTCGACGACCGCGCGCGCTTCCACAGCCTGGGCGCGGCCCGCTTCGACCTGTCCCAGGGTGGGGCCGGTGTCTTCGGCGCCGCGGCGCACACCCGTGAGTTCCTGATCAGCTCGGTCGCCAAGCAGCGCCTGGACCCCGGCGAGGGGCTGATCGGCGCGCTGCTGCGCGACCACGGCGACGAGCTCGACGACGTCACCCTCGGCGGGCTCGCGGACGGCGTGTTCCTCGGCGGCTACGAGACCTCCGCCAGCATGCTCGCCCTCGGCACCTACCTGCTCGCCCAGCACCCCGAAGCCATGGTCCTCATGGCCGAGGGCGACGACGCAACCGTCGACCGCATCGTCGAGGAGCTGCTGCGTCACCTGACCGTCGTACAGCTGGCCTTCGTGCGCTTCGCCCGCGACGACATGGAGATCGCCGGCGCCCAGATCAAGGCCGGGGACGTGCTCGGCATCTCGCTGCTCGGTGCCAACCGCGACCCCTCCCTCACGCCCGACCCCGACACCTTCGACCCGCACCGCCCCTCGACCCGGCACCTCGCGTTCGGCCACGGCATCCACCGCTGCGTCGGCGCGGAGCTGGCGCGCATGGAGCTGCGGACCGCGTTGCGTGGCCTGGCCCGGCGTTTCCCCGACCTGCGGGTGACCGACGTCGACGCGCTGGAGTTCCGCAAGCTCTCGGCCGTCTACGGCGTCGAGGCGTTGCCGGTGCGGCTCTTCGACGACCGGTCGGCCGAGCTCCCGGTCTAGCCGCGCTACCTGCGGCCGGGCAGCAGCGCCTGTGCCGCACCCTTGAGGCTGGCGGCCAGGAAGTTGGCCTCGCTGTAGTGGTCGTCCCACAGCACGACCTGCCCGTCGCGGACCTGGAAGGTGCCGCAGACCCAGAACGCGGTCTCGAAGCGGCCGTAGCGGAGCACGTCGGTGCGGTCGGTCAGCACGATGTCGCCGTCGGCCGCGAGGTGGTGCATGCGCACCTCGAACCCGATGCCGCGCTTGACCATGTCGCGCAGCAGGCCGCCGACACGGTCGCGCCCGCGGACGGTGGGCAGCCCGGTGTTGCGCCACTCGACGTCCTCGCCGAGCAGCGCGATCGCGGCGTCGGAGTCGCCGTCGGCCAGGAGTGACATGAGGTCGCGGACGACCTGTGCGGGTGAGCTCATGGCTGCCGGTACCCAGCAGGGCCGACCTGTCCCACAGGCGTGCTCACCGGCTGCTCGACAGCCGGTACTGGCGCACCGACAGGGGCACGAACACCAGCAGGATCGCCACCACCCACAGCAGGGTGTAGAGCACACAGTGCTCCATGGGCCAGGCGTCGGAGACCGGGATGGTCGGGTCGGTGTTGCCGAAGAGCTCGCGCACGGCCTGCGTGAGGGTGGAGACGGGGTTCCACTCGACGACGTGCAGCAGACCCCCGTCGAACGAGGAGAGCGGCACGAACGCGTTGGAGACGAACGTGAGCGGCATGATCACGATGAAGGAGGCGTTGTTGATCACCTCGACGCTCGGGACCAGCAGGCCGACCCAGGCCATCACCCAGCTGATCGCGTAGGCGAAGACCAGCAGCAGCACGAAGCCGAGGAGGGCGTCGAGGACACCCTCGCGGATCCGCCAGCCGACGAGCAGCCCGGTGAGCGCCATGATGATCAGCGACAGCACGTTGTAGACCACGTCGGAGGTCGTGCGGCCCACCAGCACCGCGGCGCTCGACATCGGCAGTGACCGGAACCGGTCGATGATCCCCTTCTGCATGTCTTCGGCCAGGCCGGCGCCGGTGAACGTCGCGCCGAAGACCACGGTCTGGGCGAAGATGCCGCCGATCAGGAACTCCTTGTAGCCCACGGAGCCCTCGGGGTCGATCGCGCCACCGAAGACGTAGGCGAAGAGCAGCACGAACATGATCGGCGAGATCAGCACGAACACGAGCACCTCGGGCACTCGCTTGATCTTGATCAGGTTGCGCTTGGCGACGATCCAGCCGTCGGTGACGGCGCGCACGGGTCCGGCGCTCATGACGGCACCTCCTCGGTGGTGGTGTCGGTGTCGGTGGCCCGCCCGGTCAGGCTGAGGAAGACGTCGTCGAGCGTGGGCCGGCGCAGCCCGATGTCGAGTACGTCGATGTGGCCGGCCTCGAAACCGCGGAGGACCTCGGCGAGCGACCTCGCGCCGCCGTCCACCGCCGCCGTGAGGGCCCGCCCGTTGTCGTCGGCCTGCACCTCGCCGATCGCCACCTCCGCGAGCACCGCCGAGGCGTCGGCGCGGTCAGCGGCGTCGGTGAGCACCACCTCGATCCGCTCGCCGCCGGTCTGGGCCTTCAGCTGGTCGGCGGTGCCCTGAGCGATCGCGCGGCCGTGGTCGATCACGATGATGTCGTCGGCCAGCCGGTCGGCCTCCTCGAGGTACTGCGTGGTGAGCAGCAGGGTCGCGCCCGAGGTGACCAGCTCGCGGATCACCTCCCACATCTGCTGGCGGCTCCGGACGTCGAGGCCGGTGGTGGGCTCGTCGAGGATCAGCACCGGTGGCTCCGCCACGAGCGCTCCCGCCAGGTCGAGGCGCCGGCGCATGCCGCCGGAGTAGGTCTTGGACGGACGGTCTCCCGCGTCGGCGAGGTCGAAGCGCTCCAACAGCTCGCGCGCCCGCGCCCGCGACCGCACCTTGCCCAGGCCGTAGAGGCGGCCCACCATCTCGAGGTTCTCGTAACCGGTGAGGTACTCGTCGACGGCGGCGTACTGGCCTGACAGGCCGATCCGCGACCGGACCCCGTCGGGGTCGGTCAGTACGTCGACGCCCGCGACCTGCGCCGACCCGGCGTCGGGCTTGAGCAGGGTGGCGAGGATGCGGACGGCCGTCGTCTTGCCGGCGCCGTTGGGCCCCAGCAGCG
>Ga0075365_10001605_pt1 | contig 10409 bp, 2 predicted proteins | sample EndMetdeltDD1765_FD_71387 | JGI IMG/M metagenome (GOLD analysis project Ga0075365, IMG submission 71387) | Populus endosphere microbial communities from Tennessee, USA - Endosphere MetaG P. deltoides DD176-5 | ecosystem: Host-associated > Plants > Roots > Endosphere | place: USA: Tennessee... | reverse complement strand
CCGTAGCGGCGGACGCCTCGTTGTACTGCGCGCCGTCCTCTGGCGTGAACGTCACCGAGAGCGTTCGTTCGCCGGCGTCGAGCACGGTGCCTGCCGCCGGGACATACGTGAATGTCCCGGGCACGTTCGCCGTGGCGTTCAATTGCGCGGCGCCGAGCGGCGTGCCATAGGCGATATCCTGCGGCCGGCTCCAGGCGATCGCCACGTCGACCTTGCTGACGCCGAGCGCGACGGACGTGGATCTGGTCTCGTAGTTCCCGGCGTCCGCGGGCGAGAACGACGCCGTCAGGGTGTGGCTGCCGGCGCCGAGCACGGTGCCAGCCGGCGGCGCGTAGGTGAAGGCGCCGGCCACGTTCGACGTCGCATTGAGCTGTGCCTCGCCGAGGGGCGTGCCATAGACGATGCTCGCCGGCGTCGTCCACGTCAGCTGCGGCTGAGCCTTGCGGATCTGCAGCGTCGCGGTTCTCGACAGGGCGGTGTAGTTGCCGTTGCCGTCGTAGCGCGCCTCCATCGCGTACGTCCCGGCGTCCGCCGGGACCGTCGTCGATCCGTTGTAGGTGACGACCACCGGTGTGAGCGGCTCGCCGTTGACGCCGGCGGCGGTGACCGCGACACCCTGCGGCTGGCCGTCGTAGGTGACGGTGACGTCGGAGAGCGCCATGACCGGCGTGGCTTTGTCGATGACGAGCGTACCGTCGGCGGTTGCCGCCTCGTAGTTGAGATCGCCGCCGTAGGACACGCTCACCGTGTGCGAGCCGCTCTGGACCGGCGCGGCGGACGCGCCGTCATAGAGAACGCCGTAGGGCGACAGCGCATCGCCGCCGAGGCCGCTGACGGTGACGGCTGCCGCATGCGCCTGGCCGTCAAACGTGAACGGTCCGCCCGCGATGGTCACGACCGGCACGGCCTTGTTGATGATGAGAGGCACGTTGCCGGCAAACCCCGCCGTGTAGTTCGTCGAGCCGGCGTAGGATGCGCTCACCGAGTTGGATCCCGCCACGACCGGCGGCGTCTGCGAAGTGTCGTTGTAGGTGACCTGCACCGGGCCCAGCGGCTCGCCCAGGACGCCCGTCGCCCGGCCGACGCCGGCGTGCGGCAGCTTGTCGTAGGTGAAGGTGCCTCCGGTGATCGTGACGATCGGCGCCGCCTTGCTCACGACGAGAGTCCTGGTCACGGTCGTCGGGAGCCAGCGAACGGTGTCGGACGGCGTGAACGTGACGCCGATCGTATGGGTCCCCGCGTCGAGGACCGTTCCCACGGCCGGCGCGTACGTGAAAGCGCCGGCGGTGTTGGCGGTCGCGTTCCACTGGGCGCCACCCGCGGCCGTACCGTAGACGATCGCCGAAGGGGGCGACCACGTGACTGCCGGTTTGCCTTGCGAGACCCACACGGTCGACGTGGCGCTCGACGGCAGGTCACGTCCGTCGCCGGTGAATTGCGCGACGACGCCGGGGGTGTACGGGCGCAGAGTGGCGTCCGGCGACATCGGCACTGGCACCTGGATCTGCCCGGCGCTGTCCGTGATCCCGCTCGACTCTCCGACGTAGGCGCCGGTGGGCGAGATATACGACTTGATCGTCACCAGCTTCCCGGCGCGCGGGAGCCCCGCGCCGTTGCGCAGGGTCGCGGTCGCGGTGAACGGCGAGCCGTAGTCGACCGGCAGCGGGACGCCGACCGTCATGACCGTCGCCGTCCGCGGGCACAGCGCGCCGCTGCCGGCGAGCGCGATCGCCTCGATCTCGGGTCCGCTGAGGGCGGCGCGAATGACCTGCAGCTCGTCGAGCCAGCCGAAGTAGGACGCCACCAGATCGGCGCGCCCGCCGATCGTCATCGATGCGGTGGGGTTCGGCCCAACCGTCAGCGTGCCCGTCAGCTGCTGCGCGTGCGCGAGACGGCCGTTCACGTAGGTCCTGACGAGGCCGTGATCGTAGGCGACGGCGACGTGCGTCCAGGTATTCCCCGGGACGACGACGCCGGTGTTCACCCACGCCAGTACGCCGTTCTGGTTGAACGCCCAGCGCAGCGTGCCGTCCAGGTAGCGGGCGATGCGATACTGCGCGGGCTTCGACACGATGGTGGCCGACTCGCCGATCTGGCCGGTCACCTTGAGCCAGGCCGCGACCGTCAACGCGTCGGTGGCCAGGAGCTGATCGCCGTCGTGGGCGTCGAGATACGTCGTCGATTGAGACTGCCACGATCGCCCCGCGACGCCGGACGCGTACTGAAGGGTACCGGCGGGCGTCGGAGTGGCGGAAAAGGCCCCGAGCTGGTCGGCCGTATCGTTCTCGAAACGCCACCAGGCCTTCATGCTCTCGTTGGCCGGCACGCACGTCCCGGTGCCGACGAAGTACTCGACCCGCTTCGTCGCGGCGTTCCCGGCGCGATCGGTGGCGGTCACCGCGAACCCGTGCCAGCCCGGCGTCGTGTTGAGCGGAGTCGAACCTTCCGAGATGGCGCAGCTCGCGACACCGGAGTACCCGCTCGGATCGCTGCAGGAGAACACGGGCGTCACGGCCGTGCCGGCGCCATAGAGGGTCGGGGCCGGCGTGAAGATCGTCATGGCGGGCGCCGACGCATCGCGGCGAATCACCACCGTCCTGGTGTTGCTCCCGCCGTGGCTCGTCGCGTCGCAGGTCACCGGCGCGTTGATCGTGTCGGTCGTAATCGTGGCACCGGCGCAGCCGTAACCCTGGCTGACGATCGGGCTCTCGGGGTCGGCGATGGTCCATTGCACGCTGACGTTGCCGACATACCATCCGTCGCCGCCCAGCGTGCCGGTCACGATCGGCGTAATCACCGGTGGCGTCACGTCGCCGTCGCCGTCCTGATGAATCGCCACGATCGTCGACCCGACGCGGACGCGGCCGTCACGCACGATGCCGGCGTCGTTGGCGCTGACGGCGTACTGAATCGTCCGCGGTCCGGCGCCGAAGCCGTCGCCGTCCGTCAGCACGATCCACGGATCGAGGCTGGCGGCGGTCCAGCCCGACACGGCGGTCGTGTTCGCCTCGATCGATCCGGTACCGCCGGCCATCGCGAATGACGCGGAGAGCGGACTGACGGCAAACGCGGTGGCCACGAACATGTGACTGGCGCCCCACGTGTACTGGCCGCCGACCGCGTTCTGCGCCGGGGACTGGAACGCCACGGCGGTTCCGTCGGCGCTGATCGACGGCGGGTAGATGTAGCCGGGATCGAAGGCGGCGCCGGTCTCGATCACGTCGACGCGCGTCAGCGTCCCCTCGGTCATGTCGCGGACGACGAGGGCCGTGGCGTTGGGCGCGAGTGCGGGCGCCGCCAGGTTGGTGGCGGTCGTGGTGAAGGCGACGTACCGTCCGTCCGCGCTGGTCGCCGTCGCATAGCTTTGGCCGTCCGCGGCCGTGCCGTCCGCACGGATCGAGACGACTGACGTCGAGGCGCCGGGTTCCGCCGCGGCGTCGAAGCGAAACACCTGGGCCGGCCCGTACCCCGGCAGCCCCTCGAGGTCCGTCGACATCGACACGTAGGTCACGTAGCGGCCGTCGTCCGACATGTCGGCGCTTCTGATGTAGATGCCGTTGTTCGACGGTGCGCCGGCCGCGGTGCGGTCGATCACCGTGGTCTGGCCGGTCTGACGATCGCGCCGATACAGGTGGGTCAGATACGCCGGGTTACCCCCGGGTTCGAGGTTGGCGGCCGCGGTGTCGAACAGCACGAAGCGGCCGTCGGCGCTGACGCGCACGCCCTCGACGTAGCGGTCGGCGAAGCCGCCGGTCGACGATACGCTCACGAGCGTCGTCGCCGTGCCGCCCGGATCGTCGAACGCGCCGTTGCCGTCGGCGTCACGGTCGTGAAGGTAGGCCTGGATCGTCTGATAGGGCACGGCCCCCGCGGCGAGCGTGGACGCACCCGAGAGGAACGCGACGAAACGGCCGTCGGCGCTGATCGCGGGCCAGGACGAATCCGCATCCGTTTGCGCCCCGCCGGTGGCGACGCTGACCCGTACGGTGCGCTCGCGATCGAGGTCGCGGACGAAAATGTCCCACGCGCCGTTGGTGTCGCCCGGCACCAGGTTCCCGGCCCCCGACGCGAAGGCGACGTGCCGGCCATTCGAACTGATGGCCGCGCCCTGGCTCATCCCGCCCAGCGCCTGGCCGCCGTCATCCGCCAGACTCACAAGTGTGGTCGTGCCGGTCTCTCGATCGCGCAGGAAGACGTCGGGGTTCCCGTTGAAATCATCCGGGACGAGATCCGGCGCGTTCGAGTCGAACACGACATAGCGGCCGTCGCCGCTCGTCGCGCGCGGTGCGCTCTGGGCGCTGGCGGACGAAAGCCAGCCGTTCGGCGTGGTGCTGACATGATCGAGCAGGCCGCGGAACGGGGTGAGCGGCGGCGGACCCGGTTGGGCCAGGGCCACCGGCGAGGGGCCGCCATCGGCAACCGCGAACAGGCCGGCCAGAACGATCGTACGGACAATTCCGCGCCAGGAACCGGTACGCGAATGCATCGAGAGCTCCTTGAACAGGGGGGTCAGGGGAGATATCGGTTCAAGGGCTGTACCCGATATGACCGCTCCGGCTGTGTGCGCGCGTACGCCAAAAGAACGGTCTGGATCCACGAGCGCGTGCGGATTCCGCTCAGTCCTGACGACGATTGCGCGCAGTGTCAGTGTGTCGTTTCCGAACAGCGAGCGACGGGGGCGTCAACTGCATCGATCACAGACGTCGTGCTGCTTCCTCCATATTGCAATCGGGGCGGCTCCGGGAACGCGTCCAATCGCCGGAATCCTGAGCCGAAAGCCGTCCGCCCCCCGGGCACACGTCTTGAAGTGTCCGGCTCATGGCGACCTTCGTCTTCGCGCTCGTGCTGATCACCTGTGCGGCCCTCTACTTCATGTCGGCCGAAGAACGGGCCCGGGCAGCACGGCTGGGCGTGGCCGCCGTGAAGGACGCGATCGGCAAGGCCAGACAGGAGTCGGACGACCCCTTCGACGAGATGCTGCGCGAACGCACGGGCCGTCTCGTCGTGACACCGCTGCTTGTCGCGCTGAACACCGTCGTCTTCATCGGGATGCTCGCGGGGAGCGGTGCGCTCCACGACATGCAGACGCTCATCGGGTGGGGCGTCAACTACGCGCCGCGCACCACGAACGACGAGTGGTGGCGCCTGGCCGGGTCGCTGTTCGTCCATGGCAGCATCTTCCATCTCGTCACCACGATGGCCGCGCTGGTGTCGCTCGGCCTCATCCTGGAGCGCGCGGTGGGACGGATCGCCTTTGCCAGCATCTATGTCTCGGCCGGTTTGCTCGCCAGCGTGGTCAGCCTGAGGACCGTGGCGCCCACGAGCGTCAGCTTCGGCGCGTCCGGGGCTGTCTTCGGCCTCTATGGCCTGCTGCTCGCGTCGCTGGTCTGGGCCATCGTCCATCGTCCGCCGGTGGGGATTCCGCTGAGTACGGTGAAGCGGCTCGCCGCGGCGGCGGTGCCGTTCCTTCTCTACAACCTTGTCGCCGACAATCTCGGCACGACGAGCGAGCTGGCCGGCTTTGGCGCCGGCTTCGCCGGCGGCCTCCTCGTCGCTCGCGGAGTGGGGCGTGAGAAGCCCGCGGCCGGCCGCGCCGCATGGGTGATCGCGGCGGCATCCGCGATCGTCGTGATGGCGGCGGTCCCGCTGCGCGGGACGATCGACTTCACGCCGGAGATCGCGCGGATTGCCGCGGTCGAAGAGCGGACCGCCAGTGCCTACGATGCGGCGCTGGCCAACTATCACGTCGGCCGCATTCGGGCCAAGGAATTGAGCCTGGTCATCGAACGCACGATTCTCCCCGACCTGCAGGCCCTCCACACGCGCGTCGCCGCGCTGCGCGGGGTCCCGCAGGAACAGGTGCCGCTTGCCGCGGCCGCCCGGGAGTACCTCCAGTTGCGGCAGGCGTCCTGGCGGCGCCGCGCCGAGGGACTGGTCAAGTCGAACACGACCATCCTCCGGGACGCCGAGCAGACCGAACGCGCCGCCATGGAAGCGTTCCGGAAATTGATGCCGACCACCTGACATCTCCCACGAGGCTCTGCCTCTCGAACTCCTCGACACGCTCTCGTGCGCCGTTTCTCCCGGCGCGCTCCCCTGCCGTAGCTCACTTGCTGCGCTCATGCGCTGACGCGACTCATTCGTCGCCGTTTCCGAGACAGGGTCGTCTTTCGACACGGCCAACCGGCGAGTGCTACCATGCGGCCGACTGGAGGCTCCATGAGCTGCACGCGCCGCGCGTTTCTGACCGCCGCCTCGGGACTCGTGATTGGCGCTCGCGTCGCCGGCGCCGCGGCGCAGGGAGCGAACGACCGGATCCGCATCGGCGTGATCGGCACCGGCGGACGCGCCCGCGGGCTGATGACCGCCTTGAAGCGGCTGCCGGGCACCGACCTCGTCGCCGTCTGCGACGTCTACGAACCGCGCCTCCTCCAGGCAGCCGAGATCGCCGGCGCCGCCGCGACGAAGACCGTCGACTACCGCCGGATCCTCGACGATCGCCAGGTCGACGCCGTCGTCATCGGCACGCCCGACCACTGGCACAAGACGATCGCGCTCGACGCCGTGGCCGCCGGCAAGGACGTCTACGTCGAAAAGCCGGTGTCGCACACCATCGCGGAAGGTGAGGAGATGGTGAAGGCGATCGAAGCGTCGAAGCAGATCGTGCAGACCGGCACGCAGCAGCGCAGCTGGGATCACTTCGTGCTCGGCAAGCAGATCATCGACTCGGGGCGGCTCGGCCAGATTACCTTCGCGCACACCTATTGGTATCAGCACGCCACCGCCGGCAACTACAACCCGGTGTCGATGGCGCAGCTGGACTGGAAGCGATGGCTCGGCCCGGCACCGGACCAGGCGTTCCGGCCGGAGCGTTTCTACCAGTGGCGCCACTTCTGGGATTACGGCGGCGGCTGCATCACCGACCTCATGACCCACTGGATCGACGTCGTCCACTGGTACATGAACGCCGACGCGCCGGCGTCCGCCACGGCGATCGGCCACAACTACAACATCAAGCTGTGGGAAGCGCCGGACACGGTCAACGTCGCGCTCGAGTTCCCGAACTTCCTGGCCGCGTACCTCGGCACCTACGTCAGCAAGGTCGACGACGGGGGGCTGGAGTTCCGCGGTGAGAAGGGGACGTTGAAGATCGACCGGGCCAGGCTCGCGTTCTATCGTGACGATGCCGCCTACGCCGCCGGCACGCTGACGCCGGAGCCGGACATCTACGTCCGATCGAGCGGCGACGGCACGGTGACGCACCTGCAGAACTGGCTCGACTGCATCAGGAGCCGCAAGCAGCCGAACGCGCACATCCGCGTCGCGCATCAGGCGGCCCGCACCTCGCACATCGCCAACGCCGCGCTCCGCGCCGGCCACGCCGTCAAATGGAATCCGGCGACCGGCGCCGTGACTGGAGCCAGTCAGCCGGTCCGCTGACGGACTGTTCCCAGGATGCGCGGCGGAACGCCGCGATACGGACAAACCGTCCTGTCGGGCCGGCAGGCCGTCGGGTACGGACGCGTGCGCTCGCCAACGGGACCGCTGTCGATCGGTAACCTCCCGGATTCCGTTTCCCCAACGAATATCTCGGCGCCTGGATCGGACTCTTGAGAATTGCGGCGTGGTGTCCGTCTATCTGCTGTGTGCCGATGTTCGATGCGCACGCGCCGAGCGTGCGGCCCGGTGCCGATCTCAGATGTTGACCACGTTGGTTGGTGGGTGAATCCATGATGGTGCGTGCGCGTACATTGGCCTTGCTCGCGGCTCTCGCTCTCCCTCGCATCGCTGGTGCCCAGCCGTCGACCCAGCCAACGTTTGTCCCGACGCTGGGCCCATCAAACAAGACCGCGGCAGTCGCCTTCTCCGCCAATGGCCGGCTCCTGGCGAGCGCCGGCGAGGACGGCATCGCAATCCTTTGGCACGTCGCTGCCGCGGCAGAAGTCCGGCGGATCAACGCCGGTGACTCCGCTTTGGTGTTCGTTCAGTTTTGTGACCGCGATCGGCTGCTGGTCACGGGAGCCGAAAGTGGCATCGCGAAGGTCTGGGACGTCGCAAGCGGCCGCGAGCTTTCATCGTTTGCCGGATATGTGTCGACCAGTAGTCACGACTACGTCTACGGCGCGCCATTTGCGGCAAGCCTCGACGGCCGGCGGCTGTTCACGGCGAACAAAGACGGCACGGGGACGATATGGGATGTCGAGTCACGGCAACCGCTCGCACAATTCAATCCTGGTGTCGGCGACATCGGGTATGCCGCATTCGCGCCTGACGGTGCGCATGTCCTGGTGTCTGGCCGGAGTGGCGGCGGACTGTTCACGGCCGACCGGGCGCCGAGAGTGCTTTGGCGCGAGAAGGATGACAGCGGACCGGTGCTGTTCAGCGCGGATGGGGCCGCGGCGATTACGTCGGGCGCCACGGGCGTACACATCCGGAACTGGTCGGATGGTTCCCTCAGCTCGGTTCTCCCGCAACAGTCTGCCTGGAACCTGAGCCTGTCGGCCGACAAGTCGCGTCTCCTGGCGGGCACGTTCTCAGAGGGGGCGGCGCTTTGGGACGTGACCACGCGAAGCGCACTCTGGCGTTCGCGCAGCGAGTACGGCGGTCTCGACTCCGTGCTCGGCGTTGCCCTCGCTCCCGACGGGCGCACGTTCGGATATGCGCCGATCGATCGCCGAGCCGGCAGTTGGGACGGCCAGATCAGGATTCGCGACACCGCATCATTTCAGGAAATCCGGACCCTGCGGGGGCGCACGGCCCGTCTGTTGTCCGTCGGGTTCATCGGCACCACGCCGTACATCCTGGCCGCGGACGCCAGTCGCAAGGCGTTCTTGTGGTCGCAGCGCAGCGTGGCGACATTCGCTGGCCACATCGCACCGGTGATTCAAGGCGGCGTGTCGGGTGCCGGCGATCTCGTCGTTCTCGGCAGCCTCGACAACTCCGCCAGTCTCTGGGAATCATCCGGCAGACAGCGTTTCCAGGTGACTGGACACTCCCAGTACATCGCATCGGCCGTGCTCTCGGCGGACAGCCGCAGGGCGTACACGGCCGGAGGACCGGGCTTTGCCTGGGACACCGAATCCGGGCGGCGTCTCGCGCAGTTCGGCGATCACGATTTGTCCGGGGTGGTGCTCAAGATCCGCCCGTCACCTGACGGCACGCACGTCTTCACCCAGGCCGGAGATCGGTTCCGCCTCTGGACGTCCGACGGCAAGGAGGTCACGCTCCCAGCCGAGTTCGGGCGGCAGGCGGCGATCGGCCAGGGCGCCGCCGGTGTCACCGCCAGCGAGGACGGTCAGCTGCTGCTGGTCGACTGCGTCAAGGCGCCCGGTCTCAGACCTGTGCTCGAAGCGGAGCGCGTTCGCGTCGCATGCCAGAGTGATTTCGAGGGTCGGGTCCTTCAGATTCAGCCTGGTCGTGGACGCGAGCGCATGGTGACCGCCTCCGGATCGCGTGCCGAGGTGCGAGATGAGAACGGCACGCATACCTTCGATCACGGGTTACTGCTCAATCTCGCCGCGCTGTCTGCCGACGGCGCGTGGCTGATAACCGCGAGCCTTCAAGACAATATCGCCCGTCTCTGGCGCGTCCGCGACGGACGGCCGATCTGTCGCCTGGCACTCCTCGTCACCGGCGACTGGGTTGTGTTCGATGCGGACGGGCGCTTCGACACCAACAGCATCGAGCAACTGCAGGGAATGAGCTGGCTGCTCGACGAAGCGCCGCAGGAGCCGCTGGCGATGGAACTGTTCACCCGCGATTTCTACACACCCGGCCTCCTGACCACGTACTTGACCGGCGAAACACCGGCCGGCGTGGGAACGCTCGCCCGCCGCGATCGCACAACCCCTCATGTGTCTATCGAGCGCATCGAGCAGGACCGGAGCGGCAGGTCTTTCAGTGTGCACGCCTCGATCTCCCTGCCGATCGGCAGTTCCAGTGACGAAGTGCGCGATGTGACGGTGTTCCGGGACGGACAGCTGGTCGCCACCGTGGGGTCCGCCGGCGCTCCGCTGCGCGTGGATCCACGAACCCGGATGGCGCCGATCCAGGTCCATGGCATTCAGCTGCCGTCGCATCGCGGCAATCAGGCGCTGGATATCTCGGCCTACGCGTTCAATGCGGACCGCATCAAAGGGCCAACCACGCACGAGATGTTTACCTTGCGACAGCCAGTGCCCGTGCGTGCCGCTTCAGCCTACATCGTCACGTTCGGCGTGAATGCCTTCGATGACAGGGCGTGGGATCTCAAGTTTGCCGCGAACGACGCCAGGGCGCTCAGCGCGCAAGTCGCGGCCGCGTTCGCCGCAGGCTCCCAGTACACGCCGATTCCGCTGCCCTTGATCTCGGAACGTGGAGGACGTGCCACGCTGGCGGCGACGAAAGCCAACCTGCGCCGGGTCCTGGAC
>Ga0075365_10001603_pt1 | contig 10416 bp, 12 predicted proteins | sample EndMetdeltDD1765_FD_71387 | JGI IMG/M metagenome (GOLD analysis project Ga0075365, IMG submission 71387) | Populus endosphere microbial communities from Tennessee, USA - Endosphere MetaG P. deltoides DD176-5 | ecosystem: Host-associated > Plants > Roots > Endosphere | place: USA: Tennessee... | reverse complement strand
CGCGCAGGTGTCGGCGGCGGCAGGCTCGACGTTGATCGAGATGCTGCGCGCCGCACGCGCAGCCGGCCGAGACACGCTCGATCGCACACCGGAGATGTTGCCGGTGCTCAAGGACGCGGGCGTGGTCGACGCCGGCGGCGCGGGCTTCATGCTCCTGCTCGATGCGGCGATCTTCGTCGTCGACGGCGAGGCCATGCCAGAGCCGGTGGACGTCGACGAATCGGCGGCCTCGCAGATCGCCAACTTCGACAAGGTCGCGCACCGCGGCGAGGGCGACGTCAGCGAGCTTCGGTACGAGGTGATGTACTTCATCGATCTCGTCGACGAGAACATCGAGGCGTTCAAGCAATCGTGGGGCGAGATCGGCGATTCGATCGTCGTCGTCGGTGGTGACGGTCTGTGGAATTGCCACGTGCACACGAACGACATCGGGGCCGCGATCGAGGCCGCGCTCGACAACGGCGGTCGTCCGCACAAGATCCGCGTCACCGACCTGTTCGAGGAGGTCGCGGAAGAGCACGCCCACCGCGAGGCCGCGCTCATCGGTGCCGACGGCACGCACGCCGGCCGCCGCCAGCCGGCCAACCACACAACGGGGCATTCGAGCATGCCGGCGGTGACGTGCGCGATCGTCGCGGTCAGCAGCGGCGACGGCCTCACCGATCTGTTCGCCCAACTCGGCGTGCAGGGCGTGATCGCCGGGGGCCAGACGCTGAACCCATCGACGGCCGAGTTGCTCGACGCGGTCGAGGCCGTCAACGCGCAGCAGGTCATCGTTTTGCCGAACAACAAGAACATCATCCCCGTCGCCGAGCAGGTCGACGAGCTCACCACCAAGACGGTCGTCGTCGTGCAGACCCGCAGCATGCCGGAAGCCCTTGCCGCGCTCGTCGTCTACGACCCCGAGGCGTCGGCCGACGAGAACGGCCGCGAGATGGGGCAGGCGGCCGAATCAGTCGCCACGGGCGAGGTCACCCAGGCGATCCGCGACACCGCCAGCGAGGCCGGCCCCATCACCACCGGCGACTGGATCGGCATCGTGCGCGGCGACGGCATCGTCAGCGTCAACGGCACGCTCACCGGCGCGGCGACGGCGCTGCTCGATCATCTGATCGAGCCGGGGCGCGAGATCGTCACGGTCATCGAGGGCGCCGACGCGACCATCTCGGTCACCGACGCGCTCACCGCGTGGATCACCGACCAGCGACCCGACGTGCAGGTCGAGGTGCACCGCGGTGGCCAGCCTCTGTATCCGTACCTGTTCGGCGTGGAGTAGTCCGGAGTCGTCGATGGCGATGGCCGACGCACAACCGCAGGCGGCGGGCATCACGCTGCGCGAGTTGGCCGCGATCCCGGTCGAACGGCTGAAGGGCGTCGGCGAGAAGAAGCAGGCGTCGTTGCACGACGTGGGCGTCGACACGGTGCTCGACTTGCTCACCACCTACCCGCGTCGATGGGTCGATCGCACCAACGAGGCGCGCGTTCGCGACCTCGTGTCGGGCGTCGAGGCGCTCGTGCTCGTCACCGTGCGCAGCGTCAGCAAGCGCACGATGCGCAACCGGCGCACGATGGTGGAGGCCAAGGTCGGCGACGGCTCGGGCACGTTGCATGTCGTGTTCTTCAACCAACCGTGGCGCGAGAAGCAGTTGCGCGAGGGTGTTCAGATCGCCCTGTTCGGTAAGGCCGAGGTGTATCGCGGTGGGCTGCAGATGACGAACCCGATCGTCGATCTCATCGGCGATCGCACCGGCAAGATCGTGCCGATCTACCCGCAGAGCGAGAAGGCTCAGCTGTCCACGTGGGAGATCGCCGGCTGGGTGGAGAACGCACTCGAACGCTGCAATGCGCGTGGCTTCGCCGACCCATTGCCGGAAGCAATCCGGCGCGAGTTGGGCCTCCTCGAACGGCAGCCGGCGATGCGCCAGATCCACCTTCCGGAGTCGATGGCGGAGAAGGAGCAGGCCCGGCGGCGACTCGCGTTCGACGAGCTACTACGGGTGCAGACCGTCCTGGTGATGCGCAAGCGCGCCTTCGAGCGCGAGCAGCGCGGCATCCGTCACGACATGAGCGGCGAGCTCGTCCGCCGCTTCCACAGCGCGCTCTCGTACGAGCTGACCGGCGCGCAGCAGCGCGCCATCGCCGAGATCAACGCCGACCTGGCAGGGCCACACCCGATGCACCGCCTCCTGCAAGGCGACGTGGGCGCCGGTAAGACGGTGGTCGCCGTCAGCGCGCTGCTGTGTGCTGTGCAGGGCGGCCACCAGGGTGCGCTGATGGCTCCCACCGAAGTCCTCGCCGAGCAGCACGCCACGGGCATCCGTGCGTTGCTCGCCGACCTCAAGGTTCCCGACCCCGGCAACCTGTTCGGCGACCGGCCGCTCAACGTCGCCCTGCTCACGAACCGCATCACCGGGCAGGAACGCCGCGACGTCGTTGCCGGTCTTGCCGACGGCTCGATCGACATCGCGATCGGCACGCACGCGCTGATCCAGGAGGGCATCGAGTTCCACAGCCTCGGCTGCGTCGTCGTCGACGAGCAGCACCGCTTCGGCGTCGAGCAGCGCGCTGCACTGCGGATGAAGGGCGCCGGTTCGGCCGACGATCGGGTCGTGCCCGACGTGCTCGTGATGACGGCGACGCCGATCCCGCGCACCGCGGCGATGACGGTGTACGGCGATCTCGATGTCAGCGTGCTCGACGAGCTACCCCCAGGCCGCACGCCCATCGTCACCCACTGGGCCAACGGCCCGCTGATGGAGCTGGCTGCGTGGGGCGACGTCAAGCAGCACGTCGCCAACGGCCAGCAGGCCTACGTCGTGTGCCCGCTGATCGAGGAGAGCGAGAAGCTGGAGGTGGCCTCGGCCGAGGAGACGTACGAACGACTCGTCCATCAAGACCTGAAGGGCCTCCGCATCGGCTTGCTGCACGGACGCATGTCCTCGGCCGACAAGGAACGGGTGATGAACGACTTCCGCGCCCGCCTGCTCGACGTGCTGGTCGCCACCACCGTGATCGAGGTCGGCGTCGACGTGCCCAACGCGACGGTGATGGTGATCGTCGACGCCGACCGCTTCGGCATCGCCCAGCTGCATCAGCTCCGGGGCCGGGTCGGGCGTGGTGCTGTCGCTTCGATCTGCTGGCTCGTCACCAACGAGGTCGAGGGCCCGAGCCCGCGGGTCGAGGCGTTGGTGAAGTCCACCGACGGCTTCGAGCTGGCCGAGATCGACCTCGACCTGCGCGGCGAGGGCACGTTGATGAACACGATGCAGAAGGGCCGCAGCGACCTCAAGCTGGCCTCGCTGCGCCGTGATCGTGAGCTCGTTCAACTCGCCAGGCGTGCCGCGTTCGACATCGTCGACCCCGACCCTCACCTCGACAACCACCCCCTCCTGCTCGACGAAGTGAGACTCCTGCTGAGCGCCGAAGACGAAGAGTTCCTGTTCAAGAGCTGATCATGCACCGAAACGAGGTCAGCTCTGGGTGAACCACCCGGTGACGTCGAGGATCTCGTGCATGGGCGAGTTGTTGAACGTGCTCACCGCGCCGCCCGACACCGGTGACACGACAGCGTTGGCGATCGTCTGACCGTTGTACGCAACGTTCACGTTCGACGACGCCCCAGGGTTCAGTGGGGGCGCAGCCACCTGTAGGTACCCGAACTGCACCGAATCGGTGACTGTGGCATTGCCGGCGATCGCGATCGCGTTGGCAGCGACGTCGCTCACATCCGTCTGCAGGATCGTCCCGGACGCCCTCACCGGCTGAGTGCCGGCCGGATCGCGCGTGTCGAGCTGACGGCTCGGCGTGATCGGCACGAACAGCCCGGTCGAGCTCGACGATGCGCTTGCCGATGTGAAGTAGCCGACGACGTCGGCAAGCAACTCCATGTTCGTGGTCGTGTACAGATCGACCTGACCGCCGGCGCCGAGTGGGACGACGACGAGGTTGGCGATCGTCAGCCCGGTTGCGACGTTGAGATTGGACGAGGCCCCGACCGTGACGGGCCTCGGTGCGACCTGCACGTAGCCAGGGCCCGTCGGGTCGACGGCCGTCACGTTCATGACCACCGCCGACACGCCGTCGGTCGGCACACCGCCACGGCCTGCGACTTGCAGCGGGATGATGGTGGAGCCGGCGACGACATCAGATCGGATCGCACGCACACCCGGTCCGCCCGGCAGGCTCTCGCACGGCTCGCCGTCGTTGTCGTTGTCGAGCTTCGCGACGTCGCCGTAGTACGGGAAGTACATGTCGAAGTACGCCTTGGCAGCGGCGTAGGTCGCGAAGTCGCTGCAGTTCTTCGTATCGCCAGGGTTCGACGGCTTCACCGTCGTCGACGGTTGTGTCGTGGTCGGTTGTGTGGTGGTTGTCGTCGTCGGCGCGGTGGTCGGCGGTGCCGTTGTCGATGGCGGGGTCCATCCGAGCGCGATCCGTGTGTCGAGGATCCGGTTCGGCGTCAGCGGCTGCAGGCGACCGGCAGCCGCGGTCTGCGCGGGGAGGAAGTAGCCCGACACGTCGATCACCAGATCGGTGGCGAAGGTGGTGAACACCGTGATCTGGCCGGCGTCGCCGATCGGTGCGAACGCGGCGTTCGGGATCGTCTGCCCGGGCGCGTCGACGTTCAGAGTCGACGACGATCGCAACGCCGCACGTCCGCGGGGGACGACTTGCAGGTAGCCGCGCCCGCCCGAGGCGACCGCCGTGACGTTGATCATTACGGCGCTCGCCGTGTCGGGAATCCCGAGCTTTCCGGTGACCTGTACGTCGACCGAGGCCTCCGCCGTCAGCCGGCCGCCGACACCGCCGACGCCCGTGCGCGTGTCGACGAGTCGTTGTGGCGTCATCGGCGTGAACGCGGAGGCGTTCGATGGCGGTGCCGCGTGCACCGTGTTGGGCGAGCTGCCTCCGAGGCCTGCGCCGCCGGCGAGCGCCAAAAGTGCAGCAATAGCGATTATTCGGGTGACGAACTGATCGCGCATTGCGACTCCCTCTATGGATGTCGCCAGACACTAGGCGATAACCCATGAGACGGTTGACCCTCGCGTGACGACGCGGACGTAGAGACATTCGACGACGTGTCGAAACCACGTCACGCTGCCCTCGTTGAAACCCACGCAGAGCGAGACGGCGGACACTCCCAGTACTGAACCGCGGTTAAGTTCCTGCGAGGCGGGTACAGAAGAGTTCCAGGGGAACAATGAAAGGCTCCATCATGGGCACGTACCACCGGGAAGCCGCAGCACGAGCTGACGCCGCCGCGATCGCCGCAGCGGACCTGAATGTCCTGTATGAGCAGTGGTGGGAGACTCTGGACGGATCGGAGCGGCGAGTCGCTCGATCCTTCCTCGGGTTCGGCATCCCGGACGACTTCGCACGCAAGCTCGCCCTCGCCGGCATCCCCCAGGTGAGAGGTTTGCTCGTGTCTGCAGCCGGATTGGTCAAGGTGTGGTTGCCGAGATCGGTCCTGACGACGTTCGTCGCCCGGCATCCGATCGGCTGCTGACCAGATCGGCACGCATCGCCCAACAAGGGCTGGCTGGAGTAAGCGCTACCAACAGGTGAATGGTGGTTGAGCGACGCCAAACATGGCGAAAGTCGCTCGGCCTGAAACCGCTGGCGAAAAGTGCCGTGTTCTCGGGTCACGCCGCCTCGCGACCCACGGTTCGCACCCTGTACGGTTCTGACGATGCCTGACGAAGATCCAGGGATCCGGCTGCAGGCGCTCCTGCTCGCGGACCATGCGAACATCCGCGAGAACTTGATCTCGGTGCTCAGCGCGGGCATCACGCGGGCGGAGTTGTCGACGTATCCAGGGCAGTTCCCCGCGTTTCTGGTCGTGGTCGTGTACGCACCTGCCGATCAGATCGGCCTCGGGCACGAGGTCGACATCCGTTTCAAGTACCCGGCGACCGCGGCAACGATCGCCGAGATGAAGCTGCAGTTCCCCCTCGGCAACGCCAGCCTGCTCTTCCCGGGTGAAGGGCAGCAGATCCCCTTTGCGATCCCGATCCATGCGATCCCATTCAGCGCGACCGGTCAGGTGGACGTGCAGGTCAGCCTGAACGGGCAGCACTCCGGCGACTTGTCGTTCTGGCTCCTGCCCCCGGGAACGCTCGCGGCCCAGCAGGCAGCAAGCCGGCAAACGCCGTAGCGCCGCCCCACGGCCGAACGTCCGTCAGTCGCCTCGGGCGTCACTGGCTTCGGGGAGGATCAGGTCCCAGCGATCGCGGCAGTCCTGGCAGCGGTAGCTGACGATGTCGCCCGGGTACCAGACGCCGTCCTCGGTCGGCTGGGTGAGCAGGAAGCAGCGCCCGCCACAGTCGACGCACACGATCTCCGCCTCTGGCGCGAGATCGGGCTGTGGGTCGAATTCGCTCATCGCCCCCAAAACGTACCTCGATAGTCTTGCGGCAATGCGAGTCATTGCGGGCGAGTTCGGAGGGCGCAAGTTGATCGCGCCCGAGGGTCTGTCGACCCGGCCGACGACCGACAAGGTGCGCCAGGCGGTGTTCAACTCCCTCGGCAGCATGGGTGTGCTCGAAGGAGCGACGGTTGCCGATCTCTATGCCGGCAGCGGCGCGCTCGGCATCGAGGCCCTCTCTCGGGGTGCAGAGTCGTGCATCTTCGTCGAACGAGATCGCGCCGCGCTCGCTGCATTGCGGGCCAACCTGAAGGCGCTGGGCATCGAAGACAGGGCGCGCGTCGCCGGCTCCGACGTGCTCGCCTACGCGCCAGGCATCACCGGCGTCGACATCGCACTGATCGATCCGCCGTACACGTTCACGCATTGGGCCGAACTGCTGGCCGTGCTGCGCGCCGATCTCGTCGTCGCCGAGTCGGGCACGGAGGTCGAGGCCCCACCGGGGTGGGAGCAGTTGAAGGTGCGCCGCCACGGTCGCACGGTGTTCACGATGCTCGAGCGCCTCCCCGAATAGTCGCCGCCGGTGCCGTGGGTGCCCCGGCGTCTCCGGGCCGAGCAGGTACCGTATGGCCCAATGACCAGCGTGTTGTACCCGGGCAGCTTCGACCCGATCCACCTCGGGCACGTCGACGTGATCGAGCAGGCCCTCGAGCTGTTCGGCAACGTGGTCGTGGTGACGATGCACAACCCCGACAAGCCCGGTGGCTTGTTCACGATCGACGAGCGACTGGCGATGATGAAGACCGCGCTCGACGGACTCGACGGCGTGCGCATCGAGCAGGCGAGCGGACTCGCGATCGACGCCGCCAAGCAGTTCGAGGTCGACTTCATCGTCAAGGGGTTGCGCAACGCGGGCGACTTCGAGATCGAGCAGCAGATGGCCCACACCAACTACTCGGTGTCCGGAGTGCGCACGGTGTACGTCGCCTGCCGTCCCGACCGTGTCTTCCTCAGTAGCCGCTTCATTCGCGAGATCGCGCAGTACGGTGGAGACGTTTCGCATCTGGTCCCGGCGGCGGTCGCCGACGGGCTGGCCAGGAAGTTCCCGACATGAGCCCGACATGAGCTACGACGACGACCACTATCCAGAGACCTTCGAAGACATCTCCGAGGACACCGATTCGTATTCGCGCGTCGGTCAGGTCGGCGATGCCGAGACCTTGGTGCGCCGCGCCGCCGACATCATCGCGACGGCGCCGACGATGCCGCTGTCGTCGTCCCCGCGCATCGACCGCGACGAGATCAACGACCTCCTCGAATCGGCGCTCGAACGTCTGCCCGACGAGCTGCGCCAGGCGCGCTGGATGCTCAAAGAGCGCAGTGAGTTCGTCGCCAAGACTCGCCGTGAGGCCGATGAGCTGCTCGAAGCAGCACGTGTCCAGGCCGAGCGGATGGTGCAGCGCACCGAGGTCGTTCGTGCCGCCGAGCAGCGCGCCCGCCAGATCATCGAGGCCGCTGAAGCCGATTCGCGACGGTTGCGCCACGAGACCGAGGACTTCCTCGATCAGCGTCTGGGCAGCTTCGAGATCCTGCTCGACAAGCTCGGCAAGACGGTCAATGCCGGTCGTTCCCGGCTGTCGATCGGCGCACATCGTCAGCAGCAGCAGATGATCGACGAGGAAGATCCCACGAAAGGGTTCTTCGACCAGGACCGGGGATGAGCAGCGAACGGATGAGCGCGCCCGGCAGTCCCGGTCGGGCGGCACCGTCGCGTGCGTTGCTGATCAACGCGCTCGAGCTGCTCCGGCGGCCGGGCAGCGAGCGCACGATCGATGTCGAGTTGTCGGCCGCCGAGCTGGGCCTCGCCGACGCCCGCTTTCACGCCGACGACCAGGTCACCGTGAACCTGCGCCTGGAGAGCCTCAGCGACGGCATCGTCGTGCTCGGCTCGATCGACGTGCCGTGGCACGGTTTGTGCCGGCGTTGTCTGCGCGAGCTGAGCGAGCACACCGAATCCGAGGTCGACGAGCTGTACCAGACCGTCGTCACCGATCCGGACGCGTTCGAGATCGTCGGCGATCAACTCGACCTGCTGCCGATGGTGCGCGAGCTGGCCCTGCTCGACGCTCCCGAGTCCCCGCTGTGCCGGCCCGACTGCGCCGGCCTCTGTCCGATCTGTGGCATCGACCTCAACGAGGGGTCGTGCAACTGCGAGGCGCCGAAGGCCCCATCGCCGTGGGACGTGCTCGACGGGCTCAAGGCCCGGTTCGACGACAACTGAAGTTCCTCGCTTTCGGTCTCCGGCGTCGGGGCGCCTTTGACCTGCGCTCGCGGATGGCCCGCTCGGTCGGGCAAGCCCTCCACTCGCTATTTCGCGCCCGGCGCAATTCCACCGGATCACCGCTACCATTCACCAGTCGTTTCGCCCAGTTGGCGGACAGAGTCAGCCCAGACGAACAAGTGGAGTCATCCGGTGGCCGTTCCGAAGAAGAAGAAGTCGAAGATGAAGACCCACAGCCACCGTGCCGGCTCGTGGCGCCTCAGCGCACCGGCCCGTAGCGTCTGCCCGCGTTGCGCGGCGGCCAAGCTGCCCCACACGGTGTGCCCGACCTGCGGTTTCTACAAGAACCGGGCCGTGATCGACGTCAGCTGACGCCGGCTGTCATCCCGCCTCACACGAAGCACCTATTCTCACCACTCATGTTGCCCATCGCGGTCGACGCCATGGGCGGCGACAAGGCTCCCGGCGAGATCGTCGCCGGCGCGCGCCAAGCCGCTGACCTCGGCATCCCTGTGGTCCTCGTCGGACCGGCGGACCTCGAAGGTCGCGGCGACCTCGATCTGATCGTCGCCAGCGAGGTCATCGAGATGGACGACGACCCCGCCAACGGCGTGCGCCGCAAGAAGGACTCCACCCTCGTGCGCGCTGCGGAAGCGGTTCGCGACGGCAAGGCCAGCGCGATGATCTCGGCCGGCAACACGGGCGCCACGATGGCTGCCGCGCTGTTGCGGATGGGCCGGATCAAGGGCGTCAACCGGCCCGCGATCGCGACCGTGATACCCGTGCCGGGCTCGACGCCGACGGTGATGCTCGACTCAGGAGCCAACGCGGAGGTGCAGCCGGAGTGGCTCGTGCAGTTCGCGCAGATGGGCTCGGTGTACGCGACCGACCGGTTCGGCATCCAGAACCCGAAGGTCGGCCTGCTCTCGATCGGTGAAGAGCCGGGCAAGGGCGATCAGCTCCGCAAGGACGTGTTCCCGCTGCTGGAAGCCGCACGAGGGATCAACTTCATCGGCAACGTCGAAGGACGCGACCTGATGAAAGATCACGTCGACGTCGTCGTCACCGACGGCTTCACCGGCAACGTCGTCCTCAAGACCCTCGAAGGCGCGCTCCGCGGCGTCATCTCGGCGCTGTTCGACGCGCTCGGCAGCGATCCCGCGAACAAGCCGCACACGGATGCGTTGATGCCCTCGCTGCTGTCGCTCTACGAGATGTACGACCCCGACACCTACGGCGGTGCGATCCTCCTCGGGGTCGATGGCGTGTGCATCATCTCCCACGGGTCGACGTCTGCCAAGGCGATGGTGAATGGCATCAAGATCGCGCAGGAGATGGTCACCTCCGGCATGGTTGAGCAAATCCGCGCTGCGATCGCTGCCAACGCCTAGGCTCGAAACGACCCAGGCGGGCCGTTCCGCTCACCGTTGTAGCCCGCCCTTTGCAGATGGAGCCCACTGCCGTGCCCGCCGATACTGATACCCCGTTGGACCGCAAAGCGGTGTTCGCGATCGTCCGCGACAACCTGGCCGAGATCCTCGAGCGCGAGCCCGGCACGATCTCGGAGGGCCAGTCGTTCAGCGACGATCTCGAGGCGGACTCGTTGGCGCTGATCGAGCTGGTCGAGGCGCTGGAGGAAGATCTCGCCGAGCGCTCGATCGAGCTGCGCATCGAAGACGAGGATCTCGAGGACTTGAAGACCGTGCGCGACGCGGTCGATTACGTGTACGCCCGCGTCCTGGAGGCGTGACCTGGCCGGCCGTGCGCCGCATGC
>Ga0075365_10001602_pt1 | contig 10416 bp, 7 predicted proteins | sample EndMetdeltDD1765_FD_71387 | JGI IMG/M metagenome (GOLD analysis project Ga0075365, IMG submission 71387) | Populus endosphere microbial communities from Tennessee, USA - Endosphere MetaG P. deltoides DD176-5 | ecosystem: Host-associated > Plants > Roots > Endosphere | place: USA: Tennessee... | reverse complement strand
CGATCTGGTACCACCAGCCGTGGGGGAGGGTCCTTCTGCCCTGCGACGGGCCGGCAAGCGTCCAGAAGCGGTACGCGCGGATCGCGCACTTCCCGACGCAGCGGTGCCGCGGCGATCGCCTCCCCGGCACCGCGACCAGCTGGCAGAACCACCACTTCCCCGGGGGGGCATTCGTGGTCGAGCTGCGAGGAGGCGAGCTGCCCGCCGCTCAGGCCCACCGTCACGCCCGTGCGGCGGTGAAGGTCGCAAGGAGCGGGGCGGGCCAGCGCCACGCCCGGGCACGCTCAGCCGAAGCCGGCCACGGGGGTCAGCTCGAGCGCCCGCCGATCGATCGCGACGCGATCCCGTACGGCCACGATCGGAAGCGCGAGATGGCGGGCTATTCCAAGCGCCACTACGGCCAGCGACGGTGGCGCCTTCGCAACCCGAAGGTCATCGTCCTCCACTACACCGCCGGGCCCAGCTACCAGGCGGCCTGGAACACCTTCGCCTCGAACGCGCCCAACCTGGGGGAGCTGCCGGGGACGTGCGCGCACTTCATCGTCGCGAAGGGCGGGCAGATCCACAGAACGGTCAAGCCCACGATCCGCTGCCGCCACGCGATCGGCCTGAACGACACGGCGATCGGCGTGGAGATGGTTCAGGAGGGAGGGTCAGGCTCCCACTGGGCGGACAGCCAGATCCTTCATCGCCGCCCGCAGATCCACCGGGTCCTGCGCCTCGTCGGTTGGCTCAAGCAGCGCTACGGGATCAGGATGCGGGACATCATCGGCCACGCTATGGCCAACGACAGCCCCTACTTCAAGGATCTGGAGGGCTGGCACAACGACCACACCGACTGGCTGCGTTCCGACACGAAGAAGCTCCGCCACCGGCTGCGGCGGATGCTTCACAGCCGGTGAATCAGGCGCCGGTGACGTCCTTCGCGAACGTCTCGAACGCGTTCAGGTAGCGCTGCACGTCGTCCTCGGAGTGGGCGATCGACAGCGTCCACTCCTCCTCCACGCCGGGGGTCATGAAGATCCGGTGGTTCATGTGATAGAGCCACGCCAGGGTCGCAAGCTCCGCGTCCACCTTGGTGAGGTAGTCGCGATACTCGCGAAGCGGCTCCGCGGAGAAGATCACGCAGCCCTTGGCTCCCATGCCCTCCGTGTAGGCGGGAAGCCCGTAGCGGTCGATGATGTCCTGGCAGGCGGCCTTCAGGCGCTCGTTGGTCTCCTCGAGCTTGGGGTAGGCGTCCTCGGTGAGCACCTGGGTGAGCGCGGCCTCGGCCGCGGCCATCACCAGCGGGTTTCCGTTGAAGGTGCCGTACTGGTGAATCTCGCCGTCCGCCACGAGCCTGGCCAGGTCGTCGGTCATCCCGATCGCGCCGCCCGGGTAGCCGCCGCAGACGGCCTTGGCGAGCGTGATCAGGTCCGGCTCGACCCCGAACCGCTTGGTGGCCCCGCCGTACGAGATGGTGGCGCCGGTCTTCACCTCGTCGAAGATCAGCTTGACGCCGTGCTTCGAGGTGAGCTCCCGGACGCGCTCCAGGTAGCCGTCGACCGGCGGGATGATGTTGATGTTCATCATCGCCGGCTCCATGATCAGCCCGGCGACCTTGCCCTCGAGCTGGTCGAGGGCCGACTCGAGCGCGTCGGCGTCGTTGAACGGCACCGCGCGGGTGAGGTCGGTGAGCGCGCGCGGGTAGCCGGCGCCGTAGGGGACGGAGCGCGGGTCGTCGCGATCGCCCAGCTCCCCGAGCTCCGGATAGACCGAGACCATCACAGCGTCGTGGTGGCCGTGATAGGAGCCCTCGATCTTCAGGATCATGTCCCGGCCGGTCGCTCCTCGCGCGAGGTGCACCGCGTCCATGGTCGACTCGGTGCCGGAGTTCGTAAAGCGCCACTGCGGGAGCCCGAACCGCCGCGTGAGCTCCTCGGCGACCTCGATCGACCCGTCGGTCGGGGCCGCGAAGTGCGTGCCCATGTCAACACGGGCCTTGACGGCTTCGCCGACCTCGGGGTTCGCGTGGCCGATGCACATGACGCCGAAGCCGTTGTGGAAGTCCGTGTACTCGTTGCCGTCGACGTCCCAGACCCGCGAGCCCTCGCCGCGCTCGATGTACGTCGGCCACGGGTCGTTCTGCTGGAAGGAGGAGGGAACGCCGCCGGGCATGACCTTCAGCGCCCGCTCGTAGCGCTCCGCCGACGCGTGAGTTCGCTCCCTGAACTTCGCCTGCTCGGCCTCGGTGAGCTCCGCAATGCGCCCGCGGTCGATGGTCTTTGCGCTGCCTGTCTCGAGGGTCATGGCGAGGAGCCTAGCCGGACCACCCTCGCTAAGGTGGACAAAGATGAGGCTCGAGGGGATACACCACGTCACCGCGATCACCGGCGAGGCTCAGCCGAACGTGGACTTCTATGCCGGCGTGCTCGGCCTCCGGATGGTGAAGAAGACGGTCAACCAGGACAGCCCGACCGTCTACCACCTCTTCTACGCGGACGAGAAGGGCGATCCCGGCTCCGACATCACCTTCTTCGAGTACCCCGGGATCGAGCCCGGTCGCGCGGGCGACGGGATGGTCCACCGCGTCCTGTGGCGGGTCGGTTCCGCGGATTCGCTCGAGTTCTGGGCCAGCCGCCTCGGGGAGCGCGGCGTCGAGACCGAGGAGGCCGCCGGCGCCCGCCTTCGGTTCTCCGACCCCGAGGGGTTGGAGCACGAGCTTCTGGTGCCCGACGTCGACGACGAGCCCCTGACCGCCGAGCATCCCGAGATCCCCGCCGAGCATGCGCTTCAGGGCTTCGAGGGCGTTCGCGCCTACTCGTCCAATCCGGACGCGAGCCGGTCGCTGCTGGAGGAGACGATGGGCTTCGAGTCGCGGGGCGAGCTGTTCTGGGATCTGCGCGGCGACAGCCGGGGCTCGACCTACGCGTATGACGAGCCGCCGGAGCAGGTCGGGATCCAGGGCGCCGGCAGCGTCCATCACGTGGCCTGGGCATCCCCGGCCTCCGAGCACGAGGGCTGGCGCGACCGAGTCCTCGCCGCCGGGATGCGCGCGACCCCTGTGATCGACCGCTTCTACTTCCGCTCCGTCTACTTCCGCGAGCCCAGCGGCGTCCTGTTCGAGATCGCGACTCTGGGCGGCCCGGGGTTCGCGATCGACGAGCCGGTCGACCACCTTGGGGAGAAGCTCTCGCTGCCACCCTTCATCGAGCATCTGCGGCCACAGATCGAGGCGGGGGTTCGCCCCATCACGAATCCACGCCAGGTCGCCGCAGGCAGCTAGCCGCGCCGGTTACGGGTTCTCGACACCGGCGAGCTTGCGAAGCAGTCGCGTGAGCGTCTTGATCTCGTTGCCCTCGAGCGGCGCGAGGATGTCCTGCGCGAGCTTGACCGCCACCGTTCGCGCGCGCTCGAGGACGCGCTTCCCCTCCGCCGTGAGGTGCACGGCGTGCTTTCGCCGGTCGCCCGGGTGTGGCCGGCGCTCCGCGTAGCCGAGCTCCTCGAGCTCGTCGACGACCGCAACCATCGAGCTGGCATCGATCAGCGAGCGGTCGGCCAGCTCCTGCTGGGTCATCCCCGGGTCGCTGGCGATCAGCTGCATGACCCCGAAGTGGGGGGGACGCAGCCCGAGCGGCTCGAGCGCCTTCGCGAACAGGTGTGAGGTCCGCCTTCCGTTCCAGGAGAGGAGGAAGCCGGGTGCGCTCGCGAGCGGCTCCGGAGGTGGGCGATCGAAGGCCATTCGTGCTGTGCCCCGGCGATTACTTTCGGGCGGCGCCGGGGTCCAATGAGATGACGTCGGCGGAGCGAGTGTGAGGGAGCGCACTCATGGCGCCATCATCCTACGCCCGCCGGATCATTTGTGATACAAAAGGTTCAATCTCTCAACGAGCTTCGGAGGTAGTCGCCGTGGAGGCAATCACTCGTTTCGTTCTCGCCCACAAGCGATTGGTGGCGTTGTTCTGGGTCGTGCTGACCGTGGTCGGCATCGCGACCGTGAACTCGGCGACCAAGGCGATGGACCAGAAGTTCTCGGTTCCCGGCAAGGAGGGCTGGGAGACGAACGTCTCGATCACCGAGCACTTCCACGGTACCGGGGGGGACACGGCCCCGATTGTGCCCGTGGTCACGCTTCCGCAGGGCAAGACGGTCGACTCGCCGGGTGTGGACTCGCAGCTCACCCGGATGGACGACAAGCTGGGGCAGGCGCTGCCGGGCGCTCGGATCGCGTCATTCGCGTCCACGGGGGATCGCGCCTTCGTCTCGAAGGACGGCCGGACGACGTTCGCGATCGTCTACCCGCAGCCGGATCCGGACTCGGCCTTCGGCGAGAACCCCGACGCCGCCAAGGACGCCCGCGCGGCCATGAGCAAGACGACGGTCGCCGGTGCGCCCATCCACGTCAGCGGCTTCGATGCGCTTCAGAACGAGTCCGGCGGCGACAGCGGCACCGGTGTGCTGCTCGAGTCAGTGCTGGGCGGCGCCGGCGCTCTGATCGTGCTCGCATTCGTCTTCGCGTCGTTCCTGGCGCTCCTGCCGATGGCGATGGCGATCGTCTCGATCATGACCAGCTTCCTGATGGTCTGGGGTCTCACGGCATTCACCGACGTCTCCCCGGTCGTCCAGTTCCTGATCGCCCTCGTCGGGCTCGGCATCGCGATCGATTACTCGCTGCTCGTGGTCTCCCGATGGCGTGAGGAGCGCGCTCACGGCCGCAGCGGCGACGAGGCGGTCCAGCGCGCGATGCAGACAGCTGGACGGGCGGTCGTCTTCAGCGGAACGACCGTCGCCATCGGACTCCTTGCGATGGTTGCGTTGCCCGTTCCGTTCCTGCGGAGCATGGGCATCGGCGGGCTGATCATCCCGCTCGTCTCGACGCTCGTCGCGATCACCCTGCTGCCGGTGATGCTGTCGAAGTTCGGGCAGCGGCTCGACTGGCCCCACCGCCGCACGGACGATCGCGCCAGCCGCGCGTGGACGCGGTGGGCGGAGCTCGTCGTACGCCGTCGCTGGATCGCCGCCGGCGCGGCGGTCGCCATCCTCGGCGTGCTGATCGTCGCCGCAACCGGCCTGACGCTGGGCGACGCCAGTCCCAACACGATCGCCCAGAAGGGCGATGCCAAGGAAGGCCTGGTGAAGCTCGAGGACTCGGGGATCGGGTCCGGAGCGCTGCTCCCCTACGAGATCCTCACTCAGGGGACGAGCCCCGACAAGGTGGCCTCCGACGTCGACTCGGTGGAGGGCGTCCACGGCGCGGTGGCGCCACAGGGCTCCCAGTGGCGCTCCGGCGGCGTGGCGGAGGTGCTGGCGTTCCCGACCGACGACGACTCGACGCAGGCCGGGAAGGACACCCTGGCCAGGGTCCGCACGGCGGCCCATGCGGCGGGGCCGGACGTTCAGGTGGGCGGCCTGCCGGCGCAGAACGCCGACTTCATCGACGCGGTCTACGGGAACTTCCCGCTGATGATCGCGCTCATCGCGATCGTCACCTTCATCCTGCTCGCGCGGGCGTTCAGGTCACTGCTGCTGCCGCTCAAGGCTGTGGTGCTGAACGTCGCCAGCGTCGCGGCGGCATGGGGCGTGCTCGCGATCATGTGGCAGAACGGGCATGGCTCCGACCTGCTGTGGGGAATCGAGGCAACGGGATCGGTGCCGGCGTGGATCCCGCTCATGGTGTTCGCGTTCCTGTACGGGCTCTCGATGGACTACGAGGTTTTCATCATGACCCGTATGCGAGAGGAGTACGACAAGTCCGGTGACACGCACACGGCTGTCGTGCAGGGCATCGGGCGCACGGGTCGCCTGGTGACGAGCGCGGCGTTGATCCTGTTCCTGGCGTTCGTCTCCCTGGCATCGGGCCCCGGCACCGACCTGAAGATGTTCGCGACCGGGCTCGCCGCCGGGATCCTGCTCGACGCGACTGTGATCCGGGCCCTGCTGGTCCCCGCCGCGGTGTCGCTGTTCGGGCGATGGAACTGGATCCTGCCGAAGAGGCCGGCGCGCCTGCTGCGCGTCAAGCCGTCCCTTCCCGGCCGGGCAGCGACCGGAGAGGGCGAGGCCGGCTAGGCGACCGTCCAGGTGTCTCCGGAGCGCAGGAGCTCGTCGAGCTCCTGCGCTCCAAGCCCCTCGCGAGCCTCCTCGAGCTCCGCCGTCATGGCGGCGCCGTAGACCGGGCGCTCGACCGCCCGGAACACCCCGATCGGGGTCGGGCCGCTGGGGCGCGGTGCGAGTTGAGCGAGGGCGAACGCGTTGCTCGGGTTCGGGTCGTGCGCGTCGTGGATGAGCAGGGCGTCCTCGCCGACGTCGGCGACGTCCGCGATGCGGAGGGCACCGTTCGGATCACGGACGACACCGCGCTCGCCGTCGGCGCCGAAGCGGATCGGGCTTCCGTGCTCGAGGCGAATCTGGTTCGCCTCCTTGCCCTTGGCCCTCACCGCGTCGAAGGCGCCGTCGTTGAACACGTTGCAGTTCTGGTAGATCTCGATCAAGGCCGAGCCCTCGTGATCGGCGGCGGCCCGCAGGACCTCGGCCTCGTGAGCGCGGTCGGTGTCGACGGTGCGCGCGACGAAGCTCGCCTCGGCACCGAGCGCAAGGGCGACCGGGTTGAACGGGTGGTCGAGCGAGCCGAAGGGCGTCGACTTCGTGACCTTGCCCTCCTCGCTCGTGGGTGAGTACTGGCCCTTCGTCAGGCCGTAGATCTGGTTGTTGAACAGCAGGATCTTGATCGGGACGTTGCGGCGCAGCGCGTGGATCAGATGGTTGCCGCCGATCGACAGGGCGTCGCCGTCGCCACTCACGACCCAGATCGAGAGATCCTCGCGAGCGATGGCCAGGCCCGTCGCCAGGGCCGGCGCGCGGCCGTGAATGCCGTGCACGCCGTAGGTGTTCATGTAGTAGGCGAACCGCCCGGCGCACCCGATCCCGGCCACGAACACGATTCGCTCCGGCGGCAACCCCAGCTCCGGCAGGAACTGCTGGACGGTCGCGAGGATCGCGTAGTCCCCGCAGCCGGGGCACCAGCGCGTCTCCTGGTCGGACGAGAAGTCCTTCTTGGTGAGCCCCAGCGGGCTCGATCCGTTGCCGTTGCCTTCGGTCATAGCCGCTCGGTGATCACCTCGTCGAGCTCCTCCGCGAAGATCGGAAGGCCCTGGACCTTGCTGTAGCTCTCCGCATCGACGAGGAACTCGCTGCGGATGATCTTCGCCAGCTGTCCGGTGTTGGTCTCGGGAATCAGGACCTTCGAGTAGGAACGAACCACCTCGCCGGTGTTTCGGGGGAGCGGGTTCAGGTGGTGGAGGTGGGCCCTCGCGACCTTCTTGCCGCGCAGGCGGACCCTCCGGACCGCGCCCTTGATCGCGCCGTACGTCGATCCCCAGCCGAGGACGAGCATGTCGGCCCCCTCGTCATGGTCGAGCTCGAGCTCCTCGATGTCGTCGGCGATGCCGGCGACCTTCTCGTCGCGAAGCCTGGTCATGCGGGCGTGGTTGTCGGCCTCGTAGCTGATGTGCCCGGTGCCGTCCTCCTTCTCGAGCCCGCCCACCACGTGCTGCAGCCCCTCCGTGCCCGGGACTGCCCAGGGCCGCGCGAGCCGGTCGTCGCGCAGGTAGGGCCAGAACTCGCCGTCGCGGTTGGACTCGGTCGCGAAGCGCGGCTCGATCTCGGGCAGGTCGGCGGCGTCGGGAAGCATCCATGGCTCCGAGGAATTGGCGAGGAAGGTGTCCGTCAGCAGGATCACGGGCGTGCGGTAGGTGACCGCGAGCCGTGTGGCCTCCATGACCGCGTGGAAGCACTGGGCCGGGGTCGATGCGGCGACCACCGGGAGCGGCGACTCGCCGTGGCGCCCGTGGATCGCCATGAGGAGGTCGGCGGCCTCGGTCTTCGTCGGCATCCCCGTCGACGGGCCGGCCCGCTGCACGTCGATCACCAGCATCGGCAGCTCGAGCATCACCGCGAGCCCGATGGTCTCCTGCTTCAGGTCCATCCCGGGACCGCTGGAGGCGGTGACCCCGAGATGGCCGCCGAACGAGGCCCCGAGCGCCATGTTCGCCGCGGCGATCTCGTCCTCGGCCTGGACCGTCCGGACCCCGAAGCGCTTGTGGCGCGAGAGCTCGTGGAGCAGCTCCGACGCCGGGGTGATCGGATAGCTGGCGAGGAACAGCGGGAGCCCGCTCTGGATGCTCGAGGCGATCAGGCCGAGGGCGGTCGCTTCGGTCCCATTCACACCTCGGTAGGTGCCGGGCTCGGCGGGCGCCGCCTTGACCTCGTAGTGCACCTGCATGAGCTCCGCGGTCTCGCCGAAGTTGTAGCCCGCGCGGAAGGCCGCCAGGTTCGCCTGCATGATGTTCTCGTCCTTGCCGAACTTCTCCTCGATCCATTCGGAGGTGACGTCGGTGGGTCGGCTGTACATCCACGACACCAGCCCAAGGGCGAAGAAGTTCTTGGAGCGGGCCGCGTCGCGAGCGGTGATGCCGTCGATGCCCTCGGTGGCCCGGACGGTCATCGAGGTCATTGGCACCCGGAAGAGGCGGTAGTCGTCGAGGGTCCCGTCCTCGAGCGGGTTGCTCTCGTACTCGGCCTTGCGGATGTTGTGCTCGCCGAACCCGTCGTCGTTGGCGATCACGATCCCGCCCCGCTCGAGCTCGCGCAGGTTCATCTTGAGCGCCGCGGGATTCATCGCCACCAGCACGTTGGGCTGGCCGCCCGGCGTGAGGATGTCGCGCGAGGCGAAGTGGATCTGGAACGCGGAGACGCCCGCCAGGGTCCCCGCCGGAGCGCGGATCTCGGCCGGGAAGTCGGGGAGGGTGACGAGGTCGTTGCCGATCAGCGCAGTGGCTGCGGCAAAGCGGTTGCCGGCCAGCTGTATCCCGTCGCCCGAATCCCCAGCGAATCGGACGACGACCCGCTCTTTCTCTTCTACAGGTACTGCTTTGGTCACGCCTTGTTCGACGCCTTTCGCGCCATCACAGCGATTGTACGCATGGGGTCGGCCGGGCCGGCGAAGGCCTCGAGTCCGTCCTGTCGGTTTGCGAACATCCGTTCGTATGCGGTGGGACAATCTGACGGTCGAGAGCGAGAGGGGGGCGGCGCTTCCCGGGTTCAAGGAGCCCGCGGTCGTCCGGACCTTCGACGCTCCGGAGGCCCTCGGTACGCGCTTCTACGAGGTCCGCGCGCGCTCGGCGATCAACGAGGTGCCCAGGAAGTCGCGGATGCCGTTCCGCTACACGATCAACCCGTACAGAGGTTGTTCGCATGGCTGCGTGTACTGCTTCGCTCGCCCCACGCACACGTATCTCGACTTCAACGCCCGCGAGGACTTCGAGCGCGAGATCGTCGTCAAGGTCAACGTCCCGGAGCTGGTTCGCGCGGAGCTCGCGCGGCCGTCGTGGAAGGGCGAGCACGTCGCGCTCGGCACCAACACCGACCCGTACCAGTGGGTCGAGGGTCGCTACAAGCTCACGCGCGGCATCTGGGAGGCGATGCGCGACTTCGCCAATCCGTGCTCGGTGCTGACCAAGTCGCCGCTCCTGCTTCGGGACCTGGACCTGATGAAGGTGCTGTCGGAGCGCACGGACTTCACGGCGAACCTCTCGATCCCCACGCTCGACGAGAGGGCCTGGCGCGATACCGAGCCGCACACGCCGCACCCGCGCAAGCGGATCGAGGCTGTGGCTGAGCTCAAGCGCGCCGGCATCCGCACCGGCGTGCTGATCGCGCCGCTGATCCCCGGCGTGAACGATGCGCCCCATCAGGTCGAGCCGCTGCTCGAGCTCCTCGACGAGGCCGGGCCGGACTCGATCGGCGGCATCGGGCTGCACCTGCGGGGCGAGGTCCGCGACATCTGGTTCGACTGGCTACGTGATCGCCGTCCCGATCTGCTGCCTCGCTACCGGGAGCTCTACGAGCGGGGCGCCTACATGCGAAAGGACGAGGCGAGCCGGCTCTCGGCGCTCGTCCGGCGCCCGGGCCGCGACGGCCCACGGCGCGGGATCGAGAGCGCTGCGAAGAACGAGACGGGCCATGAGCGGGCCGGCGAGCAGCCGGGTCAGCCGAGTCTCTTCTGAGATCACGGCTCGCTCGGTATGTTGGGTCAGAAGCGTGCTCGCCATTGAAGCTTCGGATCTGGTCAAGTCGTTCGGGTCGACCCGGGCGGTCGACGGAGTCGACCTGTCCGTGGGCAGCGGGGCCGTCTACGGGATGCTCGGCCCGAACGGGGCGGGCAAGACCACCACGATCCGGATGCTGGCGACGCTCCTGCGCCCGGACTCGGGTACCGCCCGCGTCCTGGGGCACGACATCGTCACCGAAGCAGATGCCGTCAGGGGGAAGGTGAGTCTGACCGGCCAGCTCGCCTCGGTCGACGAGGATCTCACCGGCCGCGAGAACCTTGTCCTGGTCGGCCGCCTGCTCGGCTACTCCCGGAGCCAGGCGAGGGCCAGG
>Ga0075365_10001600_pt1 | contig 10423 bp, 5 predicted proteins | sample EndMetdeltDD1765_FD_71387 | JGI IMG/M metagenome (GOLD analysis project Ga0075365, IMG submission 71387) | Populus endosphere microbial communities from Tennessee, USA - Endosphere MetaG P. deltoides DD176-5 | ecosystem: Host-associated > Plants > Roots > Endosphere | place: USA: Tennessee... | reverse complement strand
ATCCAGGCCGCGACCCGCGGCGAGTCGTTCCTGCAGAGCGCCGTGACCGGCCGCGTCGTCGCCGCCTTCGCGCGCCTGATGGAGGAAGGCGGCGTCCGCGCCGAGGCCCTGGTCCTGCCGCTGTCACCGCGCGAGCGCGAGATCCTGGCGCTGCTCGGCACCGGCGCGAGCAACAAGGAGATCGCGGATCGTCTCTGTCTCGCGGAGGGTACGGTGAAGAACCACGTGACGAACATCCTGACCAAGCTCGACGTCCGGGATCGGACCCAGGCCGCGCTCCGCGCGCGCCAACTGGGACTCACGTGAGCTTCGCTCGTAGTGCCGATGGTGGCAACGGCGCCAAGGGTGCTGGTGCGAAGAGTGCCAGAGGTATGAGCGGTGCGGTGTGCATGGGCCCTCACCAGCACCGTTCGCAGCTCTAGCCGTTGCGAGCCACAGCACCCTTAAACCAGCACCGTTAGCGCCATTGGCACCCGTAGCACCTTTCGCACCCCTTGGCACCAGGCGCTACGCGCCAATCCCTTTCGTCACCACCGCGCCCTTCGGCACCACGATGATCCCGTCGCGGATATACCAGCCGTCGCCGTCGGCGCTCATCGTGTTCTGGTCGTTGGCCAGGCGGACGCCGTCGGCGATGCGGGCGTTCTTGTCCACGATCACGCGATCGAGGACGACGTTCCGCCCGATGCCGAGCTCCACCGCGCCGTAGCCCGCATCCTCGTCCTGGTAGTAGTCCGCGCCGAGCAGCACCGAGCGCGTCACCTTGGCGCCGGACCCGACCTGCGTGCGGATTCCGACAACCGAGTCGCGGATCTCGCACGTGTCGAGGAAGCAGCCTTCCGCGATGATCGAGGTGTCGATCCGCGTGTCGTAGGTCCGCGTCGCCGGCAGGAAACGCGGGTGGGTGTAGATCGGGCGGTGCGGGTGGAAAAAATTGAACGGCGCGCCGCGCTGGGTCAGCTGGATGTTGGCGTCGTAGAACGCCTCGATGGTCCCGACGTCGGCCCAGTAGCCGCGATAGAGGTAGGCGTCGACCTTGAGAGAGCCGAGCGCCGCCGGGATGATCTCCTTGCCGAAGTCGATGCCCGGCCGCTTGACGATGTCGAGCAGTACGTCGCGCGAGAAGACGTAGATGCCCATCGAGGCGACAAACGGCTTGTCCGGGCTCAGTCCGCCGATGGCGGCGCCGGAGGGCGCGCTGGTCTTCATCTCGGCGAGCCGGGCCGCGTCCGGCTTTTCCTCGAAGCTGCTGATGTGGCCGCGCGCGTCGAAGCGGAAGATCCCCATCTGGGTCGCGTCGGACGGGTTGACCGGCTGCGCCGCGATCGTGATGTCGGCCTGGCTCTCGATGTGCGCTTCGATCAACTCGCTGAAGTCCATGCGATACAGGTGATCGCCGGCCAGGATCAGGTAGTACTCCGCCTCGTGCGCCGAAAAATGGCGCGAGGCCTGGCGCACCGCGTCCGCCGTCCCCTGGAACCAGTCGGAGTTGTCGGGCGTCTGCTCGGCGGCGAGCACCTCGACGAAGCCGTCGGAGAAGAGATCCAGGCGGTAGGTCTGCGCGACGTGCCGGTTGAGCGAGGCCGAGTTGAACTGCGTCAGCACGAAGATCTTCTTCAGCCCGGCATGAAGGCAGTTGCTGATCGGGATGTCGATCAGGCGGTACTTCCCCCCGATGGGGACGGCCGGCTTCGACCGCATGTGGGTCAGGGGATAGAGCCGTGTCCCGCGTCCGCCGCCGAGAATGAGGGTCAACACGTCCTTCATGCCGCCAAGTTTAACGGACGCGTGATCCAACCGTCACCTCGGCGTTACCCGGGCGTGAGAATCTTTCTTCGCCGGCCGGTGGCCGGTGGTCGGTTCTCCTCCCTCGGGGTGGGCCTGGCGCCGCGGGCAAATGTCCCGCGACGCCCGTTCCAGCAGTCCCCGGCCGATCACCGGGCGCCGGCCGTCGCCGTTCTCCTGCGCAGATGCCCACCGCCTTGAGCGTGAGATTGTTGTGCTCCCGGCCTGCCGTTTTGTGCGAACCTGCGCTATCTGAGGTGTTCATGCGTATTGTCCGGTTGTGTGTGTCCATGTTCCTGCTGGCCCTGACGCTCGGCGCGGCTCCCGCGCTGGCGCAATTCGACTCGGCGACGGTCGTCGGCACGGTCCGCGACACGTCCGGCGCCGTGGTTCCCGGTGCGAAGGTGACGTTGACCAACGCCGGCACGGGGATCTCCCTCGTCAAGCAGTCAGGGGCCGACGGCAACTACGAATTCGCGGCCGTCCGGCCGGGCACATATCTGGTGACCGCGGAACAGGCCGGTTTCTCGATCGCGATCGTCGACAACGTCCAGATCGAGGTCGGGGCGCGGCGGCGGGTGGATCTGCAGATGGCCGTCGGGCAGGTCACCGAGAAGGTCGAAGTCACGGCCAGTTCGGCGCTGCTCGAAACCGATTCCAGCCAGCGCGGTCAGGTCATCAGCGGCGATCAGACGCGGGCCCTGCCGCTCCTGTCGCGCGAATACTCGTCGCTGGCGCTGCTGACGACCGGCGTGAAGCTCGGCGGCTCGTCGCTGACGACGGGCAATACGCCCCGCGAGGGCGCCTTCAACGTCAACGGCCTGCGCAGCGTCTTCAACAACTTCCTGATCGACGGCGTCGACAACAACGCCTATGGCACGAGCAACCAGGGCTTCTCCAACCAGGTGATGCAGCCGGCGCCGGACGCGATCGGCGAGTTCAAGGTCGTCACCAACAACATGAGCGCGGAATACGGCCGCGCCGCGGGAGCGACGATCAACGTCAGCTACCGCAGCGGCACCAACGTGCTCCATGGCAGCGGCTGGGAGTTCAACCGGAACGACAAGCTGAACGCCACCGGCTTCTTCAAGCCGGCCAACGGCAAGCCGGCGATCGATCGCAACCAGTTCGGCGGCGTGATCGGCGGGCCGATCGTGAAGAACAAGGCGTTCTTCTTCGGCGACTACGAGGGCCAGCGCCAGACCCGCACGGTGACCGCGATCTCGAGTATCGCGACGCCGGCGCAGCGGCAGGGCATCTTCAGCGTCGACGTGCGCGATCCGCGCACCAACACCGTGTACCCGGCCGGGACGGCCATCCCGATGACGGCGTTCGCGCGCAAGGTGCTGGCCGCGCTGCCCGACGCGACGTCGGCCGGCAACACCAACAACTTCACCACGCTGCAGCAGTTCGACGCCGACTACGACAAGGCCAACGGCAAGATCGACCTGCAGGTCAGCCCGACCATCTCGCTGTTCGGCCGCTACGGCTTCCGCAACCTGAACACGTTCGATCAACCCAACATTCCGCTGCCGTCGGGCGGCGCCGGCAACGGCGCGATCTACGCGCGCAACCGGCAGGCGGTGTTCGGCACGACCTGGGCGCCGAGCGCGACATCGCTCTTCGAGGCGCGGTTCGGCTATTCGTGGACCCAGGCGGGCAAGAACCCGCCGGCCCTCGGCACCGACAGCGCCCAGCAGCAGTTCGGGCTGCCAGGCCTGCCCAACGATCCGCGCATCTCCGGCGGCCTGCCGACGATCCTGATCACCGGCTACTCCGATCTCGGGCGTCAGGCGACAAATCCGCAGTGGCAGTACCCGACGGTCTACAACCCGAAGGTGAACTACACGTGGACGACGGGTCTGCACTCGTTCAAGACGGGGTACGAGATGCAGTGGATCGACACGGAAGTGCAGGACGTGAACCCGCTGTACGGGCGCGACACCTACAACGGGTCGTTCACCCGTCCGACCGGCGCCGCCGCCAGCAATCTCTACAACCTCGCGGATTTCGCGCTGGGCCTGCGCGCGCAGTATGCGCTCAGCAGCGTGCTCGTCGCGAACCTGCGCCGCAACATGCACTTCGCCTACCTCCAGGACGACTGGCGCGTGGCGAGCAAGCTGACGCTGAACCTCGGCCTGCGCTACGAGTACTCGACGCCCTACTGGGAGAAGGGCAACGTCCTCTCGAACTACGATCCGGCGGCCAATGTCATCGTCAAGGCGTCGGGCGGCGGCCTGTCCGATCGCGCGCTGATCGATCCGGACCGCAACAACTTCGGCCCGCGTCTCGGGTTCGCCTACACGCTGACGCCCGGCACGGTGATCCGCGGCGGCTACGGCATGAGCTACGTGCACTTCAGCCGCGCCGGCGGCGGCGACCTGCTCCCGATCAACGGTCCGCAGGTGGTCAACGCGGTCATCAACCAGGCGGATCCGACGGCGGCGTCGTTCGTGCCGGCGGAGCAGGGCTACCCGGCCGGCCTGGCCGATCCGTCGCAGTTCAACCCGCTGCTGGCCAACATCACCTACATGCCGCGGAATTTCCACTCGAGCCCGGTGCAGAGCTGGTACCTCTCGGTGCAGCGTGAACTGCGGCGCAACATGCTGATCGACGTCGCGTATGTCGGCAACCGCGCCGACGATCTGCTGCTCTTCGCCAACTACAACCAGGCGGCGCCGAACAACGCCGCCGGCACCATCGCGCTGGCCAACCGCCGCCCGATCGGCGGGTTCGCCGACATCACCTACGCGTTCAACGGCGGCAAGTCGCGCTACAAGGCGCTGCAGACCAAGTTCGAGTGGCGCGTCAGCCGCGACGTCTCGGTCCTCAGCTCGCTGACCTTGTCGCAGACCAAGGACAACGGGTCGCAGTCGCTGGAGAACACCAACGGCAATTTCCCCGCGCCGCAGGACTTCCGCAACCTCGACGCGGACTTCGGCTATTCCGAATACCATCAGCCCTACAACAGCACGACCAGCTTCGTGTGGACGCTGCCGTTCGGCAAGGATGCGTCGCCGCTGGTCAACGCCCTCATCGGCGGCTGGCAGCTGGCCGGCATCAACCGCCTCAACGCCGGCGAGCCGGTGACGCTGACCTACACGCCGGGCGCGACGTTCGTCGTCTCGGGCATCGCGCAGGACTTCCGCGGCGCGAACAACTATCGCGCCAACGTCAGCTGCGATCCGCTGGCGCCCGACGCCGAGCGTTCGATCACCAACTGGTTCAACCGGGCCTGCGTCTCGGCGCCGACCGATCCGAGCCAGCCGTTCGGCAACGCCGGGCGCAACACCGCCCGCGGACCGAAGTTCTGGCAGATGGACCTCGCCGCGTCGAAGCGGTTCGCGCTGGGCGGCCCGGCGCAGTTCGAATTCCGCCTCGAAGCGTTCAATCTGCTGAACCACACCAACTTCCGCACGCCCAACGGCAACCGGAGCGCCGGCGCGTTCGGTACGATCACCTCGACCTTCGACCCGCGTCAGCTCCAGCTCGGGTTCAAGCTGCTGTGGTAGCCCGCGGCGTTATGCTGCTGCTGATGCTTGGCGCATCGGCAGCAGCCGCCCCACGCCCGATCATCATCGGCCACCGCGGCGCGAGCGGGCATCGGCCCGAGCACACGCTGGCCTCCTACCGCCTGGCGGCCGAGATGGGGGCGGATTTCGTCGAGCCCGACCTGGTCTCGACGAAGGACGGCGTCCTCATCGCGCGCCACGAAAACGAGATCGGCGGAACGACCGACGTCGCGGCGAAGTTTCCCGAGCGGAAGACGACCAGGATCATCGACGGCCAATCGATGACCGGCTGGTTCACCGAGGATTTCACGCTCGCCGAGATCAGGACGCTGCGCGCGAAGGAGCGTCTCGCGTTCCGCTCGCACGCCTACGACGGCCAGTTCGAGATCCCGACCTTCGATCAGGTGCTGGAGCTGGCACAGCAGCTCGGGCGCGAACTGGGACGGACGATCGGCGTGTATCCCGAAACCAAGCACCCGACCTACTTCCGCGGCATCGGCCTGCCGCTCGAGGAGCCGCTCCTCGCGTCGCTCGAGACGCGCGGCTGGAACCGTCGTGACTCGCCGGTGTTCATCCAGTCGTTCGAGAGCGGCAACCTGCGCGCGCTCAGGCCGAAGACGACGGTGCGGCTGATTCAACTGGTGAGCAGCGCGGCGACGCTCGACGCCGCCGGACTCAAGGACATCGCCACCTACGCCGACGGCATCGGCCCGGAGAAGCGCCTGATTGTGCCGGTCGCCCCGGACGGCAGCCTGCGGCCGCCCACCGATCTCGTGGCCCGCGCGCACGCGGCCGGCCTGCTCGTTCACGTCTGGACGCTGCGGATCGAGAAGGAGTTCCTGCCGGCCGGCTACCAGGGGCGGCCGGAGGCGGAGTTCGAGCAGTTCCGCGATCTCGGCGTCGACGGGCTCTTCACCGACTTCCCGGACGTCGCGTCAAAGGTCTTGGGCGCAATGCCGGCACCGCGGCGATAACCGCGCGCCAGTCGAAGATCAGGAAGTTGCGGGCGGCGCTGTTCATGGCGACGAGCACGCCCTCCGGAAATCCCGGTCCGAGCGCGCCGCGCAGCACGTCCAGCCCGTCGGTCGAATCGGCACCACCGGTAAAGGTACCCAGCTCGCGGGTGTGATCGTGCGGCCGGCCGGGCTCGCCTTCACGGCGATACACGTGGAACACGCTCTGGTCGGGGCGCTGATCGACACAGACGATGAAGCCGGTGCCGCCGGGCCGTGCGTACACGCCGATGCCTTCGCGATCGCCGGCGTACCCTGCCGTGGCGAAGAGCGCGAGCTCGCGGCCGGCGCCAGGCCGATCCGGATCGGCGTCCCACTTGTGAATGCCGGTGTCCTCGTCGGCGTAGTAGACGTAGCCCAGCGCGTCGTCCACCGCGACCGCTTCGATCTCCTTCGAGCCGCTGAAGTCGCCGAACCGGCGGACGAAGCGCGCGCCGACCCGCCCGCTGCCGTCATCCTCGAGGCGGTACTGCCAGAGATAGTTCGTCTTCGGTCCGCCCTTGGGCGCGACGATCGCGAAGACGGCGCCGTCGCGAGGGCGGCGATAGAGTCCAATCCCCATCGGCGCGCCTTCGTTGCCCGGCGCTCCTGCCAGGACGTGCGCGAGCGAGTCGCCCGAGACATCGCGCAACGCGCTGCCGTCCGCGGCGAAGGCGTAGGCCCGCAACCGCCGGCCCAGCCGCTCGGTGAGCACCGCGACATCGGTTGGGACGCCGGCGAGTGGCAGGTCGTACTCGACGTCCACGTTGTTGGGCCGGTCGGCGCCTTTGAGGAACTGGCGCAACTGGCCGTCGAGCCCGAAGACCGCCAGTCCGCCATCCGGCGCCGCGGCCTTCATCGTCCCGACCACCAGACTGCGCGAGGGGTCCGTCCGATTCAGCCAGACGGCGGGATCGTCGGGATCCATCGTGAGCGCGGACGTCAGGCGCGCCGGCGTGACGGCCGGCGGCGGCTGGAGCGCCCCGAGCGTCACCAAGCCGATTGCGAGAAGCAGGGCAAGCTGTCTCATGAATCGCCAACCGCCGTCACGGGCGCGAGCGCCGCGAACTTGCCACGCGGACTGCGCGCGCCGACAGAGCGCCGCGCGAGCGAGCGTGTGGGGGAGTCCGAGGAGCGGCGCCCGACGGCTAGAAATCGACCTTGACGCCGAAGTTCAGCCACCACTTGTAGTGCTCCTCCTGGAGTGGACGGTTGGGAACGCCCTGATAGTAGCGGAGGAGCGCGTCGTTCAGGTTCAGCACGTCGAGGTAGACGCGCAGGTTCCGCGTCACCTTCTGCGTCATCGACAGATCGGCCTGCGCCGCCCGATCGTAGAACCGGTCGAGGAGGTTCGCCGCGCCGATCTGATCGACATAGGATCCGTGGAAGTTGACCGCGATGCGGCCCGCGAATCCGAAGCGCTCGTAGGAAGCCGCCACGTTGCCGACGTGGCGCGACTGGCCCGGCAGCCGGCTGCCTTCGTGCCCCGGGATGGCGGCGCTGGAATCGGTGAACGTGTAGTTGGCGTAGACGCCGATGCCGCGCAGCGCGGCGGGCAGGAAGGACAACTGGTTCTGCACGGCCAGCTCGATGCCGCGGATGGTGGCCTCGTCGCCATTCTGCGGCTGCGTGACGTGGTAGATCGAGTTGTTGATGGTGTCGTCGAAGGTGAAGACGTAGATGTAGTCCTGCAGCCGCTTGTAGAAGACCCCGGCCGAGACGACCCCGACGGTCTTGAAGTAGTGCTCTCCCATCAGGTCGACGTTCCAGGAGCTCGTCGGGCGCAGATCCTGGTTGCCCAGCGCCACCGTCGCCGCCGCGTCGTCCTGGGCGCGGTAGGGGACGGTGTCGTAGTAGTTCGGCCGGGCGATCGAGCGGGTCACCGCGGCCCGGATGTTGGAGTTCGGCGTCAGCGCGAACCGCGCCTGAATCGACGGCAACGGCACGCCGTAGGTGTGGGTGGAACGGAGGGGCAGTGTCTCGAGCCAGGCGCCGTTGGGCGCGAAGCGTACGTCTCGTCCGGTGAAGTCCGCCGAAGTGTACTCGTAGCGCAGCCCGGGCACGATCGTGGTCCGCGCGTTGGGATAGAACTCCGCCATGACATACGCCGCCGTGGTCCGCTCGGTGCCGTCGAATTCCTCGGCGTCACGGGCGTGGTTTTTGACCGAGGTGGTGGCGACGAGATCGGGAATCTTCGCGACCGCCGCCTGGTCGATAAAGGGCAGGAGGTCGTAGCGGCCGTCGAGGTACGGCCGCGGGTTCGCGCCGGCCAGGACGAAGTCGGTCAGCCTCAGCGTCGCCGGAGTCGTGAGCGTGCTTTCGTTGCGATTGCGGCCTTTGGCCTTGTCGCGGAATTTGAGGCCGACCTTGAGGAAGCTGAGCGACGCCGCGCCGTGCTGCAGCGGCATCCGCAGGTTGGCCGAACCGACGATGTCCTGATCCTTGGAGTAGTTGGTCGCGCGGATCTGGCTGTTGAAGGTGAACGCGTTGATGTCCTGGTTGAGCGGATTGGCCTGGACGTTGTCGGGATCGATGCTGTCGGCGCTGACGTTCGGCGCGAAATTGACGTTGCTCTGGCGGAAGGTCGTCGTCATCGTGAGCGGGTCGGTTTGATCCGAATAGGCGCCGAGGACCTTGAAGTCGAACGTGTTGCGGCCGAACAGGAGCGACCGCCCGTCGACGCTGACCGAGGCGATGCGCTCGATATGCGTGCGATCGCGGCGTTCCCGCTCGATGCGTCGGTTGGTCACCCGCTCGCGGAGGCGGTTGCGGCGTTCGTGGTCGTCGATGAACCGGTTGAACACGCCGCGCACCGTGTAGAGCGACGATCCCGCGCCTTTGACGTCGACCGCGCCGGTGATGCCGACCCGGCGGCGGATGACCTCGTAGTAGCGCGGATCGAGATCCGCGATGCCGAGCGCGGGCGTGTAGCTCACTTCGACGTCGTCGTTGGCACGGTTGGTCTCCGACCCGGCGATCGAGACAATCGCGCCGACGCCGCCGAATCGCTGCCCGGCGGTGAAGCTGTAGCTTGGCTGGTCGTAGCTGTCGAGCAGCTGGTTGTAGCCGGTGCCGATCCGGCCGAGCAGCCTGAACTTCTGCGGCGCCTGCTTCGTGACGAGGTTCACGCTGCCGCCGATCGAGTCGGCGTCCATGTCGGGCGTGAGCGCCTTCGACACCTCGATCGCCTGCAGCAGCTCGGACGGGACCACGTCGAGCGCGACCTGGCGCAGCAGCGGATCCGGCGCCGGAATCCGTTCGCCGTCGAGCATCATCGAGTTCAGGCGCGGTTCGGTGCCCCGCACGCTGACGTAGCGTCCTTCGCCCTGGTCCTTGGTAATCGTGATCCCGGGAATGCGCTGCGTCGTTTCCGCGGCGTTGGGATCCGGGAAGGAGCCGATGAGGTCCGCCGACACGACGTTCCGGATGTCGAGCGCGTTCTTCTGCTGGTTGAGCGCCCGGGCCTGGGCGTCGAGCATCATCTCCGAGGTGACCGACACCGTCTCGTTGTAGACGTACGGCTGGTCGAAGACGATCGCCTTCTCGAGGGTCGAGCCGGCGCCGACGGAGACCTCGACGAGCTGGTCGCGGCGGCCGAGAAAGCGGACGACGACGACTTGTGCACCCGCCGGCACGCCTGCGAGCCGGTAGCGCCCGTCGCGGTCGGTGACCGTCTCGATCGTCGTGTCCTTGACGCCGACGATCGCGCCCGGCAACGGTTCCGACGAGGCGCCGTCGAGGATGCGTCCGGTGATGGTGCCGCCACCGGCTTGCGCCGACAGACCAACGCCGGGCCCGCCCGCCAGCACCGCACTGATGACCGCCGTGGCCAGGGCCCGGCGGAGAAATGCACTACACATGAACGATCCTCCGCCGTCGAGTATGGCGATCGGGTTCGACACACTTGCGACCTTCGCGTAACGACGGTGTGACTGTTCGATTGATCCGGCGGTAGTGGGAGGATGGTGCCGGCGAAGCGGCGCGCGGGAGGACGTGCGGCGGTGCCGGGAGCCCGAGTAAGACTTAGTCGCGCTGATAGTCGACGGTGTGCCGTGCCAGCAGGGCCTGCTGCGCATTGATCCCGCCGTCGGTCCCGTCCGGCGGGAGGTAACCTCCCGCCGGACGGGACCGACG
>Ga0075365_10001599_pt1 | contig 10423 bp, 6 predicted proteins | sample EndMetdeltDD1765_FD_71387 | JGI IMG/M metagenome (GOLD analysis project Ga0075365, IMG submission 71387) | Populus endosphere microbial communities from Tennessee, USA - Endosphere MetaG P. deltoides DD176-5 | ecosystem: Host-associated > Plants > Roots > Endosphere | place: USA: Tennessee... | reverse complement strand
TCTACATCTGGGAGACCGGCGGTGGCCCGTCGGACTTCATGTACGGGTTTCCCGCCGTTGGGAGCCCCGAGGACGGGGCCAAGCTGGCCACGGAGCAGTACTCGAGCGCCACCGATCCAGATCAGATGGACCGAGAGGTCCGGCCGGCGGAGATCGAGGACTTCTATGAGCGGTTCGTGCGGGACCGCCTACCGGGACTCGACCGCCGGTGTGTGAAGGCGACCGCCTGCCCGTACACGGTGACCCCTGACTCCCGCTTCGTCATCGACCGCCATCCCGAGCACCGGAACGTGTTCCTGGTCTCCGCCTGCTCCGGCCACGGCTTCAAGCACTCGGCCGCCATCGGCGAGGCCCTCGCGCAGCTGGTCACCACGGGTCAGAGCGATCTCGACCTGAGTGGCTTCTCGCTGGCGCGACTGTGCCGCTAGGAGGTGGTCACCTGCAGCGCTGCGATACCTGCTCCCTGCTCTCCGAGCCGTCGCTGAAGGCGAACAGGGCCTTCGTCGTCCACCGCCCGCCGCAGTGGCCCGGGGCGGTGAGGTAGTTCTTACCCCCGCTGCGTTTCCGCTCGAGCGTGACATCGAACTGCGTGATTACCACGGGGACGCCGAACACTTGCATCCGGGGGATGTTCGTGGAGAGATTGAGGCCGGAGAAGGTGCCCTTGAATGCGAAGCGCTGGACGGGCGGGCCTGTGGACTCGAGCAGGAAGAGGATCGACTTCCTGGCGTTGAACGCCGTCACCTTGAATTGAGTCGGCCCGAACGCGGGGGTGCCATCCAGGATCGCTGAGCCGCCGCCGTTCCTGGAGCTCGCTGGACACGACTGACCCGCCTGAAGCTGACCGATACCCGTACGGCACTGACCGTAGACACCAGCGGTCCTGATGTCAGTCCCACGGTTGAGTGTCGTCACCCATCTCGTTACGGCCTTGTCCGGTTTGCTCCCGGGCAGGCCGGGGTCCGTACTCGAAAACCCGGCCGCGATGCCGATCGACTTCCCCTTCTTCGCGGGGCTGTACGTGAAGTCGAAGGTCTGTTTGAACTGGGCGGTGCCCGCGGCGTTCGCTGCGAGGACGAGTCCCAGAAGACCGACCAAGACAACCCCCATCGAAGCTGCCGCGAGGTGGCGCCTCATCTTCGATTACCCCCTTCCGTGGCGGTGGCGCCGGTTCGAACCCGGGCGTGGGTCGGAGGGTGAGCGACCGGATTCGAACCGGCGACCGCCTGGACCACAACCAGGAGCTCTACCGACTGAGCTACGCTCACCGCGCGCTCTCCAATGTACCTGGGGGCCCGCTACTTGTCGAAGCTGGTGGACCAGCTGGCTCGGCTCCAGCTCGCGCGGCTCCAGCTCGCTCGAGCCGGATCGATCTTCGAGAGCAAGTTCGCGCACTGCTCCTTGGCCGCCGCGATCTCCTGATCGATCTGCGCGATCTGGTCGTTGGTGAGGTCGGGGGTGCTCATGCCGTCGGCGGACCAGCTCGCCCGGCTCCAGCTCGCCCGGCTCCAGCTCGCGCGCGACCAGCTCGCGCGGCTCCAGCTCGCTCGCTCGAAGTCGGTGCAGGATTCCGGCGTCGCACTCCAGCTCGCCCGGGACCAGCTCGCGCGGCTCCAGCTCGCCCGGCTCCAGCTCGCCCGCAGCGGGTCGGTGGCCTCTGACCAGCTCGCGCGGCTCCAGCTCGCCCGGGTGTAGTCGATCCCTCCGGTGGCTGGGTCGATCAGGTTGTTCGAGGCGAAACCGTCGTTGGCGCTGCTCCTGATCGGGTTGTTGAGCACCTTGTCGAGGGAGACCTCTCCGCCCGAGACCTCGTCATCTGACCTGTTGGTGACCGTGCCGATGCCATCGATCAGCGTCCCGTCCCAGTTCTGGACCGGACGGCTGCGCTGGACGATCTGCGCCTTCACCTGGTTCGGCGTCCAGCCCGGATTCGCCTGGAGCGCGTCGGCGACTGCTCCCGAGACCACCGCGGCGGCCATCGACGTTCCGCCTACCTTGAAGTAGGCGCCGTCGGTCACGCAGCTCGGGCAGAGCTTCGTGTACAGGGATCCCGGAGGGATCGTGGACACGAGTGAAGCACCGGGCGCGAGGACGTCGGGCCGCACGAAGCGGTCCTGGGTTGTCCCCCGACTGGACCAGCTGGTCATGAGGTCGTTGCCGACGCCCCGGTTGCCCTTGTCGTCGACAGCCCCGACGCTGATCACGAACGGGTCGTTCGCGGGCGCATAGGACACGGCATCGGGGTCGGAGCCCTGGTTCCCCGCGGCCGCGACGACGACGATGCCGCTGTTCCAGGTCGCTTCGGCGGCGGCGTCGAGAGGATCGGTCCGATACGACTCGGCCGAGGTCGACTTCAGTGAGAGGTTGACGACACGGATGTTGTAGTCGGACTTGTGATCGACGACGAACTGAAGCCCGTCGATCACGTCGAGAACCGTCGCGTCTCCCTGCTCGTCGCCGGCCTTGACGTCGATCAGGTTGGCGTCCGGCGCCACACCGACGTACTTACCCGAGAGCGGGTCGGTGCCTGGCCTGTTGCCGCTGTCGCCGGCGATCAGGCCGGCGATGTGGGTCCCATGGCCGAAGTTGTCACCGGCCGAAGTCGCGTCCGGGTTGACCACAGCGGATGCGATCACACGCGAGCTGGTGTTGGAACGCGACACCTGGAAGTCCGGAAGGTTGCCGGCGATCCCGGTGTCAACGACCGCGACGCCCACGCCCCTACCGGTGGCGCCCATGGACCACGCTCTGTCGGCACGTACGGACAACGGGTACGAGGTCGCCAGTCCTGAGGAGCCAGAACCGCTGGAGGCTGTGATGCGCCGGTGGGCGAGGCGGCCCTGATCCTTGATTGCCTTGTTCAGCGAAACGGCTCGAACCGAATCAGTCGAACCCAGCCCCTCCGCCTCTGACGCGGACATGCGGGCTCCGAGCCCGTTGATGATCGGCAACTCTCGAATCACCGAGCCGTCCGCCGAGGTGACGAGCGACTCGCCGGCGGTGAGGCTCGTGCCCGGACGGAGCTGGACGATCACCTCGACCTGGCGGTTCGGGTGCCTGGACGCGAGCTGAGTGAGGGCCGCCTGGACGTGCGCCGCGGGCGGCCCGCCCGTTGCCGAGCTCGAGAGATCGGGGGCGCCGCGAAGCCCGATCAGAGTCGCGAACGTGAGCGCGGCGGCGAGTGTCGCCGCCACCATCCATCTCCAGCTTCCGTACCGGACCAAAGTCATCTAAGGAGCGACCCGACCTCTCCGTGGCTCTCAGTGGACGTAACCGTGCCGATTATCGGTGCAGAACAGGGCGATCTTTAGGCAACTAAGCGGATGTTCGATGCCGGGCGCCGATCTGGGCGTCACTGACGCGTGAGCTCCGGCTCCGGCGGTGGGGCGGCCGGGAAGGTGGCGCGCAACTCCGGCCGGTGGTCGAGCGCGTGCATGAGCGCCGCCACGACGCGCGGGCAGAACTGCGTCCCGGACATCTCCTGGATCTCGCGAGTCGCGGCATCGAGCGGGATGGCCTTCCGGTAGGGCCGATCGCTGGTCATGGCGTCAAGGGCATCGGCGACCGACAGGATGCGACCCGCGAGCGGGATCTCCTCGCCTGCAAGGCCGTCGGGATAGCCCGCGCCGTCATAGCGCTCGTGGTGGCTGCGGACCATCTGCTTGACGACCGCCGGAAGCTCGAGGTCGGCGACGATGTAGCTCGAGAGCTCGGGGTGCTTGCGCATCTCCCGCGTCTCCTCAGGGTCGAGCGGCCCGGGCTTCAGGAGGATCTCGTCCGCGATCCCGACCTTGCCGATGTCGTGGATGATCGCCCCGACCTCGACGGCCCTGAGCTGGGACTCGTCGAAATCGAACTCCTCGGCGAGCATCAGCGCGATCCGCGCGACGCGCTCGGTATGGCCGCTCGTGTAGGGATCCTTCGCCTCCACCGCGCGAGCGAGCGACGTGATCGTCGAGAGGTACGAGCGGTGCATCCTCTTCAGCAGCTGCTGGTTGTCCTCGAGCAGGCGCCGCATGCGGGCGTTGGCGGTCTGGAGCTCGTCGTTGGCCGCCCGTAGCTCGGTCACGTTGGCGCGCGAGCGGTCCAGGTACTGCTTCTCCGCGACCCAGAGGGTGACCACCGGCAGCGCGAAGATCGCGAACGTGTAGGGGCCGAGGTAGTCCTCGGCGATGACGAAGGTCCCGGCGATCAGCCCGAACACCAGGTAGTGCGGTGCCATCCACGCCAGGCGCTCACGCCAAACGGAGAGGGCGCCCCTGCCCTCTGCGATCGCCATGACGATCCCGAGGAGCGCGGAATTGACGACGTAGTACACGGCACCCGCGAGCACCGCGACCGGAAGGAGCACCGCGGTCGTGCCGACTCCCGAGAAGGCGCTGAAGGTGGCCGCGGCGGCGGCTCCCGCGAGCGACAGGGCGCCGAAGTCGAACGCCCACTTCACGATCGCGTCCCGGCGGGCGATCCGTCCGAGGGCGATCATCGCCTCGGCCGCGATCGGGCCCACCGGCCCGTAGAAGAAGGCGAGAGCGAGCGTCGGCACGGCGGCCGGCGAGAGGTTCGCTCGATCGAACACGTCGATCCGGACGGCATCGAGGAGGACGACCGATATCACCAGGGCAGCGAAGAGCCATGGCGTCTCGGGGATCTCCGCGTAGCTCGACAGCCCGGCGACCAGCGCCGTCCCCGCGCACAGCATCGCTATGTAGAGCGACAAGCCGAGGCGGCGGTCAGTGGGCTCGGGCTGGGCGGCCGTGTCCGGCTCCGGCTCCGGCTCCGGAGTCTCCTCGGCCGGCTCGCCGTTCAGCTCCGGCGCTTGGGGGAACTGGGTGGGCACGTCGGGGATCCCACGCTCGGGAGAGTCCAGCGCCAGCGCCCGCTGCACGGCCGGCGGCAGGGCGGTGCGAGTCCGGTTGCGGCCGCCGAGCTTCGCGTCGTAGACCGCTGCGTCGGCCGCGCGAAGGAGGCCCTCGACGGTCTCGGCGTGATCGGGATACGCCGCCACCCCCGTGCTCGCCGTGATCGTCATGACCTCACCGTTCTCGGCAAGCGGGACGGCGACCCGCTCGATATCGACGCGCAGGTCGTCCGCGACCTCGCGGGCACGATTGAGGGAGACACCCGGCAGGAGGAGACAGAGCTCGTCGCCGCCGAACCGCGCGGCGACGCCGTCGTTGGCCGCCGCCGCCCCGGTCACAACCTCAGAGACCGCGCGAATGACCTGGTCGCCCGCGAGGTGCCCGTACCGGTTGTTGATCACGCGCAGCTGATCCAGATCCATCATCACGATCGCCAGACGGGAGCCGTCTCGCGACGCCGCCGCAACCGCGTCCTCGAGCTCCTTCCCGAGGAACTCGGAGTTGTAGAGCCCGGTCTTCGAGTCGGTGCGCGACTTGTGCTCCAGAAGCGGGACCCAGAGCGCCCGGTAGATGAGAAGCATCGGCCCGAAGGCGAGGAGGGCCAGCGGCGGCGTGAACGCCCACAGCGCCGCGAAGCAGGCTCCGGTGAGGGCGAGCGCCGTGTCGATCGGGAGGACCCCGACCATGTCCTCGATGCATCGGCGCAGCGAGCGTCCGCGCGCGAGGGTCACGACGAGCACGATGAGCGCGTGATTGATCAGGACGAACGCGAGCGCGGCACCCGCCAGCGCCACGGCGCTCTCGAAGTTCGGTGCCCAGTCGGCCCCGAAGGCCCCCTGCAGATGGACGATCGCGTGGGCGGCCGTTCCGGCGATCGTGTAGTTCGCGATGTTGAAGGCGACCATGTACCACGGGAAGCGGTGGACCAACCACCCCGGGACGAAGCTGACCACGGCCAGCACGGCGATCGCCCACGTCGGCAACAGCAGCGACGCGGCGAGGAAGACGACGAGGTTGGGCTGGAACGAGAAGTTCGCGGGCGCGAAGACCTCGAAGAGGTTGCCGAGGGCGCATAGGACGATCGCGATCGCAAGCAGCGCCACGTCCAGCGACGGGCCCGGATCCAGCATGAGCTCAGCCGTGACCAACCCGGCGGCCAGAAGCATGACGGCGGGGATGTAGAAACGCGCGCGAACGGGTAGTCCGCGGAAGGTCGGCGCGCGGGAATTCGGCATCTGCACTATCCGCATCGGCAAGGAGGGCCTCTGGCTTGATGCCCTCGCGATTTCTTGCAACGAGCGGAAGCGCAAGAACGCGACTCCCGGCGCGGCTCCGCCTAGGTCAAGGTACCCCCGGGAGGACTCGAACCTCCGACCTGCTGCTTAGAAGGCAGCTGCTCTATCCAGCTGAGCTACGGGGGCCTGCCGCGGAGCGTAGCGCCGGGACTGACTCCCTTCGGCGCTCGGGTTCACCCGGCGCCAGCTCTCGTTCGAACGAGGTCTCGAGGCGGTGCTCCTGCGGGTCCCCCGGCTCGGTCTTCTCGAGCTTGAGCCGGGACGCCCTGCCGTCGAAGGTGGCGCTCGCCACCTGGTTGTCGAAGTACGGCCCCTCGAGGAAGCGCCACTGGATCTCGGGGTCCTTGGCGCCGGCGGCGCGCGCCAGCGCCCGGGTGATCGCCCACACGGGCCGCGACCAGATGATCTTCGCCTGGGTCCGCTCCTTCGAGTCGAGCGGGTTGCGGAAGGGCGAGCAGACGGCCTGGTAGACGTGGCTCTGGACCCCCGAGCCGCGGGGGAAGCCGATCTCGCACAGATAAGCGTGGTGGACGTCGCCCGAGACGAGCAGGATCGATTCCGGCGGGGTCCCGAACTCGCCCGAGCCAACCTCCCGCAGAAGCCGCGCCACGCGTTCGAAGGAGACGTGGAAGGCGGCCCAATGATCGAGGTCGACGGCGCGCCGGATCTTCTCCGTCAGCTTCGCCGCCATGCCTCCCCACGCGCCGTCGCAGACGCGCTCGCTCCACGCCTCGGCGTAGTGCATCCCGTGGGCGAGGAGGTAGGGGTCCGAGGTGGCGAGGACGAGGTTGTCGAACTCGCCACTCGCCATCTCGCGGATCCAATCCCACTCCGGGTCGTCGAAGATCGACCGGCGCCCCTCGTCGAGCACGCGCCCGGCTCGGGAGTCCATGACGATCACGCGATTGCGACCGAGATCGCGATGGAAGCTCCAGCGGGCCCCGTCGCGATGCTCGTCGGCATTGATCGCGTACTCGCGGACGATGTCGCCGGCGTCGCCGTCGGCCTCACGAACGCGCCGGTAGGTGGAGTCCTCCTCGAGCTCGGAGGGCGAGAGGTTGCCGAGGTGCTGGTAGAGCCAGTAGGACATGTACGCGCCGACGATCCGCTCGTGCCACCAGGGCTGCGCCCGCATCTCCTCGAGCCATGACCTGGAGATGTTCCAGTCGTCGCGGACGTCGTGATCGTCGATCGTCATCGAGGTCGACACGGTCGAGAACAGCCAGCGGACCGTTGGTTCGCGCCACGACTCCCAGTAGAGCCGCGTGTACTCCTCGAAGTCGGCGACTTCGAGGCCCGGCGGCCGGGACACGTCGCGCCGCGCGCGGATGAACTCGGATGTCTTCGGCGCCCCCTCGTCCGCGTAGACCTGATCGCCGAGCATCAGCAGCAGGTGCGGCCACCTGCCCTGAGGATTGTCGAGCATCTCCTTCGCCAGGACGTGGAGAGCGTCGGTCTCCTTCCCCTCCGGATGGTCGTTCTTGCTGAGCGTGTACGGCTTCTCGTGCGGGACCGCCACCCGGCAGGAGCCGAACGACATGTCGAAAGGCCCGTCCGGATTGAAGGTCCTGATGCGGCTCGCGGGGAAATCTCCCTCCGGCTCCGGCCACTTGACCTCGCCGTCCAGGGCCACCTCGTACTCGTAGGTCGTGTCGGGCTCGAGGTCGTCCATGGCCACGATCGCGTAGTGGTGGCCGTAGACCTCGAACGTCCGCGCCGAGTGGTCGAGGATCTCGACCTCGCACTCCGCGTCCGTCTCGACCCACAACGTTGCCTCACGCTCCCCCAGGTAGCGCAGCATGGGACCGACGATCAGCTCAGGCATCCAGCCTCCTTCCTCCCATCTCTCTGCTGGATGCCCCGGTCCGGTCGCCCCCAAACTTCGAAGTCCAGGTGCTGCCAGGGCTAGACTCGGCGCCATCGGGGCGTGGCGCAGCCTGGTAGCGCACCTGCTTTGGGAGCAGGGGGTCGCCGGTTCAAATCCGGCCGCCCCGACTGCGTAACGGCGAGACGGACATCGCACGCCTCTAGGTCGAGCGCTGGCGCGCTGAAAACGCACAGACCGCGCGATTTCGTTCATCGTTCTTTCATCTGCACGCCCGATGCTCCGGACGGGGAGCAAGCGCGATGCGCGTCCTGATCGTCGAAGACCACGCGAAGATGGCCGGCCTGATCCAGCGCGGCCTGCGCAAGGAGGGCATCGCGGTCGACGTCACGGCCGACGGAGAGCAGGCGCTCTGGATGGCCGCGGCCACCGACTACGACGCGCTCATCCTGGACGTGATGCTGCCGGGCGTCGACGGCTTCGAGGTCTGTCGGGAGCTCCGGGCCAAGGGCGTGTGGGCCCCGATCCTGATGCTGACCGCCCGCGACGCCGTCCGCGACCGCGTCACCGGGCTGGACAGCGGGGCCGACGACTACCTCACGAAGCCGTTCTCGTATGCCGAGCTCCTCGCCCGCCTGCGCGCACTGGTGCGTCGGGGGCCCGTGGAGCGCCCGGCCGAGCTACAGGTGGGCGATCTGCGCCTCGACCCCGCGCGGCACAAGGTCCATCGGGGAGACGAGGAGATCCGGCTCTCCCCGAAGGAGTTCTCGCTGCTGGAGACGTTCATGCGGCGCCCCGGAGAGGTCCTTTCGCGCTTCCAGCTGCTCGAGCACGCGTGGGACTACGACTACGAGAACCGTTCCAATGTCGTCGACTCCTACATCCGCCTCCTCCGCCAGAAGATCGACCGTCCCTTCGGCACGACCAGCCTCGAGACGGTGCGCGGCTTCGGCTATCGGCTCAGGGAGGACGGGGATCGGTGAAGCGCCTGCCGATCAGGCTGCGGGTGACGCTCATCTTCGCCGGCGTGATGGCGATCGTCCTCGCAGCCACCGGCCTCTTCCTCTACCTGCGCCTCGAGTCCTCGCTCAACCACTCGGTCGACCAGGACCTCCAGACTCGCAGCCAGCAGGTCATCAGGGAGATGCGGGTCGCGGACAAGGGCATCAAGGAAGCGGCGCGCCAGGTGCTGGACAGCCGCGCCGAGGAGTTCGCGCAGATCGTCACGCCGTCCGGACGCGTCTTCCAGCCCTCCAAGCAGCCCGCGCACCACTCGACCCTGACACCCGGGCAGGCCGCGGATGCAGCCCGGGACGAGCTCGCGTTCGAGCGGCCCAGCCACGGCGGGGACAGCGAGTCCGAGCGCTTCCTCGCCCGCCCGTTCCAGTTCGAGGGCAGGACGCTCGTCACCGTCGTCGGCGCGTCTCTCGGCGATCGCAACGAGGCTCTCGCGAGCCTGCTCCGGCTCCTGCTGATCGGCGGCCCGATCGCGCTGCTCCTCGCGTCGCTCGCCGCCTACTGGACCGTCGGCACCGCCCTCCGGCCGGTCGAGGCCATGCGCCGCCGCGCAGCGGACGTGTCCGCGTCGGGCTCCGGCCGGCGCCTTCCGGTGCCGCCCGCGCAGGACGAGCTCCGCCGCCTCGGCGAGACGCTGAACCAGATGCTGGACCGCCTCGAGACCGCCCTCGAGCGCGAGCGCTCATTCGTCGACGACGCCAGTCACGAGCTCCGCACCCCGCTCGCGGCGCACAGGGCCGAGCTCGAGCTCGCCCTCCGCTACGGCGCGAGCGAGGGTGAGCTGCGAGCAGCGATCGCCTCCGCGATCGAGGAGGCGGACCGCCTCTCCCAGCTCTCGGAGTCGCTGCTCGTCATCGCCCGCTCGGACAAGGGACGGCTGCGCCTCGAGCTCGAGCCGATCGCAATCACCGACCTGTTCGCGACGGTCCACAACCGGGTCGGCGAACGGGCCGAGCGCGAGGGCCGGCCGCTGCGCTTCGACGAGGACTCGCCCGTGGCGATCGAGGGCGACCGCCTGCGCGTCGAGCAGGCGCTCGGCAACCTCGTCGAGAACGCCCTGCGGCACGGCGACGGAACCGTCCACGTGTGGACACGCCGGGAGAACGGACGGGTCCAGATCCACGTGAGCGACGAGGGCCACGGGTTCCCGCCCGACTTCCTGCCGCACGCGTTCGAACGCTTCCGCCAGGCGGACGGCGCCCGATCCGGTGACGGAACGGGGCTCGGGCTCGCAATCGTGCAGGCGATCGCCGAAGCCCACGGCGGTCACGCGACCGCCCGCAACGCCGAGGAAGGTGGCGCCGACGTGTGGATCGACCTTGCGGTGGCGGCCAGAGCCGGCAGTGTCGAAAGTCCGGCTCCGACCCCGGGCTGAGAGGCCCAGGCCGCGCATATACTCGCACCGTGAGGAGCACGGGCGTTCGGCG
>Ga0075365_10001597_pt1 | contig 10425 bp, 8 predicted proteins | sample EndMetdeltDD1765_FD_71387 | JGI IMG/M metagenome (GOLD analysis project Ga0075365, IMG submission 71387) | Populus endosphere microbial communities from Tennessee, USA - Endosphere MetaG P. deltoides DD176-5 | ecosystem: Host-associated > Plants > Roots > Endosphere | place: USA: Tennessee... | reverse complement strand
TGCAGCCAGGCGCAGTCCAGCACGCCGCCCCAGCTGTCGCCCGGCGCGATCGGCCGGAACGCGGTGCGGGGCATCTCGTCGAACGCGATCGGCTCCGCGCTGCGCAGCACCTCCGCCCGCAGCGGGGCGACGCGCGTGTAGATGCGCGCGCGGAGGCGGCGCAGCCGCCGGTACTCCCCGGGCTGCTGGGCCGCGATGCCGAACAGCCACTCTGCGAATCCGCGCACTGCTCAAGAATGGACCACTCGGTGGTCGCGGAGCCGCCCCGCGGCGTGTCGGCACCGTGCATAGTGTCTCCCGGCCGCTGACGCCAGCGTCTGGTCACGGGCCGCGAGGCGCGTAGCGTCAGAGGATGCCGTCCGACGTGGAGCCCCCCGAGCACCTCTACACCGGCCCGATCGACCTGTCCGGGCTGCGCGACCTCGCCGAGGATGCGGACGCCGAGGTCGCCGAGCCCGAGCCCGAGATCAGTTACGACGAGCAGCGCTACCCGGCTCGCCCCCGGCGACTGCGCCCGCGCGACCAGTTCCGCCGGGACGGGCTGCGGCGCAGCACGACCGACCCGCGCACCGCGAACGGCACCAATCCGTCCTACGTCGAGTGGCTCGTGCAGCAGTCGATGCTCAAGGACGCCGACGTGCTGGCCCGCCAGCTCTCGGGCCAGCCCGCGATGTGGCGCAACCCGTACGCCCGCCCCGACGCGCGCCGCGCGATCGCCACGAGCGACGTCTGGTTCACCGCGTATCCGCTGTCGCTGATCACCCGGCCGGGGCAGTCGTTCCTCGCCGCCCTCGGCGACGACGAACTCTGGGCGACCTTCGAGCGGATCGGCATCACCGCCATCCACACCGGACCGGTGAAGAGCGCCGGCGGCATCACCGGCTGGCAGGAGACCCCGAGCGTCGACGGTCACTTCGACCGCATCAGCACGCAGATCGATCCGGCGTTCGGCACCGAGGACGAGTTCCGCCTGCTCTGCGACGTCGCCGAGGCGCACGGCGGCAACGTGATCGACGACATCGTGCCCGGTCACACCGGCAAGGGCGCCGACTTCCGGCTCGCCGAGATGGGCTACCGCGACTACCCCGGGATCTACCACATGGTCGAGATCCCGCGGGAGGACTGGGATCTGCTCCCCGACGTCCCGGAGGGCGCGGACGCGGTCAACCTCGACCCCGCGACCGAGCAGGAGCTCGCCGAACGCGGCTACATCATCGGCGCGCTGCAGCGGGTCATCTTCTACACCCCCGGCGTCAAGGAGACGAACTGGAGCGCGACCGCGCCCGCCGTCGGCACCGACGGGATCAGCCGCCGCTGGGTGTACCTGCACTACTTCAAGCAGGGGCAGCCGTCGATCAACTGGCTCGACCCGACCTTCGCCGGCATGCGCCTCGTGATCGGCGACGCGCTGCACTCCCTCGGCGAGCTCGGCACGAGCGCGCTGCGCCTCGACGCGAACGGGTTCCTCGGCGTCGAGAAGAGCGCCGAGGGCCTCCCCGCCTGGTCGGAGGGGCATCCGCTCTCCCATGCGGCGAACCACATCATCGCCGGCATGGTGCGCAAGGTCGGGGGGTTCACCTTCCAGGAGCTCAACCTCGCGATCGAGGACATCCGCGACACCGGGGCCGTCGGCGCCGACCTCTCCTACGACTTCATCGGGCGACCCGGCTACCAGCACGCCCTCGCGACCGGGCAGACCGAGTTCCTGCGCCTCGCGCTCACCACCTCGCTCGAACTCGGTGTCGCGCCGGTGGCGCTCGTGCACGGGCTGCAGAACCACGACGAGCTCACGTACGAGCTCGTGCACTGGACGAGTCATCGCGACGACAAGTACCGCTTCCGCCTGCGGGAGGTGCCGGGGGCCCAGCTCGCGGAGGAGATCCGCGCCGACCTCACCGAGAAGCTCACGGGGGAGGCCGACTTCAACCGCATCTTCACGCAGAACGGCATCGCCTGCACGTCGACCTCGCTGATCGCCGCGACGCGCGGATTCGCGCGCCTCGACCAGATCACGGATGCCGACATCCCGGGCATCCGCGACGCCCACCTGCTGCTCTGCGCGTACAACGCGTGGCAGCCCGGCGTCTTCGCCCTGTCCGGGTGGGACCTCACCGGGATGCTGACGCTGCCCGACGCCGAGGTCGCCGACCTCGTCGCGTCCGGCGACACGCGCTGGATCGAGCGCGGCGCCCACGACCTGCTCGACGCCGCTCCCGAGGCGACCCGATCGGCGGCCGGGATGCCGCGCGGCCGCGCGCTCTACGGTCCGCTGCCGGCGCAACTCGACGACCCCGACTCGTTCGCCTCGCGCCTCGCCGGCATCCTCGCGGTGCGGCGTGAGCACGGCATCGCGACGGCCTCCCAGATCGACATCCCGGACGTCGCCGACCCGGCGATGCTCGTGCTCGTGCACCGGCTCGACGACGGCGACGCCGCGGCGGATGCCCGCACCCAGGTGACGGTGCTCAACTTCTCGTCCGAACCCGTCGAGGGCACGGTGCATTCGGCGCACCTCGTGCCCCAGGCCGATGTGGTGTCCGCGGCGACGGGCGAGACGATCGCGCGCGTCGACGACCTGCTCAGCTTCGCGGTGAGCCTGCCCGCCTACGGAGCACTGTTCCTCGTGCTCGAGCCGACCGAGGAGCCGCCCTCAGCCGTCGAGTAGCACGGCGTCGATGCCGGCGAGCGGGATCGGCAGCCAGTCGGGCCGGTTCCGCGCCTCGTAGACCGTCTCGTAGACGGCCTTGTCGAGCACCAGGGCGCGCAGCAGATGCTCGTCGTGCGCCGAGGTCGTCCGCGCGCCCGCCGCGTACGCCGCGAGGAAGGCCGCGCGGCACTCGGCCGCCCATCCCGCGGCGTCGGGTCCGCCGCCGACCGCGCTCGCGTAGTCGAACGAGCGCAGCATCCCGGCGACGTCCCGCAGCGGAAGGTCGGGCACGTCGCGTTCCGTCATCGGCCGCAGCGGCTCGCCCTCGAAGTCGACGATGCGCCAGCCGCCGTCGGGAACCGCGAGCACCTGGCCCAGGTGCAGGTCGCCGTGGATGCGCTGCAGCCGCGGCCAGCGCCGGTCGAACGCGACCCGGTAGACCGCCTCGATCGCCTCACGTCGCTCGGCGACGCCCGGGGCTTCCGCGGCGGCGATCGTCAGTCGACGGCGCCAGGCGGCGACCGCGGCATCCGCGTCGGAGGTGCGCCCGGCGCGGGAGGTGAGGGCGTCGGCGAGCGCGGCGTGGACGCCGGCGACCGCCGTCCCCAGGTCGCGCGCGGCTTCGGTGAAGTCGCGGCGGTCGCGGGCCGCCTCGACCGCGATCGACCAGCCGTCGCGTGCGCCCGGCAGGAACTCCTGGGCGAACCCGAGCGTGCCGTGCGCGACGCTCGAGGAGCGCCCCACGTCGGGCCACTGACCTTCGAGGCTGCCGTAAAACCGCGGGACGTACGGCGATCCCGCGTCGCTGAGGGCGCGTTGCACGGTGACGTCGGGGTTCTCGCCGTGGTGGAGGGCGCGGAAGAGCTTCAGGATGATCGTCGGCTCGCCGTCCTCGTCGAACACGATCGAGGTGTTCGACTGCTCGCCGGCGAAGACCCGGGTCGCCGTGATGCGCGTGGTGTCGACCCCCATCTCGGCGAGGAGGCCGGTGACGAACTCGGGCGATCGGGTCGCATCGATCAGCGCGCCGGAGGCGTCCTCGACGATGAGCGCCTCGGCGGCGACCGGCTCGGCGGAGAGGGCGACCGGCACCTGGTAGAGCGTCGGCAGGTTGCCGGCGTCGTCCATCAGCAGGTAGCGGGTGGCTCCGGGAGCGGGCTGGGCATCGAGGATGCGCAGCCGGGGCTCGTGCCCCTTGCCCGCGTACCAGCGCTGCCGGGCGACCCAGGCGCTGAGATCCTCGACGAACGGCACCCCCTCACCCTGCCGTGTCGGCCGACTCGGCGGTAGGCCTGGACAGCTGCGCCGCGGCGGCGTAGGCGGCCGGACTCAGAGGTCGACGATCTCCACCTGGCGCAGCACGGAGGCGTCGACATCCTTCTGGATGCCGGCGAGGATCGCCTCGGGCACGGCGGAGTCGAGCGTCAGCACCGACAACTGGTCGGCTCCGCGGCCGCGCCGGGCCATCTGCATGCCGGCGATGTTGATCGCCGCATCGCCGAGGGCCTTGCTGTAGATCGCGACGATGCCCGGCCGGTCGGTGTACTCCATGACGACGAGGTGGCGCCCGACCGGCACTTCGATGTCGTAGCCGTTGATCTCGGTGATCTTCTCGGCCTGCTTGGTGCCGGCGAGGGTTCCCGAGACCGAGAGGCTCTTGCCGTCGGTCGTGGTGCCCTTGATGCTCAGCACGTTGCGGTAGTCCTCGGCGACCGGGTCGGTCGTGAGCCGCACCGTGATGCCCCGCTGCTCCGCCAGGAGCGGCGCGTTGACGTACGACACCGTCTCGGTGACCGCCTGCGAGAAGACGCCCTTGAGGGCGGCGAGCCGCAGCACGCCGACCTCGAGTTCGGCGATCTCGCCGCGCACCTCGACGTCGATGCTCGACAGCGGGGCGTCGGCGAGTCCGGCGAACAGCTGGCCGAGGTGCTCCATCAACGGGATGCCGGGACGCACCTCGGGGGCGATGACCCCGCCGGCGACGTTGACCGCATCCGGCACCAGTTCGCCGTCGAGCGCGAGTCGCACCGAGCGGGCGACCGAGACGCCCGCCTTCTCCTGCGCCTCGTCGGTCGACGCCCCGAGGTGCGGCGTCACGACGATGTTCGGCGCGGAGGTCAGCACGTCGTCGGTCGGCGGCTCCGACGTGAACACGTCGATGCCCGCCCCCGCGATCTCGCCCGCGGCGAGGGCGTCCGCGAGCGCGCGCTCGTCGATGAGCCCGCCGCGCGCGACGTTGATCACGTACGAGGTGTTCTTCATGCTCCGCAGCTGGGCGGCGCCGATCATCCCCGTGGTCTCCGGGGTCTTCGGCATGTGGATCGTCACGAAGTCGCTCGTGCGCAGCAGTTCGTCGAGAGGCAGCAGCGTCGCGCCGAGCTGCTGGGCCCGCGCCTCGGTGATGTAAGGGTCGTAGGCGACGATCTCGACGCCGAAGGCCTGCAGCCGCGCGGCGATGAGCGCGCCGATGCGGCCGAGGCCGATGATGCCGACGCGCTTCTCGTACAGCTCGACGCCGGTGAACTTGGAGCGCTTCCACTCGCCCGCCGCGAGCGACGCGTGCGCCGCCGGGATGTGCCGCGCGAGGGAGAGGATGTGGCCGATCGTCAGTTCGGCCGCCGAGATCACGTTCGAGGTCGGGGCGTTGACGACCATGACGCCCGCGGTCGTCGCCGCCGCGATGTCGACGTTGTCGAGGCCGACGCCGGCGCGGGCGACGACCTTGAGCAGCGGGGCTGCGGCGATCGCCTCGGCGTCGATCTGAGTGGCCGAGCGGATGAGCACGGCGTGCGCGTCGGCGAGGGCGTTCAGCAGCGCGACCCGGTCGGTGCCGTCGACGGCCCGGATGTCGAAGTCGGGCCCCAGCGCCTCGACCGTCGCGGGCGAGAGTTCTTCGGCGATGAGGACGATCGGCTTGCTCACGGCTGCTGTGGTTCCTTCCGGGCGCCGCTCTCGCGCCCCCGGCAGCCTACCGGGGGCGCGAGCACCGGGAAGGTCAGTGGATGGCGGTGAAGCGCGCGCGACGGTGCGCCGGCGTCTCGATCTCGTCGACGATCGCGAGGGCGAGATCGGCTGCCGAGATCGTGGAGTTGCCGTCGGCATCCCGCAGCAGCACGTCGCCGCCGAGCCGGTAGCCGCCCTTCGACGAGGTGCCGAGCCAGGAGCCGAAGTCGGCGGGCGGGCTGACGTAGAACCAGTCGAGGGTCTCGGGACTGTCCTTCAGCAGTTCCAGGGCGTTGAGTCCGGTCTCGATCTCGGGCTTGACGTCGGCCGGGAGCTGCTCGTGGGAGACGTCCCACAGCCGCGGTCCGCCCTCCTCGGTGAGCAGCGACGACGCGCCGCCGACGTAGCCGAGGCGGGTCGGGGTGCCGGCGAGCCGGGCGATGAGGTCTTCGACGATCGGCTCGAGCCGGCCGGCCATGTCGCCGCGCGGTGAGAGGGCGACGACGACGGCGTCGCGGCCGGCGACGGCGGCGTCCAGCACGGCGGCGTCGAGGGCGGACCCGGTGAGGTAGTCGACCCCGTCGACCGGGGCGTCGTGGGCGGTGCGGTTGACGGCGGTGACCTGGTGGCCGCGCTTCGCGGCTTCGGCGACGATCGCCGCGCCCGCGTATCCGGTGCCGCCGAGGATGGTGATTCTGGCCATGATTCCTTTACTCTCTTTCGGTAACTCAGTTACCGTACGTCATGCGGAATCGCCGCGGAAGTACGCACTTCGAAGTAAGAGAGGCACTCGGATGAGCGTGATCCCCTGGGATCCCTACCGTCTGGACTGCCCGAGCCGGCGCCTGCTCGACCGGATCGGCGACCGCTGGACGGTGCTGATCGTCGGCGCCCTCGACCCCGGACCGCAGCGCTTCTCGGCGCTGGCCGCGCGGGTCGGCGGCATCTCGCAGAAGATGCTGACGCAGACGCTCAGGTCGCTCGAGCGCGACGGGTTCGTCACCCGCACCGTCTACCCGGAGGTTCCGCCGCGGGTCGAGTACGAGCTGACCGCCCTCGGCCGGTCGCTGCAGGGCCCGTTGCGCGCCCTCGAGGAGTGGGCGGTCGCGAACATGGATGCGGTGGTCGAGCACCAGGCGGAGCACGAGCTCAGCCGCTGACCCCCGCAGACGGGAATGTCCCGGGACCGTCGGGGGTCCCGGGACATTCGAGGGTGCCGTCGGCGTCGCTCATGCGCCGGACCGCGGAAGCCAGGCGTCGCGCGCCCAGGCGCGGTCGGGCATGACGACCTCGGTGCGGCGCGACTCACGAGCGGGTCGCGCGTAGCTGCGGCGGCCGTAGGTGATGAGCCACAGGCCGAGACGCAGCGCCAGCTTGTCGACGACGTTCGGCCGCGACGTGGGTCGCAGAACCGGGGTCTCGACCGACGTGGGCGGCACGGCCGGTTGCGGCGGATGGGTGGACAGGGTGGTGGACATGGTGTGTTTCCTCACAGCAGTGACCGGATGCCGCTCGTGGCGGCGCGTTACGTGGTCGACCACATGCGGCCCGGATGGAGCCGACGAGTCGTGACGGGACGTCGATCCGGGCGCTCGGCCGATCGAGACCGAGCCCGGGATCGGGCTTCATCAGCACATCGCCACCGTGACCGGCAGCGAGAGGGAAGCCTCTTAGCCGAGTCGCGAGGTGAGGATGCCGACGAAGCCGGCGGTGCGCGTGGGGATCATCCCCTGCGGGCGGAATGCCCGGATATCTGCGTTCAACATGGCCGGCCTCCTTTCATCTATCGGCGGTGCGCCGAACGGCGCGGGCCCCACGATAGCGAAGCGGTCCGGCGCGATTCAAGGGCCACACGCCGCGGGTGGCCCGATCCGGGTCTCGACTTGATAACGACGCCACGGGACGGGTCGACGGGCCCCCTCCACCGCGCGGGGGCGCTTCATCTCGGATCAGGGGGGTGTCGAGGACGCCCCGAACCGGGTACCACCCGGCCCACCGGTCATTCGGGGGAACAAGACCGGTCGCGCTGCTTCGACGATAGGTCCCGGTCTCGTCGCGCAGTAGGGGTTGACTTCCCAGCCGGACAACCCAGACGAGGCACAGGAAAGTCAACCCCCTCCCCTGTCGGCGGGCTCGGATTTCGACGGATGCCACGCGGCTGGATAGCGTGGAATCCCGGTCAACCCAGCCCTTGACCCGACCGGGTGACGGAGACGCTGTTGGACCCCGCCGAACTCGCCGTCGACCCGGACGAATTGCGTCGGCTCGCCGAGTGCGCGAAGGAGCCGATCCGCACCCCGGGGCGCATCCAGTCGTACGGCACCCTGCTCGGCGTCGACCCGCGGACCTCGGTCGTCGTCGTCGCCAGCGAGAACGCCCGGGAGTGGCTCGGACGCCCGATCGCCGACGCCGGCAGCGACGCGCTCGAGTACGCGGCGCGCACCGGCAATGCCGTCGATCCGGTGCGGGTCGCGTGGGCGGGCGGCCCGGCGGATGCCGTCGTGCACCGGGTCGACGGGCTCGCGATCGTCGAGCTGGAGCCGGTCATCGAGGGCACGGAGTACGTGCGCACCGGCGTCGTCGGCGCCATCCAGCGGCTCTCGACGGTGACCTCGGTCGCGGAACTGCGGCGCGGAGCCGCCGCCGAGATCCGCGCCATCACCGGCTTCGACCGCGTGATGGTCTACCACTTCCACGACGACGGACACGGCGAAGTCGTCGCCGACGACCGGCACCCCGATCTCGAGCCGTACCTCGGGTTGCACTTCCCGTCGTCCGACATCCCGCCGCAGGCGCGGCAGCTCTACGTGACGAAGCTGTGCCGCGCCATCGTCAGCACCTCCGACCCCGGCATCCCGCTGCTCGCGCTCGAGGGCGACGCCCGCAGCCTCGACCTCTCGAACGCCGAACTGCGCAGCGTCTCGCCGTACCACCTGCAGTACATGCGCAACATGGGCCAGGCGTCGACGGTGTCGTTCTCGCTGCTCGATCAGGGCCGTCTCGTCGGCATGGTGACCTGTGCGCATCGCACCGAGCGTCGATTGCCGGTGCTCCTCCGCCGTTCGCTCGAAGTGCTGACCACCCAGATCGCGATGCAGCTCGCCTCGATCGGTCAGATCGAGCGGCTTCGGCACACCGTCGAGGTGCGGGAGCGCCGCGCCGCACTGCTCGCGCCGCTCTACGCGTCCGACGACATCCCCGGCGCCCTCCTCGGCGGGCCCCGCACGGTGCTCGACCTCGTCCCGGCCGACGGCGTCGTCGTGCGGATCGACGGCCGCGCGCGCGTGGCCGGTTCGGTCCCGCCCCGGGCGGTCTTCGAGCGGGTGCTCGAGCGGCTCGGCGGCCACGCGTTCGCGTCCGAGTGCCTCGCGGTCGACCGGCCGGACGTCGCGGAACTCCTCCCCGGGGTCGCGGGGCTGCTCGTCGTCCCGCTCGACTCGGCCGGCGACAGCCTGGTGTTCTTCCGGGGCGAGGTCGCCCGCGAGGTGTCCTGGCTCGGCGACCCGGGCATGACGAACCGCCCCGACGAACTGTCCCCGCGCACATCGTTCTCGGGCTGGCGGCAGAGCGTCAGCGGACGATCCGACGCCTGGGGGTCGGTCGTGGAGGAGGCCGCCGAACTGGGCCGGGAGCTGCAGATCGCGCTGCAGCGCCGGGCCGAGGCGCGGCTCGCCGAACTCGCCATGCGCGACGCCCTCACCGGGTTGCACAACCGCCGCTACCTGGTGGAGCGGCTCGACAACCCCGATCCGGTCGGACCCGACGGCAAGGCCCTGCTGTTCGTCGATCTCGACGACTTCAAGCGCGTCAACGACGCGTACGGCCACGACACGGGGGATGCCGTCATCCTCGAGGTCGCCCGCCGCCTGCTCGCCCACTCGCGCGCCCACGACGTCGTCGTGCGGCTCGGCGGCGACGAGTTCATCGTGCTCTGCGACGGGGTCCGGGGAGCGGATGTCCCCGCCCTCGCCGCGCGGATCGTCGACGCGGTCTCGGTGCCGATCGTCGTCGGCACGCACGTGGTCACGGTCACCGCGTCCTGCGGGCTCGTCGTCGCCGAGCCGGGGTCGCCGCGGGCCGGCCTGCTCGAGGCGGCCGACGCGGCGATGTACCGGGCGAAGCGCGCGGGGCGCAACCAGGTCAGCGAATGACGCTCAGCGCCCGTAGGTCTCCAGCAGGCGCAGCCACACCTCGCTGAGCGTCGGGTACGACGGCACGGCGTGCCACAGCCGCTCCAGCGGCACCTCCCCGACGATCGCGACGGTCGACGCGTGGATCAGCTCGCCGACGCCCGGGCCGACCAGCGTCATCCCGATCAGCACCCGGCGGTCCTCGTCGACGATCGCACGGGCCCACCCGGCGTAGTCGTCGGCCTGCACGCTCGCCCCGGCGAGCCAGGAGAGGTCGTAGTCGAGCACGCGGGTGCGGTAACCGGCCTTCTCGGCGGCCGCGGCGGTGAGTCCGACGCTCGCCACCTCCGGGTCGGTGAAGGTCACCTGCGGAACGGCGGAGTGGTCGGCGGTCGCCACGTGCCGGCCCCACGGAGCGTCGTGGATGTCCTCGCCCTTCGCCCGTGCCGCGATCACGTCGCCGGCCGCCCGCGCCTGGTACTTGCCCTGGTGCGTGAGCAGCGCCCGGTGGTTGACGTCGCCGACCGCGTACAGCCAGTCGTGGCCGACCACCCGCAGCGTGTCGTCGGTCGTCAGCCAGGCGCCGGGCTCCAGCCCGAGGGTCTCGATCCCGAGGTCGCCCGTGCGGGCGACGCGGCCGACGGCGACGAGCACCTCGGCGGCGCGCACCTCGGACCCGTCGGAGAGCTCCAACACCGTGTCGGA
>Ga0075365_10001596_pt1 | contig 10426 bp, 10 predicted proteins | sample EndMetdeltDD1765_FD_71387 | JGI IMG/M metagenome (GOLD analysis project Ga0075365, IMG submission 71387) | Populus endosphere microbial communities from Tennessee, USA - Endosphere MetaG P. deltoides DD176-5 | ecosystem: Host-associated > Plants > Roots > Endosphere | place: USA: Tennessee... | reverse complement strand
TGCACGCCGGCGCGAACAGCATCTTCCTCGGCGACAAGCTCCTCACGACCGCGAACGCCGGCGAGGACCACGACCACGATCTCCTCGACCGGCTCGACGTCACGCTGGCGCAGAGCCCGATCGTGTCCCGCTTGGCGGAGGCCGAGCGGTAGGTCAGCCGATGCTGGCGACCGGGCGGTCGCCGATGATCGTGATCCGCTCCATCACCCGTCGCTGCGGGTAGTAGTCGGACGCCGCGTAGTGCTGTGTGGAGCGGTTGTCCCAGAAAGCGATGTCGCCCGCACTCCAGCGGAACCGACACTGGTACTCGGGGAACGCGGCCTGGTTGTAGAGGAACGCGAGCAACTCGCGGCTCTCCTCCGGCTCGAGCCCGACGATGTGCTGCGTGAACGCCTGGTTGACGTACAGCGTCTTGCGGCCCGTCTCGGGATGGGCGCGCACGACGGGATGCTCGACCGCGGGGAAGTCGGGGCGCAACGACTCGCGTGCTTCCGCGTCCATGCCGCGGCCGAAGGTGTTGTACCAGTCGTGCACGGCGACGAGACCGTCGATGCGCTCCTTCATCTCGTCGCTGAGCCCGTCGTACGCCGCGCCCATGTCCGCCCACAACGTGTCACCCCCGACATCGGGAACCTCGATCGCGCGCAGGATCGAGCCGAGCGACGGGTTGACCCGCCACGTCACGTCGCTGTGCCACACGTTCTCGAAGCCCGCCATCTTCGGGCCCTTCTCGAAGCGCACAACCTCCGGTGTGTCCTCCGGCTGATCGGTGCGCACGCGGATGAACGGATGGTTCTCCAGCGCACCCCAGTTCCTCGCGAACCCACTGTGCTGCGCGTGCGTGAGGTGCTGATCACGGAAGAAGAGCACCTTCCACTCCAGCAGCGCCGTGTTCAGCTGTTGGAACAGCTCGGCGTCGACGGCGTCGGCCATCGACACGCCGCTGACGACGGCGCCGATCGTCGGCGACAGCGGCCGCAGGCTGAAGCGCGTGTACGGCTGGTCGACCCAGCCATCCGGCGTGCGTCGCAGCTGCCGCGGTCCGGGGTGGAAGATCGTGGTGGGTTCGGCGATGGTCATGTCGGTGCTCCTTCGAGCTCGGGTGATCGGGTCTGGGATGCTCGAGTTGTTGGCGCGCGCAGCAATGCGATCGCGGTCGCGATGAGGTCGTCCGTGAGTGCGGCCTGCGACATCCGCGTGGCGCCCCGGTGATTGGCCCACTCCCAACCGGCGACGGTGCCGATGACGAGGGTCAGCATCTGGTCGGCGCGGCTGCGGCCGAGGTCGTCGGGTAGGCCGTCGAGTTGGTCGAGGATCTTGCGCACCACGGTGCGGATGCTCGCCGCCTCTGGCAGATCGACGAGGGCCTCGCGCGCGAGGGTGTCCCACCGCGTCCGGGCGAGGAAGCGTCCGTACCAGCCGTCGGCCTCGGCGATCACCTCGATGAGGGGCACGATCACGGCCGCCACCAGCGCGTCGAGATCGTCGGCGCGGCCGTCGCGGTCGAGGTCGGCCAGCAGGCGCTGCCGGCGGGCGTTCACCTCGCCCATACGCGCCGCGTAGACGGCCGCCACCAACCCGTGCCGGTCGGCGAAGTGGTACTGGGCCGCTGAGTGGTTGCGTTGGCCTGCTGCCGCACTGACGTCGCGCAGCGACACGGCCTCGATGCCGCGCTCGGCGAACAGCCGTTCAGCGTGTTCGAGCAGCGCGTTTCGCGCGGGTTCGCTCGATCGGGCCACGCACCCGATAGTAAGTCAATTGACTCAGTACGTCAATGCGACGCCGTGAGCGGCCTGGACGAATCACGCGACCGGCGCTGGATCGACCCGCGACTCGTCGTCGCCATCGCTCGCGGAATCGGAACGAACGGTGCGGGAAGCCTCGACGCCGGTGTGGGGGTTGGCCGACGGCAGCAGGCGGTAGACGATCGCTGCGGCGGCGATGCCGACGCATGCGGCGACGATCGCGGCGAGGTGCATGCCTGACACGTACGCGTCGCGCGCGACCGACGACAGCTCGCCGCCGGCCGTGCCTCCCGTCGCGCGGGCTGCCTGCAAGGCACCCGCGAGGCTCTCCTCGGCCTTGTCGCGCAGCGGTCCGGTGAGCGAGGTCAACGCCGGCGCAAGCTTGTTGCCGTACCGACCGGCGACGAGGCTGCCGAGCACGGCCACACCGAGTGCGCCGCCGAGCTCGCGGGTGGTGTCGTTCATCGCCGAGCCCACGCCCGCCTTCCCGAGGGGCACCGCAGACATGATCGAACCTGTCATCGACGGGATGATCATCGCCATGCCCGATGCCATCACGACGGTGATCAGCAAGATGGTGGCGTATCCGGTCGCCGTGCCGACGAGGGTGAATCCGATCATGCCGAGGGTGACGCAGATCATGCCGGCCGCGACGACGCGGTTGACGCCGAAGCGGGCCGACAGGCGTGGCGACTGCGGCGCGCACAGGATCAGCACGATCGCGAACGGCAGTTGCTTGACGCCGGCCTCGAGCGTGCCGTAGCCGAGGACCAGCTGGAAGTACTGAGTCATCAGGAAGAAGAAGCCGAACATCGAGAAGAACACGAGCGTGATCACGCCGGCCGCGACACCGAATCGTGGATCGCGGAAGTACGTGAGGTTGAGCATCGGGTGCGTCGTGCGCATCTCCCACGCCAGGAACAGCGCGATCAGTACGACGGCCACGCCGAACCAGGCCAGGCTGGTACCGCTGGCCCAGCCGCGGTGCGGCGCCTCGATGATCGCATACACGAGCGCACCGAGGCCGGCGATCGACAGCAGCGCGCCGGTCGGGTCGAGCCGCTCCGGATGGGGGTCGCGCGACTTCGGCAAGAGGACGTACCCCGCGCCGAGGGCGAGGGCGATGATGGGAACGTTCACGAGGAACACCGAGCCCCACGAGAAGTGCTCGAGCAGGAAGCCGCTGGCAACCGGACCGATGGCGGCACCGCCGCCGGAGATGCCGGCCCACACAGCGATCGCCTTGCCGCGCTCGTGCGGTGGGAACACGTTGGTGAGGATCGACAACGTCGCCGGCATCACGAACGCGGCGCCGAAGCCCATCACCGCCCGCCCGGCGATGATCGCGCCGGCGCTGTCCATGAACGCCGAGAAGAGCGAGCCGGCGAGGAACACGGTGAGGCCGAACTGCAGCGCGCCCTTGCGTCCGAAGCGGTCGCCGATGGTGCCGGCGGTGAGCAGCAGGCCGGCGAAGACCAGACCGTAGGCATCGACCATCCATTGCTGCTCGGACGTCGATGCGTTGAGCTCGCGTGCCAGGGTGGGCAGGGCGACGTTGAGCGCGGTGTTGCCGACGATGACGACCACGAGGCTCGTGCAGAGCACGGCCAGGATCTTCCAGCGCCGCTCGAACACCACTGGATCGATCTCGACCGCTGTGAACTGGGAATCGGACTGGGCCGTCTGGGGTGATTCGCTCATGTGGACCTCCTCATCGAAACGCTACGGCACCGTAGCGTTCGATCTGGGAGGGCACAACCTGATTTCCCGTTGTTCATCTGGCGTGCACAGACACTGAGCGAAACAACGCTACGATCACGTCTCGATGCAGGAGCTATCGCAGTCGCGCAGCGAGCGCGTCCGGCAACTCGTTCTCGACGCTACAGCCGATCTCATCGCCGAGGTCGGAGTCGAGCGCGCCTCGATCGACGAGGTCGCCAATCGCTCCGGCGTCGCCAAGTCCACGATCTACCGCCACTTTGCCAGCAAGCCGGTGCTCGTCGTCGAAGCCGTGCACACGTGCATGAGCCATCCGGTGGTCACCGATACCGGGTCCGTGCGCGACGACCTGATCGGCTGCTTCGCGGGCATGACCAAGGCCTCGTACGAAGGTCGGCTGGGCGACATGATGTTGTCGTTGATGGATGCCGCCCAGCGCGACCCAGAGCTGGGCCGCCTCGTACGGGCGATGGCCGAGCAACGCCGCAGGGCAGCGAGCGACGTGGTCGAGCGCGCTGTCGAGCGCGGCGACCTTCCCGCTGATCTCGACGTCGAGCTGTTCGTCACGATGTTGTCCGGCCCGCTCGTGTACACCAAGCTCGTGCGCCGCCAGCGCGTCACCGAGCAGCTCGTGGCGTCGGTCGTCGACAACATGCTGGCGATCCACGGCGTTGCGCCGGCCACAGCCGACCCGAAGGACGCCGGCCGAAGAATCGCGCGATAGTTGCTCAAGGTTCGGCACTCCGGTGCCGATGAATCGATGAGCGCGACCTGGGACAGCGGTTGCGGGAAACGAGCGATAGTGGGCAACCGGGTGCCGCCACACCGACCCCTTCTCCACCGGTTCGCGCGCCTGCGCACGGCGCGCGACGAAGCCCGGCGCCGCCTCGAAGAGCGCGACTTCGTCAATGCGGTGCTCGGTCACGCGGGCGCGTTGGTCGTCGTGCTCGAGCGCGACGGGCGCGTCGTGAGGTTCAACCCTGCTGCAGAACGCGCCTCCGGCGTGAGCGCGGCGGAAGCCGTTGGCAAGACGTTGTGGGAGCTCGACCTGGTGCCGCCCGAACAGCTCGACAACGCGATCCGGATGTTCGGCGACATCGTCGCCGGAGCGTATCCGTCAGAGCTCGAGGCCAAGTGGGTCGCCCGCGACGGCACGCACCGGCGGCACATCTGGAGCAACACGGTTCTGCTCGGCCCGGATGCTGAGGTCTCGCATGTCATCGCGGTCGGGGTCGACGTCACCGCCCAGCGCGCCGCCGAGGCGGCCTTGCGAGTGTCGGAGGCCAAGGCAGCACTTGCCGTGCGAGCATCGGAGGCTCGTCTCGTCGACGCGTTCCACTACGCCCCGGTTGGCATGGCGCTGGTGAGCCTCGAAGGTCGCCTGATCAGTGTCAACCGGGCGCTGTGCGAGATCAGCGGGCATACCCGCGAGCAGCTCGAGGCGACCTCACCGGCGGCGATCATCCATGCCGAGGACCTGGCCCGGATCATGGCGTTGCGCGCCGCTCTGTTGAGCCACGAGATCGATCACTACGACCTCGAGGTGCGTTGCATCCACGCCCAGGGTCATACACGCGACGTCGCGCTGCACGTCACGCTTGCACGCGACATCAACGACGCCCCCACGAACTTCGTGGCCCAGGTGCTCGACATCACCGAGCGCAAGCAGTTCGAGGCCCAGCTGCAGCACATGGCCGACCACGACTCGCTCACCGGCCTGTACAACCGGCGCCGGTTCAAGCAGGAGCTGGAACGGCACGTCCTCCACGTGCAGCGCTACGGGTTCGAGGGCGCGGTGCTCGTGCTCGACATCGACAACTTCAAACAGATCAACGACTCGCTCGGCCACCAGGCCGGTGACCAGCTGATCAACTTCGTCGGCGATCTCCTCCGCACCAACCTGCGAGCCACCGACGTTCTTGCCCGACTCGGCGGTGACGAGTTCGCGATCCTGCTGCCGAAGTCCGATCGCGCCGAGGCCAAGTCGGTTGCTGACAAGCTCGTGACAGCAGTCCGCAACTGCACGCCTGTCCTGCACGGTGACCACCGCCGCAGTGTTTCGATCAGCGTCGGCGTGGCGATGTTCGATCGTAGCCACGGCCTGACGGCGGACGATGCCATCGTCGATGCCGATCTGGCGATGTACGAGGCCAAGGACGCCGGGCGCGATCGGTTCGTCCTCTCCGACCCGAACGAGATCGTGGCCGCTCGTGCCAGCGCCCGCCTTTCGTGGCTGGAGCGCATCGAGCGGGCGATCGACGACGGCGGTTTCGTGTTGGAAGCACAGCCGGTGCTCGATCTCACGAACAACCGGGTCGTGCAGCACGAGCTGTTGATCAGGATGCTCGACGGAGCAGGCGATCGTCTTCCGCCGGCCTCGTTTCTCGGCATCGCCGAGCGCCACGGTCTGATCACGCGGATCGACACGTGGGTCGCCGGCGAGGCGATCTCGATGCTGCGCGACGCCGAACGGCGCAACCTGCCGCGCCGGCTCGAGGTCAACGTGTCGGGGAAGTCGATCACCGATCACCAGTTTGTGAGCGCGCTGACGCACGAGTTGGCGGAGTCCGGCGTCGACCCGTCGAACCTGATCCTGCAGGTCTCGGAGGGCACGGCGATGGCCGACATCCAGGCCGCGAAGAACTTCGCGTGGGCTGTGCACGAGCTCGGTTGTCGGTTCGCGATCGACGACTTCGGCGCCGGGTACGGGTCGTTCTACTCGCTCAAGCACCTGCCGTTCGACTACCTCAAGATCGACGGCGAGTTCATCCGCCGCTGCCTGCTCAACCGCACCGACCAGTTGGTGATCACAGCAGTCGTCGGCCTCGCCCGCGGACTCGGCAAGCAGACGATCGCCGAGTTCGTTCCCGACGCGGCCACGTGCGCGCTGCTCGTGCGACTCGGCGTCGACCTGGCCCAGGGTGTGCACATCGGGATGCCGAAGTCGATCGTTCCATCCAGCGCGTGCCGGCCCGGCGCGCACGGGATCGAGCTGGCCGGCACACGCCGGCGCGCGGCCGCTCGCCGGGCGAGCGAGGACTCGGCGTCGGAGAGGGATCAGATCGGCATCGGATAGATCGATCCACTGCATCCGGTTGTTGGTACCGTTCCGGGGATGTCGACCACGCGCGAACGGATCGTCAGCGCCAGCACCGAGCTGTTCTCGCGCAACGGCTACGCCGGCACCGGGATCAAGGCGATCCTCGCCGCGAGCGACGCGCCGTTCGGCTCGCTCTACCACTTCTTCCCCGGAGGCAAAGAGGCACTCGGCGCGGCGGCGATCCGCGCCGGCGGAACGACGTACCTCCGGTTGGTCGAGGAGTTCTACGGTGCCGGTGCCGACGTCGTCGACGCGACCCGTCAGTTCTTCGAAGGTGCAGCGGCCATGATCGAGGCGACCGACTTCGCCGACGCATGCCCGATCGCGACCGTCGCGCTGGAGGTCTCGAGCGTGAGCGAACCGATGCGGGAGGCCGCAGCCGAGGCGTTCGAGTCGTGGCTGGCCGCGTTGCGGTTGCGTCTGCACGAGGCCGGCATCGAGCCCGAACGGGCCGCCGAACTGGCCATCGAGCTGTTCTGCGCGCTCGAAGGCGCGTTCTTGCTCAGCCGCGCAACCCGCGACAACACCCCGATCCTCGTCGCCGGACGCGCCGTGACGCGCTCGGTCGAGGCTGCGGTGCGATCGGCGGTTCCCCTCACGCGCTGACGGGTACAGGGCAGACATGGTCGCTGCCATTTCCGAGAGCCGGGCGATGAGCAAACGCATTGCGGTCTTCGCTCCGTCGACCCAACTCAGCGTCACGATCGAAACCGCAGCCGGTGTCGATGAGCTGCACGTGCACCCGGCCGGGCAAGGGTTCTGGGTGGCGCGGATGCTGGCCGTGTTGGGGGAGGCACCGGTGCTGTGCACGCCGGTCGGCGGCGAGACCGGAACGGCACTGCGCTCGTTGCTCGGCGAACTGTGCACCGATGGGTTGATCGACTGTCCGACGCCGAACGGATCGTACGTGCACGACCGCCGCTCGGGCGAGCGCCAGGAGATCGCGTTGCTCCGTCCCGCTCCGCTCGACCGGCACGTCGTCGACGACCTGATCTCGATCACGCTCGCCAACGGGATGGGTTCACGGGTCGCTGTGGTGTGCGGGTCCAACCTCGACATGAACATCGACGCGGCGGTCTTCGAACGAGTGTGCCGCGACCTTCGCGCCGGTGGAGCCGCCGTCGTCGCCGATCTCTCCGGCGACGAGTTGCGGGCCGCGTTGGATGGTGGTGTCGACCTGCTCAAGATCAGCGCCGACGAGTTGGTCGACGGCGGTTGGGGAAAGGGCGAGGACGAGCGCGACGTTCTCGCAGGCGTCGAACGGTTGCGGGGCGCGGGCGCAATCGACGTCGTGTGCTCGCGCGCCGAGCAGGGGGCGCTGGCCGTGATCGGCGAGCGCTGCTTCAGCGTCACCGCCCCGGAGATGAGCGTCGTCGAACCACGGGGCGCGGGTGACTCGATGACGGCTGCGCTTGCGGTCGGGCTGTTCCGTGGTCTCGGCGACGTCGAGTTGCTCCAGCTCGCCGCGTCTGCAGCCGCACTGAACGTCACCCGCCACGGCCTCGCGTCCGGTCACCCTGATGCGATCGAGCGCCTCGGCCCCCTCGTCGAGGTCGTGTTGCTCGAGGGGGCCGCGGGCTCAGGACGAGGTGGCTGAACCGACTCGTTCCAGCGACACCTCGGCCTCGCCGCCGTCGAAGCCGGCGAACCCGCTGAACCGGGTGATCGCGATCTGCCCGGCATGCAACGCCGCGCCGTCGGTACCCGGTTCGTCGAGCGCGGATGGATCAATCGTGAGCTGGAAGTCGAGCACCTCGCTCGTGATCGCCGCAGTCACAGCACCGAACTTGGCGAGGCGCACCGAGACCCGCTCGGAGTCGACCGTCGCGCCGGACGGGACGTTCACGTTGGCGAGCGTTGGACGGGGTCGGTCGAGGATGTCGACGAAGACGTCGACGCCGCATTGCGCGGCGACTTCGCGGCTACCGCCCGGCGCGAGGCTGACGGCCACCGAGGGGAGGCCGAGGTTCTGCCCCGTCAGCGCCGCCCCGACAGTTCCGGAGTGCAGGATCGCGCGGCCGATGTTCACACCCGCGTTCACGCCCGACGCCACCGCTGATGGCACCGCGCCGAACGCGCCGTTCAGCGCCGCGATCACGATCATCGCCGGTGGCGCCTGGACCGCGAAGGCTTGGCCGCGCAGACCGGGAATCGTCACGCGGCGTGCCGGCGTGTGAGGGTCGGTGGGGCCGATCGCGGCGCTCGCGCCGCTCATGTTCGTGGCCGGCGCGGCGACGAGCACGTCGAAGCCGCGACGTTCGAGCTCCAACGCGAGGGCGCTCAGACCGGGCGATTCGATGCCGTCGTCGTTGGTGACGAGCACGAGTGGGGTCGAACCGGGTGCGACGTTGTTCGTATCCACGCGAAACGTCTACCCCCACCGTCGCCGCGCTACACACAGCGCGACCCGCGGCCGCGCTCGCCGGATGTCGGCGAGATCTATGCCGCGTAGTCGCCGAGCAGCGCGCGCAGCTGGGAGAAGCCTGTTCGGATCCGCGACTTGACCGTGCCCTCTGGCAGGCCGAGTCGGGTCGCTACCTCCTGATACGTGCAGTCCTCGAAGTACGCCATCCGGATCGGTTCGCGCAGTTCCGGGCGGAGCTGGTTCAGCGCGGCACTCACTTCATCGACGAGCTCGCCCCGCAACATCGCCGAGTCGACGTCGTCGTGGGCCTCCGACGGCACATAGGTCGCGTAGCGGTGATCGCGCCACGCCCGCGAGTGGTTCTGGCGGGAGACATCGATCGCCCGCCGATGCCCGATTGTGAGCAACAGCGACTGCACCGACCCACGCTCCGGATCGAACTCGGCTGCGCTGTTCCAGAACGCGGTGAACACGTCCTGGGTGACGTCGTGGCTGTGTTCGTCGCCGCAGATCCGGCTGACGTAGCGCTGGACGATCGGGGAATGGGCCGCGTAGCAGCCAGCGATGTCGCGCTTGGGGTCATCGGGACGGCGACGATCGGCAACCGGAAGGCCAGGGCGTTCGTGACGGGCATCGAGGCGCCCACCGGAACGGCCGGACCGAGGCCGGCGCGATGACCGTGACCCGTACGCGGACCCGTGCGCGGACTCGTGACGACCACTCATCGTGTCGACAGTCGGCGGGTTCCCGCCACTCTTCGTCGCCGTCGATATCGCCTTCATCTGCATTGCCGCCTTCGCCGTTGAGCCTTCTGGGAGGGATCTCGCCGTTTCGGTTCACTGCCGTCGGGCCAAGGTCCGTATCCGGTGTGAGTACCGTCGTGGCGGGTCCCCTCCTGCCAGAGGCCCAAACCTGTACTCGCTCCGAGTCCGAATATACGCACGGTGACCGGAGCGGTCTAGCCCAAACGGGTGTCAATCCGGTGTCAATCGTCACTTCGCGTGAACAAGCCTCACTGTCCGTGATTCGTATGCCACGACCGGTCGAGAGTCCTGACATTGCGGTTTTGCAGACGATTCGACAGCATCCCCCGTTGCATCCCCGGTTGGGTCGCCGTTTACATCTCCCGATGCATCCCGGTTGGCTCAGACGGCGGCGGACAGCCGATGGATCAGCTCGATCAGATCGCCGATTCCCGTGATCGGCACCAGTTCGCCGGTGGCGACCACCTGCACCCTGCCGACGAGTCGTCCGTTCGTGGCGGGCTCGGTGAGGACCTCGCAGATCAGCGTGATCTGTCGACTCAACGGTCGCTGCTCCGGGTTGGCCACGCCCTCACTCTGCCCGACGAGCGTCCGATGGGCATCCGACGACGGGCCAGCGCACCGCCCACGCTCGCGGCGCCCGATCACGCGGTGACGTTCGCGTACCTTGCCAGCTCGGCGCCGGGCTCCAGTCCGAGTTCGCCGAGCAGTCCGATGCAGCGCTTGGCGACCC
>Ga0075365_10001595_pt1 | contig 10432 bp, 11 predicted proteins | sample EndMetdeltDD1765_FD_71387 | JGI IMG/M metagenome (GOLD analysis project Ga0075365, IMG submission 71387) | Populus endosphere microbial communities from Tennessee, USA - Endosphere MetaG P. deltoides DD176-5 | ecosystem: Host-associated > Plants > Roots > Endosphere | place: USA: Tennessee... | reverse complement strand
CCGTGGATCGGGTTCTTCGGCGACCAGGACGAGTCGATCCCCGTCGACCAGGTCGAAGGGCTCCGCGAGGCGGCCACGCGCGCGAAGGTCTCGACCGAGATCGTCCGTTACGCCGACGCCAACCACGGCTTCAACTGCGACGCCCGCAGCTCGTACCACGAGCCGTCGGCGAAGGATGCCCTCGAACGCACGCTGGCCTTCTTCGGCGAGCACCTGAGCTGAACCACCGGGGCCGCCGCCCCGCGACGCGTCAGGGCGCGATCGCGGGGCGCTTGCGGTCCGGTCGGGGCGAGAGGGCGCGCACGATGCCGACGAACAGCCCGATCGTCGCCAGCACCAGGAACGACCACTGCACGGCCGGGTTGCCGGCGTCGGTCCCTGCGCTCAGGCCGTGCACCGTCGCGAGCAGCCACAGCGGGAAGCTCAGGCGGTGCACCCGGCGCCACCAGCGGGCGGGCAGCCGGCGCTTGAGCAGTGAGGTCAGCTCGACGGCGACGAGCAGGTAGAGCCCCACCACACCCCAGGCGACGGCGACCGGGTGCCAGCGCGACGCCAGGGGGACGAGCACCTCGGTCGGGCCGAAGGTGACGAAGCCGTCGGCCACGAGGGCGCCGACGTGGACCGCGACGAAGGTGCATGCCAGCCCGCCCAACAGGCGGTGCAGGTCGAGCAACCACGCGGGCGACGGGCGCGATGCGAGCAGGCGGGTCGACAGGGCAATGCCCCACACGGCCGACGCCGAGAGCAGGACCCAGGACACGATCCCGGCGGAACGAGCGACGTACCACGCGAGCTGCGGGTTCACGCGAAGCGCTCCAGTCCGGGCAGCGCGACGACCTCGCCGTCGAGCGCGAACAACATCCCGGTCGCCGCCCCGCCGGCGACGATCTCCGGGGCCTCCTCCGAGCCCGCGACGAGAGCCGCCTTGGCGAGCACCTCGGCCCACGAGGCCGTCCCCGCGACGACGGTCACCGCGGCCAGGTCGGAACGGGTCGGCGCACCGGTGCGCGGATCGATCAGGTGGTGCAGCTCGCGAGGTCCGTCTCGCCACCGCCGGCGGAGGACGCTGCTCGTCGCCACTGCGCCTGCGTCCAACCGAACCACCGCCGCGATCCGGCCCGGCACGAACGGGTCCTCGATGCCGACCGCCCAGCCGCCGGCCTCCGGCGTGCCCGAGCAGGTCACGTCCCCACCGAGATCGGCGACGACCCCCTCGGCGCCGGCGTCGAGCATCGCCGTCGCAGCCAGGTCGGCGGCGTGTCCCTTGGCGATGCCACCGAGATCGAGCCGCACCCCCACAGGGAGGGTGACCGCACCCAGCCACTCGTCGAGCACGATGCCGGCGCAGCCCGGCGCCGGCATCGTCTGCGTCGCCGTGCGCGAAGCCTCCTCGAAGGACCGGTCGTAGCCGGCGGCACACAAGGCCGGCTCCACCGTCGGATCGAAGCGACCCCCGGTCAGGCGCCAGGAGTCGACCGCCGCGACCACGAGCTCGAAGGTGTCCCGGTCCAGCATCGTGGCGCGCCCGCCGCCGGCGTTCAGCCGAGCCAGCTCGCTGGTGGCGAGGAAGCGACTCCAACGGCGCTCGCAGCGCCGCACGACCTGCTCGCCCGCATCGAGGGCGCTCGCCGGTCCGCGAACCGACAGCTCGATGGTGGTGCCCATCCCCGCGAACACCCGGCGGTGAAGCTCACGAGGCACGGCTGACCGTCGTCGGCGTGACGGCGACGGGCCTCGGCGGCGTGGTCGTCGACGGGGGTGCGGGCGCGGCGGTGACGGGGCTGGTGACCGGTCCGGCCACGGGCCGGGGGGAACGCGTCGTGACGGGTGACGAGGGGGCCGTCGCGCTTGCCGCCGGGACGGTGATGTACCGACGCTTCACGACCACGATCTCCGGCGCGGTGGTCGTGGTGGTGGGCAGCGGCGGGACCGACGCGGCCGACTCCTTCGAGGCCGAGGCGCCGAGCGACGCCACGATCCCGACGGCTGCCGCCGAGCTGGCGCCGATCACCCCGATGCGGCTCCGCCGTGCCGCATGCCGCCGTCTCGTCGCCATCAGTCGTCGTCCTGGAGCCCTTCGGTCACGCCCTCCGCCTCGTGCTCCTCCGACTCGTGATGGTCCTCGATCTCGCCGTGGTCGTCGGCCTCCTCGGCCGACCGGTCCTCGACGTGGAGGCCGATGCTGGTCGACGTGGTCGGGCTCCCGTTGCCGCCTTCATCCTCCGGGGAGGGCGACGCGGACGGCTGGGATGGCGCGACGCTCGGCGCAGGCGTCGACGGGGCGGGGACGTAGATGTCTTCGTAGCGGGTGACGACGCGAGGTTCGGCCGATGCGTTGGTGGCCTCCAGCAGACCCAGGGAGGGCGCATCGCTGCGGGCGAAGCCCAACAGCCCGAAGTTGGCCGCCAGCGCGAGCGTGCCGCCCAACGCCGCTGCCGTCGCGGTTCCTGCCACCCTGAGGGCACTTCGTCGGTTCATCACAAGATGGAGGGTACGGAGGGCCTGGCAAGGGCCGAATGAGCCGAACGTAAAGATGTGGCAAAGGCCCCTGGTGTCGATCCGGCGAGGTGAGAGCCTGTCGGCGTGGAGGTTCTGATCGTCGAGGACGACGACGCCATCGCCGAACCGCTCGCCAAGGGCCTCGCCCGGGAGGGCTTCGACGTCCGTCGGGCATCCGACGGCGCTGCCGCGCTCGCGGCGGGACCTGCCGACCTCGTCCTGCTCGACCTCGGCCTGCCCGACATGGACGGCTTCGACGTGTGCCGGGCGCTCCGTTCCCGGTCGGCGGTCCCGATCATCGTCCTGAGCGCTCGCGGCGAGGAGGTCGACCGCGTGATCGGCCTCGAGCTCGGTGCCGACGACTACCTCGTCAAGCCCTTCGGCTTCCGCGAGCTGCTGGCCCGGATCCGCGCGGTCACCCGACGGACCGAGCGACGGGTCGACGCGCCGCTCATCGAGGTCGGCGAGCTCCGCATCGACCTCCGGGGTCACCACGTCACGGTCGCCGGTTCGCCCGTGGCCCTGACGCCCAAGGAGTACGACCTGCTCTGCTGCCTGGCTCGCGACCCGGGGGCGGTGCGCTCGCGGGGCGAGATCCTCGACGAGGTGTGGGATCCCCACTGGTACGGGCCCACCAAGACCCTCGACGTCCACGTGGCGTCGCTCCGGCGGAAGCTGGGCGACCCCACGATGATCGAGACGGTCCGCGGCGTCGGCTACCGGCTGGTCAGCCGGTGACCTCACGTCTGACGGGGGCGTTCCTCACCCTCGTGGTCCTCGTGCTGATCGTCCTCGAGCTCCCGCTCGGTGCGACCTTCGCCGCCCACGAGCGCGACCAGCTGCGCACCCAGGTCGAGCGCGACGCGGTCGTGATGAGCACCTTCGTCGAGGACGCGCTCCAGAACGGAGGCGCGCTCGACCGCACGGTGATCGATCACTTCGTCGAGCGGACCGACGCACGAGTCGTCATCGTCGATCAGCAGGGGGTGGTCGTGATCGACACCGACCCGCCGAGCGACGCGACGCGGTCGTTCGCGACGCGACCCGAGATCGCGACAGCGCTCCGGGGCCGAGTCGCTTCCGGCACACGTCGATCGACGACGCTCGGTGGCAGCTTCGTCTACGTCGCCGTGCCCGTGGCCTCGGCCGGCACCGTCTTCGGCGCCGTGCGGGTCACCGTCTCCACCAAGGAAGCCGATGGCAACGTGCGCGCGTACTGGCTCCGGCTCGCTGCCGTCGCCGGCGTCTCGCTCGCCGCCGCGGGGTTGGTCGCCACCCTGCTCAGTCGCTCGGTCTCCAAGCCCCTGGAGCGACTCGAGCAGACCGCGGCGGCCATGGCCGGCGGCGACCTCTCGGCTCGGGTCCGTTCGGACGCCGGCCCTCCCGTCGTGCGTCGCCTCGCGCGCACCTTCGACGACATGGCGAACCGGATGGAGGAGCTCGTCGACGCCCAGGACGCCTTCGTCGCCGACGCCTCCCATCAGCTCCGCAACCCCCTGGCCGCCCTCCGCCTCCGGATCGAGAACCTCGGCGCCGAGGTCACGCCCGACGCGCAGGACGACGTCGAGGGTGCGCTCCGGGAGGTCGAGCGACTCTCTCGGCTCGTCGACGGGCTCCTCGCCCTGGCCCGCGCCGATCGCGAGGCGGCGATCCCGCCCGACCGCGGGGTCGACCTCGTGCCGCTCCTCCGTCAGCGCGGGGCGGTCTGGTCCCCGCTCGCCGACGAGCGCTCGGTGGCCATCCGGCTCGAGCTCGAGCGGGAGAGCCTGATCGCACTCGTGACCCCGGACCGCTTCGACCAGGTGATCGACAACCTCGTCGCCAACGCGCTCGACGCGGCCCCACCGGGATCGACCGTCGTGATCGCCGCCGCAGCCGAAGGGCGGGACCTGGTCGTCCGCGTCCTCGACGAAGGTCCCGGCATGACCCAGGACGACCGCACCCACGCATTCGACCGGTTCTGGTCCGGCCGAGGGACCCGTCCGTTCGGCGGCTCGGGCCTCGGCCTCTCGATCGTCCGGAAGCTGGTGGCCGCCGACGGGGGCGAGGTCACCCTCGACGAGGGGCCTGCCGGGGGTCTCGCCGCCATCGTGCGGCTGCGCGCCGGAGAGGTCTCTCGGCCCTAGTCGGGCGCCGGCTCGCGGTCGGATGATCCGGACATGACGAAGATCGTGGTTGGCATCGACGGATCGGTGGGCTCTCGCCGAGCGCTGACATGGGCCCTCGACGAGGCCGGACGGCGAGGCGCCACGCTCACGGCCGTGGCTGCGTGGTCGTTCCCACCGCTCGCGGCCGTCACGCCGATCCCGTCCCCCACCCTCGACGAGTTCCGGGCCATGGCCGAGACGGCGCTCGACGACGTGCTCGCCGCCGTCGCGCCGGTGAACGTGCCCCTCACGAGGCGGGTCGTGCAGGGCAAGCCGGCTGCGGTGCTCGCCGCCGAAGGCGCCGGCGCCGACCTGCTGGTCGTCGGCCGCCGCGGGATGGGCGGCTTCCAGCGCCTCGCGCTGGGCTCCGTCGGCCGGGGAACGATCCGCCGATCGCACGTGCCCGTCGTCGTCGTGCCGGACGAGTCGGTGACCGGTTCGAGCGTGGTCGTGGGCATCCAAGGTCGCGGCGACGAACGTGCGGTGATCGTGGCCGGCGCCGAAGAGGCGCGGGTGCGCGGTCTTCCTTGCGTGGCCGTCCATGCCGTGGAGCTCGGCTTGGCCGCGGTGGGACTCGGCGGCGGCGAGGCGAGCGCGGCCCTGCTCGACGCCGGCGGTGTCGTCGCGTCCCGCGCCGCGGCAGCGCTCACCGAACGCGGGGTGGAGGCCACGGGCGCCTCAGGGATCGGATCGGCGCCCTCGGTCCTCCTCGACGCGGCGAGCTCGGCGGCGCTCCTCGTCGTCGGACGGCCCGCTCACGGCATCCTCGGCTCGGTGACCGATGCCTGCGCGGCACATGCACCGTGCCCGGTCCTGGTCGTGCCCTCGACCTAGGCAGGTGTCGCCCGACGTGAGATCGTCGTGACATGGTGAACGCCGGGCTCCGGTCGCACACCCCTGCTCGCGCCCGGCGGCGGAGGTGGGGCGCCCTCACCAGCCTCCTCGTGCTGTTGGTCGCGCCCGCGTGCTCCTCCGACTCCGAGCGCTCCACCACGACGACCACCTCGACGACGGCTGCCACGACGACGACGGCGGCACCCGCCACCTGCAACGCGTTCGGTGGGTTCGACCAATCGGTGGGCGCAGCCAAGCCCGGCGACCGGCCCGTCGCGCTGCTGTCGAACGTCCAGGTCCAGGCCAGCGACTGCGTCGACGAGGTGGCGTTCGACTTCGCAGGCGGGACGCCGGGCTGGACGGTCGCCTACGTCGACCCGCCGTTCACGCTCGACCCTTCCGACCGCCCCGCGGTCGTGGCCGGCAACGCCTTCTTGCGCGTGACCCTTCGGCCCGCCAGCGGGGTCGACCTCAGCGCGTCCGAGCCCCATCAGCTCTACGACGGCCCGACCAGCATGACGCCACCCCTGCCGAGCGGGATCGAGTCGGTCGTCGAGCTCGGCGACTTCGAAGCCGTCACCACCTGGGTCGTCGGACTCCCCGAGCGACGTCCGTTCGAGGTGGTCCAGCGTGACGAGCAGATCGTCGTGCGGCTCGCCGCGCCCACACCACGCGTCGCGAGATGTGAGCTCCCCAATGCCCCGCTCACCCTCGGCCTCCCCGCCGGGTGGTACGCCGAGCTCAGCGATCGGTGGGCCTGCCAGTACCTCCACTCGTCGCCCTTCGTCGTGCACCCGGCGACGAACGACTTCCGCTGGCTGGTCACGGCCCAGGTCGCCGACGTCGCCGCGGCCGAGGTTCTCGGACGCATGCGCTCGGGCGACGACCGGATCGCCTCGACGTCGACGACCGTCGGGGGCCTCCCTGCCACCCGCCTCGACGTCACAGCCGGCGGCTCGGGGTTGTTCCCCGACGGCTGGCGCTACCGCATGTACGTGGTCGACACCGGCGCCAACGCCACGACGTTCACCAGCGCGGCAGCTGCGCCGGGCCCCGGCGTCGCGACCAGCCTGGCCGCGGTCGACGGCATCGTGGCTCTCGTCGCCCGGCGCTGACCGACGCCCGGGAGTCCCCCCTACTGCGCCGGGGGCGGAACGACCGCAACGGGGCTCGAGGCGTGGTGGACGACCTGGGTCGCCACCGAACCGAGCAGCATGCGCTCGAGCAGTCCGACGCCGCGGGCGCCGACCACCACCAGCTCGGCCGACTCGCTGAGGTCGACCAGCGCCGACGCCGCGCCGCCGGCCGACGTCACGCGCATCACGCTGAGTCCTTCGACGTCCACCTTGGCGATGCTCTCGTCGAGCACCTCCTCCGCGGCCTTGGCGATGATCGAGGTGTCCGTCGTGGTCATGCTGTACGGCGCCAGGCCGAACGGGGCAATGGCGTAGGCGTGTACGACGGTGAGGCTGGTGTCGCGCCGACGCGCCTCGTCGACCGCCCAGCGCAGCGCGGCGTGCGACCCATCCGAGCCGTCGATGCCGACGACCACACCCTGCCCGGGCGCCTCGCTGCGCACGATCACGGTCGGGACGGTGGCGTGGTGGAGGCACTGCTGGCTCACCGAACCCAGCAGGAGTCCGCGGAAGCCGCCGACGCCACGCGCGCCGAGCACGAGGAGATCGGCGTCCTCGGCGGCGTGCAACAGCGCCTTGGCCGGGAGCTCGCAGACGGGACGCCGTTCGACGAGCGTCTCCGCCGTCTCGTCGAGCGTCCGGGACACGATGTGCTCGAGGGCGGCCATGGCGTCGGTCTCGTCGTAGTCGGGGTCGAAGCCCGCACCCATCACGGGGTGCTGATCCAGGTAGCCCCACGCGAGGACGGCGACGACGTCGGCCCCGCGGAGCTGGCTCTCGCGGAAGGCCCATTGGAGCGCGTGACGGGCCCCGACCGACTCGTCGACGCCGACGACGATTCGCTCGACGGAAGTTCTGGACGCAGTGGTCATGGTTCGAGCATCCACCCGATGGCCCGTCTTGACCATGGACGAAGGTCCCAACCCGGTCGTGACTTCGGGCTGAGGCGGCCGCGCCTCAGACCTTCACAGGAAGCGCATCGACCGTGCTGCCAACCGTCGCCGACATGGTGCGGGCGGGTAGCTCGTCGTCGGCGACCGGCCGGCTGATGTCGGCGATGGTCGGGCCGATGCGGTCGGCGATGGCCTGGAGCGGCGCCTTGTCGAGACCGTAGAGACCGACCGCGTTGTCGCAGAACATCTTGCGGGCGTGGTCCTCCGGGATCTTGGAGAACAACAGGCGCAGGCTGAGCTGCGAGTGCGGGAACGTCCCCTCGGTGTGCGGGTAGTCCGAGCCCCACATGATCTTGTCGACGCCGACCTGCTCGTAGACGACCATCTCCTGCGGGCGGATGAGCGAGGCGCCGATCCAGCAGTTGCGGGCGAAGTACTCCGACGCGGTCATCGACAGTTGCTGTGCGGCTCGGTGGAAGACCGGGTAGGCGCCGTGGCCCTTCTGCCGGCCGAAGCGAATCTCGGCGTCGAGCTTGCGCAGCTCCCCCAGCGCCCAGGAGATGCCGCCCTCCGAGAAGACGAACTTGAGCGTCGGGAACCGCTCGAAGATCCCGCCGAACACCAGCTGCGAGAGCGCCCGCACGAAGAAGAACTCCGTCTCGTGGGCGGCGATCGCCGGTGCCGCGGGGCCGTAGACCGCTTCGGACTCACCGAGACTGAGCGCGTGCCGATGGACGGGGAGGTCGAGCTCGCAGCACACCTGCCAGAACGGGTCGAGCCGCTTCTCGAAGAGGTAGACCTGCCGACTGAGATGATCGGCCGGCACGAGCAGGCCCTGCAGACCGGCTTCCTTGGCCCATCGCGCCTCGGCGACCGCGGCGTCGACGTCGTGGAGGAAGATCTGCGCCAGACCGATCCGACGCTCGGGCGCCAGGGCGCAGAAGTCGGCCATCCACCGGTTGTGGGCCTTCACCCCCTCCCAGCGGAGGCGGTACTCGTCGGGCGTGCCGGGAGGCGGCGCGCTGATCACGCCGCTCGGGTAGAAGGGCGGCACCGTGTTGGGGAAGAGCACCTCGGCCGCGATGCCCTCGGCGTCCATGTGCGCGAGCCGGGCGTCGCCGTCCCAGCTGTAGGACGACACGAACGAGAGACGGCCCATCTTGATGCCCTCGTCTTCGTGCCCCTCCATCTCCATGTCGAAGTCGGCCCACGGGTCGTGGAAGTCCGCGGCCCAGGCGTCGAACTCCTCGTGGAGGCTCGCGGCGAGGTACGGCCGGTAGTCGCGCAGATCGGCACCTGCGTGTGCGTCGGTCGAGACGACGATCTGCCGCTCAGGCCCTGCGTCGCTCACGTGTCCCCCCTAGAGATCGGTCGCGAGGTGCGGTGCCAGGAGTCTCGTCCTCGCTCCGGACGGGGTCAACGACGTCCCTGATGTGGGCAAAGCCGGACATACCAGCTGAATGCGTGGGTGGCGACACGGCGCGGCCACCGCAGCGAGAGGGCTTGCTCCAGCCGTTGCCGAACCTTCCTCCTGAAGCAACACGTCGAACCAGGAGACGGGGCATTTCCGAGATCCACGCCGCCACTGAGATCTCGTCCCTCTGGCGAACCGCGGTGCACGAGCTGGGCGACACGCCCACGTTCGACGCCGCGACGGCCACGGAGGTCGTCGAGGGCGTCCTCGCTGCGGTCGGCGGCGGCGATGCCTGGCACACCGAGCTGAGCGAAGGCGTCCTCGGCGCCCTGCCCGACGTCGCCGAGCTCAGCGTGCTCCGCGACGTGCTGCGCGCCCACCTACGGGCCGTGACGCCGATCGACGACACCATCGACGCCGTCGGTCGGGCCGACCGCGCCATCGACCGCTTGGTGGCCGACCGCACCAGCCGCGACGTCGCCGCCCTCCAGTCGGTCGCCTTCCTCGACCCCCTGACCGGCGTCGGCAACCGGCGCGCCCTCGAGCGTGACCTCCCGCGCGAGCTGGCCCGGGCGAAGCGGCGAAGCACCAAGGTGTCGGTCGCCGCGATCGACCTCGACGGACTGAAGGGCATCAACGACGAGCACGGTCACGCCGCCGGCGATGTGGCCCTCCAGGGTCTTGCCAACGGTCTCATCGAGACCCTGCGCCTCGGCGACGCCGTGTACCGGGTCGGTGGCGACGAGTTCGTCGTGGTGCTACCCGAGACCGACGCCACCGTCGTCGCGCCCGTCCTCGATCGATGCCTGAGCTCGGCGCCGCGGTTCAGCTTCGGTGTCGCGACCGCGCCCGACGACGCGACGACCGCCAGCCTGCTGCTCGACGTCGCCGACAGCCGCCTGCTCGCCGGCCGCCGCAACTCGCGCGCCCGACGACCGACGACCGCGACCTCGGATCGAGAGGTCGTGATCGACCTCGAGCGACGGCGGACGGCGGAACGGCCGGCGGTGTTCGACGAGATGACGGTCGTGACGCGCGAGCGCACGCTGGACGTGGAGGTCGTCCTGCGGGTCGAGCACGCGACGGTGCGTGGCCGCGGCGCTGGTTCGAGCGTCGCAGCTGCCGCGCCGCAGATCGCGGCCGGCGCGGTGGTCGACGCGCTCACGGCCCTGGACCCCGAGCTGGCGGGCGCCCACATCGACGGCGCCGAGATCATGCGCGTCGGCTCCTCGTCCGTCGCCGTCGTCACCATCCTCCTGCCCACCGACTCGGGCGAAGCCCGCTACACGGGCGCCGCGTTCGTGCGCGATCGGGGGCCGCTCGAGGCGTCGGCCAAGGCGATGCTCCATGCACTGAACCGCAGGATGAGCAACGTCACCCCGAGTGACGCCCATCCCGCTGCCGGATGACTAGGGACAGCTGACGGTGCGGTTCGCGGTCGCCGAGGCCGCTGCGTCGAAGACACAGGAGGCGGAGGTCCCGCTCAGCTTCGGCCCTGCCATCCCGGGC
>Ga0075365_10001594_pt1 | contig 10433 bp, 9 predicted proteins | sample EndMetdeltDD1765_FD_71387 | JGI IMG/M metagenome (GOLD analysis project Ga0075365, IMG submission 71387) | Populus endosphere microbial communities from Tennessee, USA - Endosphere MetaG P. deltoides DD176-5 | ecosystem: Host-associated > Plants > Roots > Endosphere | place: USA: Tennessee... | reverse complement strand
GGCTTGATGTGGATCATCTCCTGTTCAGAGAACGCTCGCGACACTCGCCGGCATGGACCGCGTAGTTGCATTGAGCATTCTAGTCCTCATTGCCTGCGTCGCGATGACGGTCGCCGCGCTGCTCACGCTTCCCTGAGTATTGCCGTTCCTGCAAGCGAGCCCCGGTATAGGTGTCGAGCAGCTCTGCTCGATCGCTCGCAGGATGCGCAGCTCGCGTCGATATCGAATTCCCACACGCGGCCAGTGCCGGACGGCGGCTGTTCTCTTGCCTGGAAAATGGTCGGAGCGGAGCGGCGGGATTTGAACCCACGACCCCTGGTCCCTCAACGATGATCGCCAACTCCCTTGATTCAAATCAAGCAAATCTCGGCCGTTCAGTCGTTGTATTGGATAAAGGTCGCTTTCCATGGCCGCGACCCAATGCGTAGGTGGCGGGATTCTCGCTGCAGGCGAGATCGATCTCCGATGTGACCTTTTAACTCAGGGAGGCGGTCGTGGCAGACAAGTCGAGCTTCACGCAGGACGAGTGGACGCTGCTGCTCCAGAGCCCCATGCTGGCGGGCATGGCAATCACAGCCGCCGACCCGAATGGGCTTTGGGGTCTGTTGAAAGAATCATTCGCCGGCGGCACGGCACTGGCGAAAGCCATAAGTGCCCCTGACGCAAATCCGCTGGTGAAGGCAGTCGCTGCCGATTTTTCTGCGGGCGAGGCGCGGAGCGCAGCGCGCGATGGCCTCAAGGCCAAGTTCGCCAACAGCCAACCTTCAGACGTCAAGACCAAATCGATAGAAGCTCTGCGCCAGGTGTCACCGTTGTTGGAGGCAAAGGCACCGGGCGATGCTGCGGCTTTCAGAAGCTGGTTGCGCCAGATCAGCCAAACGACCGCTGAAGCGGCCAGCGAAGGAGGCGGCCTGCTCGGCTTTGGGGGCGTTCAGGTTAGCGAGGCTGAGAAAGCGACCTTGGCCGAAATTTCAAGCGCTCTTGGCTTTTGATAACGCCGATGGGCGTGACAGACGTCAAACACCCTTGTGAAGGAGGAAAAACATGAGCCGCGGAATGCCATCAATGACCGCGCTGCTTGGGATGCTCGCCCTTGCGGGATATCAAAATCGCGACAAGCTCGCCGAGATTTTCAACAATGTTGCAGGGTCCCTCTCCAACCGCGCCGGCGGCGGACAGGCAGGAGCACAGAATGACATGCTGGGCAATTTGAGCAGCATGCTGGGTGGCGGAGGAGTCGGAGGCCTGCTTGGTGGCGGCCTGAACGAATTGCTCGAACAATTCACCAAGAACGGCCAAGGGGAGGCTGCGGATTCATGGATCGGCCCTGGCCCAAACAAGGAGATTTCGACTCCCCAACTCAAGCAAGCTATCGGGCAGGATGTTTTGGCGACGCTGGTGCAACAGACGGGTCTTTCGCAGGAAGATCTGCTCGCCCGTCTTTCGCGAGAACTGCCAGCGGCCGTCGACAAATACACCCCGGATGGCCGTCTGCCTCCTCGCAACGCTTGAATTCATCGAACGGAAGGAAATAGCAGGATGAGCATAATCTGGACCATCATCGTCGGCTTCTTCGCAGGCGTTATTGCCAAGTTCCTCATGCCTGGAAGCAACGAGCCATCAGGGTTCATCATGACGACCATTCTTGGCATCGTGGGCTCGCTCGTTGCCTCCTATCTTGGGCAAGCGCTCGGTTGGTACAAGGCAGGCGAAGGCGCCGGTTTCATTGGTGCGGTCGTAGGGGCGATCATCCTGCTGGTGATATATGGATTCTTTGCTGGAAAGCAGCGAGCCTAGGCGAGAATATACGAAGATCCGGTGGCACGTTTGCTCGCGCTCGGAGGTCAGTAGCAACGGCCACGATGCCCCCGGAGAACCGACGTAGCTGAATGGCGACCGCCGTCGTTGAATTTTGTGGCGTTCCGCTTCATTCTGGTGTTCGCGTAGCGCAACACCACGGAACAAATCGGAACGCAATTCAGCGTCGCGTCCGGACCGGCCTGCTGATGGCGATCGTCTCTGCGGTCATCGTGCTCGCGCCATTCCCGCACTCTGGTCGAGTACAAGCTACCGCGAAAGCCGGGTTCTTGTAGCAGGAGCCGACCCCGCCAGAGGCCGTTGCGCGGCACTGCTCGATGGTTGTGAAAGAGCAATCACCGCTGCACGTGCTGTTATGCAGCACGCACCAGGGATAGACCGTCGCGGTCTGCGCGGAGGCGGATAGCAAGGTTGCAACGGTGAATGCGACAGCCGCAAAGACCGTGAGCGAAGGAATTCCGATCCGCATGTTCGCGTCCCTTGGGACCGTGGCCCGACGCGAATTTAGCACCACGATGCAGGGGCAACGTTGAACAAAGCGTGAGCACCGGCTCCTGCGCTCATCCCGTTGACGCAGACCTCGCCAGGCCTTCTCTCCCGCTACTTGTCGGGTCATCGGTGCGACCACACGATGTTGCAACGCGGGCAATCACTGGACGCCCGACGGCTCGGCAGCACTCCGCTCGAGGAAATCGACGTGGTAAAGTTGCGGCAACCTTGCGTCGTCCCACTGCACCTGGCACTGCGCGCCGCTTCTTGAAACGCCGGTGACAACACCTGTTCGGAACGGCTTTTTTGCCGTCCGCTTTCCCAACTCACTAAGTTGGACGCGCTCACCAATCTGAAAGTTTTCGCGCATGCCGCCACCAGCGATATGCCTCGTGCCACGAGCTTCGATCATGTTCGTTCGGATGCAACGACGCTGGGATTGATTGAGCCGGTCGTGGACTGCTCGGACAATTGTCCTCAAGGACAATAGGCATTGGGCTGATCGTCGTTGCAGATTGAGCCGTCGTGATCGCTCCGAGACAGTGGCATGCTTATCCAGCCGGCAATCAGTTCAGCAACACTCGAACCGACGTCCTATGCCCCTCACCGATACTGAGGTGATCGTCGCGAGGCGCCGAGAACTGGAGCAGTTCGCGATCGAGGATGCTGATGTCGCGCAACAATTGTGGCACTTGACATCCGGGCAACTTGAGCGGGCCGACGGCCATCCTCTATCGCCAGGGCGCAGGACGGCGCTTGAACGTGTTGCCACGTTCCTGATCGAGATGAAGGAACGCATCGGCGGCGCGGACGTCTCGCCCCTTGCCGATGCGCCGCAGTGACATGGCCGATCATCTCGGGCTGACCATCGAAAGCGTTTCGCAAGCACTGAGCGCGCTTCAGTTAGCTCGCGCCGCAACTCATTGGGAAAAATGGGATTATGCGCGCTCGCTTTGGACGTTCAAACGCGAACTACCGGACGTCGCTGCCATCTTGGCTGCGCTGCACGACATCTCGGAACTCGTATGGCTTAAGAGCTTGGATGTGTCATTCTTGCCACTCCTTCCCGAAAAGTTGGCTTCGCCGCGAGCGTGGATTTGCACAATCACGACGCCGGACCGATGCTCTTCTCGGCATGAGGCGGCCGACTTGAGTCGTCTTTTGCTTGCTCGCGCGAATTCGATCGCCGGATCGGCACTTTCCGACCAGCCCTGGAGGCAAAGATGAAGAGAATGTGGTGCCCGTTGCTTCTTTCCTCGGCGGCGACCTTGGCAACTGCGACCGCCACGTACGCTGCGGACCTTCCGGTGAAGGCCGCGCCGATCGAATATGTGAAGATCTGCTCGCTCTACGGGGCAGGATTCTACTATATCCCCGGCACGGATACCTGCATCCGGATCGGAGGTCATATACGAGCTGAAGTTTCGTTCTACGGCCGTGGTGGCGGCGACCCCAGCTGGTTCGTCGGCGACGGCACCACGACCAAGACCCGCGATCAGGACATCTTCTTCACACGCAGCCGTGTCTACACCAACGTCGACACGCGCACCCAGACTTCGTTCGGCACGCTGCGGACGTTCTCGGTGGTTCGCGCGGAGCTCGCCGGCCCGACTGGCCTTGCTGCAAATCCGGCCGCCATCAACATTGACACGGGCTTCATCCAGTGGGGCGGCTTCACCATCGGCCGGACCTCGACGTCGTTCTTCGACGGGCCATGGGATTTCGCCTTCAAGTGGGGAAGCAACGGTTCCTACGGTTGGCCCGACTCGAGCAGCGGGCGCTTCGTTGCCGCCTACACATATCAGTTCGGCAATGGTGTTTCCGGCGCGATCTCGCTGGAAGACAACAAGCATCAGAAACGCGGCAACTACAATGGCGCCAATGCGCTCTCGATCATCGGCGTGAACGGGCCCTCCGTGGACACCCGTGGCGGCAACACGTGGCCCGAGATCGTCGCCCAATTCAGAATCGACAAGGGCCCCGCCTGGGGACTTCATATCTCGGCCAACCTGATGAACAACCACGTGGCCTACAACTGCGGTGGTGTCTCGGGCACGACGACGGTCGCCGCCGGCGGCTGCTCCGAGCTCGCCGGCAATCCGTCAGACAAGGTCGGCGGCGGTGTGCACGCGGTGCTGGCTATCCAGACGCCCACGGGGGTGAACGACGGCTTCTATATCGGCGGCACCTGGTCGCGGGGCGCGACCGCAGATGCGATCCGCAACAACGGCGTTGGCTCCGGCCTCGGGATCTATGGCGGCTCGGACGGACTGCTCTCCTACGGCAGCATCACCGGCACCTACATCTGGGATTCGGTGTACTCCACGACGGCGCGCACGGGTGCCGGCATTGCGGTGGGTCCGGTCGGCCAGCAACTGACGGACGCCTATGGCGGGTCACTGGCGTTCGAGCACGGCTGGAATGCCGAGTGGCGCACGTCGGTGTTCGGTGGCGCGCAGTTCGTGAACTACAACTCGACCGCCAACGCGATCCTGTGCTCACGCTTCGGGGCCGGCAGCGCAACCGGTACGCTGGTCAATGCGGCCGGCGTCGACGTATCCAACACCGCGGCGTGCAATTTCGACTATCGCATCGCGGGTGCCGGAACGCGCACATTCTGGACGCCCCTGAAGGACCTGACCATCGGCGTTGAATTCCAGTGGTCGAACCATCACGTGAGCCACGCAGATGGCACGCGCCTGATTCAACCCGTGATCTCCGGCTTCAAACCAAACGCCATCTACGAGATCCGCGATCAGAACGTGTTCTCGGGCATCTTCTCGGTGCGCCGGTTCTTCTGATCCGCTGGGTAAAACGGGCAGTCGCCGGCGGATTGCGTCTGCCGGCGATTTGCACCAGCGGTGTGAACATACGACTTGAGCGATTGGCAAGGACCCGGCCTGCCGGTCGGCGCGGTGGCTCAGCATCGATCGCCCGGATGGCCGGCAATTTCGCCTTGTGCTAACGCATACAGCGCGCGCTGCAGCTTGCAGCCCAAAGACCAATAGCCATGGGTTACTGTGCCTTTTGCGAGTTCAGACGGCTACACAAGGATCAGCTTTGATCTGGCGCAATGAGCGCGGCCATTGGAAGACGCTCCTTGTTGCAACCGGTCTGAAAGCCGGACGGCCGCAAGTTAGCGCCTGTCAGGCCGTCGGGGAATGCTCGTGACCGACCGCAGGCGCAAGCTACCGTGAGACACTCGTGGCGTGAACAAGATTCCGACCGACCACTTGCAGCCGGCTCAGGTTGCGATCAGATGCGCGATTGGAGCCGCTGCAGCGACGGCGATCGCACAAGTGCTCAAGCTTGACTTTCCGGTTTTCGCAATGCTGGCCGCGGTCATCTCGACTGACCTGACGCCGTTGCAAGGTCGCCTCCTGGGTTTGCGCCGCCTCTTTGCAACCGTCATCGGCGCGGTAGCCGGCATGCTGTTTAGCGCAATTCTACCACCGACCGCATGGTCGGCAGGAATTGGAATCCTTTGCACGATGTTTGTGACCCAGCAGCTGAACGTGAGAAGCGGCGCGAAAGTGGCGGCCTACATCTGCGCCGTCATCGTCCTGCACTATGGGAGCGCGTCCGGATACTATGCCTTCTATCGATTTACCGAAACCGCCTTGGGTATCTCGATTGCGTGGCTTTTCGTCTTTGTTCCGCTGCTCTTTACGAATGAGGCGGTTGAAGCGCGCCGGCGCGAAGAACGCGAGCTCAGCAGTCCCTGGTTTCGCATCGACGACGAGCCGACGGCGCCTCGATGGCACCTCCTCACCCTGGATGTTCAGCTGTCGCTCCGCACCGCTGTGGCCGCTACGCTCGCAATGCTGATCTCGCAACTGTTGGAGTTCGACTACCCGATCTTCGCCGGCATCGCCGCTGTGATCACGACGGACCTCTCGCCGGCCAGGAGCCGCGCGCTTGGTACACGCCGCCTCGTGACAACAATCATCGGTGCCGGCTGCGGCGGGCTCATGAGCACGGTCGTGGGTGCCGATCCATGGTGGGTAGGAGCAGGCATCTTGATTACCATGCTCGCCTGTCAGCTTGCAGGACTCGCTGAGGCCGCAAAGATCGCCGCGTGCGTCTGCGGCATCGTCATGATCATGCACGGCGGTCATCCGCTGGCGTTCGCGCTCGAGCGAATGATCGAGACCGGCATCGGCGTCGTCGTGGCTTTCGCGGTGAGCTATGTTCCGAAATTGATCAAGCTCGAGGATCCACAGTCGCCGGAAGCAGCATCTGATGTTTCGTAGGCCCGCAAACACCGCTGTCCATCGTCCCGCTACGTAGCGCCTTGGGCGGGTGGAGCCGGTAAGGCCGCAATCAACTCGCTGAGGCCGGTCCAGAGTATTTGCACGCCAATACAGAAAAGAATGAATGCCGACAAACGCACCGCAATGTCGGTCCCGGCACGGCCAAGCAGCTTCTGCACGCGATCGGCGTAGGCAAAGCAGAAAAATATCGCGAGCGCCGTCGCGACGGTCGCAAGCAGGACCATGGCGACGTAACGCAATTCCTCAACCAGAGGGAGATGTTTCGTTCGTCCAAAGCCAAGGCCAATCATGACCGCGATCGTTCCGGGGCCGGTCGTAAGTGGCATCGTCAAAGGGTAGAATGCCATGCTTCGATAATCTGTGTTCGCGACCTCCTGCGTACCGTCCGCATCTTTCCTGTTGCCCTCGTTGAGCAGCTTCCAGCCGGAGACCGCGACAATGATGCCGCCCGCAACGCGAAGAATCGGAATGGAAATTCCATAGACTGAAAGTACAAACGTCCCAACCAGAAGCGATCCGCTCATAACGAAGAACGAATTCAGCGCGACGCGGCGCGCTAGAGATCGCCGCAACTCCGCAGGCGCATGCGCCGTCAGGCTCAGGAACACCAAGGCTGATCCCGGCGGATTGACGATCGGAAAGATCGCGGCGAGCACGAGCAAGAAGACTTCCAGCTTCGCCTCCTGATCGCCGATTGGTATAGCCGGGCTATGTTGCGATGCACTGCCGAAGATGGCTTGGCTTATCGGCAAAACGATTGATCCGGATCAAGGAGACCGAATTCAGGTGAATGGTAGGCGGTTGCCATGCCTTGCGCCACCATGGGAGTCGTACAATGGGCGAGACCAGCACCCTCCAAGCCCCGGGGATTGACCAATTCTTTGCCGGATACGGAGCCCGCGGCGATCGCTGGCGAAATCTTGTCAAGCTGGCCGAAGGATGGTCGGCCGGTTCAGGCAGCCGGTCCCAGTTTGAAGCCGCACTCGATGCACTGATTCCGACAGAGCAATTCCACGCCTACCCCGGCCATCAGCTGCTCACCGCGCTTCGCAATCACGCAAGCGAAAACGACGCTCACGCAACAGCGGCGCTGGCACGCCGGATCACCCGTGCCCTGCTGACGCGATCGTTCCGGCAAAATCCGAACGAGTGGGAAGATACCGAAGAGGGTGAGGCCACGGCAGCCGATTTGCTGCCGCCGACCATGGGTCGATCCACTTCACATCGACCGTATTTCGAAGTCCTCATCGTTACCGGCGCACCTGCCTCTCGATGGCCTGCGCTCACCAACGAATGGCGCCGGCTGCGCCGACCGCTCGACGAATTCATCTATGAACCGATCTTTGTGGGCAGCTTTGAAGACGCGTTCTGCGCAGCCATGCTCAATCCTGACATCGCCTCCGTCGTCATCCACGAGGGATTTGCCTTCGCCTCACGCCACAATGCGCCGATCCTGAGGACGCTGATCGAGACCTCAGGCCTGAAGGCTAACATGGCAGATGCTGCGCTCAGCCTGACGCAGGTGTTGAAGCGAACGCGGCCCGAGCTCGATCTCTATCTGGTCTATAACGGCAACATCGAGGAGATCGCCGGTAGTCCGGAGGCGGCCGCCGCTACCCGCGTGTTCTACGCAGTGGAGGAGCTCCTCGAATTGCACCTCTCCATCCTCGAAGGCATCCGGGAACGCTTCCAGACACCGTTCTTTGACAATCTCAAGAAATATGCCCAGCGGCCAATCGGCACATTCCACGCGCTGCCGATTGCCCGCGGCAAATCGATTTTCAAATCCGACTGGATCCGCGACATGGGCGAATTCTATGGACCCACGCTGTTTCTGGCCGAGAGCAGCGCAACGACCGGTGGTCTCGACAGCCTGCTGGAGCCGACCGGAAACATCAAGAAGGCCCAGGAGCTGGCCGCGCGCGCCTTTGGCGCGGACCAGGTCTTCTTCGTTACCAATGGCACGTCCACCTCAAACAAGATGGCGGTGCAGGCCCTGTTGGCGCCCGGCGACATCGTGATCGTCGATCGCAACTGCCACAAGTCGCACCACTACGGAATGGTCCTCTCAGGCGCGCAGCCGCTCTACGTCGAGGCGTTTCCAATGACGGAATACTCGATGTACGGCGCCGTGCCGCTGAGCACGATCAAGCAGGCACTGCTCAATCTGAAAGCGGAAGGCCGCCTCGATCGGGTCAAGATGGTGGACCTGACGAATTGCACATTCGACGGCCACATCTACAACACACGGCGCGTGATGGAGGAATGCCTTGCCATCAAGCCGGATCTGATCTTCCTCTGGGACGAGGCCTGGTTCGGCTTTGCGCGGTTCTCCCCCTTCCTGCGTCCGCGAACTGCCATGGGGGCAGCCAACGACATCGAGGCGTGGTTGCGCGACCCGCAATCGCTGGCTGACTACGAGGCACAGCAGGCGCAACTGGGCTCGAATCCGTCCGACGAGACGTTGATGCAGACCAGGCTGATTCCGGATCCCCGGAAGGTCAAGCTGCGCGTCTACCAGACGAATTCCACGCACAAATCGATGTCGGCGTTGCGCCAGGGCTCGATGCTGTTCGTCAAGGACGTCGACTTCCACACCGTCGAGGCTCAATTCCGCGAGGCGGTCTTCACCCATGCGTCGACCAGTCCAAACCAGCAGTTGATAGCAAGCCTCGACGTCGCGCGACGGCAGATGGAGCTCGAAGGCTATGGCCTCGTGCATAATGCGATCGAGATCTCACTTTCGATCCGCCAGGCCGTGGCTGCGCATCCGCTGATCTCGAAATATTTCAAAATCCTCGGCGCCGACAAGATGATCCCATCGGAGTATCGTCAGACAGGCTTCAGCGACTATCTCGATCCCAAGAGCAACTGGGTCACGGCAAGACGCAGCTTCGCCGACGACGAGTTCTGTCTCGATCCGACACGCATGACCCTCGTTTGCGGCACCGCCGGCTACGACGGCACCCAATTCAAGGGATTGCTGGCGACGAACTACAACATTCAGCTCAACAAGACATCGCGCAACTCCGTGCTGCTGCAAGCTAATATCAACAACACGCGGAGCGATGTCGCGCACCTCATCCGCGTGCTGGTCGAGATCAGCACCGAGGTCGACAAGCGGCTGAGCGAAGGCGGAGCAAACGCTCGCGAGGCTTTTGAGGCAAGGGTCAAGAGCTTGATGACCGACGTGCCGGACCTGCCGAATTTCTCGCACTTCCACGAATCATACCGCGGGGATGCAGGCAGGCTGACCAACGAAGGCGACATTCGCAGCGGTTTCTTCGCCGCCTACAACGCAGCGGGTTGCGAGTATATCCGGCTCAACGATCCGGAGATCGATCGACGGCTGAAGGATGGCCCCGACCTCGTCTCCGCCAACTTCGTCATCCCCTACCCGCCCGGCTTCCCGATCATGGTGCCCGGCCAGGTCATCACGCAGGAGACCATCGACTTCATGCGCAAGCTCGATGTCAAGGAGATCCACGGCTATCAGGCCGGGCTTGGATTGAAACTGGTTCGCACCGACGCGGTCGCAAAACGACACGCCGCATAGAACCCACGAAGTCTGAGCGAAGATGCAGTGTCGATGGTGATCGACTGATCGATGGTGGCCAACATGGAAGCATTTTTTCAGTTTCTTGCGAAGAACCCCTACCTCCTTCTGTTCTTCACGGTGGGGATGGCGGTCTGGATCGGTCGGGTCAACATCAAGGGCTACGGCCTTGGCATGGTCGCCGGTGCCATCGTCGTCGGCGCGGCACTCTCCGTGTGGGCCTCGACGTATGGCACCAAACTGGAGCTCAATAGCTTCGCCAAGAGCCTGTTCTACTACCTCTTCATGTACGGCGT
>Ga0075365_10001593_pt1 | contig 10435 bp, 8 predicted proteins | sample EndMetdeltDD1765_FD_71387 | JGI IMG/M metagenome (GOLD analysis project Ga0075365, IMG submission 71387) | Populus endosphere microbial communities from Tennessee, USA - Endosphere MetaG P. deltoides DD176-5 | ecosystem: Host-associated > Plants > Roots > Endosphere | place: USA: Tennessee... | reverse complement strand
TGATCGCGGCCGCGATCACGGCGAGCAGCGGCGCGAGGACCACGAGCATGGTCGCCGCGACCACCAGGTCGATCGCGCGTTTGATCAGCTGGGAGGACTTGCTGATCTCGAATCGCTTCACGCCCAGGAGGGTGAGGCCGCTGAGGTAGTCGAGCTCCACGGACGTGCCGGCCATCCGCGACGCCTCGGGGAGCACGCTGACCTTGACCCCGTGGGACTTGAGCTCGCGGATGATGTAGAGCAGGTCGTCACCGGCGCCCTCGGCCGGAGGGGCGAGGACCACGCGATCGATCGACTTGGAGACGAGCAGCGGCGCGAGGTCGGCGAACGCCGCCGCCTCCGCATCGTCGCCGTCCACGGGCCCGCCGGTCGACGGCACGTACCCGACAAGCTCGGTGCGGGCCGACGTGGTGAGGAGGAGCGTCTCCCGGAACGCGGACGCCCGGCGTGGATCGCCCACCAGGAGGCAACGCTCCGGGGGAAGGATCCGGGTGATGCCCCAACGCGCGACCGAGCGCAGGCAGACCAGAAGCACGAACAGGACGATCCAGATGACGAAGGCCTCTCCCCGGCTGAGACCGTCGGCGATGAAGAGGCCGTCGGAGAAGACGAGCAGCAGGGCGCTCAGCGTCGCGATGCCGAACAGCGCCGGAATCTCGTCGAGCGTGGTCTTGTGGATCAGGTTCTCGTCGCGGTCATACAGACCGAGGGCCTTGCACAGGACGACGAACAACGGGGGCACGGCGAGCGTCGCCCACGTGATCCCGCCGCTCGCGAACAACACGTTCGTGGCGGCGAGCGCCCCGACGATGGACAGCATGTCTGCAAGGCCGAGCGTCCGGCGGAAGGCCGAGTCGCGGCGGATGAGCTGCCGGCGACGCCACAGGAGTCCGGCCTCCGATGATGCTGCGGTGGCCTCGGCGCCCGGGAGGCTGAGATCAGGGGGAGTGGCGGGTTGACGCCCCGCCGGCTCCGTGGGAGCCCTCGTCGTTGTCGGTTCCACGCGATTCCCCTCGTCGCTCTCCACGAGTTGATTCGACCCGGGGAGCCGCCACCTTTAGCCGCCGGGAAGCCCCATGGAGGGGTGCGTGAGGCTAGAAGACCGGTTTGCCGAAATCAACCGGGAACCGCGCCGGCCCGGGATCGGCGTTGGCGCCCTGCGACGCGCCTAGAATGCCAGTCCGACCGGGTCCCGCCTGACACAGCAGATGGCGGCAGGGCTGGCGGGTCGGTCGAACCTCGAGAGAGATGGAAACCCCGGAACCACACCGCAGCGCGGGGACGCGCCTGGATGGCGACGTGGCCCGGTACGGCAGCCTCATGGACTACCTGCGGGTGATCCGGCGGCACCGGCTTCTGATCGTGCTGGTGATCCTGGCGTGTGGCGCCGCAGCGTTCGCGTACTCGAAGACCCGCGAGACGACCTACGAGGCGGAGGCGCAGATGTCCTTCGGCGATCCGTTCCAGGATCTGACACTTTTCAGCAGCAATCCGGTGCCGGAGGAGAGCCCCGCGGTGCGGGCCGCGAACGCCGCCACGCTCGTGACCTCCCCTCGGGTGGAGCGCAAGGCCGCCAAGCTCCTCAAGAAGCCTCCCGCCGGATGCTCGATCGACGCGAGCGTCCTGGTGGAGACGAACAACGTCGCCGTCGACGGAACCTGTCCGGACGCCAACGACGCCGCGCGATTCGCCAACGCGTACGCGGCCGCTGCGCGGACGATCGGAAACGCCCAGGCCGGCGCTCGCATCGCCAGGGTTGCGAGGGCCCTCTCCAGCGAGATCGAGCAGGCGAAGAAGAATCCGGTGACCGGGATCACCGGCCCGCAGGTCGCAGCACTCGAGCAGGACCTGTCCCGGGTGCAGGCGCTGAAGCAGGCGTCGGCCCCCGTCGAGATCGTGCAGCGGGCGACCCCACCGAGCGCGCCGTCCTCGCCGAAGCCAATCCGGGACACCGTGATCGGCCTGATGCTGGGACTCGTGCTCGGGCTGCTGGCCGCATTCGGGCGGGACGCTGTGGACCGCAGGCTCAGGTCGTCCCATGAGGTGCACGAGGAGCTGGGGATCCCCGTCCTCGGCCGCGTGAGCCACACCGCCCTGGGACACGCGGGGCTGGCGCGGAACGGCCTGCCCCCGATGAGCGATGCGGACTTCGAGGCGTTCCGGGTGCTGCGGATGAACCTCGCCTACCTGGCCGACGGCAATCCCGTCAGCTCCGTGCTGGTCACCAGCGGGTTGCCGGAGGAGGGTAAGTCCACCGTCAGCGCCGCACTCGCGAGCGCAGCGGTTCTGGCCGGGCAGCGCACGCTCGTCGTTGAATGCGACCTGCGCCGGCCCTGCTTCGCCGATCGGTTCGGCATCCAGCCCGAGCCGGGCCTGACCGACTACCTCACGGGGAACGCCGAGCCCCAGCAGATCCTGCAGACCGTCGAGCTCGCCGAGCCGGTGCGGGTCAACGGCGCGAAGGGCGCCGGCCCGAGCAAGGGCGCCGGGACGCTCGTGTGCATAGCGGGCGGTACGCGTGCCTCGAACCCGGCCGAGCTCCTGATGAGCGATCGGTTCGCGGACTTCCTCGAGAAGGTGAGCAAGGCGTATGACCTCGTGGTCCTCGACGGGAGCCCCCTGCTCGCCGTCGTCGACCCGCTCGAGATCCTCCCGCACGTGGACGCCGCCATCCTGTGCGTGCGGGCCCAGCAGACCACGCGCGAAGAGGTGCGCGCCACGCGGGCCGCCCTGAGCACGCTTCCGGAGCGACCCATGGGCGCGGTGCTCACCGGCATGCGCCGCGGCGACCCGGACGCCTACGACTATTACGGCTACTGAGAGCAGATCCTCCGAGCCGCCGTCCGGCGGCCTTGCGCTCGCGCTGGTCACACACGACTCCGAGTCCGATCTGCGGGACTTCCTTCCGGGTCAGCTGGCGGCCGCCGAGTCGGCCGGCGCGCCGGTCGTGGTCGTCGACAACGCCTCCATCGACGGGACGCTCGATCTCCTCCGGGAGGCCGCCGCGGCCGATCCCAACCTGACCGTCCACGAGATGGCTCGCAACGCGGGGTACGCCGCCGCGGTGAACGCGGCCTTCGTCCGCGCGCCGGGACGCGATGTCCTGCTGATCAACCCTGACGTAGCGCTGGAGGGCGACGAGCCGATCGCCGCGTTGGCCCGGGTGCTCGAGCGGGACCGCGCCGTCGGGATCGCGGCCCCCCGCCTGGTGGGGGACGACGGCTCGGTCCAGCCGAACGCCCGGCGCTTTCCCAGCCTCGCGGGCATGCTGGGGAGCACGGACGCGGCACGGTTCGCGCCCTTCCTGCGCCGCAGCTACGAACGCTTCATCGCGCCGTCGGGCGCCCAGCGTGCCCGCACGGTGGACTGGGTCATCGGGGGGGCGATGCTGATCCGCAGAGCCGCCTTCGAGGAGGTGGGGGGGTGGGACGAGGGCTTCTTCCTCTACATCGAGGACACGGACTTCTGCCGGCGGTGTCTCCGCGCGGGATGGGATGTCGCGTACGTGCCGCAGATCAGGCTGCGGCATCGATATCCGCGGGAGAGCCGAAGGGGCTCCTTCGCGTCCTCCCGTGCGCGCCGAAGCCACATCGCCGGGCTGGCGCGGTTGTGGCGCCGGGAGCCGCGCCTCCTCCTCGGCCTCGGTGGCGCGACCGTCCGGGATGTCGACACCGGTGAGGGGCCGTGAGCGCGCGGGAGCTTCCCTCCGCGGAGGTGCTCATCCCGCACCACAATCGCGCCGAGAGCCTGCGGCACACGCTCGAGGCGCTTCGCCGCCAGACCCACCCGACTCCGGTGCGCGTGGTGGACAACGACTCCTCCGACGAGACCCGCGAGATGCTTCGGCGCGAGTTCGCCGATGTGACCTGCATGGCCCTGGACTCGAACCTGGGCTTCGGCGCCGCGCTCAACCGAGGCGTCGCGGAGAGCGACGCCGACCTCGTCATCTTCCTCAACAACGACGCGGTACCGGACGAGCGCTTCTGCGAGGAGCTGCTCGCGGCGCAGGCGGCGTCGGGCGCCGAGATGGTGGCGGCGTGCCTGGGGCGACCGGATGGCCGCATCGAGTCGCTCGGCGTCGAGGTCGACCGCTCGCTGATCGCCTATGACGTGGCGTTCGGGGAGGAGTGGGACGGCGCCGCGCAGCGCCATCGCGATCCGCCGCTCGCGCCGAGCGGAGGCGCGGCCGGATTCGTCCGCGAGGCGTTCCTCGCCGCGGGCGGGTTCGACGAAGGGTTCTTCGCCTACCTGGAGGACGTCGACCTGGGGATCCGGATGCGCATGCTCGGCATGCGCTGCGTCCTCGCGCCCGGCGCCATCGCGTGGCACGAGCATTCCGGCACCCTGGGCCCGGGAAGCGAGGCCAAGAACCGCCTGCTGGGCAGCGGCCGCGGGCGGATGGCGCGTAAGTACGGGCGCAATCTCTCCCTCGTCGCGATGGCCCGCGGCGTGGCCATCGACGCGGCCGTCTACGCGGGGAAGGCCGTCATCGACAGGAATCTCGGGGCGGTGCACGGCCGCCTCGAGGCCCGGCGGATGACGCCGCGAGGTCCAGCCGACCCGCGCTTCGACCGCGTGCCGATCGTCGATCGAGGAATCATCGCGAGCCTTCGCCGGCGACTCGCCCGGCGAGGGATCTAGCGCCGCCGGGCCGCATCGAGCGCCGCTAGATATGCCTCGTGCATGCCCTCCGCCTGGCGCTCGAGGTTGAACCGCGAGGCCACCCGCTCCCGGGCAGCGCGGCCCATCGCCTCCCGCTCGGCCGGGTCGCGCTCGGCGAGTGACCTGATCGCCCGCGCCAGCGCGCCGGGATCGTCCGGCTCGACGAGGATCCCGCAGCCGTCGGCGATCTGCTCGGCGAGCCCGTCCCGTCGCGTGCCGATGACGGGGACGCCCGTCGCCATCGCCTCCAGCATCGCGATCGGGAACGGGTCGGCACGCGACGGCAACACGAAGGCGTCCCAGCTCCGGTAGCGGTCGAAGGTGTCCGCCTCGGGGCGGTGAACGACGCCGATCGCCTGGGCGCGCGTCACCAGGTCGCGCGCCCACTCGCGCTCGACCGCGTCGTTCGGCGCCCCCACCATCTCGAAGCTGAAGTCATCCGATTCGGACCGGATCCGCCGGGCCGCCTCGACGAACAGGTCGCTGCCCTTTCGCGTGGAAACCACCGCCACCGTGCCGACGGCGAACGGCCGCGGGTCGGCGCGGATCTCGGCAGCCCGTTCGGGGATCGGCGTCCCCTCGTACACGATCCGCGGAGTCCGGTTCCGCCGGCCGGCCCGCTCGGCGCTCGCCCGGGACACCGCGACGACCTCGTCCAGGCTCCAGGCCGCCCGCCGGAGCAGGTCCCCACGTACGCCGCCCGGCAGCATCTCGTGGATGTGGATGAGGACGGCCCTGCGCCGCGCCCGAGCCGCCAGCGCCTCGGCGACGGTCATGATCGAATTCGCGTGCACGAGATCCGGCGAGCGATCCCGCAGGAACTCGCGGAACCGCCGCAGGTACGGCGGGATGCTCCTCGCCCTGGTTCCCGGGCCCGGCGGTACCCGCCAGGCCCTGACGCTGTATTCGACGTGACGAGGCGCTCCCGCGACGTCATGGCCCTGCGCCTCGAGGTGGTCGAACAGGGCGCTCGGGCGCGGGACCCAGAAGCAGAACTCCCAGCCGTGCGCGGAGAGCGCGGGCACGATCCTCGTGACCGATCGCGTGGCACCACCGAGATGCGGCTCGTGGAAGACGACCGCTACGCGGCGGCCGGCCGCCTCGTTCACGGCCGCTGCTCGCCGCGCGGGCTCCTCACGGTCACCTGAGCGACGCCCAGCCCGACGATCAACCAGGCCCCGGCGATGTATGCCCCCTCGCTGTAGATCCCCGCGTAGAAGAGAACGAGCATCGCGACCAGGCTGCCGCAGGCGCCGATCGCGAGAAAGGCTCGCCCGGGATCGCGGATCAGGCTCGCGCGCCGGGCGAGCGCCACCAGCAGCGCGACCAGCGCGAAGACGTAGAGGAGCAGGAGGATGAGGCCCTGCTGGAGCCCGACGACCAGGTAGGAGCTGTCGATGTACGGAGTGATCACCGGACCTGTCGGGTTACTCGACGACGCGCCCCCCGAGGTGCCCAGCCCGTGGCCCCAGGGGTGGTCCTGGATGTCGTCCCACGCCTGCGACCAGCGCTCCTGCCGCAGCGTGTAGGCGAGGTCATGCTCCGGCGAGAGGATGTTCGCGAAACGTGTCGACTGCTCACCCGAGCCGCCGACCGTGAGGTCATACGCGCCGGCGCCGAGGATCGCCACGGCCAGCACGGCCACCAGGGCCGCGCCGATGCGACCGCGGGCTCGGCGCAGGAACACTGCGAGGACGAGGACGACCAGGATTCCAGCGGCCACGGCGAGGGCGCCGGTCCGGATCGTGGAGGCCAGCATCGGGATCGCGAGCAACGGGATCGCCGCGGCGGACACGAGGCACCACCTGCCGCGCCAGCTGATCGCCATCGCGAGGCAGAAGGGGATCATGGTCGCGGTCCAGCCGGCGAGCTGGTTGGCGCTCAGAAACGAGCCGAAGAACCGTGCCTGAACGGCGGGCGGGATGCCGGGCTGCGCGTCCTTCGCCGCGAGCGTCTCCTTCGCGCTCGGCCCGACGATCCACCGGTAGGTGCAATACGCCCCGACCAGGAGGCCGATGAGTGCGACCCCGCGGGCGATGCGGGTGTGCGTCCGCTCTGACCACGGGGCGAGGGCGACGAGCAGGAAGGCCGCCATGTACCAGCTCGCCGCGCGAAACGCGTGGAGGCCGAGCGAGACCGGATGGGTCAGCAGGACCTCGAACGCCGTGATGCCCAGATAGAGGCCCGGGGCGAGGAGAGCGGGCCAGAGCCAGGCGCGGCGCTCGGCGCGGCCGGTCAGGTACGTTGCGACGACGCCCAGCCACAGGCCGAGCAGCAGAAAGTCGACGAGGCCGGACACCGGGATGGGCGTGAATGCCGTGAGCGTCCCGACCAAGCCAGAGAGCCCGAACACGCCCAGCGTCAGCACGGCCGGCCGCCTGGCCGCGAGGACCGCCGCGGCCACCGCCCCGATCAGCCCGAGGAGCACGATCGACCGCCCCAGGGTCACGACGAGCAGCGCGGCGGCCACCAGGGCGGCGATCAGCGCGGGTATCGCCAGGGAGCGCAGCTCTGCGATCCGGCGGCCACCGGGTCCAAGCGCCCATGCCGGAGCTCGCGACGGTGCGTATCTGGGGCTCGCCGGCACGGTCGATCGCCCAGAGTAACCGGTGGATTCCCGGCGCCCCCCAATCAGCGTCGTGGTGCCGTTCCGGGGGGACCGAGAGGCGGCGGAGTCGTTGCTCGAGGCCCTGCGGTCGCTGCGGACGAGTCCCGGCGACCAGCTCATCGTCGCCGACAACACCCCGGCGGGCGTGGTGCCGGACCGGAACGCCGACGCCGTCCGGGTCGTGCGGGTCCCCGCGCCGCCGTCCGCTCGCCGTGCACGCAACGTCGGGGCCACGAGCGCCGACAACCCATGGCTGCTGTTCCTCGATGCGGACTGCCGTCCGGACCCTGAGCTTCTCGACCGGTACTTCGCCTCCGAGCCGGGGGAGAGGTGTGGCGTGGTGGCGGGCGAGGTGATCGGCGACGATTCGCAACGGCAGAGCCTGGCCCGGTGGGCGCGCTCGCGCCGCGGCCTGATGGCCCGCCACCACGTCGAGTCCGACGGCAGGCCCGCCGGGATCGCCGGCAACCTGATGTTGAGACGCGAGGCCTGGGATCAGGCCGGCGGGTTCGAGGAGCGCGCCCGCTCGGAGGCGGACATCGACCTCTGCTGGCGCCTGCAGGATGCCGGGTGGGCGCTCGAGTACCGGCCGGGCGCCGCCGTCAGGCACCGGGATCCGACGCGGCTCGCCGAGGTGTGGCGGCAGGCGTGGATGTACGGGCTTGGAAAGCGCTGGCTGCGCGACCGGTGGGGCGAGGCCGCTGAACCTCCGCGGATCGCGGCCCCCCTGGTGCGCGCGTTCGGGGGTGCCGCGGTTTGGGTCCTTACCGCGAAGCCCGAGCGCGCGCGCTTCAAGCTCGTCGACGGGATGGTGGCCACGGCGGCATGGCTCGGCTACCAGGTTGCCCGCCTCGCTAGCTTGCGCCGATGAGCGCCATGCCCGAGGTGACGGTCGTGATCCCCACCCGGGATCGCGCGACACGGCTGGCGGCCGCGCTCGAGGCGCTTCGCGCCCAGACCATCGAGCCCGAGCGCTTCGAGGTGGTCGTGGTGGACGACGGCTCCACCGATGGCACGCGGGAGTTTCTGGCGCGCGCGTCTGACGGCGGGGCCCCGGATGTCCGCGCGATTCGCCTCTCGGGAAACGGCCCCGCCGCCGCGCGAAATGCCGGGTGGCGGGCGGCGAGGGCCCCGCTCATCGCGTTCAGCGACGACGACTGCGAGCCGACGCCGACGTGGCTCGAGTCCATCATCAGCGCCGCCGCCGCAAACCCGGGCGCGATCGTCCAAGGAGCGACGGCACCGATCCCGCGCGAGTCCGGACTGCTGACCCGCCCGTTTGCCAGAACCCGCCGAATCGACGGCCCGAGCCCATGGTTCGCCACCTGCAACATCGCGTATCCGCGCGAGTTGCTGGAGCGCTTGAACGGATTCGACGAGCTGTTCCCGGAGGCCCTCGGCGAGGACACCGATCTCGGCTGGCGAGCGATCGAAGCCGGCGCGCCGGTCGAGTTCGCGCCGAGCGCGGTGGTCCACCACGCCGTCGAGGACCTGGGCGCCGCCGGCCACATGCGCCATGCGCTCCGCGGCGCCGATGCCGTCTACGCGTTCCGCCGCCATCCCGGCCTTCGCGCCCGCACCCTGCGATTCGGCGTCTTTCGCAACCCCGCGCTCGCGCGGCTGGCGCTTGCCCTGGCCGGGATCCTGCTGGCCCGGCGCAGCCGCATCGCGTGGGTTCTGGTGCTGCCGTACACGCGGAGCCTCCTGGGCCGCGCCCTTGCCACCGACGGCGGGCCGGCCCTCGTTCCGTACCTCGTCGCCTACGACCTGGTGCAGGCGTACACGTCGGTGCGCGGGTCGATCAGGCACCGAACCCTCGTGCTCTGATCCCCTCGCCCCGGGCGCGAACTGGGCGAAACCGCCCCGGTACGTCCCATGGGCGGTTTAGGATCGCTCGTATGGAAGCCACTTCTGCGCCCGTGAGGCGAATAAGCGTCGGAAACGTCATCAACGAGACCTTCTCGATCTACGGGCAGAACTTCCTGCCCCTGATCGGGAGCGCGATCATCGTCTTCGTGATCGTGGGCATCATCACCGGCCTCCTCCAGGCCGGAGGCGGAGTCATCCTCGCTCTCCTGGCCGCAGTCGTGGGGCTGGCCGGACGCGCGCTCTACACGGGGTTCGTGGTCAAGCTCGTGGAGGACGTTCGCGACGGCCGGCGCGACCAGACCATCGGCGATCTGTTCTCCTCGGCGATGCCGGCGATCCTGCCCCTGATCGCCTTCGGAATCCTCTTCGGGATCGGCGTTGCCATCGGCCTGGTCCTCATCATCGTCCCGGGCCTGATCCTGCTGACCTTCTGGTCGGTGGGCGCTCCCGCCATCGTGGCCGAGGGGGTCGGGCCGATCGAGGCGTTCGGGCGGAGCTGGAACCTGGTCAAGGGCAACGCCTGGTCCGTGTTCGGAAGCCTGGTCGTGGTGCTGCTGATCGTGATCGTCATCGGGATCATCCTGGCCGTGATCGCCACCCCGATCGGCGACGGCGCGCTGATCGTCGCGAACATCATCTCCGGCGCGATCTCGGCGCCGATCTTCGCGATCGCGGTGACGGTGATCTTCTTCGATCTGGGTGGTGGGCGCGCACCTGCCGCTCCGGCCGCCCCGGCGGCTCCGGCCGCACCGAGCGAGCCTCCACCGCCGAGCACCCCCGCCGCGTAGTCAGCGCCGCCAGGACGCCCTAGTCGGGCAGGAGCGGTACGGTCGGTCCCTGCTCGCGGCCGAGCAGCGTCGCCCGGGTGACGGCCGCCGATCCGAATCGATCGCGAATGTCGTCCAACGCGGCGTCGAGGGCGTGCGGCTGCGCGCGATCCAGCGGCAGGGCGAGCTGGATGGCTCGGCCGTCGTCCAGATTGGCGAGCGACACCCCCAGGAGCGTGATCCCCCTGCTGTCGACGAGCGCCCTGGCGGCGACGAGGAGCTCCCGGGCCGCCGCGAGGATCGCCGGCGTGTGGGAGGTCGCCTCCGCAAGCGTGTGCGATCGGGTGGCTCGCGAAAAGTCGGCGAACCGCAGGCGGATCGTGACCGTGCGGCAGACGCGACGCGCGCCCCGCAGCCGCCGAGTCAGCCTGTCGACCAGCCCGATGAGGACGGCGTCAAGAGCCTCGTGCGACCCGCCGAATCGGCCCAGGGCGCGCTGGGCACCCATCGATCGGCGCCGGCGCCGGCC
>Ga0075365_10001592_pt1 | contig 10437 bp, 7 predicted proteins | sample EndMetdeltDD1765_FD_71387 | JGI IMG/M metagenome (GOLD analysis project Ga0075365, IMG submission 71387) | Populus endosphere microbial communities from Tennessee, USA - Endosphere MetaG P. deltoides DD176-5 | ecosystem: Host-associated > Plants > Roots > Endosphere | place: USA: Tennessee... | reverse complement strand
ACCGCGACGTGCCAGTTGCACATGCGCAAGTTCGAGAGCAACGCCACCATCGTGATCGAGCCGTGGCGGGCGACCGCGTTCCCGATCATCAAGGATCTGATGGTCGACCGCGCTGCCTTCGATCGCATCATCGAAGCCGGCGGGTACATCACCGCCCAGACCGGTGGCGCGCCCGACGCGAACCTGATCCCGATCCCCAAGCCGGTGTCCGACGCGGCGATGGACTCCGCCGAGTGCATCGGCTGCGGCGCATGCGTCGCGGCGTGCCCGAACGGCGCGGCCAACCTCTTCACCGGTGCGAAGATCTCGCACCTGAACCTGCTGCCCCAGGGCCAGGCCGAGCGCTTCAGCCGCACCGAGGCGATGGTCGAGACGATGGAGCAGCACTTCGGTTCGTGCACGAACCACGGCGAGTGCGAGGCAGCCTGTCCGAAGAACATCTCGATCGACGTCATCGCGTTGATGAACAAGGACTACCTCAAGTCCAAGATCGCCAACCGTAAGCAGATCAGCCGCACGTAACCGCAATACCGATCGGTGAGGGGATGCGGTTGAGTCGTCCCGGGCGAGACATCCCCCAGCCAGCGTCGCCAACGAACGCACTGAAGCGCGGGAACCGGCGCCGTCTTCGCTGCGCCGCCGCTGACGGTGATCGGCGTCAGCCGTTCGCGTCCCGAGAGGGATCGGGCGGGGAATGCGGCAACGCAGTCACTTCAGATCGCGCCACACGGGATCGAAGGTGACAGCGTCGGGTGCACGGGCCACGGCAGGCGCAACCCGCGCCAACATCGCCCCCGTCAATGCGAGACGTCCGCATTGTCACAGTTCGCGCCCACGGTGTGATTTCCTGTCGCCCAGCGACTCACATTCGCACCACGGGCGCGATTCGTGACGCCACGATCCGACATCGACGAGGGGGCCCCGAGCAGCCCAGCTGATCCGGCTCAGCCGCACGTAACGTCTCGCTCACACTTTGCCCACACATCGGTCCGACGATGTGAGGCATGGATGATCGTGCAGCAGTCAGCTGGATACATCGGCGGGCGGGCTTCGGGCTCGCGCCGGCCGATCTCGACGCGGCCGTCGCTCGTGGCCCGGCCGCCGAAATAGAAGCGTTGCTCGCCGCCGACGCGGTGAGCGCGGCGGTGGCCGCCGACCCGTGGAACGACGCCGATCTTCCGATCGACATCAAGGACCGGCAGGCCGCGATCCAATCGATCAAGACCTGGCTCGATCACATGACTGCGACGAGCACGCCGTTGGTCGATCGGATGGCGTGGCTGTGGCATGGCCACTTCGTCAGCGCGCTGGACAAGGTCAAGATCGCACGGCTGATGGTGGATCAGGTGCGCCTGTTCCGCAGCGCCGGGCTCGGCTCGTTCGCGGACTTGCTGCACGCCGTGACGATCGACCCGGCGATGCTGCTGTACCTCGACGGTACCGACTCGACCGGCGACCACCCGAACGAGAACTACGCGCGCGAAGTGCTCGAGCTGTTCACGCTCGGGCTCGGCACGTACACCGAAGACGACGTCAAGGCCGGTGCTGCGGCGCTCACGGGCTGGAGGGTTCGCCGCGGCCAGGGCGTCGCCGAGTTTGTTGCTCGGCGCCACGACGACACGCCCCGGACGTACCTCGGTGTGGACGGCGTGCACGATGTCGACACGGTCGTCGCCGCGATCATGGGCAACGAGGCACTCGCCGGATCGATCGCGAGGATGCTCGCGGGCGAGATCCTCGGAACCACGGACGATGCCGTCGTTGCGCCGCTCGCGGCGACGTTCGCCGCGAGCAACTTCGACATCGCCGAGCTCATGCGGGCGACGCTCGAAGCAGGCGTCGCCGGGCCGTCTCAGCCGATCGTCCTCGGTCCGGTTCCGTGGCTCGTCATCGCCCAACGCGTCACCGGGGCCGGCCTCAAGGGCAGGGTGCTGTTGACCGGCCTGCGCACCGCGGGGCAGGTGCCGATGACGCCGCCGAACGTCGCCGGCTGGCCGAGTGGTGCGGCCTGGTTCGGGTCCTCGACCGTCGTCGCCAGGGCGACGCTGGCCGCTGCAGTCGCGGCCGGCGCGCCGGCCGACAACCCCGCACGCCACGCGGCCGACGCCGATGCCCTCGACGTGCTGGCCGCCGCGCTCGGACTGCCTTCGCCGACGTTCGGCGCAGCTTCGAGCGCAGCTCTCGCCGCAGCCGCCCCCGGCGTCGAGCGCCTTGCCCTTGCCCTGTGCACCCCCGAGTTCGTGATCGCCTGAGGAGACCGAGATGTTCAGCAGACGTCAGTTCATCCACATCGGCGCCGGTGCCGCTGTCACCGCCGCTCTCGCCGCGTGCTCGTCGAAGACCGGGTCGTCGACCGCCGACGTGACGGCCGGTACGAGCGAGCCATCGACCGGCGCCCCGAGCAGCGGCGCGTCGCCGGCTTCGTCGAGCGCCCCCACGTCAACCGCGGTGACTGCTCCACCGGTGTCGTCGGCACCCGACACGACGACCGTGTCGAGCGTCATCAGTCCGAGCACGAACGGGCGCACGCTCGTCATCGTTCAGCTCAACGGAGGAAACGACGCGTTGAACACACTGGTGCCGGCCGATGGTCGCTACCGCGATGCGCGGCCGACGCTGGCGATCCCTGAAGCCGATCTGGTCGCGCTGACCGGCGTTGCCGATTGGAGCCTGCATCCCAAGCTCGCCCCGCTGGCGACGTACTGGGACGCGGGCACAGCGGCGTTCCTGCCGGGCATCGGCTTCGGCGATCCGGACCACTCGCACTTCGTCTCGCTCGATCGCTGGTGGCGGGCGGATGACCTGTCGGCATCGACAGGTTGGTTGGGTCGCTCCGTCGGCGCCGACTCGACGGCACCGTTGTACGCGACGGCGCTGGGCAGCGGAGCACCACTGCTGCGCAGCGATGCGTTCCAGGCCGCCGTCGTGATCCAGCCCGACAGCTTCGCCTTCCCCGTCGGGCTCAGCGAGGACGCGTTGCGCGGTCTGACCACGCCCGTCAGCGCCGACCAACTGCACGCCCTCGCCCAGCGATCGATGCTCGACGCGATCGGTGCCGTCGACGCGTTCGCCGGCCTGCTCGATCCCGCCGCGGATGCGGGCGACGATGTGTCGTACCGCGAGGGCGGGCTCGATCTGATCCAAGGTCTCGACCTCGCGGCCCGGCTCGTGACGAGCAACGTCGGCGCGCGGATCGTTGTCGTCTCCGTCGGCGGGTTCGACACGCATTCAAACCAGCTCGCGACCCACGACGCGCTGCTCGACGATCTGGCGAAGGGCATCGATGCGTTCATGCAGAAGGTCGCTGCTGCGGGTGCGTCGGACAAGACGCTGCTGGTGACGACGAGCGAGTTCGGCCGGCGCGTCGGCGAGAACGCGAGCGGCGGCTTCGATCACGGCGCCGGCGGGCTGTCGATGATGTTCGGCGGCGCGGTCATCGGCGGCATCCACAGCGAGATCGATCTCGGCGATCAGCTCGACGGCGACGTCCGACCGACGCTCGATCCACGCACGATGTACACCGCCTGCCTCGATTGGCTCGGCCTCGACCCCGTCGTCGCCCTCGGCCAGCGCTACGACGACGTGACGCTGCTGACGGCCTGAACCAAGGCCTGAAACCGGACTCCCAGCAGGTTTTGGCCCCCTGTGCGGGCACCTTTACCGCTCAAGAAACCGGGGTTGGTCAGGGCTTGGGGACGATGATGGTCTGGGTGCGGTTGGTGGCGGCGACGTGATCGGCTTCGAGCGTGAGGTCGAGCCACAGGTCGCCGGGGGCGTCCGGGACGACGAACTGCAGGGTCGCGATCCGGTTCACGCCGTCGGCGTCGGCCGTGCCCTCGTAGCTCCACTCGTGCTCGCCGTTCGACCAACGCAGGTGCGCGCCGAGCCGGGCGCTCTCGATCGGCGCGCGCAGATCGTTGACGACGTGCACGTCGACGGCGAGGCAGTCGCCCGGTGCGACCGTCGCCGGCAGGCGGTCGGCGACGACGATCACCGGACGGCAGGCTTCGGTCAGCGCGTAGTAGCCGCTCTTCGGGGCGCGCTTGTGATCGAGCACGCTCCATGACACGGACGGGCTGGCGTCGTTGAGCATGAACATGCAGAACCCGCCGGCCGGCCGGTACTTCAACCGCCGCAGCGTCTCGATGTGGTGCCGGATCAACTCGGCCTGGTAGCGCTGCGTGGCCTCGCGCCACTGCTCGAACGTGCCGAACGTGTCGGCCTGCACGTGCCGTTCGAGCACCGATCGCTGCAGGCCGTGGCGCTGCTCCAGCTCGTCCCACGCGATGTACGGCCACCCGGCCGGATCGATGAACTCGCTGCTCGCCGGAACCGCTTGCGCCCCGAACTCACTGACGAAGCGCACCATCCGCGGGAAGCTGGCCGCGAAGCCGGCGATGTCGCGCTCGTCGCCGTGGTACCAGCCGAAGTACAGGTGGCTGTCGGTGCCACCGACTTCGGGGATGTGCGGCATCACGCCGCTGTGCGAGGTCGTCGGCCGGGTCTCGTCGGCCTTCTCGAAGGCGCGCTTGACCCAGCGATCGAGGATGTTCTTGTTCCACGACGGCAGCTGCTGGCCGGCGACGTAGCGCAGCCCCGACTTCCACGTCGGCTCCGACGCCTGGAGGCCGATCGCCGCGCCCGATGGCTCGTTGTGCGCGCACCACGTGAGGATCGACGGATGATGCCCGAGTTGGAACACGGCTTCGGTGGCCTGGGTGACGGCGCGCTTGCGGACCTCCCGGGCATACGACCACTGCAACGGGAAGTCCTGCCACAGCAGCATCCCGAGCTCGTCGGCTGCGTCGTACAACGCCGGTGCCGAAATGTGGCCATGAACTCGCAGGAGGTCGAGCCCCGCCTCGCGCGCGAGGTCGATGTCGCGGCGGAAGTCGGCGGGCGTCGCCGAGCCGATGTCGAGCCTGGTCGGCGCGAGGTTGGCGCCTTTGAGGAACAGGCGCTCGCCGTTGACCGAGAAGATCCAATCCTGCATCGCGACTTCGCGCAGGCCGGTGCGCACCGAGCGAGTGTGGCTGACCTCGCCGTCGACGAGGACGTCGACCTGCACATCGCTCAACGGTTGCGCACCGAGCGACCACGGCCACCACAGCTGCGGGTTCTCGATGTCGAGCGTCCACGCGACCTCGTTCACCCCGCGGGCGAGCGACTGATCGACCTGCGCGAGCACGACGCCATCGACCGTGGTGCGGATGCGCACCGTTCGCGGCGCGTCGCTGTCGAGCCGGCCGTGGAGGCGGAGGTGAGCGCGCGCGTCGTTCGCGTCGCGGCAGAGCACGCGCAAGCGGTCGAGCCGCACGCTGCCGGTCGTCTCGATTCGCACCGGCTGCCACAAGCCGCCCGGGTTCCACGAACGATCGGCCGCATCCCAGTTCTGGAACACACCCGTGATGTTGCGCCGGCCACGGTGCGACTTCTGTGGCGCGCACGCGACCTCGACCGCGAGGACGTGTTCGTCGGCCAGCCGGGCCAGCTGCGTGACGTCGAAGGAGTGCGGGAAGAAGTAGCCCTCGGGGTCGCCGAGGTACGCGCCGTCGAACCACACGTCGGCTTGGTAGAAGATGCCGTCGAGCACGACCCACGTCCGCCGATCCGTCGCCGGCACGGGCAGATCGAAGCTGGTGCGGAGCAAGACCGGTCCGTCGCTCGTCGAGAACGCGGGCTCGTTGCGCCAGTGTCCCGGCACCTGCACCTCGGCCCACGCCGTGTCGTCGTAGTGCAGGCCAACGGCGGTGCGGCGCAGCTGGTCGTCGGCGGTCGCCGCCCGCCACGATCCGCTGAGGTCCATCGGCGCAGCATAATGCCGCTTCGAGAAGTGACCCACTGTGCATCTTCGCGGGATCTTGGCTATGTTCGACACATGACGCAGCTCGCCACGACACTCGCTGAACTCCGGGCCTCCGGCTGGGAATCAGTGCCCGTGAAGGAGGAGATCCGCCGCAACGCGGTCACGCGGATCGCGGCCGGCGAGCCGCTGTTCGACGGTGTGCTCGGTTACGAAGACACCGTCATGCCGCAGCTCGAGAACGCCTTGCTGGCGGGCCACGACATCATCTTCCTCGGCGAACGCGGCCAGGCCAAGACCCGCATGATCCGTTCGCTCACCGGTCTGCTCGATGAGTGGATGCCGATCGTCGCCGGGAGCGAGATCAACGACGACCCCTATGCGCCGGTGTCGAAGCACGCGCGCGATCTGATCGCCGAGCGCGGCGACGACACGCCGATCGCGTGGGTGCACCGCGATGAGCGCTTCGGCGAGAAGCTGGCCACCCCCGACACGTCGATCGCCGACCTGATCGGCGAGGTCGATCCGATCAAGGTCGCCGAGGGCCGGTACCTCAGCGACGAGCTGACGTTGCACTACGGCCTCGTGCCGCGCACCAACCGCGGCATCTTCGCGATGAACGAGATCCCCGACCTCGCCGAGCGGATCCAGGTCGGTCTGCTCAACGTGCTCGAAGAGCGCGACATCCAGGTGCGCGGCTACAAGATCCGCCTTCCGCTCGACATCATGTTGCTGGCGTCGGCCAACCCCGACGACTACACCAACCGCGGCCGCATCATCACCCCGCTCAAGGATCGCTTCGGCAGTCAGATCCGCACGCACTACCCGCTCGAGGTCGCGACCGAGGTCTCGATCATGCGCCAGGAAGCCCGCGCTGCGAGCGTCGGCGACGTCAAGGTCAACGTCCCCGACTACATGGAGGAGGTCATCGCCACCCTCAGCCATCTCGCCCGGGCGAGCTCGCACGTCAACCAGCGCAGCGGCGTGTCGGTGCGGCTCTCGGTCGCCAACCGCGAGGTGCTCGCCGCCAACGCGCTTCGCCGTGGCCTTCGCGCCGGCGAGCGTGAGGTCGTGCCGCGGGTGTGCGACCTCGGCGCGATCGCCGCGTCGACGTCCGGCAAGATCGAGATCGAGTCGCTCGAGGAAGGGCGCGAGGGCGCGATCCTCGAGAACCTGGTCCGCAGCGCCGTTCTCACGGTCTACAAGGAGCGCGTGACTCCAGATCAGGTGCGTGAGGTGATCGCCGCGTTCGACGAAGGCGTTGTCGCGCATACCGGTGAGGACATCTCCTCTGCCGATCTCGTCGCCCTGCTCGAAGCTGTGCCGGCCCTGGCTGCGCCGGTGCAGGGCCTCACCGGCGGTAACGAGTCACCGGCCGCAGTTGCGGCCGCGGTCGAGTTCGTGCTGGAGGGCCTGCACCTGTCGAAGCGGCTCAACAAGGACGCGTCCGGCAGCAGCGCCACCTACCGCGCTCGCTGAGGTTCTGCGCCGATCGAGCAAATCGAGCGCAGCTCAGGATTCGGTTCGGCTCACGTCGAGAACGCGATCGTCACGGTGACGATCACCGCTGCAGCGGCGAGGATGCCGCCGATGATCGCGACCCATGTCTTCCACGCCGGCCACGGTGGCTTGATCTCCACGCCCGAAGGCACCGCTCCCTGCAGCGGCATCAAGGTCAACGCCCAGTCTGCGGCACTGTTCCTCGCCTCGCGGTAGTCGCTGATCGCCGCGGCGGCCGACACCGCGGCGATGACGGGAACGTCGCTGTGGATGCCCGCCCGATACGTCTGCCCGATGGCGAACCGGTAACGCGTCGCGCCGTGCCAGAGCGTGATGCCGAACGCGTTCGTGCCAACGGAGTGGATCTCGTTCATCGGCGCATCGAACACGACGCGATTGCGGCTCCTCGTGAACGACAGCCGTCCATCGGCGAGGCGCAGCGTTCCGGACTTCATCAAGAATGTGATCGGCACAGCGGCCAGCAGGTCGGCGTGCGACTCGTGGATCGTCGAGTCCTTGATCGCGGGGTCGGTCATGTCGTGGTGTCGCAGCGTCGAGGCATGGCCCAATAGGAGCACGCCGAGAGCCCGACGGGCACTGGTGATATCCCCAGATTCTGCGAACGGCGCGGTCACCCGAGGCCGAGGAAAAGCCGGCCGCTGTCTTTGAGGTCGCGGTCTCTCGTGATGATGCCGCGCTCGGCCTCGACGAGGTCGAACGTCGGGCTGAGCAGCACCGTCTGGAGCGGCAGCCCCGTCGCGGCTTCGGTGGTCTGCTGCAGGTAGCGCTCGATGACCAACTCGCGATCGGCGTCGCTCGATGCGGCCATCAGCAGCGTCACCGACATCGGCTTGCCTGTGAGATCGATCATCTCCGCGGCCCGATGCAGCAGGCCGAGCGTGTCGTTCTCGTGCCGCACGATCAGCCCCAGCTCGTCGAACGAACCGGCGAGATCGGCCACCTCGCGATCGGCGCGGCCGGGGATCGAGGCGATGCCGTCGAGCAGGCCCTGGAACCACAGCCGGAACCGCACTTGGTCGAGGCGTTTGGCGTTGTGCTCGGCGGGGATCGTCTGGTCGACAGGCCGCACGATCTCCAGTCCGAACGACGTCACAATTGGAGGCCCACCGCGCAGGATCCGCCACGCGTCGCGCCACGCGGTGACCAGCGTGTCGAGCACCTCGCCGTGGCGGCGTGGGTCGTCGGCGGCGATGCGATTGGCGACGCCGAGCGGGTGGTCGATCGGCACCCAGCCGCCGACGCTGTCGCCGAAGGTGTCGGCACATGCCTCGACCCACCGCGGCCACCAGTGCCCGGCCCACTTCGCGTCCGCGAAGCCGCCCTCGTTGTCGAACCACTTCGGCACGTCGCGCTCCAGCAGTGTGAATTGCAACGTCACGTTGGACGACTTCGCGGCCTGCGTCAGGCCGAGGTAGAACTCGGCCGCGTCGCCGTCGATCGCGCCCGCCGATGGCTGCAACCACGACCAGTCGAGGCCGAGACGCACGACGCCGAATCCGAGCTCGCCGAGCAGAGCGACATCCTCGTGGGCGCGGACACGATCGACGTGCGTCGCGGGTACGACGACGCCGCGTCGGGGAGTACCGGGGTCGGTGCGCGTGTCGATCAGAGGCCGAACGGGGCGCGGGTCCAGAGCTCGCTGGTGTCGCGACGCTCGCTGTCGATCAGCTCGCCGCTGAGCTCGAACACTTCGATCTCGCCGGGGAAGCCGCGCAGCTCGAGCCCGCCGTGCGGTGTGGCGTGGATGCCCTGGGGGAGCCGGTCGAGCTGCATCGCGGGGATCAGCACCTCGGTCGGGCCGGCGGCATCGCACAGGCGCGAGGCCATGTTGACGGCCGAGCCGATGTAGTCGTCGCCCTCGAACAACAACGCGTGCCCGGTGGCGATGCCGACCCGGAGCGACAGCGGTGAGCAGACCTCGGTGGCCTTGGTCTCGAGTTCGATCGCGAAGGCGATGCAGTCGAGCTGGTTGATGGCGACGATCATGCAGCCGTCGCCGAGCCACTTGGCAATGCGGACACCACGCTCACTGGCGACATCGCGGGCGATGCCCCGGAACGCGCTGAGCAACCGCCCGGCTGCGTCGTCGCCGAACGCAGCGGTGTAGTTGGTGAATCCGGAAAGGTCCACAAAGGCGAAGGTGCGTGGCACGCGCATGACATCGGAAGGCTAGCGTGCCGTTATGGCCGCACGGTTTACCTATTCCCGATGGGACGGCACGCAAAAGGGCTTCGAGCTGGACGCGGAGAGCATCTTCGACGGGCTCACCGACGACCTGCTGTACCACGGCGATGTCAACAGCGCGCTGCGGCGGATGATGCAGGATGGCTTCCGCGACCGCAACGGCGAACAGTTGCAGGGCCTGCGCGAGATCATGGAACGGCTGCGTCGCGAGCGGCAGGAGCGGCTCGACAGCAGCGATCTCGGCGGGGTCTACAGCGAGATCGCCGAGGCGCTCGACGACATCATCGACGAAGAGCGGCACGCGATCGAGAACGCCCAACGCGACGCCGAGGCAAGCGGCGACGAGCGCCGCGCCGAGAACGCGAGACAGGCTGCCGAGGACCGCAACTTCCAGCTCGACATGATGCCCGACGACCTCGCCGGCAAGGTGCGCGAGCTGCAGCAGTACGACTTCGAGTCCGCCGAGGCCCGGCAGCGCTTCGAGGAGCTGATGGACAAGCTCCGCCAGCAGTTGATGCAGCAGGCCGTCGACCAGATGAGCGGCGCGATGCAGAACATGACGCCGGAAGACATGCAGCGGATGAAGGACATGCTCGCAGGCCTCAACGAGATGATGGAGAAGCACGCCCAGGGTGAAGACCCCGGCTTCGAGCAGTTCATGGAGAAGTTCGGCGACTTCTTCCCCGAGAACCCGCAGTCGTTCGAGGAGCTGATGGAGATCATCGCCAAGCGGATGGCCGCGATGCAGGCGATGTTGAACTCGATGACGCCAGAGCAGCGGGCGCAGATGCAACAGCTCAGCGACCAGCTGATGGAGGACATGGACCTGCGCTGGCAGATGGATCAGCTCGGGCAGAACATGCGCAGCATGTTCCCGCAGATGGGGTGGGGGCAGAGCTACGACTTCGAGGGCCAGGACCCGATGGGGT
>Ga0075365_10001591_pt1 | contig 10438 bp, 10 predicted proteins | sample EndMetdeltDD1765_FD_71387 | JGI IMG/M metagenome (GOLD analysis project Ga0075365, IMG submission 71387) | Populus endosphere microbial communities from Tennessee, USA - Endosphere MetaG P. deltoides DD176-5 | ecosystem: Host-associated > Plants > Roots > Endosphere | place: USA: Tennessee... | reverse complement strand
GCCCGGCGCTCCTCGTCATGCTGGCCATCCTGATCTACCCGCTTGGATACTCGTTCATCATGAGTTTCTTCCGCTGGGATCTCAGCGGCTCGGCGCCTTTCATCGGGATGGGAAACTACACAGACGAACTCTTTGGCCGCCAGTTCAACCAGGCGCTGCGAAATCAGGCCATATTCAGCATCATTTCCATCACGATCGAGGTGGTGGCTGGAATGGCGATCGCCGTGCTCGTCAACGGCAAATTGCGCGGCATGCGGCTCGCCCGCACTTTGCTTTTGGTGCCGCCGATGATCGCGCCCGCCGTGGTGGGCCTGAATTTCCGCTGGCTGTTCAACACCCAGTACGGCCTGGTCGACGCGCTGTTGCGCATGTTCAATCTGCCCGACATTCCATGGCTCAACGACCCCACCTGGGCTCTTGTCTCGGTGATTGTCGCCGATGTCTGGCAGAACACGCCGCTGATGGTGCTGCTGTTCCTCGCCGGCCTGCAGTCCTTGCCGCAGGAGCCGCTCGAAGCCGCTACGGTGGACGGCGCCACGCCATGGCAGCGCTTCTGGCACATCGTGCTGCCGCTGATGCGCCCGGTCATCATGATAGCGCTGATGCTGCGCATCATCGACACGTTCCGGACCTTCGACGTCGTGTGGCTGATGACGCAGGGCGGGCCGGGTGGCGCCACCAACCTGCTCACCGTTTACGCCTACCTGCTGGCGTTTCAGGCGGTGGATTTCGGGCACGCGGCGGCGGTCTCCTACATCGCGCTCGGGATGTCGCTGTTCGTGCTCGGGCTCCTCTACGGAGTGCCGTGGCTGATTGCGAAACGGAGAGCGATATGAGCGAAGCCGCCATCGTCACCGCACGCGCCAGGCCAAAGCGCCGCCGACGCCGGTTCACGGCAGGGACCGCTGGTCAATACCTGGCGCTGGCCTTGACCGTCGCCTTCACCGTCTTTCCGCTTGTGTGGCTGTTCCTGACCTCGATCCGCAGTTCGGCCGACATCTTCTCCGTCCCGGTACACATTATCCCCGAGACCGCGACCCTGACACAATACGTGGCGGTTTTCGCCGAGTACGACACGATGGGTTATGTCTGGAACACCGTCATCGTCTCGATCGCGACGGTCATGCTGGTCCATCTGCTGGCCATTCCTTGCGCCTATGCGCTGTCGCGCTTCAGGATGCCTGGCGCCATGCTGATTTTCGGGCTGCTTTTGATCATGCGCATGATCCCGGTCATCGCGCTTGCCATACCGCTCTTTGCCGTATTTGCCGCCTTGGGCCTGCTCGACACCATCTGGGCGCTGATCCTGAGCCATACGGCGGCCAAACTGCCTGTCGCCATCTGGCTGCTCCTGGGCTTCATCCAGGATGTGCCGAAGGAGATCGAGGAGGCAGCCCAGTCGGACGGCGCCGGCACGGTGCGCACTTTGGTCCAGATCGTGGCGCCGCTGATTGCACCTGGCATCGGCGCCAGCGCGGTCATCACCTTCCTCTTCACCTGGAACGACCTGCTGCTCGCCTTGACGCTGACCTCGAGCAAGGCCGCGCAGACGCTGCCGGTCGGGCTCACCAACTTCGTCTCGCAGTACGGCATCGACTGGGGCGCCATGTCGGCTGCCGGCGTCCTCATGGTCATCCCGACCCTTGTGTTCGTCTGGTTTGCCCAGGGCCTGCTGGTCAAGGGCCTCACAACCGGCGCGGTTCGCGGCTGAACGGCGGACATGCGCCACAAGGAACTCGATGGCTTCGACGACGGGTTGGATACGCAACTGAATGACGATCGATGAGGTTGTCACCTCACCGTGCAATGGAGGAAACGGCATGGCAGCTGACCAGATACCGGCGATATCAGATATTTCCCGACCGCCGAGAGAATTGGTCGACGCGCTTGCGGCGATCGGCTCGGCGACACTGGCCAGCGAGCTTTACCATAAGATGGGCATTCGCGACCCGCAAATACGAGGCCCGCATCCTCTGAGACCTGGCCGCACGGCGGCGGGACCTGCTCTCACGCTCCAGTGCATGCCGAAGCGCGAGGATCTCTACAACGAGACCGAGTATGAGGAGCCGGAGCGGCAGTTGCACCGTCACGTGCTTTACCCCACGCAACCGGGCGACATGGTGGTGGTCGATGCACGCGGCGACCTCGGCAGCGGCATCTTCGGTGAGATGATGCTGACCTATTTCGCCGGGCGCGGCGGGGCCGGCGTGGTGGTCGATGGCTGCATCCGCGATTCGGCCCAGGCGGCGGCATTGGATATCGGCATCTGGGTGAGGGACGTCACGCCGAATTTCCACGCCCAGACCAACATCGTCCCCTTTGCCGTCAACGTTCCCATCGCCTGCTCTAACGTGCTTGTCATCCCTGGCGACATCATTGTCGCCGACGATGACGGCGTGGTCGTCGTGCCTATCGCCCTTGCGGCAAAATTGGTTGAACTCGCCGGCGCGCATATCGAGTGGGAAGAGTTTTCGCGCTCGCGCCTGGCGCAAGGAGGAGACCTGCGGAAATACTACCCGCTGAGTCCCGAGGGCGAGGCCGAATACCGCGCATGGCGGCATGCTCAACAGAAATGAGTGATGCCGGACGGGAGGAAACCAGATGTCTGCAATCGAAATAGAACAGCTCGGCAAGAGCTTCGGCGCCGTGGAAGTTCTGCGCGACGTGAACATCGAAATCGCGAGCGGCGAGTTTGTGGTGCTGGTCGGTCCGTCGGGCTGCGGCAAGTCCACGCTGCTGCGCATGATAGCCGGGCTGGAAGAGCAGACGACAGGCGAGATCCGCATCGGCGGACGCGTCGTCGACGAAATGCCCGCCAAGTCGCGCGACATAGCGATGGTCTTCCAGAGTTACGCGCTCTATCCGCATATGAGCGTGGCCGACAATATGAGCTTCGCGCTTCGGCTGGCCAAGGTTCCCAGGCAAGAGATCGTCTCGAGGGTGAAGGCGGCGGCCGAAATCCTTGGTCTGCAGGATTTGCTTGGCCGCATGCCGCGGCAATTGTCCGGCGGCCAGCGCCAGCGCGTCGCCATGGGCCGCGCCATCGTGCGCGACCCCTCCGCCTTTCTGTTCGACGAGCCGCTCAGCAATCTCGACGCCAAGCTGCGCGTGAAGATGCGGGCCGAGATCAAGAAGCTTCACCAGCGGCTCGGCCGCACCAGCATCTACGTGACCCACGACCAGACCGAGGCGATGACGCTCGCCGACCGCATCGTGGTGCTGAACAAAGGCCGCATCGAACAGATCGGAACGCCCTCCGAACTCTACGAGAACCCGGCCAATCTGTTCGTTGCGAGCTTCATAGGATCTCCGGAAATGAACCTGGTCAGGGGCCGCGTCGAGAGTGGCGCATTCATCGCCGAACAAGGCCTGCGCCTGCCACTGCCGAAGGAGGCAGGGATAGGGAACAGGCAAGGCGTGGTTTACGGGATTCGCCCCCAGCACATCGCTGTCGGTGGCAGTCACGCAAAGGCGAGGGTCCAAGTGGTCGAGCCAACCGGGGAAGCCCAGGAAATCACCCTAACTGCTGATGGCGTCGACCTGATGGCGGAAATCCGGGAACAGCCACCATTCAAACCTGATCAAGAGGTGAACCTGGAGATCTTGGTGCACAAGGTGCATCTGTTCGACACCCAGAGCGGCACCAGGATAAACTAGGGGGCGCTTGTTCTCTCGACACTGTCCACTTTCGCCAAGGCGATGCGCCCGCTCGGCGGCTCATCCCCATCGATGAGAATGCGCTCCGCCGCTCCATCAAGATCCTCATACTGGCCGCTTCTCAGGGCCCACAGAAAGCCGCTCAGTCCAAGCGCCCCGAGGAAGAGCGCCACGGGGATGAGATAGACGAGCGTCGTCATGGGTGTTGGACCGACAGGCCGGGGCGTTCGCGCCGGTTGCGCGAAGCGTTTTCAGGCGATGAGCTTTTCGCGAAACCTTGCAGCCGCATGGCGTTTCCGATCACCAGCAGCGACGAGGCGGACATCGCAATCGCCGCGATGAGCGGCGTCACGTGCCCCGATATGGCGATCGGCACGGCGAACGCGTTGTAGACAATGGCAATGGCGATGTTCTGTCGAATGAGCCGGCCTGCCTTTCGCGAGATATCCAACGCCAAGGGCACCGCCAGTAGGCTTTCGCGCAGGAAGACGAAATCGGCGGCATTGCGACCGACATCGGCCGCGGTGGCCGGGGCCATCGAGACATGCGCCGCGCCGAGCGCCGGCGTATCGTTGAGTCCGTCGCCCACCATCAGGACCTTGTGGCCTTCCCTCGACAGCGCCTCGATCCACTCGACCTTGCCGGACGGGAGCAGGGCCGGAACGAAGTCCTCGATCCCCAAGGTCTTGGCGACGTCGCGACAGGCGTTGGCGGTGTCGCCGGACAACATCTGGACCGACATTCCGGCATCCTGCAGTTGCCCGACCGCGGCCTTGGCGTCGGCGCGCGCGGCGTCTTCGAAGGCAAAGGTGGCAACGATCATCCCGTTCTTCGAAAGCACCGTCCCGCCATAGCCGCCATATTTGCCTTCGCCGCCGGTCCGCGCCTTCCATCCAGCCCATCCGCGCCGGCCGAGGCGCCAGGTGTTGCCTTCGGTGACGGCTTCCATTCCGAAGCCGGGGTGCTCGCTGACGGACTGGAGACCGGGTTGACTGGAAGAGCCCGCGAAACCGGCTATGGCCTTCGAGAATGGATGGCGCGAATGCGAGGCCATGTCGGCCGCGATCGCCAGCATGGCCGGGTCGATGGATGGCCCATTGATCAGCCTTGGCCGTCCGAGCGTGAGGGTCCCGGTCTTGTCGAACAGCACCGTATCGATCGCCGCCAGTCGTTCCATGGCCGAACCGTCCTTGACCATGACGCCGGCCTCGAAAAGACGTCGCGCCGCGACGACCTGCACGATCGGCACGGCCAGGCCGAGCGCGCACGGGCAAGTGATGATGAGAACGGCAATCGCGATCGTCATTGCCAGATGCCAGTCGCCCGAAGCGACCATCCATCCAAGGAACGTCAGCAAGGCAGCGAGATGGACCACCGGAGCGTAGAGCGCCGAGACCCGGTCGGCGATCCTGCGATACTGCGAGCGGCCGCCCTCCGCGGCTTCCATGAGCCGGACCATTTCGGCCAGGAAAGAATCCTTCGCCGCGGCCGTCGCCTGCATGGTCAGCGGGCCGGTGAGATTGAGCGTGCCTGCCTGAACCTGGGCTCCCGCTCCCACGGTCCGGGGCGTGCTTTCCCCGGATACCAGTGAACAATCGATATCCGAAATACCGCTGAGGATATTGCCGTCGACCGGAATTCGCTCGCCGGCGGCGATGTGCAGCGCCATGCCCGGTTCGATCTCGCCGACCGGCAGGTAATCGCGCACGCCATCACCGCGCAGCACGACGGCGCCGCGCGCCGCGAGCCGCGACAGGCCATTCACTGCGGTGCGCGCCCGTTCGCGCATGACGTGGTCAAGCGTGCGGCCGATCAGGAGGAAGAACAGCAGCGAAACGGAAGCGTCAAAATAGGCGTGGTCGCCATGGTTGACGGTTTCGTAGAGGCTCATGGCGTAGGCAAGTGACACGCCGACCGCAATCGGGACGTCCATGTTCATGCGCCCGTGGCGCAATGCATTCCAGGCCGAGCGGAAATAGATGCCGCCGGCAAAGGCCAATGCCGGGATGGCGATCAGCGCCGAGACCCAGTGGAACAGGTCGCGGGTCGCGCCTTCGGCGCCGGACCAGACCGAGACCGACAGCAGCATGATGTTGCCGGCGGCAAAACCCGCGACCGCGACCGCCCGGATCAGCTCCGAAAGCGTCTTGTCCTTGTTGCCGGTCTCCGGATCGAAGAGATGCGCTTGGTAGCCCAGCCGCCCGAGCGTTGCGAAAAATGGCGGAGCCTCGTCGCCATGCCACTGGACCGAGACCCGTTTGGTCGACAGGTTGACGCGAGCGCTCTCGACGCGATCGAGCTTTCCCAGTGCCGTCTCGATCGTCTGGATGCAGGCCGCGCAGTGGACCGTGGGTACCGAAAGATCAGTCTGGCAAAGGTTGTCGCCGATCGATCGGCTTGCCAGCCTGATCTCCTGGCTGGACGGCAGAACCGATGTGGCGCCCGCCAGATCCAGCGTCATTTCAGCGCCAGGTGCACAACAGCTCATTTCATCGCCCCATGGGAAATCATGATCCTGCGGACGTCACGATAGGCTTTGTCCAGACCGGCATCGGCGTCGACTTCGACGATCCAGACACCATCCTTCGGCGTATGCTGCGCGGCGAAGTCCTGACCCGAGGCGAGGGTGAGCGTGATGGCCTTATCCTCCTTCTCATAGGCGGGATGGCGAAACAGCACCTTGACGCCATGCAAGGCGACCGGCTTACCTCCGGCATCGGTAAGGCTGTAGCGAACCTCGCCCGCTGCGATGGTCAGTTTGCCGGTCCAGCCGAGGGCCGCCTGCGCGCGCCCCTCCTCGGCTTTCTTGTTGAATTGCTGGCTCGCCACATAGGTGTTCTCGACCACCAGGCCGGTCCAACTCGTGCTGGCGAGCGTCGCCATGGTCAGATTGACCGCGATGACCACGCCGAAGAAGGCAAGGACGATGGCCAGCATGTGCCTGCCGGTGAATTCGCGGGACTTTTGCGCCTTGGCGGTCATCTGGCGATCTCCGGTGCGTTGAAGGTGGCGGTGTATTCGTCCGACTCGAAGCTCGCCTTGTCCTCGGCCCGGAACTTGAAGGTCTGTGCCGTGCCCTGGATCTGGCCTGCCGGCTGACGTACGAAAACCTTCAGCATCTTCAGCCGGTCGGGTTCGACCGAGATGGGAACGGAGCGGCCTGCCGGGTGATCGATGCCGACCACGCTCATCTCTGCTCCTTCCAGGCCCTGAAGGGTGACGACGATCGTCCTGGGCTCGGGGATCATGTTGAGCAGCTTGACGGTGTAGCCATTGCGGATGGAACCGTCGGAAAGAGTGACGAACTGCGGATTGCGGTCGTGCAGCACGTTCACTTCGAGCCGGTCGCGCGTCAGCAGCGAATACAGCAGCCCAAGGCCGATCAGCGACCACAGGCCCATGTAGACGTAGGTGCGCGGCCGAAAGATCTTGCGAATGTGGAAATGGGCCACCTTGTCGGAGAACAGGCCGTCAGCGGTTCGGACCAGCGACGGATTGACTGAACCCGAGCCCCCGGCGGTCGCCAGCATCATGTTGGCGTTGTAGTCGGAGAGCGTCGCGTAGGAGATCAACCCATGCTCCCTGCCGAGCTTGTCCATGACGCCGTCGCAAGCGTCGATGCAGAGCGCGCAGGTGATGCATTCGAGTTGCTGGCCGTCGCGGATGTCGATCCCCATCGGGCAAACCGCGACGCAGGCATTGCAGTCGACGCAGTCGCCGACAGGCTGCCCCGCGGCGATCACCTTCTTGGCGTGGCGCGAGCGCGGCTCCCCGCGCCAGTCATTGTAGGTGACGGTGAGGGAGTTCTCGTCGAGCATGGCCGCCTGGATGCGCGGCCACGGGCACATATAGGTGCAGACCTGCTCGCGCATCAGCCCGCCGAACGTATAGGTCGTCGCCGTCAGTACGGCGATGGTGATGTAGGCGACGGGAGCCGCCGTGCCGGTGAAGATTTCGCCGGCCAGCGTTGGCGCATCGGCGAAATAGAAGATCCAGGCGCCGCCGGTGGCCGCGCCTATGACCAGCCAGATGGCGTGTTTCGAGACCCGCAGCACGAGCTTGCGGGCGGTCCAGGGGCCGGCATCGAGCTTCATGCGAGCGTTGCGGTCGCCCTCGATGGCGCGCTCGACGACCAGAAATAGATCGACCCAAACGGTCTGCGGGCACGTATAGCCGCACCAGGCGCGCCCGACCGTCGAGGTGATCAGGAAGAGGCCGACGCCGGCCATGACCAGGAGGCCGGCCACATAGTAGAATTCCTGCGGCCATATTTCGATGAAGAAGAAGTAGAAGCGCCGGTTGGCGACATCGAGCAGCACCGCCTGGTCCGGGGCGAACGGACCGCGATCCCATCGCAACCACGGCGTCAGGTAGTAAATGCCGAGCGTGATCGCCATCACCAGCCATTTGAACTGGCGAAAGCTGCCCGATGCACGCTTGGGGAAAACCTTCTTGCGCGCAGCATACAATGGCTGGCGCACTTTGGCGGAGTTGACCGCCTCTGCTTCGAGCCGTTCTACCTGCGTATTGTCCAGCACCGGTCTCTCCCGTCATGCAGCTTGAGATTTCGCCAGGCGGTCGCCCTATCGATGCGTGGCAGCGCGAAATGCAGCGTCGACCGAACTTTGCCTCCGGTTGGATCGCGCCGCGTTGATGCAGGTCAATCCCGGGACTAGAATACAGTCGAGGCCCGGCAGGGCCGGGCCTCGTCGCCTGGACGGAGAGGGCAGGAGAATAGGCCCCCGTCGCTATTCTCCGCCGCCAAGCGAATGTACGTAGACTGCGAGCTCCTTGACCTTGGTCTCGCCGAGACGGTCGATCCAGGCTGGCATCACGCCGTGTTTCGGCGCGCGCACCTGGGCGGCGATGGCTGCCTCGCCGGACCCGTAGAGCCAGATGGCATCGGTCAGATCGGGGGCGCCGAACTCCCTGTTGCCTTTCGCGTTGGCGCCATGACAGGCCACGCAGTTTTCCGCGAAGACCTTGGCGCCGGGCTCGATCAGACTTGCGTCCTGGACCTTGCCGGAGAGGCTCGCCACGTAGGCGCTGACCTGTGTGATTTGCTCGGGCGTGATGATGTCGCCAAAGCCCGGCATCTCGGAGATGCGTGTGTCCGGGTCGGACGCGAAGCGGATGCCGTGCGTGATCGTCTGCTGGATCTGGTCGGCCTTGCCGCCCCACAGCCAGTCGTCGTCATTCAGGTTGGGAAAGCCCTTGGACCCCTGTGCGCCCGAGCCATGACACTGAACGCAATTGACCTTGAATGTGGCTCCGCCGGCCGCGACCGCGAATTCACGGAGGGCATCGTCGGCGGCAATCTCGGACACGGTCTTCGATTGAATTGCCGCGACATACTTGCCCTTCGCAAGTTCGGCCGCCGCCAGCTCGTTCTTGACGTCATTTCGGCTCGAATAGCCAAGCAGCCCACTCGTCGCGGAGGACAGCATCGGCCATGCCGGATAGGCGATGGTGTAGCCGATCGCCCAGGCGATGGTGATGTAGAAGGTTATCACCCACCACCTGGGAAGAGGGTTGTTGAGTTCCCTGATGCCATCCCATTCATGGCCGGTCGTCGAGATGCCCGACACGTCGTCGATATGCTCTGTGCTCATGATCAGTCATCCTTGAGGGGAATGCGGGCGGCTTCATCGGCCTGGCTGCGGCCGCCTGGTCGAAGTGCGAAGGCAATGCATCCGACAAAAAAGAGCGCCATCGCCAGCAAGCCCCAACTGTCAGCGAATTCCCGCATCAGATTGTAGTCCATGGTCGTCCTCCTCAGCGGTAACCGGCGGCTTCGTCGTAGTGTTTGAAATCGACCAGCGTGCCGAGCATCTGCAGATAGGCGACAAGCGCGTCCATCTCGGTGACCTGCTGCGGATTGCCGTCGAGATCGCCGACCTTCGCTTTCGGATAGCGGGCCAAGAGGCCGGATGTGTCGGCGTTGGGATCGGCCTGCGCCGTCAAATCGGCGTTGGCGTTCGCGATCATGTCGTCGGAGTAGGGGACGCCAACGCGCCTGTTCGCAACCAGATGCGTCGAGAAGTCCTTCACCTCGATCGGCTTGTCTTTGAGAAAGGCATAGCCCGGCATGATCGATTCCGGCACCACCGATCGGGGATCGGACAGATGCTGCACATGCCACGTGTTCGAGTAGCGGTCGCCGACCCGGGCCAGATCCGGCCCGGTTCGCTTTGATCCCCATTGGAACGGGTGATCGTACATCGACTCGGCCGCCAGGCTGTAATGACCATAGCGCTCGACCTCGTCCCGGAATGGCCTGATCATCTGGCTGTGGCAGAGGTAGCAGCCCTCACGCACATAGATATTGCGGCCGGCGAGTTCGAGCGGCGAGTAAGGCCGCATGCCTTCGACCTTCTCGATCGTATTGTCGAGATAGAAGAGCGGGGCGATCTCGACGATGCCGCCGACCGTCACCACCAGAAGGGAACCAACGAGAAGAAGCGTGGCGTTCTTCTCGATGATCGCGTGTCTGTCCATCAAGCCCATTTCTGGCTCCTATTGTGCAGGCTGGAGAGCGGGAACGGAGCCCGGCAACGGTTGCTCCTGGCGCTGGTGGCCGAGGATCGTCATGGTGATGTTCCAGGCCATGATCAGGGCGCCGGACAGGTACATGGCTCCGCCGATGGCGCGCATGACGTAATAGGGATGCATGGCGGCGACGGTTTCGGCGAAGGAGTAGACCAGGAAGCCCTGCTCGTCGTATTCGCGCCACATCAGGCCCTGCATGATGCCGGAAACCCACATGACCGCGGCGTAGACG
>Ga0075365_10001590_pt1 | contig 10438 bp, 12 predicted proteins | sample EndMetdeltDD1765_FD_71387 | JGI IMG/M metagenome (GOLD analysis project Ga0075365, IMG submission 71387) | Populus endosphere microbial communities from Tennessee, USA - Endosphere MetaG P. deltoides DD176-5 | ecosystem: Host-associated > Plants > Roots > Endosphere | place: USA: Tennessee... | reverse complement strand
GGCGGCGAGCGGCTGTTCCACCAGGTCAGCTCCGGCCACAGGAACTGGTTGCCCAGGCCGGTCAGCGTCACCTGGAACAGCGCCATGCCGGCGACATAGCCCACGTAGACCAGGTAGACCTTGTCGCGCACCGAGACGAACAGCAGCAGGTTGTAGATGAACAGGCCGATCAGCAGGCCGAAGTACAGGCCGAAGGCGCCGTAGGCGGCCTGGTCGTGTTCCCACAGGGCGGCCGGCTGCCACAGCGTGGCCGGCACCGTGACGGAGCCTTCGGACTGCACCTTCAGATAGAGCGTGGCGGGCTTGCCGGCGCTCAGGATCACCGGCAGGACATGGTTGCGGTGCGGGACGGCCCGGCTGGCAAACGGATGCGTCACGCCGGCGCTCTGGCGCACATAGCCGTCGGGTCCCGGGGTGTACAGCTCCACCGTGCCCAGGGGTGCGTAGGCGATCTCCAGCAGCCAGGACGACGGCGCTGCGGCGGTAGGCCGCAGCGTGACCTTGAGCCAGATGGCTGAACTGGTGATGCCGAAGTTCGGGCCGGGGCTGTCCGACGGCAGGGGAGCGAACTTGTTCTGCTGGTCCTGCTGCCGGACATCGTCGAAGCTCAGCTTTCCGCCCTCGTCCTCCAGGAAGCTGAATTCGCGGGAGAGGGGATAGCTGCCGGCCGTGCCGACCGTGACATCCGCCGCAAACGAGGTGATTGGCAGGCCCAGCGCGAGCACCAGGGCGATGAGCCAGCCGTACCAAGGCCGTCGCGCCTGCAACAGCAGGTTGCAGCGACCCGGTCCGGACCTCAACAGGCGCTCGTGCATGGATGGTGTCGATTGTTCACGTCTTACTGTAGCAAATTGTTTCCCGCCGATTCTGCCTCGTTCCTGAGCCAGCGGGCGAAGTCCTGGGCGTCAGGGTTTTCCGCACCCCGGGGGCTCAGCATGACGTAATAGCCGCGCCGCGATGCCGCACCCCCGCCAAACGGGGCAATCAGGCGCTTGTCCCTCAACAATTCGGCCAACAGCGGCAGCCGCCCGATCACGACCCCCTGGCCCGCCACGGCCGCCGCCACCGCTTCGGGGTACTGGGTGTAACGCACGCTGTTTTTCATGCGCAGGTCGCCCAGCCCCATGACCTGGATCCAGGGCTCCCAATCCGCGGTTGGCGCCATGCCCGCCGGCATCTCGACCGCCAGCAGCGTGTGCCTGGCCAGGTCGGCCGGCTTGCGCAGCGGCACCGTCTTGCTGCGGGCCAGGGCCGGGGAACAGACCGGCACCAGGACTTCCTCGAACAGGGGCGCCCCTTCGCCCTCGCTGGTGGGAACGAACCGCACGGCCAGGTCGACCGGGCTGCGCGCCAGTTCCAGCAGGTCCAGCGTGGCCGAGATGCGGACATCGACTTCCGGGTGGCTGGCCGTGAAGCGGGCCAGCCGCGGAATGAGCCAGAAGGACGCGAAGCCCGGCGTGCAAGTCATCGCCACCTGGCGCGGCTGGGCATGGGCACGGATCAGCGTCGTGGCGTCATGCAGGCGCTGCAACGAATCCACCACGGCCCGGTGCAGCACCTGGCCGGCCGCCGTCAATTCAAGGGCTCGATGCAGGCGCTCGAACAAGGCCACACCCAGCGCCGCCTCGAGCTGCTGGATCTGCCGGCTGACCGCCGACTGGGTCAGGAACAGCTCTCCGGCAGCCAGGGTGAAGCTCAGGTGCCGGGCCGCGGCGTCGAACGTGCGCAGCAGGTCCAGCGGCGGCAACTCGCCGCGCGGGATGGCGCCCGGCGGTTCGCTCTTCGCATTCCGTGGCTGCATGCTATCGATTCCAATTCAACGTTTGTACGGGTAGCGGCGCCTCACTATATTCATTCCATCCCCGAATGGGAAGGATGAACACCATGAGCACACCACGAACCATCCCGCTGCCTGCCGAAGTGCAGTTGCAGCCCCGCGCCCTGTATTGCGTCGCTGACGCCTCGCAGGTGCGCTTCAGTTGCCGCGAAGGCGCGCTGTGGATCACGCTGGACGACGACCAGCGTGACTTCGTGATCGAGGCCGGCGAGGATTTCACGACGCCGGAGCGCCGCCGGGCACTGGTCTATGCGCTCCAGCCGTCCCGGCTCTATGTGGAGCCGGCGGCGCGAAGCGTCGAAACGCCACCCACCAGTCGGGCGCGATACAGCAGGAACAGCACGATGGAGACGTTCAGCAGGTTCCATCCGATGCCGTTCAGGAAAGCGGCGCGGTAGGAGCCCGTGAGGTCGAACACGGCGCCGGACATCCAGCCGCCGAGCGCCATCCCGAACAGCGTCGCCATCAGGACGGTGCCGACGCGAGCCCCGGCCTCCTTCGGCGAGAAGTACTCCCGCACGATCAGCGCATAGGACGGCACGATGCCGCCCTGGAACAGGCCGAACATCGCCGAGACGATGTAGAGCGAAGCCAGGCCGTCGAAGGGCAGGAACAGCAGCAGCGCGACGCCCTGCAGGATCGAGCCGAGCAGCAGGGTGCGCAGGCCGCCGATGCGGTCCGAGATCCAGCCGGACACCAGCCGGCTCACCACGCCCATCCCAAGCATCACTGACAGCATCTCGGCCCCGCGCGCTGCGCCGAAGCCCAGGTCGCCGCAATAGGCCACGATGTGGACCTGGGGCATGGACATGGCGACGCAGCAGGACACGCCGGCGACGCACAGCAGCGCCTGCACGGCGCCGGCCGGCATGCCGAGCACCAGCGGTTGCGCTCCGCTCGAAACCATCGCCGCTGCATCGGTTGCAGGCAGGGGCTGCGTCTGCGGTGGCGGCCGGCGCCGCAGGACCAGCGCCAGCGGCAGCATCGAGAGGACACAGAACACGCCGACGCCGACGTAGCTGGCGCGCCAGCCGTAGCCGTCGATGAAGTGCTGCAGCACCGGCGGCCAGATCGCGCCCGCCACATAGTTGCCGCTCATGCAGACCGCCAGTGCGATGCCGCGGCGGCGGTCGAACCATTGCGATGTATCGGCGACCAGCGGCGCGAAGGTGGCGGAGGTGCCGAGCAGGCCGATCAGCAGCCCCTGCGCCAGGCTGAACTGCCAGAGCGTCGTCGCCGAGCCGGCCGCGATGAAGCCCGCGCCGATCCCCAGCGCCCCCACGACCACCGGGACGACGACGCCGAAACGGTCGGAGAGTTTTCCCATCAGGACGCCGCCGATGCCGAAGCCCACCATCGTCAGCGTGTAGGGCAGCGAGGCACCGCCGCGGTCGACCGCGAAATCGGCCTGGATCCGGGGCAGCACCACCGTGACCGAGTACATGCCCGAGCCGCCGATGGTCATGAGCAGCAGCGACACGGCCAGGCGCATCCAGGCATAGGGCGATTCGATGTCTTGCGCGGTGGCGACTGGCCGGGTCATGGGTGCATCCTGGAGGGGAGGCTAAGCCTGCCACACACCGTAGCCCGCTTCACGCAGGGCAATCCCCAGTTCCACTTCCATGTCGCGGGCCGCGTCGTAGGGCATGGGGTTGTACATCGCATAGAGCCCCGGCAGCAGCCGCAGGCCGAAATCACGGACATAGGTGTTGGCCTGGATGCCGGCCTTGTGCTTGTCGAAGCGCACATCCGGATCGAGCCCGGTCATGCCGACGTAGACGAAAGGCTTGCCCAGCTGGTAATCCGGATTGGCGCGGCGGAAGCGCCCGACGTTCCACACGCGGTCGTCGAGTTCGACGACGTAGACGTGGTAGTGGTGACTGCGTGGAGGCGCGCGCGAGGCCATGGGCAATTGTGGCTGCCGCTGCTGAGCCGGCGTCGGATGGCCCCTACAGGGTCGCCGGGCGCGGTCCCACCGGCGCGGCGGGAACTCAAGCTTAATGTGGGACAAACAACCGCCAAGGAAGAAGCCATGCAGCCAGCCGCCTCCGCCCCCCGCCACTTCTCGATGCTTCGCGGCTTCCACCTGGCCGACTTCTTCACGCTGGGCAACGCCGCCTGCGGCGTCGGCGCCGTGTTCTTCGCCATGCTGTACATGAAGAGCGCCCTGCCCTTCCACTTCTACGCCGCCGCCGTGCTCGCGCCGCTCGCGTTCATCTTCGACGTGCTGGACGGCCGGATCGCGCGCGCCCGCCACCAGCATTCGGCGCTCGGGCGCGAACTCGATTCGTTGTCTGACGTGATCTCGTTCGGCGTCGCGCCCGCGGCCCTGGGTTTTGCCGCGGGGCTGCAAGGCGGCTGGGATGCCGCCGCACTGATCTATTTCGTGTGCTGCGGCGTCAGCCGGCTGGCCCGCTACAACGTGACGGCCGAATCGCTATCGGCAGGCAGCGACAAGGTGAAGTACTTCGAGGGCACGCCGATTCCGACCAGCGTGGTGATCACCGGCGTGCTGGCGTTGGCAGCGTGGCAAGGCGCGATCGGGGACAAGCTGTGGGGCGGAGCCTATGCGATCGGCCCATGGGAGCTGCACCTGCTGTCGCTGCTGTTCGTCTTATCCGGCAGCCTGATGATCAGCAAGACGCTTCACATCCCGAAGTTGTAATCACTGAAAAATCGCTGGTGCGATTCTTCAGTGGCTGATCAGTGCAAAGAGGACCGGCAAAGCCGGATCCTCTTCGCAAGGGGAACCGGTCTGCGCGTTGCTCCGCCCGGTTCTCGAAGGGGAGATTCAGCGATCCGAGCCATCCTTCATCAGCGCTGCTTCGCGGGCAGGGCGACGATCTTTTCGTCCTCGGAAGCGAAGAAGGGCGTCACGAGTTCCGCGCCGATGCCGTGCTGGCCGTTTGCGCCGGTGACGCGCACGACCTTGCCTTCGCAAGCGACCCAGTGCTTGCGGCCGCCGTGGGTGAACTCCACGTTGAGATTCACGCGCGCGCCCAGTGGCATCTCCACGTCAGTCTCGAAATAAACGCCCGTGGCGCTGATGTTGTGGGCCTCGGCCTTGCGCCCCTCCACGTCGACCGCCATCGCGGTGTCGAAGCGGGCAGCGGCGCGGTGGTCGGCCTGCGCGGCAGAATGGCTGGATGAAATCGGCATCGGCACCTCCGGAGGGGATGACCTCCACGGTATGAGGCGGGCCCGGGAAAGTTCGTAGGACTGCGCCCGACACCGTTGTGGGACAGCGCGGTGTCGCTCAGGCGCGGCGGGCCTTGTCGATCGCGGCGCGGGCTGCGGTTTCGGACGCCATGGCGTCATCCAGCGTGGCGCGGCACAGGCCGGCATGCTGGTAATTGAGGTTTTCGTACAGTTCTGCCGCCGACGGGCAGGCATGGAGCACGGCCTGCAGGCCGGCGTCCTGCGGGGCCACGGCCAGTTCGCTGGAGAGATGGTTCACCACCGAACGGTACTGCTCGGCATCCACGCCCTCGGCGCTGTGCTCCAGCCGCTCGAGAACGCGCGCCAGCAGCACGAGGTTCTTGTTGAGGATGACTGAATTGTTCATGCCTCCCACATTGGGCCCAACACAGCCAATGCAAGGTAGGCGCAGACGGGAAACCGGCGGCGGCTGCGTCCTACCGCAAGCTCACCAGAGCTTCGGCGGCGGAGGCGGGGCGCTGTTGTCGTCGTTGCCCGGACGGGTCGACTCGAAATCCTTGTCGTCCACGGGACTTGGCGTTGCGGCCGGCCGCCCCTGGCTGAGCGCGGCGTCGCGAATCGCGTACAGCGCCTGCAGGTCTTCCATCACGTCTTCGTCGCCCGCCGCCGAAGGCGCCGGCGCGGGCCTGGCGGCGACCGGCTGCACCGGGGCGCGGGTCGGACGCGGTGCGGGAGTCGGGCCCGCTGACGTGACCGCAGGCGCGGCCGGCTGGATCGGCGCAGGCGCTGTCTGCCCCTGCAGCGGCGCGCCTGCGGTCGTGCCGGCCCAGACGGCCGGATCCGGCATCAGGCTGGCCACCTTGGTGTTGAAGTGGAGGAACTGCCACGACAGGCTGAACAGCCAGTCGTCCACGCGCGGGTCGAAGCGGGCGATCTCTTCCAGGAAGCTGGTCTGGAAGGCCGGCACATAGGTCAGGAGACGGTCGATGCCGTCCCGCACGATGAACTGCACATGCATGCCGCTGCGCTGGCTGCGGGTGACGACGGACAGGATGCGGCAGTCGATCCAAGCCGATGGAATCCCGTGGCGGCGCATCGAGTCGCGCAACACGACCTGCACCAGTTCCCGACGCGGCGCATTGCGCGAGCCCGACTCGCTGTTGCTGTCGCTCTCCTGGAACTGCGCCGACTCTGATCCCGGCGCCGGAGGGGCTCCCGGCGTCCGGCCGAACATCTTCTTGATCAGTTGCATTCCGCGATTGTGCGCGATTCGCCGTCGCCCGCACAGGCGATCGGCCCCTACTGCGGGGCCTGCAACGGCGACAGCAGCCGCGTTGCAACATTCACACGGTTGCCGACCTGCTCGACGCGGACCACCTCGACATCGCATCGCGTGTGGTACTCGTGGCCGTCCAGCGTGTATTCCAGCGTCATAGCGACCCGGGAACCGACCTGCGGCTGCGACGAGGCGGACGTTTCGAACAGGATGCCGGTCTCGCTGATGTCCAGGGTTTCGCCCTCGCCGCCATCCATGGTGACCGGCACCGCGATCCCGAAGCGGTCGGCGTGCCGCTGGTCCAGTGCGCTGTCGCCGGCCGTGCCCATGAAGGGCTTGCACCAGCGGGCCGCGATCGTGAAACGTCCGTCGCAGGGCTGCACCCGCACCACCTCGACCTGGCAGTCCATCGGGAAATTGTGTCCGTCCAGGCCGTAATGCAGCGTGAGGTCGACGATGGCGCCGACCTTGTACGCCGTGTCGCTGTCGAAACTCAGGCCGGTGGCGCTGAGGTCCCGGGTCTGGCCTTCGCGGCCATCCGCCACGTAGGGCATGCTGACGCCGAAGCGGGGAGCGACGCGCGGGTCGGACTCGGTTGCCATGGCAGGACTCCTTGCCGCGACCGTCGCGCGGCGTGGCCCCAGCTTATGCAGAGCCTGGCACGTCCTCGTAGGACGGCGCCGACTACTCGTGCAGTTGGAATGCCATCCGGGTGCCGGCCAGCTCCAGGATGTCGCCGTCCGACAGCATCACCGGGTCCGCCTTCAGCGGCTGGCCGTTGAGCGTGGGGACAGAATCGCCATCGAGGTGGGCGACGAAGAAACCGGTGCGGCGGTGCGAGACCGCGACCACGGTGACCCCCGGCTTGCCGAAGGTGGTCACCGCCTTGACCACCGGCACCTCCAGCCCGGTCGACGAGCCATTGAGTACCTGGAAGCTGGCGTGCAGCGGGCCGGCGCCCGTGCCCATGATCGCTGTGTCGAACGCCGTGGTCTGGCCGAAGCCCGAGTCACCCGACGCGGTCAGGAACTGGATGCGGAAGTGGCCGATCGCGATGGTGTCGCCGTCGTGCAGTTGCTGGCGCTCCTTGACCCGCTTGTTGTTGACGAAGGTGCCGTTGGTGCTGCCCAGGTCCTCGATGTAGACATCGGCCAGCCCCTTGAGGTCGAAGGCGCAGTGGGTGCCGCTCACCACCAGGTTGTCCAGCACGATGTCGTTGCCGGGCTTGCGGCCCAGCGTCGTGCGGTCCTTGGTCAGATAGACGTGCTTGATTTCCACGCCTTCGACGGTTGCGATGAGTTGCGGCACGCCGGCCTCCTGGTTGTTCCCGACGATGGTAGTTCGGCCATCCCGGCCGGGCAAGCGGGTCAGCCAGCGGTGAAGCGCACTTCCAGCGGCGTCAGCGGTGCGTCGAAACGCGCGGTCCAGGTTTCGCCGGGCGCAACCGCGAACGCGTTGGTCCAGGTGCCGGTCGTGACCACGTCGCCCGCCCGCAGCGCCGGAGCGCCGGGGCAGGCCCGCAGCTCGCGCACGAAGTGCAGCAGCGCATGCAGCGGCCCGTCCAGAACGTTGGCGCCGCGGCCCTGGTCGATCGCCTCGCCATCGCGCGTCAGCGTCACGGCGGCCGCTGCCAGCTTGCGGTCCAGGCCGGCGCCGTCGCGCGCGACGTCGCGCACCGCAATCCTGCGTCCGACCAGCAGGCGGGCGTGCAGTCCGCTGTCGGCGACGGTGTCGGCCGCAACGAATTTCCAGTCGGCAAGATGGCACTGGACGATCTCGAAGCCCGGCGCCATCCAGTCGACCGCCTCGAACAGCTGCTCCAGGCCGCAGTCCGGCGCCGGTTCGCCGCGCAGCCCGAACACCGTCTCCGGCTCCAGCCGCGGCTGGCAGGTGCGCGCCAGCGACAGCTCGCCGCGGCCGTCGCAGTTCACCAGGGTGCTGTCCCACACCGTGCCCCAGATCGGCGCGAACACGTTGTAGAGCGGCCAGATCGTGCGGTTGGTGAAACCGACCTTGTAGCCGCGCGGCTGTTCACCGCGCGCTTCGCGCAGCTTGCGCACTTCCAGCGCCCGCTGGTAGGCGGCCGCCACGTCCAGCGCCGGATCGCCGCCGGCCGGCCACAGCTGGCCGCTGTCGATGTGGGAAAGCAGCGATTGGGGTGTCATCGGACGAGCGTACCGCAACACCGGCGGCCTGCGGCCCAGACCCTGACGCCGTCATCGGCCGCGGACTCGCTTATGCTGCGCACTTTCTCCGGGAGACCTCCATGCCGCCGCGCCAGACCGCCAGTGACTTCGACCAGGACCTGCTGATTCTTTTCGACGCCTACGTCCATGGCGACCTGGACCGGCGCGGCTTCCTCAAGGGAGCGCAGAAATACGCCAAGGCCGGCGTCACCGCCGCGGGCTTGCTGGCTGCGCTGAGCCCCGACTTCGCGGCCGGCCAGGTCGTGCCCAAGGACGATCCGCGCCTGAAGATCGAATGGATCACCTACGACTCGCCCAACGGCACAGGCAAGGTCAAGGGCTACCTGGTCCGCCCGGCCAGCGCCGGTGCCAGCAAGCTGCCCGCCATCCTCGTGGTCCACGAGAACCGGGGCCTCAATCCGCACATCGAGGACATCGCGCGCCGCCTCGCCCTGGACGGCTTCATGGCCTTCGCGCCGGACGCCCTGACGCCGCTGGGCGGCTATCCGGGCGACGAGGACAAGGCCCGCGAGCTGTTCGCCAAACTCGACCAGCCCAAGGCGCGCGAGGACTTCCGCGCCGCCAGCCTGTGGCTGGATGCGCGCCCCGACAGCACCGGCAAGCTCGGCGCCGTGGGCTTCTGCTACGGCGGCGGCATGGTGCACTGGCTGTCGACGCAGCTGCCGCAGCTCGACGCCGGCGTGCCGTTCTACGGCAACACGCCCGAGCCGGCCGAAGCGGTGAAGGTCAAGGCGCCGCTGCTGATCCAGCAGGCGGAGGTGGACGAGCGCATCAACGCCGCCTGGCCGGCTTATGAGGCGGCCCTGAAGGCGGCTGGCGTGAAGTACATCGCCTATCGCTATCCGGGGACCCAGCACGGCTTCAACAATGACACCACGCCGCGCTTCGATGCGCCGGCCGCCAAGCTCGCATGGGAGCGCACCGTCGCCTTCTTCCGCCAGCAGCTGGCCACGCCGGTGGCCGCCGCGGCGCCGGCGACGACGCGCGTGCGGGGCACCATCGTGAACGTGCCGGTGTCCTTTGCCACGCCCAGCATGCAGGTCCGCACGCGCTCGGGCGAACTGCTGGACCTGGCGATGGCGGGCAACGTGGTGGTCCAGGAGGTCTATCCGGTCGAACTGTCCCAGATCAAGCCCGGCAGCTTCATCGGCGTCGGCGCCATGCCCCAGGCCGATGGCACGCAGCGCGCGATCGCGGTCACGGTGTTTCCGGAATCGGCGCGCGGCACGGGTGAAGGCCACCGGCCGTTCGACCTGATGCCGGAGAGCACGATGACCAACGCCACCGTCGCAGATCTCGTCGCCGCCCCGGAAGGCCGCCGCATCCGCCTGCGCTACAAGGATGGCGAGAAGACGGTCATCGTTCCAACCGATGCCCCGGTCGTGAGTTTCCGCCCCGCCGACCAGAGCCTGCTGGTGCCCGGCGCCAGCGTCTCGCTCACCGCGATGGAGCACCTGGGCCGCCCCACCATCATCCGCGTCAACGTCGGCAGGAACGGCTTCCCCGTTCCGTATTGATCACTGAAAAATCGCCGTCGATGTCATCCCGGACTTGACCCGGGATCCATGCCGTTGAAAACCAATACCGTCTATCAAGAACAGGAGACGCCTTTCCGTGATCGACGGTATTCCGTTTCCGAAAGCACTGGATGCCGAATCAAGTCCGGCATGACGACAGCTACTTCAGCATGTGGAAGTTGAGAAGGCGCGTCGCCAACATCGTTTCGCCGAGAAAGCACAACAGCGCCAGCAGGAAGCTCACCACGCCCAGCAGGAAGCTGGTGACGGCGTAGCGGCCGACCTGGACGTCGGTGGTTTCGCCGAGGAACAGCACGATGATCGTCAGGCCGATCAGGAAAGCGCAGGAGGTGAGCAGCGCGATGCACGCGTTGGCGAGGCGGCCGCGGGCGCGCAGTTCCTGCAGTTCGCTGATGTGCCGCTGCAGCGCCTCGCCCTCGGC
>Ga0075365_10001589_pt1 | contig 10448 bp, 11 predicted proteins | sample EndMetdeltDD1765_FD_71387 | JGI IMG/M metagenome (GOLD analysis project Ga0075365, IMG submission 71387) | Populus endosphere microbial communities from Tennessee, USA - Endosphere MetaG P. deltoides DD176-5 | ecosystem: Host-associated > Plants > Roots > Endosphere | place: USA: Tennessee... | reverse complement strand
ACGAGGATCATGAACACCGACAGCGGGTCGACGAGGATGCCGAGCTTGACGTCCAACCCGGCCGCGGAGGCGTAGGTCCACAGCGACGAGGTCAGCGTGCGATCGCTCTCGGTGTGGCCGAGCAGCGCCACGAGTGCCCCGATCGCGCTCACGAACGCGAGCGCGATGGCGATGGTCCCGATCCAGCCGGCCGCCCGGCCGCGCAGGACCCGCCAGCCGAGCGCGTTCACGAGGAACCCGGCGAGCGGGAAGACGAGGACGAGCCAGCCCCACGTCGTGGGGCTCATCCCTTGAGGCCTCGCAGGTCGTCGACGTTAAGCGGCAGTCGGCGGCGAAAGAGCGCCACGATCAGTCCGAGCCCGACGACGACCTCGCAGGCCGCGACGACCATGACGATCAGCGCGAACACCTGGCCCTCCGCGTTTCCGTGAGCCCGCGAGAAGGCGACGAGCGCCAGGTTTCCCGCGTTCAGCATCAGCTCCAGGCAGAGCAGGATCACGAGGGGGCTGCGGCGGATGAGCACCCCGCCGGCGCCGATCGCGAACAGGACCGCCGAGAGCACCACGTACCAGGTGACCGTCATCCCGCCGCCTCCTCGACCCGATCCGGCTCCTCGCGGCGGGAGCGGGCGGCCAGCGTGACCGCGCCCACGGCGGCGACCAGCAGCAGCATCGACGCCGCCTCGAACACGATCAGGAAGCGCTCCAGGAGGAGGTTGCCGACCTGGCTCGGGGTGCCGAATCCGGCCGGCAGCGTGGGGCCGTTGCTGTCGAGCGCCTCCAGCCCGGTGCCGATGATGGCGATCGACAGCTCGACGAGCAACGCCGCGGCCAAGAGCGGCGCCAGCAGGCGCTGGCCGGGGATCGGCTCCCACAGCGGTTCCTCGACGGCGCCCACGTAAGCCGCGACGAAGACGTACAGGACCATCACCGCGCCCGCGTAGACGACGACCTGGGCGGCCGCGATGAACTGCGCGTAGAGCAGGAGGAACAGGCCCGAAAGCGAGACCAGGTGGATCACCAGCGCGAGCACGCTGTAGAACGGGTTGCGCATGGCGATCACGGCGACCGCTCCGCCCACCGCGCCGATCGCGCCGGCGAAGAAGGCGACGTAGATCACTGGCGCGAGCCCTCCCCGCCGGCGGTGGTCGAGAAACGTTGCTCCAGGCAACGGAATTCGACCATCGCTGTGCGCTCGCTACTTGCCGGAGCCGATCGACGCGAGTGCGTCATCCCGGTCGGTGTAGATCCGGTACTCCACGACCTTTCCGTCGCGCACGCGGAACACCTGAAAGAGATCCTGGCCGACCTCGACGCCGCTGAGCCTGCCACGGCCCATCTGCCCGACGCGCACGAAGATCTCACCGCCCTCCTCGACCAGCTCCAGCGGCTCGACCCGGTACTCCTGCCAGTTCTCGAGCCACTCCTCCCAGAAGCGGCGCAGCTCCGCTCGCCCCTGGAACGTCCGTCCCGTCCTCCCGGGGTCGCGGACGACGATGTCGGGATCGCAGAATTCCAGCGCGGAGTCCAGGTCGCCGCGCATGAACGCCTCGAAGGCCGTGCGCACCGCCTCGACGTCGGAGCTGCCCATGAGGCCGGCAGTATTGCGCTCATTCCCCCTCCCGCCGCAGGGGAGTGCGCTCCACCGGCTCCGCCAGGAGCATCTCCTTCGTGAACACGAGGTCCTCGCGGTTGTAGTCCGCCAGCTCGTACTCGTGCCCCATCGTGATCGCGTCGAAGGGGCAGGCGACCTCGCAGTAGCCGCAGAAGATGCATCGCGCGAGGTTGATCTCGTAGATCTCGGCGTAGCGCTCACCGGCCGAGACCCGGTTCTCCGGGTCGTTCTCGGCCGCGACCACGCGGATGCAGTCGGCGGGACACGCCGCCGCGCACAGCGAGCACCCGACGCACTTCTCGAGCTCCGTGTCCTCGAATCGGTGGAGCTTGTGACGGCCGCGGAAGCGCGGGTACACCGGCGTCTTCTCCTCGGGGTACTGGATCGTCACCGGGCCCTCGATGATCCGGGCAAACGTCGTCTTCAGGCCACGCAGCGTCTCGCCGAAGGCGCGGTACGCGCCGCCGAGGCCACCCGGCTCTGGCCCGCGCTCGAGCTCGACGATGCCCTCGTCGGCGATGTATGGGAACTCCGCGGAGTCGTTCACGTCACCGTCACCAGGATCGCCGTGACCAGGACGTTCACCGTCGCGAGCGGCAGCAGGATCTTCCAGCCGAGCGACATCAGCTGGTCGTAGCGGACGCGCGGGAGGGTCGCCCGTACCCACATGAACAGGAAGAGGAAGGCGAAGATCTTCACCACCACCCAGACCGGGTCCAGAAAGCCCGGCCCGGGGCCGCGCCAGCCACCGAGGAAGAAGGTCACCGCCACGGCGGAGATCACGAACATCTCGATGTACTCGGCCAGGGCGTAGGACCCGTAGCGCATCCCCCCATACTCGGTCCCGTATCCGGCGACGAGCTCGGCGTCGGCCTCCGGAAGGTCGAATGGCGCCCGGTTCGTCTCGGCGAACCCGGCCACCAGGAAGATCAGGAACCCGACGAACTGCGGGATGACGTACCAGATCTGGTCCTGTGCCTCGACGATCGAGACCAGCGACAGGGAGCCGGCCATCATGATCGCGCCGAGCAGGGCGAGGCCCATCGAGATCTCGTAGGAGATCAGCTGCGCCGCCGCGCGCATGGCCCCGAGGAAGCTGAACTTCGAGCCCGACGCCCAGCCGCCCAGCAGGAGCCCGTAGAACGCGATCGAGCCGAAAGCGAAGAAGTACAGGATCCCGATGGGGACGTCGATCCCGTAGAGCCCGAAGCCGTCCTGGACGTTCCCGAACGGGATGATCGCGAGCGTTGCGACGCCCGTGAAGACCACGATCGAGGGGGCGATGTAGTAGAGGGCGGGGATCGCGGCGCGCGGGCGGTAGTGCTCCTTCGAGATCAGCTTGACCGCGTCGGCGAGCGGCTGCAGGAGGCCCATCGGGCCGACACGGTTGGGGCCATACCGCGCCTGGAACCGGCCGAGAAGCTTTCGCTCCACCACGGTGAGCATCGGGACGATCGCGAAGATCACCGCGAAGATCACGATCGACTTGACGACGAGGATCCAGGTCGCCTCGACGAAGCTCGTGTCCGCGAGCGGCAGGGTCACTCGCCCTCTTCCGCTGGAGAGATCTCCGCCACCTCGCCGACGAGGGTCCCGGCGCCATCTCCGAGGCCCTGGATCAGGAAGCCGGACCCGGGCCGCACCCGTTCGCGAATCGCGGCGCGCGCCCGGACGCTGGTGCCGTTCGAGCGAACGTCGACCTCGTCGCCGCCTCGGATCCCGAGCCGATCGGCGTCGTGCGGCGCGAGCTCGATCGTCTGCCTGGGCGCCAGGAACCGCAACGCGGGGCTGCGGTCGGTGACCTCGGCGGCCCAGAGGTCGCGGTAGGCGCCCAGTCGAAGGCGTCCGTCCGTCGGCGCCGGGGAACCCCCAGGGCCGCCGCCGGATGTGCCGACATGTGATGTCGGCACATCGCGGGCTTCGCGGCCCTGCGGCTCCCCCGGCGCCTCCGGGAAGCTCGAGGCTGCGTCTCGCTCCTGCCACCGGATGCCCAGGCCGCCGATCTCCTCCTCGCTGATGCCGGCGTAGAAGGGGACCTCCGAGGCGATCGCGGCGAGTGCTTCGGGGACCGAGTCGATGCCCGTTTCCTCGCCCAGGAGCGCCGACAGCTCGGCCAGGACCTCCCAGGTCGGACGGGCACGACCCGGGTTCGGGACGCCCGGCCGGACTCGCTGCAGGCGCCCGTCGGGGTGGGTGACCGTGCCCTCCTTCTCGGCGTAGGACTCGGCAGGGAAGACGACGTCGGCGTGCCGGGTCGATGCGTCCTCGAACATCGAGATCGCCAGCACGAACTCGGCCTTCGAGAGTGCCTCGCTCCAGGCCGGGCCGTCGGCCGCGTCGCGAACGGGGTCGGCGTTGATCAGGAACGCCGCGCCCAGGTCACCCTCGGTCAGCGCACGGCCCATCTCGGCCGGGTCCAGACCTTCGGCCGTCTCCGAGAAGCCGGGCCCGGCGACCGGCAGGCATCCCACCTCGCGGAGGCCGCGGCCATTCGCCCCGGTCGGGACCTCGAGCAGCTTGGCGTCGAGCGTCCGGGCCAGATCGACGAGCGCACTGCTGGGCTCACCCGACCAGACGATCACGGTGGACCCGGGGCGAGCGACGCCACCCACTCGCTCGGCGTCGGCGCCGAGCTCGTCCGGGGCACGCTCGTAGCCGTCGGCGCCGGCCTCCGCGGCGAGCGCGGCGGCGAAGCCGCTCAGGCCGCCGGGCGCGTACCGCGCGGTCTCCTCGGCGCCGCCGTCCAGGGCGGTGGGTCGGTCGGTCGCGATGGCCAGGCGGGTGCCGTTGCGGCGGACGACCTTGCGGATCCGCAGGTCGACGATCGGCATCGAGTGGAGTGGGTCGGTTCCCAGGACCAGGATCGACTCCGCTCGGTCCAGGTCCTGGACGCTCGCCGAGAGCTCGGGTCGCGACAGCTCGACGAGCAACTCCCGGTCCACCGGATCACCGAGGTCGGACGTGACGTGCGGCGACCCGAGCGCCCGGCGGACGATCCGCTGGACGATGTACCCCTCCTCGTTGGAGGAGGAGCCGCCGACGATCGCCGCGGTGCCGGCACCCGCCGCGCGAAGCCCGTTCGCCGCCGCCTCGAGCGCCTCGCCCCAGCCCACCGGCACGAGCTCGCCACCCCGGCGGATCATCGGCTCGGTGATCCGGTCGGCCGACTCGATCGCCTGGTAGCCGAAGCGCCCCTTGTCGCAGAGCCATCCGTCGTCCACCTCGAAGTTGTCGCGGGCGAGGACGCGCTGGATCCGCTCGTCGCGGACGGTCAGCTTGATGTTGCACTGGCTCGGGCACAGCGTGCAGACGGTGCCGGCGTCCTCGATGTCCCACGGCCGCGCCCGGAACCGGTAGGCGTCGGAGGTCAGCGCCCCCACCGGACACAGCTCGATGATGTTGCCGTGGAAGGGCGCGATGTATGGGCGGTCGTCGAAGGTCCCGACGAAGCTCGACGCCCCGCGCTCCAGGAGCTGCAGCTGCTCGTCCTCGGCCACCTCCTGGCTGAAGCGGACGCAGCGGTAGCAGAGGATGCAGCGCTCGCGGTCGATCTTGATCAGCGGAGACAGGGGGATCGGCTTCTGGAAATGGCGCTTCGGGTCGATCGCCCGGCTCTTCCCGGGGCCCCAGCCCATCGAGACGTCCTGCAGCGGGCACTCCCCGCCCTTGTCGCAGACGGGGCAGTCGAGCGGGTGGTTGACCAGCAGGAACTCGACCACCGCGTTCTGGGCCTCCTTGACCCGGTCGGTCTGGGTGTAGACGACCATGCCGTCGCGGACGGGGGTCGAGCAGGCCGTCTGCAGCTTCGGGATCCCCTCGACCTCGACCAGGCACATGCGGCAGGCGCCGACCGGGTGTCCCAGCTTCGGCTCGTAACAGAAGACCGGGATCTCGACGTCTCCGTGCTTGGCGGCGTCCACCAGCATGATCCCCTGCGGCGCCTGCACCTCGACGCCGTCGACGACGAGGGTTATCTGCTCGTCGTTCACGCGGAGGCCTCCAGCGGGACCGGCTTCACGTCGGTCGGGGACTCGTCAAGAGGGCGCGGGGCTGCGTCACGGCCGGCTTGGATCGCCGCCTCGAACTCGTCGCGGAACTTGGCGACCATGCTGCCGACCGGCATCGCCATCGAGTCACCGAGCACGCAGAGGCAGTGGCCGATGATGTTGTCCTGCACCGACGAGATGACGTCGAGGTCCATGGGCGTCGCCTCCCCGGAGATCACCCGCTCGAGCATCTTCACGGTCCAGTTCGTGCCCTCGCGGCACGGGGTGCACTTGCCGCAGGACTCGTGGTGGTAGAAGCGAGCCGTGCGCAGCGCGAGGTGCGGGATCGACACGTTCTCGTCGGCGACGATGATCGACCCGGAGCCGAGCATCGACCCCGCGTCCGCCATCGCCTCGAAGCTGTACGGAAGGTCGAGCTCGTCGGCGGTGAGGACCGGGGCCGAGGAGCCTCCCGGGAACCACGCCTTCACCTCGTGGCCCTCCGGAGGCCCGCCCGCGAGCCCGAAGATGATCTCGCGGGAGGGGATGCCCAGCTCAACCTCGTAGTTCCCGGGCCGCTGCACGCAACCGGATACGGAGACGACCTTGGTCCCCGGGGACTGCTCGGTGCCGAAGCTCTTGAACCACTCGGCGCCGTTCTGGACGACATGCGGGACGTTGGAGAGGGTCTCCACGTTGTTGATGAGAGTCGGCCCGCCGTAGAGGCCCTGGATCGCCGGGAAGGGCGGCTTCAGCCGCGGGTTGCCGCGCTTGCCCTCGAGCGCGTCGAGCAGCGCCGTCTCCTCGCCGCAGATGTAGGCGCCGGCCCCGCGGTGCACAACCAGCTCGACCCGGTGCCCGGTGTCCAGGATGTTCTCCCCGACGTAGCCAGCGGCATACGCCTCGTCCACGGCCCGCTCCAGCACGTCGGCCACCTCCGCGTACTCGCCGCGGATGAAGATGAACGCCCAGCCGGCCCCGGCCGCGATCGCGGAGATGATCACGCCCTCGATCAGCTGATGGGGGTTCTTCCACATCAGCTCGCGGTCCTTGAAGGCCCCCGGCTCGGATTCGTCGGCGTTGCAGCACAGGAACTTGTCCATGTCGCCGCGCGGCAGGAACGAGGCCTTCTTGCCCATCGAGAAGCCGGCGCCGCCGCGCCCGCGGAGCCCCGAGTCCTCCAGGGTGCTGAGAAGCTCCTCCGGCTCGATCTCCTTCAGCGCTCGGGTGAGGGCGCCGTAGCCGCCGAGCCGCCGGTAGGTCTCGATCGAGGCGAGCCCGGGCTCGTCGACGTGACGGAAGAGCATGCGCGTCTGCCCGGCCATCAGGACTCGCCCTCCTTGACGCGGGGATCCGGCTCCGGCTCGGGACCGCCCGCCGTCTGGCGCCCCGCCAACGCCCGGTCGGGCACGGGATCCGCACCGGAGCGCAGCTGGTCGATCGCGGTGCGCGCGTCATCAGGCGTGAGCGGGCCGTAGTAGCGCTCGTCGATCGACGCCATCGGCGCGATGTCGCAGGCTCCCATGCACTCGAAGCCCCTCAGGTACACCTCCCCGTCGTCCGAGCTCGCGCCGATGTGATCGACCTCGTCGGCGTTGACGCCCGCGGCCTCCGAGAAGGCGTCGAGCACGTCTTCCGCACCTCGTAGCCAGCACGAGAGGTTGTGGCAGACGAGGATGCGATGGCGGCCGACCGGGCTGGTGTGAAAGAGGTCGTAAAAGGTCGCGACCGACTCGAGATAGGCGGGGGTTACGCCCATGACCGCGGCCGCCTGGCGCATTCCCTCCGGCGTGCACCAGCCGTAGTGGCGCTGAACCGCCCACAGGGCTGGGAGGGAGGCAGACCGGATCTCCGGATACTTGGCCATCGCAGCCTCGATCCGCTCGCGGAGCTCGTCGGGAACGGCGACCTCGGTGAGCTCCGGGACCGGCTCGGCGTCCTCCGGGCGCATCGACGCGACGAGCCGCCGCCTTTCCGCCGCCGACATTTCGTCGGTCGGTCGGATCTCCGGAGTCCAGCCAGACAGATCCTCCGCTTCGCGTCCGGCTCCGCCGGACGACCGGTCGCCTAGGGCTCCCTGGTCCGGGCTCCGGTTCATCGGTCGATGCCTCCCAAGATGGGATCGAGCATCGCCAGGTTCTGGATCAGGTCCGCGATATAGCCGCCGATGCACATGTCCCGCAGCATCTGGAGGTTCACGAACGAGGGATCGCGGATATGCACGCGGACCGGCTTCGCGGACCCGTCGGCGACCACGAAGCAGCCCAGCTCGCCGCGCGGGGACTCGATCGCGTAATAGGCCTCGCCCGGCGGCACGCGGAATCCCTCGGTGACCAGCTTGAAGTGATGGATGAGTGCCTCCATCGAGGTGGCCAGCTCGTCGCGCGGCGGCAGGACGACCTTCCGGTCGTCGGCGATCCAGGGGCCCTCCGGCAGGCCATCGAGGGTCTGCTCGATGATCCGCACCGACTCGCGCATCTCCTGGACCCGGACCCTGTAGCGGTCGTATCCGTCGCCGGCCGAGCCGATCGGGATCTTGAAGTCGAGGTCCCCGTAGCAGTGGTACGGAGTCACCTTCCGCAGGTCCCACGGCTCGCCCGCGGCCCTCAGGAGCGGACCGGTGACACCCAGGTCGAGCAGCCGCTGGCGCGGAACCACCCCGACGTTTCGCGTGCGCTCGAGGAAGATCTCGTTGCCGTTCAGGATCGCCTCGTACTGGTCGAGGCGGGACGGCATCTCGTCGCAGAAGGCCCGCAAATTTCGCGCGAACCCCACCGGAATGTCCTCGAAGACCCCTCCCACCTGGAAGTAGCGGGTGTGCATCCGCTGCCCGGTCGACATCTCGAACAGGTCGAGCACACGGTCCCGGTCGCGGAAGCAATAGAAGAACATCGACATCGCGCCGAGGTCGAGCGCCGACGTCCCAAGCCACACGAGATGGGAGTGGAGCCGGTTCAGCTCCATGTGCATGACCCGGAGGTAGCTCGCGCGCGGCGGGACCTCGATGTCCAGCAGGCGCTCGACGCAGCCCACGAACGCCTCCATGTTGAAGAAGTAGGACAGGTAGTCCATCCGCTCGACGAAGGGGATGACCTTCCAGTACGACTTGTCCTCGCAGTTCTTCTCGATCCCGGTGTGGACGTAGCCCACGACCGGCTTCAGGTCTCGGACCACCTCGCCCTCGAGGCTGACGAGGAGCCGCAGCACCCCGTGGGTCGCGGGATGATGCGGGCCGAAGTTGATCGTCAGGAGCTCCTCTTCGGGCTCCAGGAGCTCGCCGGCGGCGGTTCGCTCGACCGCGGAGGTCCCGATCACCTCCTCGCCGGTCTCCCCGAGGATGTCGCCTCCGTGGGAAGGGGTCGACCGGTGGAGGTGCTCGGTGGTCACTCGTACCACCTCGGCATCACCGGCTCGTCGCGGGTGAAGATGACCGGCTCTCCGCCGACCGGGAAGTCGCGGCGCTGCGGCCAACCGACGTACTCCTCGGGCATCAGGATGCGGCGCAGGTCCGGATGTCCCCTGAAGACGATGCCGAAGAAGTCGTACACCTCGCGCTCCTGGAACTCGGCCGCCGGGAAGAGCTCCACGCATGAGTCGATCTCCGGAAGGTCCTCTCCGCCGGGGTCTGCGAGCGCCGCCCGCACCCGCAGCCGCTCGATGCGAGGCATGTTGAGCAGGTCGTACACGACCCCGAAGCGCGGCTCCGCGGGCAGGTAGTCGACCCCATGGAGGCTCGAGAGGAAGCGGTACTGCTGGGTCGGCTCGTCCCGAAGCCAGCGCAGCACGTCGAGGATGCGATCAGGCTCGACGATCAGGCATCCCTGGCCGTGCTCGTGGTAGGTGCCGAGCACGGATCCCTCGGCGACGCCGTTCAGGTCCTGGGCGATCAGCTCCAGCCCGGGCGCGTCGGGCATCAGGCCCGTCCTCCGCGCGTCGCCCGGGACCGCGCGGCCTCATGTGTGGCGGTCAGATCGCGGGCCGCCTCGTAGGCCTCGATCTCCTCCTTCGAAGCGTCACCGGTCGCCTCCCGCGCCCATTCCTCGGTCCCGGCTGCGTTGTACCGCCGGCGCCAGCCCGGATCCGGATTGCCCAGGATCATCTTCTGCAGCTTGTTGAACCCGTAGATGAGTGCCTCGGGACGCGGCGGGCAGCCCGGCACGTGGATGTCGACGGGCATGAACTTGTCGGCGCCCTGGACGACGGCGTAGTTGGAGAACATCCCGCCGGACGAGGAGCAGGCGCCCATCGAGACCACCCACTTGGGCTCCAGCATCTGGTCGTAGATGCGGCGGCAGACCGGCGCCATCTTGATCGACACCCGACCGGAGAGGATCAGCATGTCCGCCTGCCTGGGGGAGGCGCGCATGTTCTCGGCGCCGAACCGCGCGATGTCGTAGCGCGGGCTGACGATCGACATCATCTCGATCGCGCAGCACGCGAGCCCGAACGTGGCGGGGAAGATGGAGTTCGCGCGCCCCCAGCCGGTGAGCTTCTGCATGGTCGTCGTCAGCACCGACTCCTCGACGTGCTGCTCGAGGTCGGGGCCCTCGAGGTCGCCGCGCAGGAGATCGCGGGCGCGGATCTGGCGAACTCGCAGGTCGGTTGGAGCTGGCGCCTCCTCCAACGGTGACAGCGCGCGGAGCTTCTCCCGCTTCACCTCCAATTGAGCGCGCCCCTTCGCCAGACGTAGACCAGCGCCACCAGCAGGAGGACCACGAAGATGATCACCTCCACGAGCACGAACACCGAGTCGGCGACGTTCAGGATCACGCCGACCGGATACAGGAAGACGACCTCGATGTCGAAGAGGATGAAGAGCATCGCGATCATGTAGAAGCTGACCCCGAA
>Ga0075365_10001588_pt1 | contig 10450 bp, 7 predicted proteins | sample EndMetdeltDD1765_FD_71387 | JGI IMG/M metagenome (GOLD analysis project Ga0075365, IMG submission 71387) | Populus endosphere microbial communities from Tennessee, USA - Endosphere MetaG P. deltoides DD176-5 | ecosystem: Host-associated > Plants > Roots > Endosphere | place: USA: Tennessee... | reverse complement strand
GTCGTCTTCAGCGACGAGGTATCGGTGCCGCTGGTCGGCTCGGTGACGCCGAACGCCTGCAGCCGCAATTCGCCGCTGGCGATCCGCGGCAGAAACGTCTTCTTCTGCTCCTCGTTGCCGTGCCGCAGCACGGTGCCCATGGTGTACATCTGGGCGTGACAGGCGCCCGCGTTGCAGCCCGCACGATGAACCTCCTCGAGGATCGCAACTCCTGCGCCGATCTTCAGTCCCGCGCCGCCATATTCCTCGGGAATCAGCACGCCGAGGTAGCCGGATTCGGTCAGCGCCTGCACGAACGCGGTCGGGTAGGCCATCTCGCGGTCGAGCTTGCGCCAGTATTCGCCTGGAAAGCCCTCGCAGAGTTTTGCGACGGCGTCGCGGATGTCCTGATGGTTGTCGTGCACGGTTTCAGCCTCGGCACTCACGGCGATGTTCATGGCGTTCCACCCTTGAATTCAAAAAGCAATAGCCCGGCCTATCGGGCCGGGCTACAGCGAAAAAGCAGGGGTCGAAGAGCGGTCCTGCCGATTTGGTATGGGGCGTTCAGGGCATGGTCGAAAAGCGGGTACCTAGCCGGCGATGCGGACGGGCAGGTGCTCGTAGCCCTTGATGAAGCTGGAATAGACCCGTTTCGGCTCGTCCATCAGCTCGATGTTGTCGAAGCGCTTCAGGATCTCCTCCCAGACGATCTTCAGCTGCAGTTCCGCGAGCCTCAGGCCCACGCAGCGATGGATGCCGAAGCCGAACGACAGGTGCGTGCGTGGCCGCCTGCGGTCGATGATGAAGTCGTACGGGTTCTCGATCACCTCGTCGTCGCGGTTGCCCGAGACGTACCACATCACCACCTTGTCGCCCTTCCTGATCGTCTTGCCGTGCAGTTCGGTGTCGGCAAGCGCCGTGCGGCGCATGTGCGACAGCGGCGTCTGCCAGCGGATTACCTCCGGCACGAAGCTTTCCACCAGTTCCGGGTTTGCCTTCAGCTTCCTGAACTGCTCCGGGAACTTGTTCAGCGCATACACCGCGCCCGACAGCGAGTTGCGGGTGGTGTCGTTGCCGCCGATGATCAGCAGGATCAGGTTGCCGAGGAAGTTGCGCTCGTCCATGTTCCGCGTCGCGTCGCTGTGCGCCATCATCGACAGCAGGTCATGCTTCGGCGGCTGGTTGATGCGCTCATTCCAGAGCTTCTTGAAGTACTCGCCGCACTCCTCGATGATCACTTGCTTTTCGTCGAGGCTGTTGATCATGCCTGCGCCGGGAACGGCGGTGGCAATGTCGGACCAGTAGGTCAGCTTGCGCCGCTCCTCCCACGGAAAGTCGAACAGCGTCGCCAGCATCTGCGTCGTCAGTTCCACCGAAACCTTGTCGACCCAGTCGAAGGTCTCGTTGCGGGGCAGGTTGTCGAGGATCAGGCACGCCCGCTCGCGAATCGTGACGGCGAGTTTGTCGAGATGCGTCGGCGTGAACATCGGCGCCACGGTCTTGCGCTGCGGACCGTGTTGCGGCTGGTCCATCGAGATGAAGCTTGGCCGGCGCAGATCCGGGCGGGAGTCGCGCAGCGTGATGCCGCCGAGACTGGAGTCGGACGAATAGACCTGGTGGTTGGTCTCCACCTCCATGATGTCGTTGTACTTCGTCACCGACCAGTACGGACCGAACTCGCTTTCGCGGCAGTAGTGGACCGGGTCTTCCTGGCGCAGGCGGTCGAAGTAGGGCCAGTGGCTGTCGCTGGCGAACAGCGCCGGGTCGCCCACATGGATCTCGCTGAGAGGAATGGAGTAGGCGCGCTCCTTTGCGTCATCACCGGAGCTGATCGTGCCGTGCATGGGGTTTCGTCCCTTATCCGATCATCCGGTCTGCATGGCTCCCGGATGATGCGTTGTCATTCGCGCAAAGGGCCATGGGTTGTGTGATTCGATTATCGGTGCGCGGCCTTGCCCGAGCAAGCGGCGAGCGACCCCGCTTTGGGTATGGGGCGGTTGCATTTGCCGTTTTCAATCTGTGGATTTTAGCTCGCGGAACGGGATTTTTCGCAACGAACTCAGTGGACTGCGCGCCGGTGTAAAGTTTGGTTAATTTTGTTCAAATACAACTCTGGCGGGTTCAAATCGGGGGGAACAGGATGTTTGGGTCATCTCGGGAATTGCACGCCAAGCTGGACGCGTTGGGCAAGTCGCAGGCTGTCATCGAATTCAAGCCCGACGGCACCATCGTCACCGCAAACCAGAACTTCCTCGCCATTCTGGGCTACGAGCTCGATGAGCTGCAGGGCAAGCACCACGGCATGTTCGTGGAGCCGGCCTTTAGGGAGAGCGCCGAGTACCGCGAGTTCTGGGGGGCTCTCGCAAGGGGCCAGTACCAGGCGGGCGAATACAAGCGCCTCGCCAAGGGCGGAAGGCCGGTCTGGATCCGGGCTTCGTACAATCCGCTGATCGGCAGCGGCGGCAAGCCCTCCAAGGTCATGCTGGTTGCGACCGACATCACCGCCGGAAAGATGCGCAGCGCCGACCACGAAGGGCAGATCAAGGCGGTCCACAAGCACCAGGCCGTGATCGAGTTCAATCTCGACGGGTCGATCATCACGGCCAACGAGAACTTCACCAAGGCCGTGGGCTACCCGCTGTCGGAAATCCAGGGCAAGCATCACAGCATGTTCATGCCGCAGGCGATGCGCGACAGCCGCGAGTACCGGAATTTCTGGGAGCGCTTGCGCACCGGCAATCATCAGGCCGGCGAGTTCGAGTATGTCGGCAGGGGCGGCCGGAAGCTCTTCGTGCAGGCGTCCTGCAATCCGATCGCCGACGCCAACGGCAAGCTCTGCAAGGTCGTCGAGTTTGCCAGCGACATCACCGAGCAGGTCGAAGCTCGCAACCGGCGCGCCGAGCTGCAGAAGGTGATCGACGCCGACCTGACGCAGATTACGGAAGCGGTCTCTTCGACCAACAGCCAGGCCGAGGCTGCCGCGACGGCTTCGACGCAGACCGCGGGCAACATGCAGGCCGTGGCGTCAGGCGCCGAAGAGCTCGCGGCTTCGGTCAGCGAGATCAGCCGCCAGGCCTCGGACGCGCTGTCGATCTCGACCAAGGCGGTGGAGCAGGCCAATGAGACCAACACCATCGTCTCCGGCCTGGCGCAAGCCGCGCAGAAGATCGGCGACGTCGTGAAGCTCATCAACAGCATTGCCGAGCAGACCAATCTGTTGGCGCTGAACGCGACGATCGAGGCGGCGCGCGCGGGCGAGGCCGGCCGCGGCTTCGCGGTGGTCGCCTCCGAGGTGAAGAGCCTTGCGACGCAAACCTCGAAAGCCACAGAGGAGATTTCCGGTCAGATCGCCGAAGTCCAGAGCTCCACGGCGAGCGCGGTCACGGTGATTGAGGCGATCAGCCAGACCATCTCGCGCATCAACGAGATCTCCGCGGCGATCGCAGCTTCGGTGGAGGAGCAGTCGTCGGTGACGCAGAACATCTCGAAGAACATGCAGGTCGCCGCCAAGGGCGTCGGCGACATCAATGCAAGCATGAGCGAGATTGCGACTGCGGCACGATCGGTGGATGCCGCCACGCGCAAGGTCAAGGAAACGTCGCGGGCCGTCGCGTAAGCGCAGCGTCCGGCTCAGCATTCGGAGCGGCCGGCATTCGCTGGCCGCTCTTCTTTCGGCGGGACGGCGCCGCGTCGCGTTCGCGGCATCAGCGCATTTGCCGATTCCCGCCACGGATTTTCCGGAAATTCTCCGCAAATTCAGGTACTTAGATACCCACGCGTAAAGTTTGGTTAATTTTGTTCGAATAGAAACCCGCCTCAGGGCTCACTGAGGAGATGGTGGATGTTTGGTTCGTCCCGGGAATTGCATGCCAGGCTGGATGCGCTGAACAGGTCGCAGGCCATTATCGAATTCAATCTCGACGGCACGGTCATCACCGCCAACGAGAATTTTCTGCGCGTACTTGGCTACAAGCTGAGCGAGATCGAGGGCAAGCACCACAGCATGTTCGTGGAGCCGGCGTACAAGGAGAGCGCGGAGTATCGCGAATTCTGGGACAGCCTCGGGCGCGGCCAGTTCCGGGCGGCGGAGTACAAGCGGCTGGCCAAGGGCGGCAAAGCCGTCTGGCTGCAGGCGTCCTACAATCCGCTGCTGGGCCGGAGCGGCAAGGCCTACAAGATCGTCAAGTTCGCAACCGACATCACGGCGGCGAAGGTCTACAACGCCGATCACGAAGGCCAGCTGGTGGCGATCCACAAGTCGCAGGCCGTGATCGAGTTCAACGTCGACGGCACGATCATCACCGCCAACGAGAACTTCATGCGGGCGATGGGCTATTCGCTGGCCGAGATCAAGGGCAAGCATCACAGCATGTTCATGCCGCAGGCCAAGCGCGACAGCGCCGAGTATCGCAGCTTCTGGGAGCGCCTGCGCAGCGGCCAGTACCAGTCCGGCGAGTTCGAGCGTATCCGCAAGGGCGGCAAGCCCATCTGGCTGCAGGCGTCCTACAATCCGGTGATCGACACCGACGGCAAGCTCAGCAAGGTCGTCAAGCTCGTGAGCGGCGACATCACCGACCAGATCGAGCAGCGCCTCCGCCGCGCCGACATGCAGAAGGTGATCGACGCTGACCTGACGCACATTACGGAAGCGGTTTCTTCGACCAACAGCCAGGCGGCAACTGCCGCGGCGGCGGCGACCCAGACTTCGGGCAACATGCAGGTGGTCGCGGCCGGCGCCGAGGAGCTCGCGGCTTCGGTCAGCGAGATCAGCCGCCAGGCGGCCGATGCACTGTCGATCTCGACCAAGGCGGTCGAGCAGGCGAACGAGACCAACACCATCGTCTCCGGCCTTGCGCAAGCCGCGCAGAAGATCGGCGACGTCGTGAAGCTCATCAACAACATCGCCGAGCAGACCAACCTCCTGGCGCTCAACGCGACGATCGAGGCGGCGCGCGCAGGCGAGGCCGGTCGCGGCTTCGCGGTGGTTGCCTCCGAGGTGAAGAGTCTGGCGACACAGACCTCGAAGGCCACCGACGAGATCTCCGGTCAGATCGCCGAGGTGCAGAACTCGACGGCGAGCGCGGTCACCGTGATCGAAGCGATCGGCCAGACCATCTCGCGCATCAACGAGATTTCTGCTGCGATCGCAGCTTCGGTCGAGGAGCAGTCGTCGGTCACGCAGAACATCTCGGAAAACATGCAGGTCGCCGCCAAGGGCGTCGGCGACATCAACTCGAGCATGAACGAGATCGCGCGCGCGGCGAAGTCGGTGGACGACGCCACCCGCAAGGTCAAGGAAGCCTCGCGCGCCATCGGGTAGCGATCCAGGTGTAATATCCGGAACGGACAGCGGGAGCGGTCGGCATCTCCCGGCCGCTCTTCTTTTGGTCGTGCGGGCATGCCATTGTGCGGTAAAATCGCGCGAGGGAGACCGTCGGACGATGGATTTCAAGCTGACAGAACAACAACGCAGCATGGTTGCAACCGTGCGCGACCTGGTCGAAGGCGAGTTCAAGCCGAACGCCCAGAAATACATGGACGGCACGTTTCCGTGGCCGAACATGAAGAAGCTCGCGGAACTCGGCGTGCTCGGCATGTCGGTGCCGGAGGAATATGGCGGGCTTGGGCTGACGATTTTCGAGACCGCGCTGATCCTCGAGGAGATCGCCAAGGGCTGCTATGTCACGGCAATGGCGACGCTGGGCGAGGCCGGCGTGCAAACGCGGGTGATCTCGACCTACGCGCCGAAGTCGATCAAGCAGCGGATCCTGCCCCAGGTGGTGAGCGGCGATTGCATCCTCGCCGTCTGCATGACCGAGCCGCATGCGGGCACCGACGTCGCAAACTATCGCACCAACGCCGACATCAAGGGCGACCGCATTGTCCTGAACGGCGTCAAGACGCTGATCAGCCGAGCGAAGGAAGCCGGCATGTTCGTCGTCTTCAGCCGTGTCGACAAGAAGCCGGGCCGTGAAGGCATCGGCTGCGTGCTGCTCGAGCCGAACACGCCGGGCTTCGAAGTGACCGGCACCTACCACACCATGGGCGGCGAGAACCTGCACGAGATCCAGTTCAACAACTGCGAGCTGCCGCTGGAGAACCTCGTCATCCGCGAGGACGGCTTCCGCAAATTGCTCTCCGCCTTCAACACCCAGCGCTGCCTCAATCCGAGCATATCGCTGGGCCTTGCCGAAGGCGCATTCGCCGAGGCGCTGAAGTATGCGCGCGACCGCGAGATCTTCGGCAAGGCGATCGGCGATTTCCAGGGCAATCGCTGGAAGCTCGCCGACATGTACAAGGACATCGAGACCGGCCGCAGCATCCTTTACCGCGCCTGCATGACTGCCGACCCGTTTCCCGATCCCTTCATGGCCGCGGTGGCGAAAGTGTTCTGCAACGAAATGGCGCTGCGGGTGACCAACGATGCGCTGCAGATGCATGGCGGGTTCGGCTTCACCGAGGAGTATGCAGTGAACCGCCTCTACCGCGGCGCCCGCTACGGAACACTCGGCGGCGGCACATCTGAGACCTTGCGCGATCTGATCGGCAAGCGGATCATGGTCGCGCACGATGCCGAGGAGCTGCTCGCCTACGACATGCTGACCGGGCTCGATCTCGTTGCCTGATTTGTTGAGTTCTGCGCTGGAGCCATGTCCATGATCGCCAACACGCCAAAGGTCTTCAACTTCGATCTCGGCGAGACCGCGGACGCGATCCGCGACACGGTGTGGAGTTTTGCATCGAACGAGATCGCGCCGCGTGCCGAAGAGATCGATAAAACCAACACCTTTCCCCGCGACCTCTGGCCGAAGATCGGCGCGCTCGGCCTGCACGGCATCACCGTGGAGGAGGAGTATGGCGGCGCAGGCCTTGGCTATCTCGAGCATTGCGTGGCGATGGAGGAAATCTCACGCGCCTCGGCCGCGGTCGGTCTCTCCTACGGGGCGCACTCGAACCTCTGCGTCAACCAGATCCGCCGCAACGGTTCGGACGCGCAGAAGCGGACGTATCTGCCGAAGCTGATTTCCGGTGACCAGGTCGGCGCGCTGGCGATGTCCGAGCCGGGCGCAGGTTCCGACGTGGTGTCGATGCGCACGCGCGCCGACAAGAAGGGTGATCGCTACGTTATCAACGGCAGCAAGATGTGGATTACCAACGGTCCGGTCGCCGAGACGCTGGTGGTTTATGCCAAGACCGACCCGGATGCCGGGCCGCGCGGCATGACCGCCTTCATCATCGAGAAAGGCATGAAGGGATTTTCGACCGCGCAAAAACTCGACAAGCTCGGCATGCGCGGTTCCGACACCTGCGAACTGGTGTTTCAGGATTGCGAGGTGCCGGAAGAGAATGTGCTCGGCAAGGTGGGGAACGGCGTCAACGTCCTGATGTCCGGCCTCGATTACGAGCGCGCGGTGCTGGCGGCCGGTCCGCTCGGCATCATGCAGGCCTGCATGGACGTGGTGATGCCCTATGTGCACGAGCGCAAGCAGTTCGGCCAGCCGATCGGCACGTTCCAGCTCGTGCAGGGCAAGGTTGCCGACATGTATGTGACCATGAACGCTGCTCGCGCCTACGTCTATGCGGTGGCGAAGGCATGTGACCGCGGCGAGACCACGCGCGAGGACGCGGCGGGCGCGATCCTCTACGCCGCGGAGCGGGCGACCCAATGCGCGCTGGACGCCATCCAGCTGCTGGGCGGCAACGGCTACATCAACGATTATTCGACCGGCCGGCTGCTGCGCGACGCGAAACTCTACGAAATCGGCGCGGGAACCAGCGAGATCAGGCGCATGCTGATCGGCCGGGAACTGTTCGAAAAACAGACATAAAGCTGTGCTTTGCCTCGCTGCGGCAGTCGACGAACTGTGCGCGCGGCCTGTCTGCGAGCTAAGTCACACACGTCGAACCGCCATCGGGGATATTGCGACCAAAGCTTAATCCGAATGCCTTGATTTCAACGAGGGGCTCCTCCTATGGACCAGATTGTTGCTCCGCCGCCGATCGCTTCGCCGCCACCACCGCCACCGCTGCCGCCCACGACCGTCAAGGTGGCATTTACCGGCGACCGCCGCGGCTTCCTTGGTCTCGTGGCGCGCGGCGCGGCGCTCGAACTGATCACTGTCGGCTTCTATCGCTTCTGGCTGACGACCGACATCCGCCGTCATCTCTGGTCGCACACCGTAGTTGATGGCGACGGGGCGGAGTACACCGGCCGCGGCAAGGAGCTGCTGATCGGTTTCCTCATCGCCATGGCGATTCTGGTGCCGATCTATATCGGCTACTCGTTGCTTGCGCTTGCGGCCGAAGGGGTTCAGGCCTTCGCCAGCGTGCCGCTGTTTATCTTTCTCTACGTGTTCACGCAGTTCGCGATCTATCGCGCCCGCCGCTATCGCATGACGCGCTCGGTCTGGCGCGGCGTGCGCTTCTGGATGACCGGCTCCGGCTGGAACTATGCGATGCGGGCCTCGCTGTGGGCCCTGGCGATGGGCGTGACCCTCGGCCTCGTGCTGCCGTGGCGCGACGCCGCGCTTGAGCGCTACAAGATGCAGCACACCCACTACGGCGACCTGCAGGGAAGCTTTGAGGGCCAGGGCGGCGAATTCTTCAAGAAGGCCTGGTGGCTCTGGTTGCTCTCGCCCACGGCGATCCTCGTGATCCCGTTTCCGTTCATCTATGGCGCATTCAAGGCCATCCAGCTTCGCTGGTGGCTGAGCGGTCTGCGGCTCGGCGGTGTCAGGCTTGAGTCCAATCTGGCCGGCGATGCATTCATCGGCCTCTACTGGAAGACCATCGGCTGGTCCATGCTGATGTCCGTGGTCTTTGCGATTTACGCGGGCATTGTCACCGGCGTGTTCACCCTGGTGACCAGCGGAGGACTCGAAACGGCGCTCGCAGACGGCGAGATGGCCTTTCTCGTTCCCTACTTCTTGCTGATGGGCGTAGGCTATATTGCGTGGGCCCTGGCAATGGGCGCCCTCGCGCGCCTCTACCTGATGCGCGACATGTGGCAGCGCGCTGTTTCCTCGATCACCGTGCACGGCATCGAAGCCGCCGCGAACGTCGCGGCCAAGGGCGATCTGGCGAACGCGCTCGGCGAAGGCTTTGCGGACGGTCTGGATGTCGGAGGTTTCTGAGGCGTGAACGAGGAAGCGGACGCAACGCAGGCCGGTGTCGCGAGCACGTCGCCGCCACGCGCGCCGGTCACCTATCTGGACGGCACATCCAGCCGCAAGCGCGATGTCGGGCTCAGGCTCGCAGCCGCGTGTGAAATCCTCGACGCCGATGGCGGCGTTATCGCATCCTGGCCGTACGCGGACGTGCGGCGTGTCGACGGTCCCGTCGATACGTTGCGTCTCATGTGTGCGTCGGCGCCGCTGCTCGCCCGTCTCGAGGTTCGCGACGCGGAAATGGCTGCCGAGCTCAAGCGGCGTTGTCCGAAGCTCGACGCTGATCTGCCGGGAGCCAAGGGCGTTGCCGTCATCGTCGGGTGGTCGGTTGCCGCGCTCGTGTCGATCGTGCTGATGGTGGTCTACGTCATGCCGCTCATGGCCGACTACCTGACCCCGCTGGTCCCGCAGTCGGTCGAGCGCTATATCGGCCGGGTTGCCGACAACCAGGTCAAGGTCATCTTTGACGGCAAGCGATGCGAGAGTCCCGACGGCAAGGCGGCATTCGAAAAGCTTGTGAACATGCTGCGCCAGGCCGGCGACATCGACGGCACGACCGAGGCAGCCGTGATCTCCAACGAGATCGCCAATGCGATCGCGCTGCCGGGCGGCAAGATCTACGTGTTCGAGGGCTTGCTGGCAAAGGCGAACAACGTGGATGAACTGGCGGGCGTCGTCGCCCATGAGCTCGGCCACGTCAAGAATCGCGATGGTCTGCGCAACATGATCTACAACGGCGGCACGTCGTTCCTGATCGGTCTGCTGTTCGGCGACGTCACGGGGTCGGCCGCGATCATCTTCGCCAGCCGCGAAATGTTTCAGGCGTCGCATTCGCGCGACGCTGAGCGCACTGCGGACAAGATGACCATCGACATCATGCGCAAGCTTGGCCGGTCGCCGAAGCCGATGGGCGAATTTCTGCTGCGCGTCACGGGCAAGGAGAAGGGCAAGGGACTTTCGCTCATCTCCAGCCATCCGCTCACGGAGGATCGTCTGGCCCGCATGAGCGAGCAGGATGCCGCACCGTCGGCGCCGCCGCTGCTGACCGCCGGTGAGTGGGCCGCGTTGAAGGCGGTCTGCAAGACGTCGGACAAGCGCTGAGCAGGATCAGTTCCGCAAGCCGTTGGCCTTCGTCACCCACGCGCGCACGTCGGGAAGAATTGCTGGCAGCAGCGCCTTCACCTCGTCGACCGTCATCCCGGGCCGCATGCGCGGGTGATAGAGGATGTTGAGTAGATATTGATCGTAGATGCCGAAATGGCTCATGCTCACGTTGTCGTTGAAGGTCGTCCACGGCACCGAGT
>Ga0075365_10001587_pt1 | contig 10454 bp, 10 predicted proteins | sample EndMetdeltDD1765_FD_71387 | JGI IMG/M metagenome (GOLD analysis project Ga0075365, IMG submission 71387) | Populus endosphere microbial communities from Tennessee, USA - Endosphere MetaG P. deltoides DD176-5 | ecosystem: Host-associated > Plants > Roots > Endosphere | place: USA: Tennessee... | reverse complement strand
CTCCCGGCTCACGCGCCTGATCACGCTTGGGAAGTCCCGTGGAGGCAAGAACAACTGCATTCTGCATTGGAACGACGTGGTCGCATATGCCGATGGCATGATTGGAATCCTCGTGCCGGATCTTGCCGACGAGACCTGTGCCGTCCAGCTTCGGAAGTTGGCCGAGATATTCGGCGATCGCGCCTACCTGTCGCTCTGCCTTCGACGACGTCCGAACGATCAGCTCCGGCTCCATGAGCTGTCGAACCTCGCAATCCGCTTCAAGGTGAAGACCGTCGTGACCAATGACGTGCTTTTCCATGAGGCCGGGAGGCGGCAGCTTCAGGATATTGTCACGTGCATCCGGCACAATACGACCATCGATGCCGTTGGTTTCGAGCGCGAGCGCCATGCCGATCGGTATCTCAAGCCTCCCGACGAGATGGAGCGCCTGTTCCCGCGCTATCCGGAAGCGCTCAGGCGCACGATCGAGATCGCCGATCGATGCAAGTTCAGCCTCGAAGAGCTTACCTACCAGTATCCGGAAGAAGCCATCGTCCCCGGCAAGACCGCGCAGGAATCCCTTGAGCACTATCTCTGGGAATGCGTGCCGAACCGCTATCCGGAAGGCCTGCCGCCGGAGGTGCTGAAGACTGTCCGGCACGAGCTCGCCCTCATCCAGATAATGAAGTATGCCCCGTATTTTTTGACGGTCTTCAGCATCGTCAAATATGCGCGCAGCCAAGGTATTCTGTGTCAGGGACGCGGATCGGCGGCGAACTCGGCCGTCTGCTACATCCTCGGTATTACGAGCATTGATCCCTCGACCAACGATCTTCTGTTCGAGCGCTTCGTTTCGCAGGAACGGGACGAGCCGCCGGATATCGACGTCGACTTCGAGCATGAACGTCGCGAGGAGGTGATCCAATGGATCTACAAAACCTATACGCGCGAGAAGGCCGCTCTGTGTGCGACGGTCACCCGCTACCGGGCCAAGGGCGCCATCCGCGATGTCGGCAGGGCTCTGGGGCTGCCAGAGGACGTGATCAAGGCGCTGTCATCTGGCATGTGGTCATGGTCGGAGGAGGTTCCTGATCAAAACATCCGCGACCTTGGCCTGAACCCCGATGATCGCCGTCTTGCACTCACCTTGAGGTTAGCGCAGCAGCTTATGGGCGCGCCTCGACATCTGGGCCAGCATCCAGGCGGCTTTGTGTTGACGCATGACAGACTGGACGACCTTGTGCCGATAGAACCCGCCTCGATGAAGGATCGCCAGATCATCGAGTGGGATAAGGATGACGTGGAGGCGTTGAAATTCATGAAGGTCGATGTGCTGGCGCTCGGCATGCTCACCTGCATGTCGAAGGCTTTCGACCTGATCCGGGAACACAAGGAGGTCGACCTCGATCTCGCGAAGATCGAGCAGGAAGACTCGAAGACCTACGCGATGATCAGGCGCGCGGACACGCTCGGAACTTTCCAAATCGAATCCCGCGCGCAGATGTCGATGCTCCCAAGGCTCCGGCCGCAGACGTTCTACGATCTCGTGGTTCAGGTTGCTATCGTTAGGCCGGGGCCAATCCAAGGCGACATGGTGCACCCCTATCTCCGCCGCCGTGAAGGCAAGGAAAAGATCGAATACCCGACACCGGAACTGGAGGCCGTTCTCGGGAAGACCCTCGGAGTGCCACTCTTCCAAGAGAGCGCGATGCGCGTGGCTATGGTCTGCGCCGGGTTCACGGGCGGGGAAGCCGACCAGCTCCGGAAGAGCATGGCAACCTTCAAGTTCACGGGCGGCGTATCGAGGTTCAAGGACAAGCTGGTATCCGGGATGGTCAAGAATGGCTACACCGCAGAATTCGCAGAGAAGACCTTCTCACAGCTCGAGGGATTCGGATCCTATGGTTTCCCCGAAAGCCACGCGGCCTCGTTCGCTCTCATCGCCTACGCCTCCAGCTTCGTGAAGTGCCATTTTCCGGATGCCTTCTGCGCGGCGCTCCTGAATTCCCAGCCCATGGGCTTCTATGCTCCCGCGCAGATCGTCGGATGTGCCAAGAACCACGGTGTGCAAATTCTACCGGTCTGCGTGAACCGATCTCGCTGGGATTGCACGCTTGAACGCGTCGGCAACGGCGACCGCCATGCCGTTCGTCTCGGGATGCGGATGGTCAAGGGACTGGCGGCCGCCGATGCCGCTCGGATTGTCGCCGCCCGGATGGATACGGTATTCGAGAGCATCGACGACATGTGGCGGCGTTCGGCCGTTCCGTCCGAGGCTCTGAAGCAACTCGCCGATGCCGATGCATATCTGCCGTCTCTGGGGCTTGAGAGACGTGATGCGATTTGGGCGATCAAGGCCCTCCGTGACGAGCCGCTACCTCTGTTCGCGGCCGCTGCCGAGCGCGAGATGAAAGCGATCGCGGAGCAGCAGGAACCGGAGGTCGCACTCCGGCAGATGACCGACGGGCACAATGTCATCGCCGACTACAGCCACGTCGGGCTGACGCTACGCGAGCATCCGCTCGCCTTCCTGCGGAAGGATCTGCAGAAGAAGAACATCGTCACGTGCGCGGCAGCGATGAACGCTCGCGACGGCCGCTGGCTGATGACCGCGGGCCTTGTCCTCGTCAGGCAGAAGCCAGGATCGGCGAAGGGCGTGATGTTCATCACCATCGAGGATGAGACGGGTGCTGCCAACCTGGTCGTCTGGCCATCCTTGTTCGAAAAGCGCCGTCGCGTGGTGCTCGGATCATCAATGATGGCGATCAATGGGAAGATCCAGAGGGAGGGTGACGTCGTCCATCTTGTTGCACAGCAGCTCTTCGACCTGTCCGGCGATCTATCCGGTCTGGCGGATCGCGACACAGGTTTCAGGCTACCGACAGGCAGGGGCGACGAGTTTGCGCATGGCTCTCCCGGAAGTTCGGATTCGCGGGATCGACCGAAGCCTCTGCCCGAGCCGAGGGATATCTTCGTCAGAGATCTGCACATCGATACGCTGAAAGTGAAGGCGCGAAACTTCAACTGAAACGGCAATCCTACCGAAGGAGACCGTCGCTCCCGAATTCGTCCCATCCGCTCAAGCCGATCGCGGCTTCATCGGCTCGTTCGTTCTGTTTGGCTTTTTCCTTTTTCTTCAGCGAACGCGTCAGCTTCGCCTGATACGCGGCCCGCCTGCGATTTTCCGCTTTCGCCGCTGCGTCGTCCTCTCGCCATTCATCCACTGCGCCACGGTCGAGCAGATCTTCGACGACTCGGGGGTCGAATACGTGAAAGGTGATCTTCCTTGCGCGCCCTTGCAGCCTCACCGTTCGCGTTCCGGCGCTGGGCAGGCGACCGTCTTCGAGCCAGCGCTTCCGCTCTGATGCCGTGATCGTCAGGATATCCTCGATCTCACGAGGGATGATCGGAAGGTCTGCGATGCCGTCCAGTGCGCAGGAAACGGCCGATGCCGTCGCCCTGAATGCTGTCTTCGCAGTCTCTGGCATGACGAGGATGAGCGTGCCTGCCTGCATATCGAGCGACTTCCGCACCGGGGATGGTAGTCGCGAGCGGATTTCCTGCAGAATTCCCTTCACCCTGACACCAGATCCGAGGGTCGCCACCACGGGAAGTAGCCACTCCCTGATCAGCTCGGGATCGTCGGTTTCCTTGCTTTTCGTCTTCGTCTTGGGCATGTCGAAGCAAATGGTGTCCAAGGGGTCAAGCGTCAACGGAACTCGGGAGGATTTCCCACGTTCTCGCAGCGAGGAGGACCCCATGTCTGTGCCAAACGAACCCATCGTGCCGCCGCCATCGCCACCGCCCGTCGACACGCCACCGCGCGATCCTGACCGGATACCCGGCGAGGAACCGCTTCCCGATCCCGAGCCCGACGAGGGCGCTTCTCCAAGAACACGCGCTTCCGTACATCGCCCGACGTGGGACCTTCTTTGCAGAGGCATTCGTCTTCAGCCGGAGAACGGGCAATGACCAAGGACTGGCGCGACGACCTGAGCCTGAAGCTCGAAGATTTCGTCGACACGTTCGTGGTTAAAGGCGCAAAGGCAACGGAGGTCTACGATGCCATACAGAACGAACTTGACCGCCTGAGGGTCGCGTACGACCGGGACCCGGATCCCGCAGACGACCAATCGGACGACGTTGTCGAGGAACCGTCAAACGACAAGCCGGCTTCCCAGGCCTGACCCACGCGCGGGAAGACGGCCGGCAAATCCTTCGGGAAATTTTCTAGTTGAGACTTGTTGCGGACACACTTCAGGTAGAACTCTCCCACAGGCCTTGCTGATGCGCGCTGAATTCGCAGCTCGCAACGCCGCATCGCTGAAATGCTTTTGATCACGGATGTACTGGCACTGGTCAGAAGGCGATGATGGGTCGGTGCGGTTTCTACCCGGCCTTTTTTGTTGCCTGAGAGGCGGGGGGGTTCCTCAGGGCGGATCAGTGCCACGTATCCAACGACGGCTCGTCGTCGTCAAAGTTTCCATTGCTGGCAGCATCGTACGAGTTGATGCTGCGGCCGCCGCCACGCGTGCCATATGCCGTCAACTGAACCATGACCTCTTTCGCACGCTCAATGGCCTCGTCTTCGCTTGCAGCGTGACCGTCTGCGACCTTGATCGACACCACTTCACCGTCGTCGCCGACGAAATCTATCCGCCAGCCCGTCCTCTCGTGTGCAACCTTGGTTTCCAGCAAGTGCATGTGACTACCCGGCCTTCCTGCCTTTGAGATCGGCCTCGACGCTCTTCCGGAGCGCATCCATGATACTGACCACATTCGACTTCGGTGCGGATTCGGCCGCTTTCCCCGTCGCCGTTTTTTTCGGTTTCAACGCCTTTTTCTTCTCGTCGATGAGCTTCAGCAGGCTGGTCTGGATGGGATCGCTGACCATGTCCGGCGACCAGCGCGCGGTCTTCTGCTTGATGAGCTTCTGGACGAGCGGAATGAGATCCGGATCTGCGTGCTCGTCGATTTGCTCGAAGTAATTCTCCTCCGGTCGAACCTCGTCGCCGAAACGCAGCGTCCAGAGCACGATTCCTTCGCCGCGCGGTTCCAGGACGACCGCCCGCTCTCGGCGGCCTATCACGAGCTTCGACACACCGAAAACCTTGTCGGCCTTCATGGCATCCCTGATCACCGCAAATGCCTCGTTGCCGACGGCGTCGCCCGGCATCAGGTAATGCGGCTTCTCAAGGTAGATCCACTCGATGCTGTCGGCCGGGACGAACTTGTCGATGTCGATCGTCTTCACCGTGTCGAGCGCAACGGCATCCAGATCGTCCTCGGTGAGGATAACGTAGTCGTTCTCTCCGCGAGCGTAGCCCTTGGCTTCGTTCTCGTCCTTGACGGGCTTGCCCGTGACGGAATCGATGTATCGGGAGACGATGCGGTTGCCCGTCTCCTTGTTAAGTGTATGGAAGCGAACCTTCTCGCTTTCGCTCGTGGCCGGGGTCATGGCCACGGGGCAGGTGACCAGGGAGAGTTTGAGATAGCCTTTCCAGTAATATTTCGGAGCCATCGTCTAATCTCCCTAGCTGGCTTTGCGCTGCGGGGCAGCCTTTGAAGCGGCGGACTTCGCTGCCGCCCCGCGCGCGGCGCGCTGCCTCCCAGTGCCGGTGTTGGCGTTGGCGGCAGTGCGTTTCGGTTTGTCCGCAGCGGCCTTCATGATGCCTGCGCTCTCGCGCAGCGCGGCCAGCAGATCGTTGGGCTTCGAGACCTGCACCTTCTTCGGCTTTGGAAGCGACTTGCCTTCCAGCTTCGCCTTCACCAGATCGGCGAGGGCGGCTTCGTAGCGGTCGTCGAAGGTCGCCGGATCGAACTCGCCCTTCTTGGTGCTGATGATGTGCTTGGCGAGCTCGAGCATCTCGCCCTGGATCTTGAGCTTGGGCATCTCCTCGAAAGCCTTCTCGGAGGAACGAACCTCGTAGTCGTAGTTGAGCGTGCTGGCGATTAGGCCCTTGCCGTGCGGCCGTATCAGCACCGTGCGCATTCGACGGAATAGGACGGTGCGGGCGATGGCTGCGACCATCGACTTCTTCATCGCATCGCGGAGAGCCGCGAACGCGTCTCCGCCCATCTTGTCGGGCGTGAGGTAGTACGGTTTGTCGAAATAGACGTCGTCGACGTCGGAGCAGGGGATGAACGCCTCGATCTCGAGCGTCTTGTTGCTCTCAGGAATCGCGGCGGAAACTTCCTCAGGATCGATGATGATGTACTGGCCGTTCTCGATCTCGAAGCCCTTGGTCTGGGCTTCCTTCGGCACCGGATCCTCGGTCTGGCTGTCTATGAAGATGCGGTTGACGCGGTTGCCCGTGGCCTTGTTGATGGTGTTGAAGGTGATGCGCTCGCTAGTCGAGGCTGCCGTGTAGAGAGCGACGCCGCAGCTTACCTCGCCGAACTTCAGAAAGCCTTTCCACTGCGCACGCTGTCCTGACGGCATGACAAATACTCCGAATCATTAATACGCGACTCAAAGACGTGTCAGGGTGATTCGTTCCGACTCAAAACGAATCATTTTTCAATACTTTACGGAAATTCTCTCTCAAATTGATTCCGCCGTCACCGCTGGCCGAATTGCGCCCGACAGTAGTGGAAAGGTGGAGATTTGTTCAGTTCGAGCGCCACGGTAACCACCTTCCTCCCAGCACAATGGCGGGCACCGCTTAGGGAATTCCGCAGCCGCTTCAAGCGCAGCATCGCCATCCACTGTCTCCCGGGAACCACCGGAATCCTTGTGAGTTTGTACTGCGAACGTTCATTCGAAGGAGAAGCCCGATGGCACAGACACCGACATCCCGCGGCCGCGCACAGGATCGAGCTCGCGTGGCCGGCGGTCAGGATCACGAGGTCAAGTACGAAGCAACGAAGGAAGGCGTCTCGAAAGATGCTGTCAAGAAGGCCGTGAAGAGCGCTGGAAACGCACGGAAGAAGGTCGAGGCCGAGATTGGTCGCCGTTAGACGGCCAAGCGGTGTTGCCCTATCCATGGACGAGGCAGGTTCCCGTGAAGTCCTGTCTTTGTTAGTCTGAATGATGGCGACCCCGCTGTGGTCGGAACGAAGCAGTCATAGCCGCGCACGCCTGCCGCCGCCATGTCTGGGGTAACGCATGTCCAAGTGCTTACAGGAAGACCACCTGCTGATGTCGAAGGCCGTCCGTGAATGGTATCGGTACTACGAGGTGGAGTGGGACGATCAAGCGTCCTCCTTTTTGTGTGATGCCGCCATCGAACTCTACAACGAGGGCTGTCGCTCTTTAGAGGAGATGGCGACCGTTCTGATCGGCACTTACGTCGGGCTGGCCGCCACGCGCGTAAACGCGCCATCTTCGAGCTCAGTGCATTGACAGGCCAAATCAGATCGGGCTGCACTCGGCGAATTCGCACTGCATGTGATCCTAGCGCGTCTTCTTCCAGCCGTAGACATATTCCCCTGGTCGATTGCGGTCGCGCGCATGTTTCGTCGCACCGCTTAAACGAAGCGCTGGCGGCAAAACTCGCCGCGCTGCTCACGCGTCTTCCTGTTGAGTATTGCCAACGTCCGGGCTATCACCTGCCTGCTGACCGGGCCTCACCCGACCTTTGTCCTGATCCGATTGATGCCATTACTGGGCGGGAAACCGGCTCAGCATCCGGTCCTGGACGTTCTCCTCGCCGACGATCATCGCCGCAAGCGAGATGGCTTTATCACGGTCCGCAACGTTTGTTATGTAGCCTTCGAGCAGGACCACAGGGCCGAGCATCCTGATCTCGATCGCACTGCTGTCGATATCCTGAGCGGCGGAAAGGGTCGCTTTGATCGTCGCCATGGTCGAGGCCGAACTATGGCCCTGGGAGCAGCACTCTTGGTGGCTGGCATTGTCGGAACCGAACTTCATATCGTCCTCCTGGTCGTTGCCCTCCACGAACCGTCATATTACCTCAGAACCTAATAAGAGAAGCGGGCTATGGAGTCGCCAGTCCGACTTAGGTCCGTCTTCCCCTCGGCGCGATCCAGCTTAGATTTTCCTCATCCTTGTTAAAAGGACACCAGGGAGGTTTTAGCAATGTTGCCGTTCCCAGTCAGAACCTCCCTGGTGAAGCTTTGTCGATCCATGTCGGGCGTCGCATAAAAAGCGAAGATTCGCTCTGTGAAAACCTGCCTGGATGCCATTCAGGACAATATTCCCCCGAAGACCGTCTGCATGATCTCATTCATGCGCTGGGCCACGAGCGAGATGAGCTTGTCCCCGTCGGGTGCCCGAAAGTATCGTTGACCGCTTTGACTCGATCGAGGTCTATGAACAGTACGCAGTGGCTCTGGCCCTGGGAGCCGCCGCAAGCCGGACGGCGAGTTCGGTGCTGAATGAGCTCGGTTTGAAAGACCGGTCAGAGGATCGCGCGAGGCGAGATGCTGGAGCTCCTCACGAGTTGAGGCAAGCCGTGCTGAACGTCTCACCCTCACCAACCACCGCTTCTTTTACTCGTTGTCATCGCTGAACGACGGTCAGCGCAGCGATACCTGCCTCATCGGCCGCACGCAAGAACGCGTCCCAAAATTGCTCCGGAGCGATCTCACCGCTGATCGCATCGACGCAAGCCTTCACCGCAGTGACATATTCTTCGCCGTCATCGGAAGGCCAGTCCCTGAGCAGCATATATGCCGCGTCGCCGAGGGTGCGAACGATCCTGTGAGCTGGCTGACCGCGCAGAGCCAGCCCGACGGGTGTGAATGCAGACGTTGCGTCCCAGTTCATTGTCGTCGACCTCAGGTCAGACATCGCTATTCGCGGGATAATATACGCGTGTATTCCAAAAGCGTAATTGACGATTGGTTACCCGGAGTGACCGGGTGTGAAGGTATGCCGCTGGAAAGGATTGGGCGCTCTACGATTTCGTATCGGAGCGCCCTGAGCAGCATCGGCTATTGTTGCGATAGATGACGACAGCGGCAGGGCATCGAGGTCACTCGCCCAAGGTTTTGAAACTCTGTGAGCAAGGGATGTCGAGGGTAAAGATGAGGCCGATCGATATCATTTCGACGGCCTCCAAAATTCAATTAGTTTAACGCATCGGCGATTGCCAGAATAAGAAGAGCCGGTTCAAGTTGAACGTGGCCGACCGAGGAGTGCCCAAGCTCGACGTAACTTCTGAAGGCGGGAGGAAATCCGCTGTGGAGGAGGGGCCGATATTCCATTGCGAAAATCAGCTAAGGCTTGAGCCTCCAGCCTCGTTCTCTCGCTTGACCATTGCTGGTCAACTATTGGCTTGCCGGTCTGGTGGTCTATGACCGACCACCTTCCGTTCTCGAGTGCTTGTATCTGGTAGCGCTGCATTCTCAAGCCATAGATTTAGATGTGCCTACATCAGCCTGAAATCTCATTGAAATCAACTGGAACGGAACGCTGCTTCACACATACTTCGGTTAGATGGTGAACCCCCGGTTACCCGAGGGCAAGCGGCAACTTCCATATGGCGTCGAACTATCAACCTTACTACATTGTAGCGGCAATGTTCCCATCGGATATATCGCTTGTTATACGGTGATCAGGTACTTCTGAAGCCCTCAGGGATATCGCGTCTGTCCGGAAGCTACCTGGGAGTGAAATCGGACTCTTTGATCCCGCCAACCTAGCACCTGCGCTCAGGGGCGATCCGCAATATCGCCAGTAAAGCCGTCGGCGGGCCGCCCTCGACTATGGGTATCGGACGAACGTACATCATTTGTTACTTCGCACATGCGGTAATTGTCATACGATTCAAAACGCTAAAAAATAACAAAAATCAGTTGCTTACTCGAAGTTTCTCGACTACGTTTTTTACAGAAAAATTCCGAAATAACCGGCCTCGCCGGCGATACTCAGCGGTCGTTTGATCTCGCTTGAGGAGGATCATGACGTTGTTTGTCCGACTTCGTTTCTTCGCAATGATGCAGCGAGCGCGTGATCTCGTCTCGATCCGATACGGACCTACGACGGCAATCTGACGCGTCGGAAACCCTTTGTCCCACTTTTGTAAGATGGTGCTCCGGTGTGGTGCGCCCGAGGTTTGTTATGCAAAAGCAAGCTGTCGTATTCAACGGTCAGGAAGTCGGGATCGCGGTCCCTGTCGAAAACCGCCTCAAATTCATCGCTGTCCGCTTCAATGTCATTGACCTGGACAACAGGCTCTTCGACACGGTTACCGAAATCCGGCGCGCCATTACAGAGCATCTCGCGTCCAGCGGTCGTGCGATAACCTCGCACTGAATGGCAGAAGATATTCTTCTACGTCATGCGGCGTCCGTCATGGGAGGCCGACATGAACGCAATCCCATCTGCTTCACAACGCTACCCACCCAGGGCTGCAGGGCAATCGGACGCCGGCCAGCTGCGTCTGCCGCCATGCGATAGGCACTTTCGACGTCACGGCACTGTAGCGATTTCGCGTGTCGTTGATCCCACGTTCAATTCGATTGGCGACATTGAAATTTCGCCCGATCGCCCCGCCTCGTAT
>Ga0075365_10001585_pt1 | contig 10457 bp, 6 predicted proteins | sample EndMetdeltDD1765_FD_71387 | JGI IMG/M metagenome (GOLD analysis project Ga0075365, IMG submission 71387) | Populus endosphere microbial communities from Tennessee, USA - Endosphere MetaG P. deltoides DD176-5 | ecosystem: Host-associated > Plants > Roots > Endosphere | place: USA: Tennessee... | reverse complement strand
CCATCGGGATCGTCGGGAGCTTCGCCTCGGGCCTGATCGCCGCGCAGGAGGGGGCGATGACCAAGCGGCTGCACGCCGGCCGGGCGGCCCAGAACGGTGTCGAGGCCGCGCTGTTGGCCGGCCGTGGCTTCACCGGGATCCCCGATGTGCTGGAGAACCCCACGGGGGGCTTCTGCCGGACGACCGGTGGGGGCCAGGAGGAGCTCGAGCTCCTCACCGCGGGCGTGGGCGAGGTTTGGGAGACGGCCAACACCGGCTTCAAGATCCACCCGTCGTGCTCGGCGACCCACTCCGCGCTGGACGTGACCCAGCAGCTCCGCGCGGAGCACGGCTTCGCCGCGGAGGACGTGACTCGGATGACTGTCCACGCGAGCAGCCATGCAGTGCTCCACTCCGGGTGGCGCTACCAGCCGACCGGGATCACCGCCGCGCAGATGAACTACTTCTTCGTGCTCGCCCTGATGCTGAGGCACGGAGAGGTGCCGATCGAGGCGTTCTCCGACGAGGGCATCCGGGACCCCGCGACCCTGGCCCTCACCGACCGCATCGAGGTCTACGCCGACGAGGCCGTCGACGCGCTCGGCCGTCCGGGTCGCTACGGCGTCCGGGTCAGGATCCAGCTCAGCGATGGTCGTGCGCTCGAGGGGGCCGCCTCCCAGCGGCGCGGCAACCGAGCCCTGCCAGTCCCAGCCGGCGAGGTGCAGGCGAAGTTCCGCCGGCTGGCGGAGACCGTCCTCGAGCCCGCCCGGGTGACCGCGGTGCAGGACGCGGCTCTCGGGCTCCACGGGCTCGAAAACGCCGCGGCTCTCACCCGCCTGCTCGCGACGACCTGACAGCGGTCAGCGACGACCATGACGAAGGAGTGACGACGTGGCCAGTGAATCCCACCGTGACGAGGTGACCCGGCGGCTCGCCGAGTACTCCGTCAGCATCGACGGCGCCCTCGTCGACGCCGATGTCCGCAAGGAGGTGGGGCGCCGGCTCATCGACAGCCTCGCGTGCGCCTACGGAGCGCTCGACTGCGAGCCGGTCGCCGCGCTGCGCAGCCTGGCCGAGGAACGTGCGGTCCCGGGCGGCTGCTCGGTGTGGGGCAGCCCCGTCGCGAGCTCACCCGAGGCCGCCGCCCTGGCCAACGGCACGGCGATCCGCTTCCTCGACTTCAGCGACTACACCACCGGGGGGCACCCCAGTGACAACGTCGCCGCCGTGCTTGCTGCGTGCGAGTGGGCCGACTCGACGGTGGACGACCTGGTGGCCGGCATCGTGGTCAGCTACGAGGTCTGGGGTGAGCTCGGCCGGCTGTACCTGCGCTACCGCGGCTGGGACCAGGGAACGACGGCCGTCATCGCCGCCGCCTGCGCGATCGGCCGGGTGCTCGGACTGACCGTCGACCAGCTCGCCAACGCCATCGGCATCGTGGCGACCAGCAACATCTCGCTCGTCAAGCTGCGCCGGGGCGAGATCTCCGCCTGGAAGGGTGCGGCCGTGCCGTACGCCGCACAGTCGGCGCTGCTCGTCGCGGCTATGGCGGCGAAGGGCATCACCGGACCCCAGGACGCGTTCGCCGGAGAGTTCGGCTTCTTCCAGCAGGTCTCGGGCGAGTTCGAGATCGAGGGGCTGGAGCCGAGCGGGCGACCGACGACGGTGCTCACCACCGGATACAAGCACTGGCCGGTGGAGTACGAGGCCCAGTGGGCGGTGTGGCTGGCCCAGCGCATCCGTGCCGCCGTTCCACTCGAGGAGATCGAGAGTCTCGACGTCGGGACCTCGGAGTGGACCTGGCGGGCGATCGCCAACGACCCGGCCAAATGGCGTCCGACGACCCGGGAGACGGCCGACCACAGCTTGCCCTACATCGTGGCAGTCGCCCTGGTGCGCGGTCGGATCGACTCCTCGGACTTCGACGAGGACCAGCTCGACACACCGGCCTACGTCGACGCGATGTCTCGCATCACCGTCCATGGCGACCCGGAGATCAGCGCGATCGCGCATGAGACCGTCACCTTTCGCGCCACTGTCCGCACTCGCGCCGGCGACGAGAAGCTGTTCGAGATCTCCGAGCCGCGGGCCAAGTCGATGACCGACGAAGAGCTCGACGAGAAGTGGCACCGGCTCACCGGGACCAGCCGGCTGGCCGGACGAAGCGCCTCTCTGTTGGAGGACCTTCGGCGGCTAGACGGCACTCAGCGCGTCCGCGACCTGCTCACACCGCTGACCGCCTCGGACTGACCAAGACGACCGAGCTAAGGAGAACGCCATGGACGACACCACGCGGAGGCTGGCCGAGTTCGCCGCAGGGCTGCACTTCGAGGACCTCCCCCAAGAAGTGGTGGACGTCGCGGTGGTGCGGCTCGTCGACAGTCTCGGGTGCGCGGTCGGCGGCATGCACAGCGAGCAGGCGAGGATCTCCCGGACGATCGCGCCACGTCTCGACCCGTCGACCGGCACTCTCACGGGCCGAGTGCTCGGGTCCGGCTGGGCCACCTCCCCCGAGCACGCCGCATTCGCCAACACGTGCATGGTCCGCAACCTCGACTTCAACGACCGCTACCCGCACGTGCACCCCAGCGACATGATCGGCGGGCTGCTGGCCGGTGTCATGGCGCCAGGCGTCGATGGCCGGGGTTTCGTCACCGCCATCGTGGCGGCCTACGAGGTCGCGACGAGGATCGCCGACGCCGCAAAGATGCGCCAGGGCTGGGACTCCGGGTACGCCGCGGGCATGGGCGGGGTGGCCGGCCTGTCCAACCTCCTCGGCTGCAAGACCGACGCCACCGGCGAGGCCTTGTCCCTGATCGCCACGGCCAACGTGCCGCTCCGCTCGACCCGGGCCGGGGTGCTGTCCCTGTGGAAGGGCGCCGCCACCGCCTACTGCATGCTCAACGCGATGCTCGTGACGCGGCTGGCCCAGGAGGGGATGACCGGACCGGAGAAGGCGATCGAGGGCCGGCACGGTCTGTGGGACAAGATCACCGGCGAGTTCGAGCTGCCCACGCTGCCGGACCAGGACGGTGGCTGGAACATCCTGCGCACCAGCCTGAAGTACTGGCCGGTCGAGTACAGCGCCCAGACCGCCGTGTGGGCCGGCCGGCAGCTGGCGGAGACGATCCCGATCGACCGGCTCGCCTCGGTCCGCCTGGGAGCACACAAGCTGGGCTGGCACGAGATCGCCAGCGAGCCGGCCAAGTGGGACCCGCAGTCGCGCGAGACCGCCGACCACTCGATGCCGTACATCTTCGTGCGAGCGATGCAGCACGGGGGGATCGACCTGTCCGCCTTCGAGCCCGAGCAGTACCTCGACCCGGCCGTGCGGCCGCTGATGAGCAAGGTGTCGGTCGAGCCGGACGACGAGGCCGAGGCGGCCCACCCCCACGGGATGATGCTCACGGTGCGCGCCGAGTCGGTCGACGGACACGTCGAGTCGTTCTCGATCCGTGACCCCAAGGGCTTCTGGACCAACCAGATGACGGACCCGGAGGTCGAGGCGAAGTTTCATGGTCTCGTCGAGCCGGTCTACGGGGCCGACCGCGCGACCGCCCTGCACTCCTACTGGGCATCGGTCACCGACCACGCGGACCTAGACGAAGGCCTGTCGATGTTCGCCGACCCGGTGAAGCCGGTCTGAGGTGTCGGCCAGCGACGAGGTGACGATCCGGTTGGCCGACTACGCCACCGGGGTCGACGCGGCCGCCATCTCCTCACGCGCCCGCGTCGAGATCGGCCGTCGCCTCATCGACAGCGTGGGCTGCGCTCTCGGGGGCCTGGACAGCGAGCCCGTGCTCGCCCTGCGCGCCTTTGCCGAACGCCGCCCGCAGCCCGGTGGCTGCGCGCTCTGGGGCAGCTCGACCCGTGTGGCGCCCGAGCAGGCCGCGCTGGTCAACGCCACCGCCGTGCGCTTCCTGGACTACAGCGACTACACCGTGGGCGGCCACCCGAGCGACAACATCGCCGCCGTCGTCGCCGCATGCGAGTGGGACGACCGGTCGGTCGACGACCTTGTCAAGGGCCTCCTGGTCAGCTACGAGGTCTTCGGCGAGCTGGGGCGACTGATGATCCGCTACCGGGGATGGGACCAGGGGACGACCGCGACGATCGCCGCGGCCTGCGGCGTCGGAGCGGCGCTCGGCGTGACCCGCGACCAGCTCGCCAGTGCGGTGGGCATGACGGCGACCGCGAACATCGCCACCGGCAAGGCGCGGCGAGGTGCCCTGACCATGTGGAAGGGGGTGGCCGGTCCGTACGCCGCGGCCAACGCCCTGGTCGCGGTGGAGATGGCACGCGCCGGTGTCACGGCACCCCACGACGCCTTCGCGGGCGAGTTCGGGTTCTGGGAGCAGATCTCCGGGGCGTTCGAGGTCGAGCAGCTCGATCCCACGCAGGACGCGTACTACCTCTACCGCGCGGCGTACAAGCACTGGCCGGTGCAGTTCGACGTGCAGCCCGCGGTCTGGCTCGGCGCGCAGATCCGGGAGGACGTCGACCTCGATGAGATCCGCGAGATCGCGGTCGAGACCTCCGAGTGGACCTGGCGCGGCACGGCAGAGGACGCCGCCAAGTGGGCACCCTCGACCCGCGAGACGGCCGACCACAGTCTTCCCTTCATCTTCGCGGTGGCCTTGAAGCGAGGTGCGATCGGACCCGAGGACTTCGATGACGACGCACTGGGCGACACCGGCCATGCCCGCACGATGTCCATGACCAGGGTCCGGCCGGCCGACGACATCACCGCGGGGGCCCTCGAACATGTGTGGATGCGCGCGACGGTCGCCCTTGCGGACGGGACCGTTCGGGACTTCGAGGTGAAGGCACCGCGTTCCCTCCCGATGACCGAAGAGGAGCTGCACGCCAAGTGGCACAGGCTCACAGGCGGGAGCCGTCTGGCCGAGGCTGCCGATGTGCTGCTGCCCGAGCTCACGGCCCTGGCGGGCGACCAGCCGACCCGCGCACTGTTCGCCCCGCTCGCCCAGAACCGACCCACCCAGCAGGACGGAGCCTGACCATGACCAGCACCACCAACCCGGACACCGCAGCCGCCAACGCGGCGACGGCCGAGCTCTCCGCGGCACTGCGGACCCTCACCGACTGGGCGGCGGGCGTCGAGCTCGCCGATCTCCCCGACGTCGTCGTCGCTCGGCTCCAGGAGTCGGTCCGGGACGGTCTTGGCTGCGCGATCTACGGAGCCGGGCTGCCATGGGCACAGATCGTCGCCGAAACGGTGGCGGTGCAGAGCGGGGGCGCCGGGCCGGCGCGTGTCTGGCGTACGGGCGCGACGGTCGACACCGTGGCGGCAGCCGTTGCGAACGGCACGGCGCTGCAGTCCTATGAGCTCGACGACCTGCACGCCGAGGCGTCGGTGCACGGCTCGTCCGCGATGCTTCCCGCCACGCTCGCCCTCGCCGAGCTGCGCGGCGGGGTCTCCGGTGCGGACCTGCTCGCAGCTCTCGCGGTGGGCTGGGAGGCGGCGGTCCGGGTGAACCGGTGCATGGGCCACATCCTGGTGCACGGTTGGCACCCGCCGACCATCATGGGCACGATCGCCGCGACCATCGCCTCGGGACGGCTGCTGCGTCTCTCACCCGAGCAGCTGCACCACTGTGTGTCGCTGGGGATCCTCCAGGCCTCCGGGCTCACCTCGGTCCAGTACGGCGGGATGGCCAAGCGCCTCTACGCCGGGCGCGCCGCAGGGACCGGCGTCCAGAGCGCACTTCTGGCCGAGCGAGGGTTCACGGCTCCCGACGACGTCTTCGGGCATCCGGTCGGTGGCTTCCTCAGCAGCTTCGCACCTGGCCGTGACTACGACGTCGAAGCATTGACGCGCGGCCTGGGCGTCGAGTTCGCGGCCTCCGGCATCTCGTTCAAGCTCTACTCGTGCTGTGGGGCGGCACACCCGGCCCTCGATCTGGTGGCGGACATCGTGGCCGAGCACCCGCAGGCCACCGCCGAGACGATCGAGAAGATCGAGCTGGAGCTGACCGGGCACGGCTACGCGCACGTCGGGTTCCGTTACGTCCCCGACAACGTCGTGACAGCTCAGTTCAGCATCGAGTACTGCGTGGCGGCGATGCTCCTGGAAGGCGCCGTCTTCGTCGAGCAGTTCCGCGACGAGCTGCTGGCCGACGAGCGCATCATGGACCTGGTGGCTCGCACCACCACCAGCTGCGACCCCACGCTCGAGGACAAGAGCGACCTGCGCACGAAGCGGGCCGTCCGCGTACGTCTGACGCTCGAGGACGGACAGGTCCTGGAGAAGGAGGGCATGCTGGCCCGCGGCCACGCGGACCGGCCTGCCCCGGAGTCGGCCCTGCGCGCAAAGTTCGACCGGCTGGTGAGCGGCGTGGTCGACCCCGGCACGGCCGACGAGCTCTCGGGGATGACCCAGCGGCTTGGCTCCCTCACGGACGCCCGGGACCTCGTGTCCAGCCTGACCGACGCCATCCAGGGCTGAGCGGCGCGGCCCTCACTCCCGCGACGGGGTGCCCTTGTCCGTCGAGAACCGGGGGATGTAGACCCACATCGCCACGGCACCGGCCAGCGCGAGGGTCCCCATGGACGCGGCCGCAGCGACCAGAGACACCGCCCCGGTGACCGTCGCGAAGAGCAAGGGCACGCCGGCGTTGAAGGTTTCCGTCACCAACCGCCAGGGGCCGAGGAACGCCGCTGGCCGGCGTGGGTCGGCCAGGTCGGCGGCCATCGTCGCGATGAACCCACTGCTGATCCCGTTGGCCACGGCCATGAAGAGCGACAGGCCGATGTAGATCTGGATCTCGGCCGGCAGCACGCCGCTGAGCGCCAGTCCTCCGTGGGCCAGGGCGTAGGCCGTCAGCGTCGGCACGCCCACCCAGCGGGAGTCGACCTGGTCGGTCACCCAGCCGCCGACGTAGAACAAGGCGACGTCGATGAAGTTGCAGACGCCCACGACCAGGGTCACCTGGACGGCGCTGAGGCCGAGCCCGGCACCCCACAGGGGGACGATGATGAGCCGGACCGCGCGCATCGACGCCAGGACCCCCGCGGCGCTGCCCAGGCGGAGCAGCACGTCGCGGCGCTGCACGAACGTCCGAAGCACGCCGCTGTGCGCACCGGTCACAGGGTCCGTGCCGAGGTCCAGCTCGACCGGCTCGGGCTCGACCGGCCAGCTCAGCAGGATCACCGGGACGAACGCCGAGGCGACGATCGGGACGACGAACGCCCAGCGCTCGTGGTGGGCGGTCGAGATGATGACCGCGCTGAGGAACGGTCCGACCAGCATGCCGAGTCGTTGGGAGCCGGCCACCAGCGAGTAGGCGCGCCCGCGCTGGTGACGAGGGACCGCGACCGCGACCCACGCCTGGCGAGCCATCAGGTAGATCGCGGAGGCGGAGCCGATCAGCAGCACTCCGATCCCGAGCAGCGCGGCGTCGGTCGCGAGCACGGCCAGCACCGAGCCGGCCGCGGTCAGGGCGGCACCCACGAACATCGCGCCCCGCTCACCGATACGAAGCACCAGCCAGGTCGCCGTGATGGTCGTGACGAGCTCGCCGACGGTCAGCATGGCGGCGACGAGGGCGGCGCCGGCGTACCCCACGCCGAGCTCGACCGCGAGGAGCGGGATGACGGGAACGACCGCCCCTCGGCCCGTGGCGTAGCAGAGGTTGGGCAGGAGGACTCCGGGCAGCAGACCGCTCCACGGCAGCCGGGCTCGGGTCACGCGAGGGCTGGTGTGTCGTGCTCCGTGCCGTGTTCGCGGACTGGACGCAAGGGTTCACGGAGTGACACGTCCCATAGTATACCATTGGACACGCTCTCGAGATCCGACGACTTCTCGCCCGATCTCATCGGCCAGAGGAGGCACATGACCATCACCCACGTGCCCGTGGCGATCATCCGCGGCGGCACCAGCAAGGGTGTGTACTTCCGGACCGACGACGTGCCACCACCGGGTCCCGAGCGGGATGCACTGATCCTCGCGGTCATGGGCAGTGGCGAGCCGAGACAGGTCGACGGCCTCGGCGGCGCCGACGTGCTGACGAGCAAGATCGCGATCGTGGGTCCCTCCTCGCGGCCCGATGCCGACGTGGACTACACGTTCGGCCAGGTCGGGATCGAGCGACTGTTCATCAGCTGGGCGGAGAACTGCGGCAACATCTCCTCCGGCGTCGGGGTGTTCGCGATGTTGCGCGGGCTGGTGACGCCTCGCGAGCCCGAGACGGTCGTGCGGGTCCACAACCTCAACACCGGCAAGGTCATCGTCCTGCGGGTCCCGGTGCAGGGTGGTGAGCCCCTCGTGGACGGCGACTTCGCGGTCGCGGGTGTGCCCGGCACCGGCGCCGAGATCCGGATGGACTTCTCGCAGACGGCGGGCGGCATGACCGGGGCGATCCTGCCCACCGGCTCGCCCAGCGACGACCTCGACGTTCCCGAGCTCGGCCGCACGATCCGGGTCTCCATCGTCGACGTCGCCAACGCGGCCGTCTTCTTCCACGCGCGGGACGTGGGCCTGAAGGGGACAGAAGGTCCCGCCGAGTTCACCCCCGAGGTCCTGGAGCGGTTCCTCCACATCCAGCTGGCTGCCGCGAAGGTGACGGGCATGGCGCCCGAGAACGGCTTCCCGCGCCCGATCGCGGTCGCCGAGCCGCAGCCGTACGCCGACTACATGACCGGAGCCACGATCCGCGCGGAGGACGTCGACATGCTCGGGCGACGGGTGATCCTGCCGCCGCCTCGCCTGCACAAGGCCTTCGCCGGCACCGGCGCCACCTGTACGGCGGTCGCGTCGCGCCTGGAGGGCACCGTGGTGCACGAGGTGACCCGGCAGTCCGACGACCTGACCTTCCGGCTCGGACATCCGACTGGCGTCTTCCCTCTGCGAGTGGACGTGCGAGACGGCGAGATCCTCGAGGCGTCGTTCTCCCGGACCGCCCGCCTGCTCTTCGACGGCAGCACCCTGTGCCGGCTGCCCGCGCCGGACGACGTGACCCGAGACCGAACCGACGTGGAGGCGACGCCAGCGTGACCGACCAGCTGCCCCTGGACGAGCTCCGGGTCCTCGAGATCTCGCGTGGCTGGGCGACACCGCTCGCCGGGAAGCTGATGGTGGACCTCGGGGCGTCGGTCGTTCGGCTCGTTCCCGACGGGGAGGATGTCGTGAGCGCTCTCCCTGAGGAAGAGACGCGGTTCGCCCGGCACCTGCTGGACGCCGGCAAGCACGTCGTGGAGCGGGACCATCTCGAGGCGACCGCACTGGCCGCGCTGATCCGGCGAGCCGACGTCGTCCTGGGCGACCGCGACCTGTTGGAGCAGGTCGATGCGGCAGCGATCGCCGGCCCGGCCACAGTCGTGTGCGCGGTGTCTCCGTTCGGCGACGACGGCCCGCTCGCCGACCACGTCGCCAGCGAGGTGACCCTCGAGGCAGCGAGCGCGATCATGGCGACGACGGGGGAGCCCGGTGGCGATCCGATGCGCGCCGGGACAGAGCTCGGGGCCACCGTGGGTGCGTTGTACGCGTGCATCGGGACCATCTCGGCACTGCTGGAGCGGCGGCGATCCGGTCGCGGGCAGGCCGTCGACGTCTCGCTGTACGACTGCCTGGTCTCGACGTTGACCCAGTTCGCCAGCCGCGTCCTGGGCGGGGTCGCACCTCTCCCGCGTCTCGGCAACCAGGGCGCCAACAGCGCACCGTGGAACCTCTTCGAGTCCGGGGACCAGCAGTACGTCTTCATCATCGCCGGCAGCGACCCGACCTTCCAACGTCTCAGCCGAACCATGGGCCGGCCCGAGCTGCTCGATGACCCCAGGTTCGACAACCACATCCACCGGCGGGAGAACCGCGAGGAGGTGACCGCCCTGGTCGCCGCGTGGGCCGCGGAGCGCCCGGCGGCCGAGATCGTCGACGCTCTGCAGGAGGCCGGCGTCCCGGTCAGCCTGGTCGCTACGCCGGCGCAGGTCCTGGAGGACCCGCACTTCGTCAGCCGCCGACTCCTTGGTTCTGAGGACACCGAGGGCCGCACGTGGCCCGTTGCAGGCTCGCCGCTGTCGCTGGGCCGCGACTGGCAGGCTGGTGGCCCGGAGCCGTTCTCCCTCGACGACTGGATGGGCTCGACCGCCACGCCAGCCGTCGAGCCGACCGGTGACGGCGTCCGCAAGGCGCCGCTCGCCGGGCTCCGCGTGATCGACGTGGGGACCATCACCGCCGGCCCGTTCTGCGCCCGGCTCCTCGGCAACCTTGGCGCCGAGGTCGTCAAGGTCGAGCCCCCCGGGGGGGAGCTGGGTCGGCACTCGCCACCCATCGTCGACGGCGAGAGCATCTACTTCCACATCACCAACAACGGCAAGTTGTCTGTCTGTCTCGACCTCGGCACCTCCGAGGGACAGGAGCACCTGCGCCACCTGGCCGCCTCGGCCGACGTCCTGGTGGAGAACCTTGCTCCCGGGTCGCTCCGCAAACGCGGGCTCGGCGCCGAGGACCTGTTGCAGGTGAA
>Ga0075365_10001584_pt1 | contig 10461 bp, 7 predicted proteins | sample EndMetdeltDD1765_FD_71387 | JGI IMG/M metagenome (GOLD analysis project Ga0075365, IMG submission 71387) | Populus endosphere microbial communities from Tennessee, USA - Endosphere MetaG P. deltoides DD176-5 | ecosystem: Host-associated > Plants > Roots > Endosphere | place: USA: Tennessee... | reverse complement strand
GATCATTCCCTTGCTCGTCTGGGCCACGACTGCCTCGGCGGCGTTCCCGGGCAAGAACGGTCGGATCGTCTTCGTCAAGAACGGTGGGAACGGCACGCCGCTCGTCAGCGTCAATCCGGATGGGTCCGGGCTGAGGAAGGTCACGCGCGGCCACTATGACTCGCGGCCGGACGTTGCTCCGGATGGCCGCACGATCGCCTTCTCCCGCGACGCCAAGATCTTCACCGTTCACATGACCGGCAGGCACCTGAAGAGGCTGACGTCAGACGACGGCTCCGAGCCCGCATTCTCCGGTCCGCTCGGCCGGCGGATCGCGTTCACGCGCTTCAACTCCGTCAGCTCGCAGATCTGGGTGATGGCCTCAGACGGGACGGCCGAACGCAGGCTCACCAAGCCACCGACCGCGGACCGCTTTCCCGCATTCTCTCCCGACGGCGAGTGGATCGCGTTCAACCGCGACGATCGAAATCGCGACGAGCGGATGTACAGGATGGACTCAGACGGTTCAGGGATTCGCCCTCTGACCCACGGCGTTCAGCCTGCGGGACCGGCATCGTTCTCGCCGGATGGCGAGCACATCGTCTTCGACGACCGCTCGAGAAATGGCAACTGGGTCATCTACGTCATGAGCGCCAACGGGAACCATGTGCGTCACCTTCGGGTGGGCGAGGACCCCGCCTTTTCGCCGAACGGGAAGCGCATCGTGTTCGCGCGACACGAGGTCATCTACACGATGAACCGACGCGGTCACGACGTTCGCCGTGTCAGCCCGCGCTCGTGGACCGCCTCCGAGCCGGATTGGGCCGTTCGCCCCGCGAACGGTTAGACCGCGTGCGCCCCCCCGGGGCGGATTCTCAGAACCTCAGCCGCTCGAAGTCGTTCCACTGCAGTGTGACCCCGTCCGTGCTCGAGTCCCAGTTCGGGACCCTCAGGGTCCGAACCGCCCCCCCGCCGCGTGAGTCGAGCTGCCACGTTGCCGTGCCGCGGGGCGGTGAGCTGGCCCTGGTGAAGACGTCGGCGCCCTGGATGAACGGCAGGTTGCCGAGCACGGGATCCGGGGTGCTCAGGTCGGTCTTCCCGTCCCGGTTGCGGTCGAAGGCGAAGAACGCGTTGACCTGCTTGCTGATCGGGCAGAGGGTCGCCGTGCAGATGTTGACCCCGTTGATGAGGAGCCGGTCGTTCTGCCTGCCCTGGTCGCCCCAGAACTCCTTGTATCTCAGGTTCACCACGCTCATGCTGCCCGGCCGGCGGCCGGCGTAGTTCTCGATGGCGGGCGAAGCGAGCAGCCGGAGGGTGTAATCGCTTCTCACGAACGGCTCGTAGTAGATGTGAAGCGTCGGCATCGCCGGGCGCAGGACGGCGAACTCATAGCGTCGTCCCGACCGCACGGTCACCGGTCCCCACTTGCCGCCGCCGGTCGAGCCGTTGGCGATCGCGATCGAATGACGCGGCTTTGCGGTCATCCGTCGACCCCTGGCATCGACCCGCCAGACCTGGACCGTCGCGCCGGCCAGCCCCGAGTTCTGCGGGAAGTCGAGCGCCTTTCCAGCGAGCTGGATCGGCCCCCTCTGCCGGACGATGTCGTGCCTCGGCCTGTGCCCTGTGAGGAACCTGTAGTAGGCGCGGAAGGACTCGGCTGAGCTGCAGGTCTGGACGTGCGTCTGGTTCGGGATCGTGACGTTCCGCGCGCCGTCCATGTGGCGCCCGGGTGTGCCCCTACCCGCCCAGACGGCGAGTGTCGGCACGCCCGGATTCTGGTCCTGGCCGTCGACGTTGATGTAGCGCGCCACGTTCGCGCGCCGCTGCGCGGCCATCGGCCCGTTCGTGAGGTAGTCGTGCATGACCGACGTGCCGAGCGAGTGGGCGATCACGGCCACCTTGGACTTGCCGGTCCTGCGCTCCAGACCGGCGATCGCCCTGTCGATCTGCTGGTCGACCTCGCTCTTGTCGGCCACGGCGCGCGTCGAGTTGTAGTCGACCTGATCGAACCAGCGCCTCGGGTAGCCGTTGCTCATGAAGCGCATGTTCTGCGATTCGAACTGCGCGCCCGAGCCCTCGATCCCGTGAACGAAGAGGATCGGCTTCTGGGGAAAGGCGCGATGGACGGCCCGACCGTGGGCCAGCGGTGCCGCGATCCCGAGCCCGACCGCCGTCACGGCCAGCCAGGCGAAACGCATCACGGACGTCCATCGCGGGTTCCTCATCATCGTCTTCCTCCTCCAGGTCCCGGGCTCCCGATGTCGGAAGGCTTGCAACCGCGGGACGGCATGTCAAAACACAACCGTCATCGTGTCTCAAATCCGCTCCGGCGCCACCGCCGACCGTCGACTTTGTGTGTCTATGGGTCACAAAGTCGACGGTCGATCCCGCTAGCCGGCGCAGCCCATGCCCTTGACGGGTCGCGCCGGCCTTGCGGAGCTCCCGACGTAGCCCGAGGCCGAACCGTTGTAGTCGCCATGGCGGTCGCACAGATCGCCCTTCGCCATGAACGCGGACCAGCCGCTCGGCAGCGGCTCGCGCGTGACCCAGCGGGCGTCGAGCCCGCTGCCCTCCCTGACCGCGCGGACTCGCTGCGTCGTCCCGTCCGGGGCGACGAAGGTCATGACCGCGCTCGATGCGTCGCCGGTGTCGACCCAGGGGCGGAAGCTGCATCTGAGGCAGTACCACTGGAATCTGGCCGGATCGCCTGCTGCCGCGGGGTCGCGCACGAACTCGCGGGCTGAGTTGATGAACCTGGGAACGCGCGGGTCGCCGAGCTTCGAGTAGGTGTCGGGGTAGTCGATCGGCCCGACCTCGGCACCGCTCACCTGGTCCTGGTCGTTGTTCATGTTCGTGCCGCTGACCAGGTGGCGCGGTCCGACCTGGAAGCTCACCGCGCCGTCCGGGTCCACGCGCAGATCGTCGACCGAGATCCCGCGCCACGGCTCGACCCGGAACGTGTCGGAGACGACGCGGTAGGGGACGGAGCGGCCGCCATCGCGACGACGGCCGTCGACGACGAAGCGGTACTCGCCGGCGGGAGTGGCGAGCGAGCCCATGCCGGTGTCGAACGACGAGGCGAACGCCTCGAAGTCCGCCGTCCAGCGCCACGTGTACTGGCCGAACGCATAGCTGGCGACGTCGGCCGGGGCGCCGCCCTGCTGGCTCACCGGGAAGCGGACGAAGGTCGGGATCTCGCCCGATTGGTCCGCGAAGTTCGTCCAGGAGCCGTTCGCGCGGCGCTGGACCCGGACCCGCGGATTGTCGGTGTAGTTGTCGCCGCCCACCCAGGTGAAGAGCGCCGCGTCGAAGCGCTGGATCGACTTCGGCGGCTGGATCGCCGGGCGCGCCTCGCCACCGTCGTCGGGAAGGGCGCTCGCGTAGCCCTGGCTGACTGCGCTGCCCATCATCCCGAGCCTCTGCGCCTGCAGGTCGCTCTTCGCCAGATCCGCCTGGACCTTCGCCTGGAGCGCGGCATTCGCACTCTCCTCCCGCTGATCGGTCGGCAGCGACATCACCTGGTGCCCCGGGTCGTTGAAGTCGCGGCCGATCTGCACCAGCCGCGACGCCATGTAGTCGCTCGAGTGCGGCCCCCACCCCGTGAGCGCCTTGCGGTAGTGGTCGCGGTCCATGTACTCGCGGTACGACGCGATGTAGCCGTTGTAGTCGTTGGCCATGGAGATGGTGACCGTGAGCGCGTAGCCGAGCTTGGCCGAGGGCGAGGCCTCACCCGGAGCGCACGGACTCTGCAGGTCCTGGCCGCACGCGTCGTCGTGGGTGTAGTTGCCCTTGATCTCCGTGAACGTGTCCTGGCCCTCGGAGTTCGTGCCGAGCTTCTCGGACTCCGCCCAGGCGAGGTTCGAGGCATCGTTCCACCCGTTGGCCGGGTTCAGGACCTGGGCGCGCATGTGCTGGATGTCGCGGTCGGGGATCTTGGCCGCGCCCTGATACGGGCAGGTCCAGGTGCCGGTCCCGTACGGGTCGTCGGCGCTCGCGTAGTCGCCGTAGGTCCCGTCGCCGTTTCGCGTGCACTGGGCCTCGTTGTACGGATCGAGCGTGTAGGCGTGCTTGCCGTGGACGTCGGTCCAGTCGAAGCCGTAGTACTCGTTGTCCGACACGGTGTCGGTACGTGTCTTGATGTTCCTGCTCTGGTCGGCCCATTGCTCGCAGGAGCAGACCGTGAAGAGCATGTCTCCGATGCGAAAGGCCTGCAGGTGGACGTCGACGTCCTCCTCGAGCGCCGTGTAGCTGGGCCCGGAGTAGTTCTCCGGAATCGGGATCCCCGCCCGCTCGAAGTCGTCGGTGCTGACGCCGGTGAATGCCGGCTGCGGGAAGCCGGTGAAATCGAACGGGCTCTCGCAGTCGGGGAGCCCGACGATCGGAACGCGTGGATCCCCGCTCAGCCCCGGGTCGGTCCTGCACGACGAGACGCCCGGGTACGGGTGCGAGAGCGGCCCGGGATACCACCGGTTTTCGAATGCGACCGGCACGCCGGCGCCCGACATGAACGGGACGTAGCGGTCCGGGTCCGGGGGCGTGCCCGCACCGATGCCGCGCCAGTTGGCCAGGACGGCGTCGCCCAGCAGATGTCCGCCGTAGTCCGCCTGTTGGTAGTCCTTGTGCGAGAACTCGAGCCGCTGCTCGAGGAACCGCTGCCCGGTGGCCGGATCCGCCATGTCGTATGGATGGCCGGAGCCTCCGCGCTCGGGCTCGGTCGTTCCCACCGCGTTCTGGGCGAAGATCGTGACCGCCCCGCTGCCGCGGTCGACGATGCGCTGCATGGGCGCCACCCAGTCCGCCGAGATCAGGTCGTTGCCCTCGAGGCCCTCGCCATGGAGGCCGTAGTTGACGAGCACCGCCAGCGGCTTGGGATTCGCGGCGTCGGAGATGTCGTCGAAGCGCACCACCGTGAGGTCGTGGTCCGTGTCCTCCTGCGGATAGCCCGCGGGCGTTCCGTCGTCGGCGGTGGCGGTCCCGAACGAGTGGCGCTGGGGCTTGTCGAACTGGCTGACGGCCGCGCCGACCCGGACCGGGACCATGTGGTGGGCGGCGTCGGCCACGGCCCGCGCCATCTGCTCGGCGTAGTACTCGTAGAAGCGCACGTCGAAGACGTCCTGGAACGTCCACACCCCCCACGATGGACTCGAGTAGTAGGGCGAAGAGTGGTCATGGGTGGCGACCATGGTCAGGTTCTCGGCACTGAGCCCGGTCTCCGGGTAGCGCGATTCGAGGATCTGCCCCACGCGCCTGTACAGCAGGTCCTGAGGGATGTAGAGGTCGTTCTTGACCAGCGCGAATCGCTCGCCGTCGGAGCCCTGCACCACGACGGCGCGCGCCTGCAGGCGGGACTGGATTCCGTAGGAGCTCGTCTTGGTGGTCGAGTTGGTCGTCGGATCGACCCCGTGCTCGCCGATCGCGGTGCACCGGTCGGGGCAGTCCTGGGAGGCGTACTGGCCCGCCGAGGCGCCCACGTGCCACGACGCGTCCTGGACCGCGGCGCCCGCCATCAGCTTGCCCGCGATCGCGCCCGGCGCGAACGCCAGCGCGGCCGCGCAGACGGCCAGCGGCGCAAGCGCCCTCAAGCTCGGAAGTCCCCTCATCGCCGGATCGGCCTCCTCCTTCGCGGCTGGGCGCCAACAACGTCGCGAGCGCGACTCCATGCACCAACCGCGAGGCGAAAGAGCGTACGGACGCGGGCAGCCCGCTTCAACCGACAACCGTCACGGCTTCGCCTAGTTGAAGCCGCGCCGGGCGATGGTGCTGCGCGTGACCGAGACGACGAACTTGATGCCGACCGCGAGGTAGGCGGCCAGGTCGACCAGCGGACGCTCGCCCGCGTAGCAGTTGCGGTAGAAGCGCCCGAGTGAGCGATGGAAGGCGATGTTGTGACGCAGGCTGCGATAGCGCCCCTTTCGCCTCGCCGCCACGGTGGCTCCGCCCTTGACGTGAGTGATCGCGACCGTGCCCTCGTACCAGACCCTCCAGCCCCTCTCCTTCGCACGGAAGCACCAGTCGAGGTCCTCGAGGCCCGGCGTCGGGTAGTTCTCGTCGAGCAGGCCCACCTCCTCGATCGCCTCGCGGCGCATGAGCATGAAGGCGCCGTTCACCGAGTCGACCTCTCCCGAGCCGTCCTCGGGGAGCTCCGGTGCCGTGTACTGGGCCAGCCGCGGGCTCGAGCCGAACCTCCGGGCGATCCCGGTGAAGTGCGCGACCGCAGCCAGCGGGGTGGGAAACGACCGCTTCGCGGCATGGTCGAAGCTCCCGTCGCGAAGCACCAGCCGGCACCCGGCGGCCGCGACGCGAGGCCGCTCCTGGATCACCTCGACCATCCGGTCGAGGGCGCCCTCGGTGAGCACGGTGTCGGGGTTCAGCAGCAGGGCGAGCGGCGCCGACGTCCTCACCAGCCAGTGGTTGTTCGCATAGGGGAACCCGCGGTCGCGGGGCAGGACGACGAGCTCGACCTCCGGGAACTCCGTTCTGATCATGGCGTCGGTGCCGTCGTTCGACGCGTTATCGGTGAGGTAGACGCGAAAGGGAGCGCTCGTCAGCGGATAGCGCCGCAGCGAGAGCAGGCAATCGCGCAGGAGCTCGCGGGCCCCCGAGGACGTGACGATGACGATGTCGAGCAGTGGCTCGGCCAACCCGGCGGGTATTGTGGCGAGCCGCTCGCCGGCGATCGCCCATGGCAGGCTTCGAGAGACTCGACACCAGGCTCGACGGGCCCATCCTCGTCCGTCCGACCGTGTTCCGCGACGAGCGCGGGTTCTTCAGCGAGACGTACCGGCGGAACGCCTTCTCGGAGGTCGGCATCCCGGAGGAGTTCGTCCAGCACAACCATTCGCGGTCCGGCCGCGGGGTCGTCCGCGGGATGCACTTTCAGGTCGGCGACGGGATGGCGAAGCTCGTGCGCTGCGGGCTCGGGGCGATTCTCGACGTGGTGGTGGACCTCCGACGCGGCTCGCCGACGTTCGGGGAGTGGGAGGGATTCAGGCTCGACGACGAGAACCTGCGCAGCCTCTACTGCCCGATCGGGTTCGCCCACGGGTTCTGCGTGCTCAGCGACACCGCCGATGTCCTCTACCTGTGCTCCTCCTACTACAGCGACGAAACCGAGCGTGGGATCGCCTACAACGACCCCGACGTGGGGATCGAGTGGCCGGGCGACATCGAGCTGGTCCCCTCCGAGCGCGACGCGAACGCCCCGCGCCTGCGTGACATCGAGGACGAGCTCCCGTTCGTCTACGAAGCCGGTTCCTGAGCCGCCGCGGTGGCGAGCTCGGCCCGATCCAGGTAATCGCCCAGCGCGTCTCGCCAGTCGCGCATTGGCGGCAATCCGAGTGAGTCAGCCCGCGGGCGGGCCAGCACGCCGTTCAGCGGGCGGTCGGCGCCGCCCGGCGGCCGGGAGGTCGCCACGGGTTCGATCCGCACGTCGATACCGGCGAGCTCCATGATCGCCGTCGTGAACTCGTACCAGGAGCACTCGCCCGAGTTGGTCAGGTGCACGACGCCGCCGGCTCCGGCCTCGACCGCCGCGATCAGGACGGTGGCGAGGTCGGCGGTGAACGTGGGGCTCAGGCGCTGGTCGGCGACCATCCTGATCTCCCCCTGCTCCCGGGCCCGGGCGATCATGCGGGTGACGAAGTTCCCGCCCTTCGAGGCGCTTCCCCGCAGGCCGTAGAGGCCCGCCGTCCGGACCACCAGCGACCCCGGCGCATAGGCCAGCGCGGCGTGCTCGCCGGCGAGCTTCGAGATCGCGTAGGCGCTTCGCGGGCGCGGGAGGTCGTCCTCCGCGTATGGCTCGGCGCGGGAGCCGTCGAAGACGTAGTTGGTGCTCATGTGGATGAACCGGGCGCCCGCCTCGGCGCACCGCTCAGCCAGCCGCTTGACCGCGCGGGCATTGACCTCGAAGGCCGTGTCCTCGGTCCGTTCGCACGCGTCCACGTTGTGGTACGCGGCGCAGTTGAAGACGACCTCGGGCGCGAGCTCGGCGAACAGCGCCTCCACGGATGAGTCGTCCGCGACGTCGAGATCGGCGTGCGACGGCGCGGCCACCTCCCACGGGCCGGCGAGCTGAAGCTCCAGGTCCGACGCGAGCTGCCCGCCGCCGCCGGTGATCAGCGCCCGGCGCGGGCTCACAGCACCGATCCGAACTGATCCACGCGGGAGTTCACCTCGTGCATGAGCTCGAACCAGCGGATGTTGTAGTGACGCGGATCGGTGAGCATTGCCCTGTCGTCCACGTCGATCCGCGACAGGATGTCCGCCACGGCTTCGACCACCGAGCGGCAGGGGATGAACCCGAGCGTCGCCGCCAGCTTGGCGTTGGAGCATTCGTAGTTCCGGGTCAGCGGTGGGGCCGGGACCTCCTCGAGGCCCACCTGCCGGCCCAGGAGCTGAACCGAGCCCGCCACGAGCATCGCCAGCTCGCGGATCTGGTAGTTCGAGTGGAGGACGTTGAAGATCTCGCCCCGCGCCAGCTCGGTGGGAGCCTCCATCGCGCAGATCAGGGCGTCGGAGGCGTCGCGGACGTCGACGAGCGGGCGCCACATCCAGCCGCCGCCGTGGAGCGAGAGCCTGCCCTGCAGGAGCGCGTCCTTGACGAAGGTGTTGACCACGAGGTCGAACCGCATCCGCGGGCTGTGGCCGTAGACGGTGCCGAATCGCAGGATCACGGGACACAGGCCGCCGTCCTGTAAGGCCAGCAGCTCCTGTTCGGCGTAACGCTTGGACTCGGCGTAGGCCCCATGCGGCACGAGCTCGGCGGTCTCGTCGTACATCGCCGCCGGCAGCCCGTCGTAGAGCGAGCACGAGGAGCTGAAGACGAAGCGCTCGATGCCGCGCTCGACGCAGGCGCGCCCCAGGTCCGCCGTGCCGACGGCGTTCATCTGCCAGTTGGCCTCCGGGTCGTACTCGGCCGTCGGGTCGTTCGAGAGGCCGGCGAGATGGATGACGGCATCGACGCCGTCGAGCGCCGTGGCGGGGACGTCCCTGACGTCGGCGGTCACCACCTCGATCCGGTCCCGGACCGCGGCCATCGGCTCCTCGCCCCAGTAGAGGCGGTCCAGGACCCGCACGCGGTAGCCGCGTTCGAGCAATCGCCCGGTGAGCACGCAGCCGATGTATCCGGCTCCGCCGGTGACCAGGACCGTGCTGACGTCGCCGGGGGGCTCGGGGGCGAGACCGTTGTCGCGCCTGTCCCGCCCCGGCAGGACCGTGCTCTCAGGCTCCCCGGACATCTGGCCGGTCAATGTAACGCGGTCAGGCGGGATTGCGAGCCACGACGAGCAGCCGCGCATAGCCGGGTGCGTGTACGAGCCGGTCGAACGCGACGAGCTCCAGCGAAACGCGGTCCAGGATCTCGTGGACCTGCTCGCGGGTGTACTCGCGGATGTAGGTGACGCCGTCCAGCTGGAAGTACTTCCTGTCCCCCTCGATCAGGTCGAACAGCACCAGCCCTCCGGGCGCGAGCTGCGGCTGCAGGTTGGCCAGCACACCCTCGAACGTCGGATAGATGTGCTTGAAGGTCAGGAACGACAGGACGGTGTCGACCGGGTTCGACAACGTCGCCGTGGCCGCGTCGCCGTGCACGAAGCGCACTCCTTCGTCGCCCAACTCCGCGCGCAGGTGGCTCACGTTCTGCTCCGAGAGGTCCAGGGCCGTGTATTCGGCAAAGCCGACTCCGCGATCCCTGAGGCTGCGGAGCAGGCGGCCGTATCCGGGACCGATCTCCAGGATGGCGCGGTCGTCTCCGAGCGCCCCGTAACGGTCCGCGGCCTCCACGAGCGGATCTCCCGACAGGCGCATGCCCCACGTGAGGCCTGTGTCCGGTGACGCGGCTCGCCAGCGCGTGCTGGCCCTTTCGTCCGCCGCGCCCTTCCGTTCGATCTCGCGAAGCCGGCGCTCGTCCCAGCGGCGAAGCAGGGCCGAGACCCCCGGCGTGCGCCGAATGCCGCGCTTCAGCCGGCGCGCGAGCGACGCCGAGTCCGACCGCTGTGAGATGCGACCGAGTGTGTCCGGCACGAGCGGCGTTCAGTCCCTGGGGTCGAGGAGCTCGTTCTTCGGCCGGCCCTGGTCAAGCAGTGCCTCCGCCTGCTGCGCTCCGGCGACCGGCAGGTCCGCAGGGTCGAGCAAGCCTGCCTGGACCAGGACGGAGGCCTGATCCCAGTAGATGTGCTCGTGCCGCACCTTGCCGTCATCGAAGCCGACGACGACCACAACCGGGATGGTGATCCGTCGCCCGGTCGGGGGGATGCCGGGGAGCATGATCTCGACCTCGCGGTCGTGAGTGAACGTCATCACGAGCTCGTCGACGACCTGGTTCTCGCCGATGGTGCGCGAGACCTGGCGCGTCTCGGTGTCGTCTGGCCACTGGCCGATGAAATGCCGGGAGTAGAAGTCGCGCACACCCTCGACTCCGTTGCCGCCGCTGATCGTCGGGACGTGATGGACGTACGGATCGTCGGACATCGTGGTCATCGTCGC
>Ga0075365_10001583_pt1 | contig 10464 bp, 13 predicted proteins | sample EndMetdeltDD1765_FD_71387 | JGI IMG/M metagenome (GOLD analysis project Ga0075365, IMG submission 71387) | Populus endosphere microbial communities from Tennessee, USA - Endosphere MetaG P. deltoides DD176-5 | ecosystem: Host-associated > Plants > Roots > Endosphere | place: USA: Tennessee... | reverse complement strand
ATTGCGGGAGATGCCGAGGATCATCGCGATCTCGTCGCTCGTCTTAAGACGAGCGACGAGATCGCGATGATCCTCGGCATCTCCCGCAATACCATCAACAACTACATCACCAGTGTCATGCGAAAAACGGCGACGAAGACTCGTTCAGAGGCCATCGCATTCGCGGTCAGGAACAATCTCGTCTAAGGGGACGGCGTTATGGGGCAGCCATCCGGTCGGTCGATGGGAAATTCGGAAATGATGCGCGGCGTGCGGGTCAATAAGGTTGCGAGTCGGTCTGATCTGTTCCCGCGCCTGATCGGCATGCAGAAGCTTGCCGATGCCCAGAACTTCGCCGTCTACCGTGTCAGTGGGGCAGGCGTTCCGGCGAAGCAACGTCTGGTTTGCGAGCTGGAGAACTGGGGCTCTTCGAACAGTGGCTTCAGCCGGGCATTCATCGACGCCCATGGCGAAGCGCTGCTTGATCATATCGAGAAGTCGCTCCTTCCGGTCGTGTGGGCCGGCGGGCTCGATCGCGCCGCTCCCCGGCCCGCAAGCATTGCTCCCTTCATGACGCGACTGAAGGACGGCCTTCTTCCGTTTTCCGGCATGGCCTTTCCGGTGCGCCTTGGCGCCGTGGGCAATGGCTTCGTTGTCTTCACGGGCGATGATCTCGAGCCGGCGAGCGACATGATTGTCGAATTGCATGCGAGGTCCTGCCAAGTCATGATCGATCTGCTCTCGCTCGACGAGCGCCGTGTGGCGGCGGCCGAAGCTCTCAGCGAACGCGAGATTGCCTGCCTGCAGCTTGCCGGCGACGGGCGCATCAGCGAAGAGATTGCGGAGAAGCTCGGCCTCTCCGTGCATACCGTCAACGCCTATCTTGGCTCGGCAACGATCAAGCTGGATTCGGTCAACCGAATCCAGGCGATCGCAAAAGCGATTCGCCTTGGATACATAAGCTGACAGGAAGGTGCCTAGCGTGCTTTAGCCCGCCAATGCCCGCAATGGCTCGACGTTATAGCGTGCGTCGCGCAGGCTCTGCTCGAGGAAAGCGGTGTTTTCGTCAGGATCCGTCGAGGGATTCTGGAAGGCGATATGGTTGATCTCAATGCCGGCGTGCGCCTCGGCAAGCGTCAGCTGCGCATAGATCGTGACGTCGCGCGGCTTGATTTCGAGGTCGATCACCACTTCCGGCTTGCCGCCCCACTCCAACGTATAGCTGCCGCCATGGCCGAAATTGACCGTGCCGGGATGGAAGAAAAGCTCGGCGGCTGACGATACCAGATCGGAAAGATTGCCGTAGTACTCGAAGCGCAGAAGAGAGATGAGGTCCGAAGCGTCCAGAAGCCGCAATTCCGTGGCCACCGGGCTGATTGCTTCAGCCAGGATTTTTTCACGCTGGGTAGAGTAGGGGCATTTTTTCATTCGGCTATCTTACCCGTTTGTTCTTGGCTTGCGTCGCGTAAACCCGATGGATGAGTTCCGCGACTGCCTTATAGAATACAGACGGTATGACACTATCGACCGAGACTTGCGCAAACATGGAGCGCGCGAGAGGCGGGTCTTCGAAAACGGGAATGCCGTTCCTTTCCGCGATCTCTCTGATTTTCAACGCAATTAGATCCTGACCCTTGGCGACCACGACAGGCGCATCGTTCTCCTCTCGCACGTAGCGTAGGGCGACGGCAAAGTGCGTCGGGTTGGCGATCACGAGCGTCGCGCGATCGACGTTGGCGATCATGCGGCGGCGGGCGCGGTCGCGCATCACCGAGCGCTGGCGGCTTTTGACGAAAGGATCGCCCTGCGACTGCTTGTTTTCTTCCTTGACTTCGTGCCGCGTCATCTTCAGTTCGGTGAACCAGTGATAGCGCGTCCAAAAGAAGTCGGCAATCGCCACGACAGCGGTAGCGATCAGGACAACGATCGTAATCTTCTGCATCGACGTCATCATGCGCGTGAAGATCGTCTGCGGATCGGAGAACATCGCGTCGATTGCGTTGAAGTATTCGCTCTTCAGCACGAAGAACATGACGACGCCGACGATAACGATCTTCGTCAGCGATTTGCCGAACTCGACGAGGCCAGGCAGGCTGAACAGCCGCGACCATCCCTTGGCGAGCGAAATACGCGAGTACTGCGGCCGGATACGTTCGAGCACCGGCGTCGGAAGGTTTTGCGAGATGGACGCGGCGACGCCGAATACCATGAACAGGATGAAGGCCGGCGCAAGCAATGCTGCCGAGACCCAGCCCAAGTGAACGAACAGGGAAAGCGCGTCAGGTCCGGTTTCGAGCTTCCATTGGTCAGGCTGTTCGAAAATGTCCTTCAGCGCCTCGCCGACCTTGCTGAGTCCCTCCGGCAGGAAGAAGATGATGTAGACGAACGTGGCAAGCACGGTGGCAAAAAGCGGCACCTCGCGCGAAAACGGCACATTGCCTTTCTCGGCAGCGTCGCTTTTCTTTTTCGCTGTCGGGTCTTCTGTTTTGCTGTCCTTGTCGTCGTCGGCCAAGGCCGAGGCCCTCCATCAAAAGAAACGGCCGCGCCAGGGCGCGGCCTTTCTGGAAGGGTATCTCCCTTTTGCCGCCGCGATCAACCACGGCGGTAGGGAGAGGGCGCTTCGTACACAACAACAGCGGCTCAGGCCGCAGCCGAACCTTCGCCCTCGGTTTCCTTGAGCTGGATCTGACCGGAATTTGCCAGGCGAATCGCTTCCTGGGCAATGGCGCGCCGCGCGATCGCGATTTCGCGCGGATTGATGCCGACTGTTCCGCTCTGCAGATCCGATTCGATCATGCGGCGCTGGCGCGGGCTGATCGAGGCGAGCACCGCCTCGCGCATTTCGGCCGCCGAGCCGCGCAATGCCATCGTGAGGATGTCGGACGAGATATCGTTCAGCAGCATCACGCGGCTGCGCTGCGGCATGAGCATGAGGTCGTCGAAGAGGAAGATCTTCGGCCGGACCTTGTTGACCGATTCGCGGCTGATCGATTCGAGCGAGGTGAGCAGGGTATCGACCTGCGGCTTGTCCATCTCGTTCATCAACTCTGCAACCTTCGTCGAGCCGATCGAATTCTTCTCGGCGTCGATCTCGGCCAACAGGGTCATAACCTGCTTCTCGATGATCTGTGCGGCCTTGGGGCTGACGGACTTGAGGTTGACGGTACGGTTCATGATGTCCGCGCGGCGCCCGTCCGGAATCTGCATCAGGACCTTGGCGCCGAACGAGGAGGGCATCATGGAGAGAATGTAGGCAACTGTCTGCGGATGCTCGCGCAGGAGGAACTTGCCGATGAAGGCCGGGTCGCCTTCGCCGAGGCGGTCCCAGATCGACGTCTCGTAGGCCTGGAAGGTCGTGCGACGGCCGAGGAGGCTGTCGACTTCGTCAGGCGTCAGGCCCTCTTCAAGGATGCTTTCGATCGCCTTGGCGTTGTCCATAAGACCGGCGCCTTCGGTGAACAGATCCTCGAATTCGGCGACAAGTCCGAGCAGTTCATCCGGCGGAATGGCGCGCAGCGTTTGCGCCGAGCCGATGATCGTCTGCAGCTCGGCCTGCGTGAAATACTTCAGCAGCCTGCCGGCGACCCCTTTCCCCATAGCGAGGAGAACGGCCGCCGCCTTTTCAGCCTGGGTCAACGGTTTCTCGGCAAGAGCGCCGCCGAAATCGTCAAAGTCCATCATGGTCTAACCTCTCCGTCCCTGCACCGGGATCAGGCTTTTTTCGTACTCAAAACTTCTATCAGCTTCACGCCGAAACGCGTGTCGTCGTTTTCCAGAACGGTGATCTCACCGCGCGCGATCTTGCGGCCGTTCACCATGATTTCGACCGGCTCGCCGATCTTCTTGTCGAGCGCGATGGTCGCGCCTTCGTTCAGGTTCATCAGGCCGGCGACCTGCATGCGGCTGCTGCCGAGCATGATCTGAACGTCGATCGGGATGTCCATGATCAGGTCAAGGTTCGACTGCATGGCGCTGCCAAGCGGCGCCGGTTCGGAAGCGACCGCGCCGAAGGAGGTGTCGCCGAAATCGGCAGAGCCGCCAAAGTCGGACGTTGCACCGAAATCGCTGCCACCGAACGCAGGCTCCTCGGCCGCGTCTTCGAAATCGCCGCCAAAGGTGGACAGGTCAGTGCTGCCGCTGAAGGCGTCGCTCTCGTCGGCGAAGTCGGGCAGGCCGCCTTCCGCGTCAGTCTTCAGGACGCCGCGCAGGTCATCGATGGCCTGATCGAGCTCGGCCTCGTTGCCCGGGAGCTCCATTGAAAGGTCGCTGGTCTTGGGTGTCTTCTTCGTCGCCATGAAATCACTATTCCAGTTGAAACTTGCCTCAAGCTGCCGTGCGGCAGCCCGGTTGGAAAATGGGCTAATTCATCAAGTGGCGGATGAGCTCGTCATCCGAGTTAATCGTATCCTTTACCCGGACGGTATAATTCTCGCCCGAGCGTCCAAACTCGCAGACGTACAATTCCTTGCTGTTGGCACTGACTTCGACACGGACGTCGCCGCGATCGTAGAAGGGAATGACGTCACCAGCCGCAAGCTTCGAAATGGTCCTGAGCGTCAGGTCCTGCAGACGGATCTTGGCGTTAAGCGTTACCTGCGAACGGCGCACCTGCTCGCTGAGCTGATCGGTCCATTCGGACGACTTGGCAGGCTGCCCCTTGGCCTTTGGAGCCGTCACGCTCGTTTTCAGCAGAGCAGCCTGGGGAACGATCAGCGAGAAATCCGAGGTAATGCCGGAAAGCGTGATCGACATGTTGATCGCGGCCGCAAACTCGTCGGGCTTGTCTTCGGCCGGCTTGGCACGCGTTTCGAACGCATAGGGAAGCTCTAGGGCCGGCTCGAAGCCGCCAGGCGCGTTCACCGCCGAGCGAAGAACATTGGCGATCTTGTCGAAAACCATGACCGCAAGCTCGAGTTCGATCACGGACAGCAGGCGGTCGGCCGGCCGCTCGACGGTCTCGGCTGCCGCACCCAGCAGGTGCTCCATCAGCGTGATGACGAAGCTGTTGCCGCAGGCCAGCGTAATATTCTGCGACCAGTTGCGGAGTGTTGCGTTAACGAGCGTCACGTTGCCGCCGAGATCGGCGACGAGGTCGTTCTTATGTCCGCTGTCGCAGCCGAGATAGGCGACCTCGACATCGAGATTGGTCTCGCTTTTGATGATGTCGGGCAGGAAGACCGTGTAGACGTCGCCGAAGGCGCCGCAGATCTTCTCGATGGTGGCCTTGTCGCCGAGCCTGCCGGTCAGCTTGGCAAGCAGGGCTTCGTCCATAAGGGGGGTCTTGAGGGTAGCGTTCATGATCGTTTACGCCGCCTTGTTCTCGCCGCCGGGGTTCATCATTTCCTGCTCGACCGCGTCGATCGAAGGACGCTCATAGGCCGAGATCGTCTTGCGACCATACTCGAGAGCAACCTGCGGCACGGAGCCGTTCATGTAGGCAAGCAGCGTCTGCTTGACGATGACGTAAAGGCGATGCTGCTTGTTGCGGACGATCTTGATCTGGGAAACGATCGGCGAACATACGCAATAGGACAAGAGAATGCCGAGGAAGGTGCCGACGAGCGCCGAGCCGATCAGGTGGCCGAGAACCTCAGGCGAATCGTTGATGTGTGCCATCGCCTTGATGACGCCGAGAACGGCGGCGACGATACCGATGGCCGGGAAGGCGTCGCCCATCGTCTGGATGGCGTGATAGGGCTTCATCTTGTCGTGAAGGATCGTGTTGATCTCTTCGTCCATCAAAGCCTCGATTTCATGCGAGCGGGCATTGCCGATGATGATCAGGCGAACGTAGTCACAGATGAATGCCGTCAGTTCCTTGTTCTTGAGGATCGTCGGAGCGGACTGGAAGATCGAGGATTCGGCCGGATTGTCGATATGCGCCTCGATCTCGTTGCGGGACTTCGTACGAAGGTCGCGCATCAGGGAATATAGAACACCAAGCGTATCGAGATAATTCCGTTCCTTCGGGACGGTGTGCTTGAACGCTTCACCAAGCGCCTTGCCGGAATCCTTCACCACCTTCATCGGGTTGCCCATGACGAAGCTGCCCAGGCCGGCGCCGCCGATGATGACGAGCTCGAAAGGCTGCCAAAGCGCCTCCACATGGCCGCCCATCGCCATGAAGCTGCCGATGATGCAGCCGCAGGTAATCACAAATCCGATAATGATATTCATCGTCAGTCCAAACCTGATCGTTATTTTCAACCCAAGGGATAGGGCTGCTGGCTTGCGTGAGGCTGATGATTGGCCCTGCAAACCCGAGCTTTCCATGCCAGCTTCGCGCAAGCATTTGCTGTCAGCTTATTGGTGACGAATGGGCATCCGTGCCTGTTTCTGAGATGCCGCCTCAGCGAGATCCGTGGTCCAACCGACTGCAAACACCCGGATTTCGTACCGTTCATCGCCAATGCAGGAGCCTATCGGGATGCAATCCGGTCTTTATGTTTCGTTGTCGTCGCAGATCGCACTCGAACGTCGCCTCACCACCATCGCCGACAACATGGCGAACGTGAACACGACAGGCTTCCGCGCGACGGAGGTGAAGTTCGACGAGATGCTCGGTGAGACCGGCAACAAGATCAACGCCAAGATTGCCTATGTTTCACAGGGCAACGACTATCTCTCGGGTGACAGCGGTGAGCTCCAGCACACCGGAAACATGCTCGACTTCGCGATCAAGGGCGATGCCTGGTTCTCTGTGGAAACGCCGGCCGGCAAGGTTCTGACCAAGGATGGCCGCTTCACGATGAAGGAAAACGGCGAGCTGATTTCGGTCCGCGGTTATCCGGTTCTCGATGCCGGTGGTGCGCCGATCACGCTCAACACGGCCGCTGGCGAACCGAAAGTCGGCGCTGACGGATTGATCTATCAGGACGGCAGACAGGTCGGCTCGCTGGGTCTCTTCGAGGCCGATATCAGCAAGGGCTATCTGCGCTACGAGAACAGCGGCATCATGACGACCGAGCAGCCGCGTGCCGTCACCGATCGCTTCAATGTCGGTGTTCAGCAGGGCTACCTGGAAAATTCCAACGTCAACGCCATGCGCGAAATCACGCAGCTGATCGAAGTCAATCGCGCCTTCGAGAGCATGACGTCGCTCTCGAAGGACAGCGAGGCCTCGTTCAGCGAAGCGATCAAGACGCTCGGCGGCAGCCGCTAGCCGAGGTCTGACGCATGAGCCAAACGCCGCTCACTGAAGCCGATCTCTCGCCGAAGCTCGCGCACCTCGCCGGGCTCGTCTCGCGCTATTCGAATCCCGAATTCTTGGTCGCGCCCGGCGGCCATGTCCAGACAATAGCCGCCGGCCACTACACGGTCACGGGGCTGTCGCGTCAGGTGCGCCTGGGCGAATTCGTGGCGCACAAATCGTCGACCGGCATCCACCTCGGTGAGGTCGTCCGCGTCGAGCCTGAACTGACCTACGTCTGCCCAATTGAGCCGGGCGAGCCGATCGGCATCCACGACACGGTGATCCGCAAGGGTGCGTTCCGCATCTCGCCATCCGAAAGCTGGTGCGGCCGCACGATCAACTCGCTGTGCGAGCCGATCGATGGGCTGGGTCCGATCGTCGAAGGGCTCGGCCGCCGCTCCATTTCGAACACCGCTCCACCATCCATGACGCGAAAGCGCGTGGAGAAAGGCTTCAAAACAGGCGTTCGCGCCATCGACATTTTCTCGCCGCTCTGCCTTGGGCAGCGCCTCGGCATTTTCGCCGGCTCGGGCGTCGGCAAGTCGACACTGCTCTCCATGCTGGCGCGCGCCGATGCCTTCGACAAGGTCGTGATCGCGCTGGTCGGCGAACGTGGCCGCGAAGTGCGCGAGTTCATCGAGGATACGCTTGGCGCCAACATGAGGAAGGCGATCGCCGTCGTCGCGACGAGCGACGAGAGCCCGATGCTGCGCAAGATGGCACCGCTGACGGCCGTCACCGTCGCCGAGCATTTCCGCGACCAGGGCGACAACGTGCTGCTGATCGTTGACAGCGTCACACGGTTTGCCCATGCCATACGAGAAGTCGCGACCGCATCCGGCGAGCCGCCGATCGCGCGCGGCTATCCAGCTTCGGTTTTTACCGAGCTGCCGCGCCTGCTGGAGCGCGCAGGTCCCGGCCCCCAAGGCACGGGGACCATCACGGCGATCATTTCGATCCTGGTTGATGGCGACAATCACAACGACCCGATCGCGGATTCGACGCGCGGCATCTTGGACGGCCACATCGTCTTGCAGCGCAGCCTCGCGGAGGAGGGGCGCTATCCACCGATCGATCCGCTTGCCTCGATCTCGCGTTTGGCGCGCAAGGCCTGGACTCCGGATCAGGAGAAGCTCGTGTCTCGCCTGAAAACGCTCATCCACCGCTTCGAGGAGACACGCGACCTTCGCCTGATCGGCGGCTATCGTCCAGGCGCCGACCCTGATCTCGACATGGCGGTCAAGCAGGTACCGATTATTTACGATGTTTTGAAACAGTCGCCTGGCGACGTCGATTCGCAGGATGCCTTTGCCGATTTGGCCGGCGCCCTGAAGGCGGCGGCCGGCATCGGCGGCCAGCCGAATATCCGCAGATAGAAAGGCGCGACGTGAACGATTTCGATGACGATGAGAAGATCGCCCCGCTGAAGCCTCTCCGGCGCAAAACCATCTTTCTCGACCGTGCCCTGACAATTGCCGGCCTCGTCCTGGCAGGAGCGTCCGCGTTCTTTCCGTGGTACGTCTTCTTCAACGAGGACAAGTTCGGCATCAATGTCGCGCAGGGCGACCGGACGCGCGACCTTCCGGACTGGCCGGCGCGGAACGTCTTCAGTGTCTCGCCGCTGGCGATGGCCAACAAGAACCAACACGAAAAGAAGCCCGAGATCCCAGTCGATCCGCTGACGACGGCGACGGTCTCCACCATCGGCAAGGAAGACGACAACGGGCCGCCGGCCGAAGAGCAGCCGTTTCCTGGCAAATCGGGATTTCGCCTCCTCCATGTGGCAAACGGTCGTGCCCTGATCGAAGACACGTCAGGGATGTACGTCGTGCGTGTCGGATCCATTCTACCGGACGAAAGTCGGCTGGCGACACTGGAGGAACGCGATGGCAAATGGGTCATCATCACCTCCAAGGGCGATGTCTACCAGCACAATTGAGTGCCTGCCGCCACGCAGCGAATCAGCCGAAGGCTCCACCGGATACGGTCGGAGCCTTCTTCGCATTCTGGAGGCAGTGGCCAACAAGGTCCGGATTTTCGCACCGCATTCTCCGTAAGTCTGACGCAAGATTACCGCCGTAAGTTCGCCTCAGTAAAAACGGAGAGTTCCCATGCAACCGATTCAACTTTTCGACTTGGCCTCGCGGCAGGCCGAATGGCTGACGATCCGTCAGGAGGTTGTTGCCGGCAACATCGCGAACGCGAACACGCCGAAATATCGCGCCAAGGATATCACGCCCTTCCAGGCTGCCCTCGATAGGTCGGATATCACGATGGCGCGCACCAATGCTGCGCACCTGACCGGCAACGATCTGGGTACGAAGAGTGACATCGACGTCAAGGATGCGGCTCTCGATCAGGAGATCGGCGTCCAGGAATCCGGCAACACGGTCGGCCTCGCCGAGGAGCTTTCCAAGTCCGGTGAAATCAAGCGTCAATACGATTTGAACACCTCGCTGGTGAGCTCGTTCAATCGGATGATGCTGATGACGGTGAAGAGCTAAGGTCATGGATCCTTTATCAGCAGCACTCAAAATCGCAGGATCGGGACTGGAGGCGCAATCGACGCGCCTGCGTATCGTGTCCGAAAACATTGCCAACGCCCGCTCGACCGGCGACACGCCCGGCGCCGATCCCTATCGCCGCAAGACGATTACCTTCGGGGAAGCCGTGGATCGCGCCAATGGCGTCACCACGGTCAACGTCAAGAAGCTCGGGGAAGATGAATCGACGTTCATTACCGAATACGACCCCAGCAATCCGGCTGCGGACGAAAAGGGCGTCGTCAAGCTACCGAACGTCAACGTGCTGGTCGAGATGGCCGACATGCGGGAAGCGAACCGCTCCTACGACGCCAACTTGCAGACCATCAAGCAATCCCGCGATCTGATCTCGGCAACGATCGATCTACTGAAGAGCCAATAATGATCAACAACGTCAATAGTGTCAGCTCCCTGTCGATGACCCGCGGCCTTGCTGCCATCGACCAAGACAACTCCACGGCCTCCTCCGCTGCAGAAAGCGCGGCAAACGACGGCGGTTTCGGCGCGGTTCTCAGCAATGTTGCGACCGGAGCAGTGAGCACCCTGAAGAACGCGGAAAGTATGTCTTTCGCCGGCATCAAGGGCACCGCCACGACACGTGAAGTCGTCGATGCCGTCATGCAGGCGCAGCAGACCCTTCAGACCGCGATCGCCATTCGCGACAAGGTTGTTTCGGCCTTTCTCGACGTCACCCGGATGCAGATGTAATTGATTTAAGGACGAAGCCATGAGAGCGCTTGCCATTGCTGC
>Ga0075365_10001582_pt1 | contig 10464 bp, 4 predicted proteins | sample EndMetdeltDD1765_FD_71387 | JGI IMG/M metagenome (GOLD analysis project Ga0075365, IMG submission 71387) | Populus endosphere microbial communities from Tennessee, USA - Endosphere MetaG P. deltoides DD176-5 | ecosystem: Host-associated > Plants > Roots > Endosphere | place: USA: Tennessee... | reverse complement strand
TCGACCTCGAAGTGGCGGCGCAGGTGCTCGCGGGTGTCGGAGCGGCCGAAGCCGTCGGTGCCGAGCGGCAGCCAGGTGCCGGGCACCCAACGCGAGATCATGTCGGGCACCGACGTCATGTAGTCGCTCACGGCGACGAACGGGCCCTCGGCCCGGGCCAGCTGCTGGGCAACCCACGGCGTGCGCGGCGGCTGCGACGGGTGCAGGCGCGTCCACCGCTCGGCCTCGAGCGCCTCGTCGCGCAGGTTCTTGTACGACGTCGCCGACCACAGCTCGGCACCGACGTCGTAGTGCTCGGCCAGCTCGGCCTGTGCCGCCGATGCCCACTGCCACGCCGGTCCGGAGAACAGGATGGTCGCCCGCTTCGACGGACCCGCCGGCGCCGGCGCGAAGCGGTAGAGGCCGCGCAGCAGCTCGGCCTCCACGCCGTCGGGCATGGCGGGCATGACGTAGTTCTCGTTGTAGAGCGTGAGGTAGTAGAAGACGTCCTCGCTCTCGGCGAGCATGCGCCGGCACCCGTCCTTGATGATGGCGGCCAGCTCGTAGGCGAACGCCGGGTCGTAGGCGACGCAGCTGGGGTAGGCGGCGGCCAGGTGATGGGAGTGGCCGTCGTCGTGCTGCAGGCCCTCGCCGTGCAGGGTGGTGCGCCCGGCGGTGGCGCCGAGCATGAAGCCGCGCCCGCGCTGGTCGGCGAACGCCCATGCCAGGTCGCCCACCCGCTGGAAGCCGAACATCGAGTAGAAGATGAAGAACGGCAACATCGGCGTGCCGTGCGTCGCGTACGAGGTGCCCGCCGCTGTGAAGCTCGCCATCGAGCCGGCCTCGGTGATGCCCTCCTCCAGGATCTGTCCCTGCTGCGACTCGCGGTACGACAGCAACAGGTCGGCGTCGACGGGCTCGTACTGCTGACCGAGCGCGGCGTAGATGCCGATCTCCCGGAACAGCGCGTCGAGGCCGAAGGTGCGGGCCTCGTCGGGGATGATCGGCACGACCCGCGAGCCCATCTTCTCGTCGCGCACGAGGTTCCGGAGCAGGCGGGCGAACACCATGGTCGTCGACACGGCCTGGTTGCCCGAGCCGGTGGTGAACTCGCCGAACGCCTTGTCGTCCGGCGGCTCAATCCGGCTCGTGCGACGCGCCGGTGTCCGCTTCGGGAGCGAGCCGTCGAGCGCGGCCCGCCGCTCCCGCAGGTACTCCATCTCGGGGGAGTCGGCCGGCGGGCAGTAGTACGGGGGCAGGCCGTCGTCGCCGAAGGCCGAGTCCGGAACCTCGTCCTGGAGGTAGAGGCGGTCTCGGAACGCCTTGATCTGCGCCAGCTCCATCTTCTTGATCTGGTGTGTGGCGTTGCGCCCCTCGACGTCGGGGCCGAGCGTCCAGCCCTTGATCGTCTTGGCCAGGATGACGGTGGGCGCGCCCTCGTTCTCGACCGCGGCCTTGTAGGCGGCGTAGAGCTTCTTGTAGTCGTGGCCGCCGCGCGGCAGGTTGCGCAGGTCGTCGTCGCTGAGGTGCTCGACCATCTTGCGCAGTCGCGGGTCGGGGCCGAAGAAGTGCTCGCGGATGTAGCTGCCCGGCTCGACGGAGTACTTCTGGAACTGCCCGTCGACGGTGGTGTTCATCTTGTTGAGGAGCACGCCGTCCTTGTCCTGGGCCAGCAGCTCGTCCCACTTCGAGCCCCAGATGACCTTGATGACGTTCCACCCGGCGCCGCGGAAGACGGCCTCGAGCTCCTGAATGATCTTGCCGTTGCCACGCACCGGTCCGTCGAGCCGCTGCAGGTTGCAGTTCACGACGAAGATGAGGTTGTCGAGCTGCTCGCGCGCGGCGATCGACAGGGCGCCGAGCGACTCGGGCTCGTCGCACTCCCCGTCGCCGAGGAACGCCCACACCTTCGAGTTGCTCGTGTCCTTGATGCGCCGGTTCAGCAGGTAGCGGTTGAAGCGGGCCTGGTAGATGGCGTTGATCGGGCCGAGACCCATCGACACCGTCGGGAACTCCCAGAACTCGGGCATGAGGCGCGGGTGTGGGTACGACGAGAGGCCGTTGCCCCCGACCTCTTGACGGAAGTTGTCGAGCTGCTGCTCGGTGAGGCGCCCCTCGAGGAAGGCCCGGGCGTAGATGCCGGGCGCGGCGTGCCCCTGGAAGTAGACCTGGTCGCCGTCGAGGCCGTCGTCCTTGCCGTGGAAGAAGTGGTTGAAGGCGACCTCGTAGAGCGCGGCCGACGACGCGTAGGTCGCCAGGTGGCCACCGATGCCGTCGGAGTGCTTGTTGGCCCGCACGACCATGGCGGCCGCGTTCCACCGGATGAAGGCGCGGATGCGTCGCTCGAGGTGCTCGTCGCCGGGGAACCACGCCTGCTGGTCGACCGGGATGGTGTTCACGTACGGCGTCGAGATGGTGGCCGGGAGGCCGACCTGCAGCTCGCGGGCCCGTTCGAGCAGCGCCGAGATGAGGTACCGGGCCCGGGTTCGGCCCCGGGCGTCGACGACGGCGTCGAGGCTGTCGAGCCACTCCCTCGTCTCTGTCGGGTCGGTGTCGGGGAGGGAGTGCACGAACCCGTCGAAGATCATGGGACCATTCTCCCCGCTATGACGACGGTCGTGTACACCGACGGCGCCTGCTCGGGAAATCCGGGCCCGGGCGGCTGGGCCTGGGCGATCGAGGACGGCGCGTTCGCGTCCGGATCGGCCGACCACACCACCAACCAGCGCATGGAGCTGACCGCGGCGCTGGAGGCGGTGCGGGCGATCGAGGGACCGGTCGAGGTGGTGAGCGACTCGACGTACGTCGTGCACTGCTTCCGCGACAGCTGGTGGAAGGGCTGGCTCGCACGGGGGTGGAAGAACTCGCAGAAGAAGGACGTCGCCAACCGCGACCTGTGGGAGCCGCTGATCGAGCTGTACCGCGAGCGCGACGACGTGACGTTCCGCTGGGTGAAGGGGCACGACACCGACCCGATGAACGACCTCGTCGACCGGCTCGCCGTGGAGGCGGCGCTCAAGCAGACGGGGCGGTCGGGCGTCGGGCGACCCGACCACCTCGGGGCAGCCGACGCGCGACCGGCGTCGCGTGGGCCGGCGCTTCCCGAGGGCTACGCCGTCGCTGTCGCCGGCGTGCGTCCGCCGGGCCTCGGCGGCTACGCGCCGAACGCCACGGAGGACCGCGCGCGCAACCGACTGACCGAGGTCCTCACGCATCTCTCGATAGAGCACCCCGACCTGCTGGTGGTCACCGGGATGTCGCTCGGCGCCGAGCAGCTCGGCGCCGAGGCAGCCGTGCGAGCCGGGCTGCCGTACGTCGCGGTGCTCCCGCACGAGGGCTTCAGCTCGGTGTGGCCCGACGATCGCAAGGCGTGGTTCGACGAGCTGTGCATCGGGGCGACGCTGGTCCTCAAGCTCGATCGGCGGGCGCCCGAGACGAAGCAGCAGGCAGGCCAGTGGCAGGGGCGGCGCGACCAGTGGATCCGCGAACACGTGCAGGAGGCGATCGTCGTCGGCGAACCCGACGATCCGATCTACCGGGCCTTCGCCGACCGGCTCGGCGACGACAAGGTCTTCCTGCTGCGGCCCTGACGCGGCCGGGCCGGCCCACCGAGGAGTGGCGGACCGGCCCGAGCCGTGCAGGGAGATCAGCCCTCGGTCAGCAGGCCGGGGTCGACATCGGGTTCTGCTGCTTGCAGGTGAGCCGCGACTTCCACTCGCCCGGCAGGTTCTGGACCCAGCCGTTGTAGACGAGCGGGACGGCGAGCACGCCCTGGCCGCCCTGACCCGGCCACGCAGTCACCGTGTCGTCGGTGCGGGTGGCCGGACCGCCGTCGAGGAGGAGACTGCCCGAGATCTTGGCGTCCTCGGGGTTGCCGTCGCCGTTCGGGTCGCCATCGACCACGATCATGCGGTTCGAGAACTTGCTCGACACGTAGGCGTAGTAGCCACCGCCCTCCTTCGCCCCGAAGTTGATGCCGTGGCAGCCGGCGTCACACGGCAGGTACTTCACCACGGCGTCGGTCTTCGGGTTGATGACGGCGATCTGTCCCGACATGGTGTTGGCGGCGAGCATGACGCTGTTGTCCGGCGCCACCGGGATCTGGATCGGCAGGAGGCCCACCGGCCCGGTCGGCTTCCCGATCAGGTCCCAGTTCGTGTCCATGCGGATGGTCTTGCGGATCACCGGGTGGCCCTTGTCCATGCACGACGGGACGTTGATGTCCATCGACACGCACGAGATGTTGTTGGCCAGCAGGTTGGCGATGTAGTACTTCCGGTCGTCCGGCGTCATCGACGATGCGATCGGGATCCTCGCCAGCTTGGGCTTCTGGATGATCTGGCCCGACGGGACGTCGAAGAGGGTCGCCTCGTCGCTGTTCGGGTCGGGGGTGACCATCCGCCTGCCGTCGGAGCTCATCCAGTGCGCATGCGGGTGGGCCACCGGTTCACCAGGCCGTGACGTCACGAGCTGCCGGACGATGGACTTCCCGCCTGGTGACACCTCCACCACCGAGTTCGCACCGTTGAGCGCGATGTGGAGCTGGTCGGTGTCGGTCCTCGTCATGACGTGCGACGGTTCGTTGCCGACGGTGATCCGGCGCACCAACGACATCGTGTTCCGGTCGAACACGTCGAGCTTGTCGCTGAACCACTCGGTTTGGTAGATGAGCTTCTGGTCCTTGTCGGTCCACATGTTGTGCGGGTTGTTCATGTCGACCTCGGGCAACGACGCCTTCTTCGTCACCGTCCAGTTCTCGACGTCGATGGCCGTCGCCGAGCCCGGCTTCGACTTGCCCGCCGTCTTCTCGAACTGGGTGTCGATCCAGACCTCGCCCACGCCTGGCGTGATCGGCTTCTGGTTGCCCGGTGCGAGCGTCTTGGGCTCGTCGAAGTACTCGTGGAAGAAGCCGTCGAGGGTCGGCAGGACCGTCGCGGTGCCGTCCTTCTTGTGGGTCAGGATCGGCGCCTTCGGGTACTGCGGGTCCCAGGTCGCCTCCTCGTTCGGCTTGAAGACCTGCCAGTTGGTCGGCACCGTCGCCTTGAAGAACGTGTGCACGAGCTGGAAGATCAGGTCCGAGTACGTCGGCACAGTGACCGATCCGTTGTACATGTTGACGACGGATTGCTTGCCGAAGTCGAGCCCGGCGGTGGCCGGGTCGTCGGCGACGATGGCGCCGAGCATGTACGGGTGGATCTTGCACGTGAAGGCGTAGAGGCCCGGCACCTTGATGTCGTAGTCCTTGGTGCCGACCCACGACGAGGGCTGGTCGAACGGTGCCGACCCGACCGGGCGGATGAGCCACGTCACCGTGTGGGCCGAGGCCGCTCCGGTGTCGGGACCGATGACGAAGCTGGCCTTCGTCGGGATCCCCGGGATCATCTCGACCGGCGCGAGCGCCTTGCCGCCCGAGACGTTGACCCCGGTGTCGAACCAGGAGCCCGGCTCGTCGGTGATGTGGAACGTCGGGTGGAAGACGTTCACCGGCAACGCCTCGAGTGCCGCCTTCACCTGCTCGGCCTTGGTCAGGTCGAGCTGCTTCGGGTCGGGTGAGGCGGGGAACAGCGACAGCAGACCGCTGAGGTCGTCCGTCGACGGCAAGCTCGGGATGTCGACCGCCGGCAGCTTGGGTCCGTTCGGCAGGGCAGGTGCGGTCTGGGCGCGCGCGGCACGCACGCCGATGGGAGTCAGCGCGATCGCGACGATCGCGACCGCGAGGAGCAGGGTGACGCGTCGTCGACGCGACAGGCCCTGCGTGGGCACAAGCGGGTTCATTCGTGATCCTTTCGGAGGGGGAGCTTTCGGAGGGGGAGAGGGAGGTACGACCGACGTCCGCCGATGCCGGTCCGGAGTGCGATCACGAGCAGCGCCGCGAGGACGATGAGCGTGAGGTGGTCCTGCATGCCTCCCGACCACGCCGCGAGCCCGGTACGAGGCTGCGGTGAACGGCTCGCCGACGCCGCCAGGGGGACGCCGGGAAGCGCGGTGCTCTTGGGTGCGACGTCGAGGTACGTCACCATGCCGGTCATGCCGGTGTCACCCGGCGGCATGGTGTCGCCCGTCATGTGCGAGTGGGCGAAGACGTGGCAGTGCAACAGCCACTTGCCCGGGTTGACCTCCGAGAACAAGAGGTCGTACGTCTGCGCCGGAGCGACGGTCAGCGTGTCCATCTTCTGCGGCACCGGTAGCGGGTTGCCGTCCTGGGCCAGTACCTGGAACGGGATCCCGTGCAGGTGGATGGCGTGCACCTGGTCGCCGGCGTTGATGATCCGCAGGTGCACCTTCTCGCCGACCTTCGTCACGAGCGGCGTGGTGGCCGGGAACGACTTGCCGTTGAACACGAAGCCGAGGTCGGTGTCGCCGATCTCGATCGTGTAGTCACGGTCGGCCCGGATGTCGCCGGTCTTCGGCACGACCTCGAAGGCGCCGTAGAGCCCCTTCCCGATGTGCCGGCCCGACGAGTGGGTGTGGTACCAGTGCGTGCCCGGCGCGATCGCGTCGAACTCGTAGGTGTGTCGCTCGCCGGGCTCGATCGGCGGTTGCGTCAGCTCGGGGATCCCGTCCTGGTCGTTCGGGAGGATCATCCCGTGCCAGTGCACGCCGGTCGCGAAGGGCAGGTCGTTGTCGACGATGACTCGAATCCGGTCTCCTTCGTTGACCCGCAGGGTCGGACCGGGGACGATGCCGTTGAATGCGTACGCCTGCTTGGTGACGCCGGGTTCGGTCTCGATGGTCGTCGGGGCCATGGTCAGGTGGAAGACCTTCGTCCCGTCGTCGTTGGTGTGGGGCGCCAGGTAGGTGCCGTCACCCAGTGAGGTCCCAGCCGGGGAAGACGTCGAGACCGTCTTCCCCGTCGCTGCTTTTCCCGGCGTGGCACCTCCGCTGGGGTCGTCCGGCACCTCTTGGAAGCCGTCCGAGGGTGGCGCCGTGGTGCTGGTCGTCGACGAGCCCGGGGTCGTCGTCGACGTGGTGGTCGACGGCGACGAGGACGTCGGGCTGGTGCGGCCGGGTGGCATCCGCCCCGAGGGGTCGTCGGGGACCTCCTGGAACTCCGAGCTGCTGGAGCCGGAAGGAACCGTGGTCGTCGTCGACCCGCCCGACGGGGTCGTGGTGGTCGTCGAGCCCATGGTGGTCGTGGTCGGAGCCGCCGTGGTGGTCGTCGTCGGCGCGGGGCCGTTGACGACGTGGACGGTGCCGCTCATGTAGGTGTGGATCCGGCAGATGTAGGGGACGTCGCCCGCCTCGGTGAAGGTGTGCGAGAAGGTCCCGCCCGTCTGCACATCGGGTGAGTTGAAGTCGCCGCCCTGCGGTGCATGGGGCTCGGTGTCCCGGTTGACCCAGGTGACCGTGTCGCCGACCGACACCGTCACGTCGACCGGTTGGAAGGTGAAGTCCTTCATCTCGACGGTGTGAGTGGCCGCGTGCGACGTGCTCGCCCTGATCGCCAGGAGGCTGCACGAGAGCAGCACCATGACGGCCACGGCGAGCCATCGTCGCAACGTCGGCGATGTCTCCATTCGTTCGATCAGCAAACGGATCTCTCCTCTTGAGGTGGGCCGGTCACGCCGGCGGTTGTTGGGACACCAGGAGCGCGGTGAGCGCGAAGACCACGGCGATGAGGCCGAGCTCGATGGCGATCCACGTCGTGAGCGGGCGCACGAGGGTCCCCGTCGACGTGGCGAGCTTCCGGCGCACGTGGTCGCGACTGCGCCGCGCGATGACGAGCAGGGCGAGCACGACCACGACCTTGAGCAGCAGGACTCGGCCGTACTCGGTGGTCACGAGGCTGCGGACCCCGCCGACGAGGCCGTCGGCGAGCACCAGGCCAGCGACCAGGACGGCAGCGACGGCGACGGTCGCCAGCTGCGAGAAGCGCGGGAGGACGGCGACGAGCTCCTCGCGCCTGCGTCTCGGGAGCACGAAGGCGACGAGCATCACCAGGCCGCCGAGCCACACGCTCACCCCCGCGGTGTGCACGAGCCGGGCCCACGCCTCGATGCCGCCCTCGTCGCCGCTGTGGCCGAGGAGCACCACCGTCTCGAACAGGCCGAACGCGACGGCCACGCCGATGCCGCACAGCGCCGTCGTGCCGGCGCCCCGCTGTCCGAACGACCGCAGTCGGGCAATGAGGCCACCCGCCATGGCGAGCAGCACGATCCGGGCCAGGGCGACCTTGCCGAAGCGGAAGTCGAGCATCGTCCGCAGGTGCGCCGGCGTGAGTGCGTCACCGAGGCCGATGCCGATCGCGACCGCGTGTTGCTCGGTCGCCAGCACGAACGACGCGACCGCGGCGGCGACGGCCGCGCCCCACAGCAACTGGCGGGTGGCCCGTGACGATGCGCCCTGGGGCCACACCGATGCGACGAAGGCGATGCCACCGACCAGGGTGGCGAGCGATGCGTCGAGCACCACCCGAGCGGCGCCGACCGGGAGGTCGGTGCCGTGACCGTGCGACGTCGACGTCGCCTCGCTCGTCGCCGGGGGAGGGGTCCTGGCGAGGGCCGGCGGCTCCGTCGCCGTCTCGGGCGTGGCGGGTGCGCCGGGAACGGGAGGGAGGTCGAGCGAGAACGGGACCGCGCCGACGTCCGGGTCGCCGTCGGTGGCCACCACGTGGAACCCGATCTGGTAGGCGCCGCTCGTGATCGCGGGCACCGCCGCCTCGAGGGCCTTGGCGTCGCCGCCCGGGTGCGTCGCCTGACCGAGGTCGAGGACCTCGCCGTCGCGCTCGAGCCACAGGTGGCTCCCCGCCGCCTCCACGTCCTCCGAGAACCGGAGGGTCACGCGGGACAGCGACCGCACGGTGCTCCCGGCGGCGGGGTCGCTGGAGACGAGGTCGGTGTGGGCCGCCGCGGGGTGGTTCCAGCCGAGGGCGACGACCGCGAGGGTGACGAGGCAGAGCGCAAGGCCGGCCCGCCGGGTGCGTCCGATTCGTTCCATTCGTCCCATCACGGGACGCAGTAGACGCGGGCCGCGGTTTCCGGTCGGTGTGTCCGGGGTGAACCGTCAGCGGCGAAACGCTGTCAACGCCGAAGTGTGTCCGTCGGCACTCGGGCGCGCGGCAGGGGTCTCAGGCGCGGCAGGGCGTGACGTCGCCGTCGATCAGGTAGCCGCGGCCGTTGACGGTACGGATCCCGAGACCGGTCTTGGCCAGGCGCCGCCGCAGCCGGCCGATCGTCGTCTCGACCACCGACGGGTCGACGGGCTCGTTGCGCCACACCGAGGCGAGGAGGTCCTCGCGCAGGATCGTGCGGCGGGCGACGAGCAGGCGGGCGAGCACGTCGGCCTCGCGGTCCGACATGAGGACCCTCGTGCCCTTGCCGGCGACGAGCCGCCGCTGCACGACGATCGACGCGGTCGACGTCTCGACGTGATGGTGGCCGCTCTCGTGGAGGGCGGCGACCGTGGCCTGCACGACGGCGCCGAGCAATGGCCGTTCGGGCTGCCACGGGTGGACGCCGAACGTCTCGACGAAGGCTCGAGCGGTCACGTCGCCGACGCACACCACGGCGACCGGGCCGCGCAGCGCGCCGTCGACGCGCTCGGCGAGGCCGTCCACGCGGGCCAGCTCCGAGAGGTTCTCGACCGCGGCGCGGCTCGTGAAGGTCACCACGGAGACCCGCTCATCGGCGATGCTGCGCAGGACGCGGCGCGCCGGCGTGAGGTCGTCCGGCCACGCCAGCTCGTACGGCGCGACGGCGGTGACCTCGGCCCCCGACCCGACGAGCCGGCCGAGTGCATCGTGCATGGGCGCGCCGGGGAGCTGGAACACGACGTGCGCACCGTCGAGCGGCTGCCGTTGGAGGAGGTCGACGAGGGGCTCGGTGCGCCCGGATGGTTCGACGAACCAGGGGTGCAGGCCGGCCTCGGAGACGGCGCCGACCACCTTCGGTCCGCGCGCGAGCACCCGTGCGTCGCGCAGCGCGTGCAGGAGCGCGTCCATCTCGCCGGACGAGGCTGCGGCATGGAACCAGCTGCGCATGCCGATCCCGGTGGTGGCGACGACGAACTGCGGGGGCCGGTCGACGACGGCGCGCGTCGCGGCTCGGAGTGCGCCAGGATCCTCGACGACCCGGGTGCGCACGAAGGCGCCGCGCGTGACGGTCGCGCCTTCGCGTTCGAGGTGCGCGGTGAGCTCGTCGCTACGACGGTGCCCCGTGAGCGCGATGGCGTGGCCGGCGAGCGGGGGCACGCTTCCGCATGGCAGGACGAGGTCGCCAGCCATGGTCGGCATGGCGGCATTGTCCGATTCAGCCGGTTTCGGCTGGGTTACGCCCCGGGGAACGCTCGTCGATGCAGCGCTGACACCGGCGTGCTCGCGGGTGTGAGCGGACTCGTGTCGCGGCGCGACGTCGTCGTACATTTCCGGGCCATGGATCTCCAGGGAGCTGCAGCGATCGTCTCCGGTGGCGCGTCCGGTCTGGGTGAGGCGACCGCCCGGGCCCTCGCCGCCGCCGGCGCAACCGTCACCATCGCCGATCTGAACGA
>Ga0075365_10001581_pt1 | contig 10465 bp, 6 predicted proteins | sample EndMetdeltDD1765_FD_71387 | JGI IMG/M metagenome (GOLD analysis project Ga0075365, IMG submission 71387) | Populus endosphere microbial communities from Tennessee, USA - Endosphere MetaG P. deltoides DD176-5 | ecosystem: Host-associated > Plants > Roots > Endosphere | place: USA: Tennessee... | reverse complement strand
GACGGAGCCGACGGAGCAACAGGCCCAGCCGGAGCCGACGGAGCCGACGGAGCCGACGGAGCCGACGGAGCCACAGGCCCCGCAGGCCCCACCGGTACGAGCGGCTATGAAGTCATCACCGCCCTCTTGCAGGTTCCGCAGAGTGGCGGGAACGCCTTCTCCGGCACCGCGACCTGCACCACCGGCAAACACGCCCTGGGCGGCGGGTTCATTCCCACCAACACCGGACAGCAGGCTGCGGCCATCGTCGGGTCTGGGCCAACCGCGGTGAACACTGCCTGGACGGTCAGCGCTCGCACGGGCGGCGCGGCGTCGGACATCACCGTCTACGTCATCTGTGCGACCACGAGCTGATTCGAATGCAGTTCTGGGAGGCTCGGTCCGTTCTCGCGGCCCGAGCCTCCCAATTTCGATGGACACGAGCGTTCAGTTGCTCGCGAGGAGTTCGTGGTCGAGCTCGACGAACTCGACGATGAGGTCGGCGAACTGGCCCGCGATCAGGCGGCTGTACGCGCTGGAACTGGTGTGCGCCTCATACGCCGCCTGGTCGGCGAAGTGCTCGACGAACAGCAGGTAGTCCGGCCGATTCTGGTCGTGGTAGACGCGGAACGAAAGCGTGCCGGGTTCTGACGCAGCGACGATCGGTGCGAACTCGCGCACGATGTCGTCAGCCTTGGCCTGACAGCCTGGCTTGAGCTCGATTGGAAAGACCTTGGACAGCATGGACGTTCTCCTTGTTGAGGTGAAGTGCCATCGTCCACCGGTCGAGCGCTTGCGTCTGGCCGGATCCGGTCGCGGACCGGCCGGATTCGGACATGCGATGAGTGATGTCCGAATCCGGCCAGCCCGATGCATCGGATGCGCCCAGAATTGTCACAATGACGACGTACTCTGCCGTGCGCACGACGGGCATCTATTGCCGGCCTGGCTGTGGCGCCCGCCCGCGTGCAGACAACGTCACGACGTTCGAGCTGGCCGCGGCCGCCGAGGCCGCCGGATACAGAGCTTGTCTCAAGTGCCGGCCGTATCGGGTCGCCGGTCCGGTCAGCCCAGGTGCGCCGGAGCTGGTGTGTCGGGCGGTGCAACTCATCATCGCCGGCACGCTCGACGAGCACACGGAGGCGGCCCTCGGGCAGCGCCTGGGTGTGTCCGCACGCCATCTGCGCCGGCTGTTCAACGAGCACCTCGGCGTGACACCGACTCAACTCGCGCACTCGCGTCGCGCCCACTTCGCCCGACGGCTCCTCGATGACTCCGACCTCTCCATCGCCCAGATCGCGTTTGCATCCGGCTTCGGCAGCATCCGCCATTTCAACCGGGCGATGAGCGACGTGTTCCGGTCGTCGCCTCGCGACCTGCGCGAACGGCGGCGGCGCAACGATCGACTGATCGCCGACGGCGGGCTCAGGCTGCGAATGCCGTTCAACCCTCCGTTCAATTGGCACGCGACCGTGGGCCACCTCGCACGGCGAGCAATCCCCGGCGTCGAATCCGTGAATGACGGAACGTATCGGCGCACGATCACGCTCGATGGAGCACCCGGCGTGCTCGAGGTCGAGGCAGGGGGTAGCGATCACCTCCTCTTGCGCGCCCACCTCCCGTATTGGGAAGGCTTGATCCACATCGTCGAGCGAGCCGCACACATGCTCGGGATCGATTCTGACATCACGGACGGCGAACGACATCTCGCCGATGATCCCGTGCTCGCCGCGATCGTTCATCAGCAGCCAGGTCTGCGAGTGCCCGGCGCTTGGGCACCGTTCGAGATCGGGGTGTTCGAGATCATCAATCAGACCGTCGATCGTGAATCCAGTCGCTCCGCGATCGCTGCGATCGTTCGCGCTCATGGCGCTCATGTTGCGGGATTGACGCACGGCCTGACACACACGTTCCCGTCGGCCGAAACGTTGGCCGATGCGAGCCTGGCCAGGAGCCGGCTACTCCCGAGGTCGACTGCGCGCGCCGTGGTGGAGTTCGCCGCCGCGGTGGCAGCGGGGGCAGTTCGCCTCGATGGCACGGCCGACCTCGATCAACTGATCGCCTCGATCGGCGCGGTTCCCGGAGTGGACGAGAACACCGCACAGCACGTTGCACTGCACCTCGGCCACCCTGACGCGTTTCCGTCGGGGGCCGGCACGCACGCCGCCGTCAGCGAAGCGTGGCGGCCGTGGCGGGCCCTCGCCGCGACCCACCTCATGGTCCACGCCGAGGGACTCGCCACAGCACAGCTGCAACGGGCGTAGCGGCGGGTTCAACGCGCCCAGCAGGGGCGGACAGCTTCGGCCGTCACCGACCGTTCGCGAACGATGGTACGGTCGCGCCGATGGTCCGCGGCGGTGGTACCGAAAGCCAGTCGTGAGCACAGCCGCGGAGCGAGCGTTCAAATCGACGACTCGTCGGGCCGGCCAGTTCACGCTGCTGCTCGACGCTCAGTTCGACATCCTGTGGCACTGCGACTCGGTCACGGCGATCCTCGGCTGGTCTGAGCTCGTCGGACGGAGCGCGATCGAGTTCGTCCATCCAGAAGACCTCGCTGTCGCGCTCGAGACGATGTACCAGATCAACCACCTCGCCCAAGCCTTCGACTATCTCGACCCATCACATCTGCCCGAATCGGCCGACGTCCGCGTCCGCGACGCCGATGGAACGTGGCACATGTTCGAAGCCACGACGTTCAACCACCTCGACGACCCAGAAGTCAACGGTGTCCTCTGTTGCTGTCGGCTCGTGCGCGATCGCTCGGACATCGCCCGCTCGATCGAGCTCCTCGGATCGGGGGCCGACGTCGATGTTGTTCTACCGGTCGTTGCCCGCCTGGCCGATCGCTGCCTGGGGCGCACAGCGCGCACGTCGTTTGCGTGGCGTCAGGGCGAGCAGGTGCACGTCGTCACCGCCGGCGGCGAGCCCAGCATCGACCACCGTCTCGCTGGCGCGGCCGGCCTCGTCTGGCCGTTGCACATCGTCGAGCCGATCACGTTCACCGACCTCGACGACTCGCGCCTCGGCGGGCTCGGCAATGTCGCCCGCGCCGCTGGGTACACGGCAGCCTTCCTCTGCCCGATCGACGCCCCCACTGGTCCGGAGATCATCGGCGCGATGCTGGCGTGGGGGCAGTCCACGATGGAGTTCAAGGCTCCCCGTCAGTCTCCGATCCACGTTGCCTTGCGGCTGGCGGCTCTGGCGATTGCCGACAGTCGGACCAAGCGCGATCTGCGCTGGGCGGCTGCCCACGACGGGCTGACCGGGTTGGTCAACCGGGCCGAGTTCGCGCGGTGCTTGGAGGCGATGGCGGCCGCCACCGACATCGTGTTGCTCTACATCGACCTGGACGACTTCAAGCCGATCAACGACGTCCACGGCCACGCGGTCGGCGACTCCGTCCTGATCGAGGTCGGTCGGAGGATCCGGAGTGTGATCGGCGAGCACGACATCGTGGGTCGACTCGGCGGCGACGAGTTCGCGGTCGTCTGCGCCGAGACGAGCAACCCGGTGCATGGTCGCAACATCGGGGACGCGATCGTCTGCGCGGTCCGAGAGCCGATTCACGTTCACGGGCTCGAGGTCAGCGTCGGCGCCTCCGTCGGGGTCGCGGTCGGCGCGCAACCGTTGATCCCCGCCCAGTTGATGCAACGCGCCGATGACGCGCTCTATCTCGCCAAGACCTCCGGGAAGAACACGGTCCGCTTCGCCGGTTGACGAGTCCGAACTGACCAGACACGCCAACCCGGCGAGGTCTGCCGCCGCGATTCGCGGTTTCCGTTTGGTGGTACGGTCCGCGCGATGGTTCCGGGCGCAGGCGCTGTCCGACGTCGTGCGGCCGCCGTCGTCGACGTGGTCCACAACCGCGACCTTCTGCTGTTGCAGATCGGTTGGGGCATGTTCTTCCTCGTCGACTGGACGTCACTCGTTGCCGTGTCCGTGTGGGCCTACCGGCACAGCGGCACAGACGCTGTCGCCCTGGTCGGGCTGGCGCGCTTGCTGCCCGGTGCGATTGCTCTTCCGTTCGGCGCGTGGGCCGCGGATCGGTTCCCTCGTCGGAACCTGGTCGTCATCGTCGACGCGGCACTGACTGTGATCTTCGCCGCGCTTGCGATCGCAGTGCGGACGGGCAGCCCCGCTGGCGTGATCTACACGCTGATCGGGATCGCCAGTGTTGCCGCCGCACCGTTCAGACCAGCGCAGCTGGCCCTCGTGCCCCTGCTCGCACGGTCGTCCCGCGAGCTGGTCGGTGCGAACGTCGCCGCCGGAATGCTCGAAGGGTTGGCCACGTTCGCCGGTCCAGCGCTGGCCGGGCTCCTGCTCTTGGCGACTGGCCCATGGATGGTGCTCGGGCTGTCGTCGTTGTCCGCAGCAGGTGGGTTGATCGCGATCTCGACGATCACGGTGACAGTCGATCCCTCGAAAGCCGAGGGCACCGACCACGTCCGACCGAAGGAGGCGCTCCTCGGAGGTCTCACCGAGCTGCGCCACGACCACGACGTCGCACTGATCGTGGTCGGATTCGTCTGCCAGGTCTTGGTCCGCGGGTTCCTGACCGTGTTGCTGGTCTCGATCTCGTTCAAGCTGTTGCACCTCGGCAACAGCGGCGTCGGTTGGCTGTCGGCGACGATGGGCATCGGCGGGATCATCGGCTCGGTGTGTGCCGTGACGTTGACCGGCCGCCGAAAGCTGGGGCGGCCGTTCGCGTTCGCACTCGTTCTGTGGGGGTTGCCGATCGCAGTCATCGGATTGGCTCCGAGCCGGTTCCTCACATTGGCCGTGCTCGCCGTTGTCGGCCTGGCGAACTCCCTGCTCGACGTCAGCGGATTCACGCTGCTCCAACGGTTGGGCAACGACCGCGCCTTGGGCCGGGTCTTCGGCGTGTTGTACACCTTCGGCATCGCCGCGGCCGGGCTCGGATCTCTGCTGGTGCCTGTGCTCGTCTCCGCGCTCGGCCTGCGACCGGTGTTGCTCATCGTTGGTTCGATCCTGCCGTTGTTCGCGCTCGTGTCGCTGCGGTGGATCGACCGAATCGACGCCAACAGCCAGCCGCCGTCAGAGTTGCTGCGAGTGATGGAAGCGATACCGCTCCTCGCTCCGCTTCCACCGACGATGCTGGAGAAGCTCGCTCGTCACGCCAACACGATCACGGTTGCAGCCGGAACGACCATCGTCACCGAAGGTGAGGCCGGCGACCTCTTCTACGCGCTGATCGACGGTGAAGCTGTTGTTACCCAGCACGGCGCGCCACGGCGGACGTTGCAGCGCGGCGACCACTTCGGCGAGATCGCGCTCCTTCACGACGGCATGCGAACAGCGACGATCACTGCGACCGAGCCAGGGCGCCTGTTGACGCTGTCCCGCCAGGACTTCCTCGAATCAGTGTCTGGCAGTGAACCGGCCTTCTCGGTTGCGACGCAGGAGGTCGAGCAGCTCCTCGACGGCGACGACCTCGACGCGGCGCGACGGCCGAACGATTGACGACACAGTAGGGTCGGCGTCGTCCCCGTCAGTCTCCAGCGTGAGGAAGCGCCCCGTGCCGTCGTGGGTCCTAGCCATCGATTTCGGAACGAGCTACACCGTCGCCGCGGCGCGGGTGGAAGGGCGCGCCCCGGAGATCATCGAGATCGCAGGCGAACGGCGGATGCCGTCCGTGGTGATGGTCGAGGCAGGTGGTGAGATCTTCGTCGGCCGCGCCGCCGAAGACCTGTCCGTCACGAATCCGGGAAGCACCTTGCGGGCCCTCAAGAACCGGCTCGGTGACCAGATCCCGGCGATCCTCGGTGGCCGCCCGCATCAAGTGGTGACGCTCGTCGCCGCGTTGCTGCGCGAGGTCTTCGACGAGACCGTGGTGCAGATGGGCGAAGCACCGGCCGCTGTGCACCTGACCCATCCCGCGGCCTGGAACCAGCCGCGGATCAACCGCCTGATCGAGGCCGCGGCCAAGGCGGGCTTGCCGAAGCCGCTGCTCGTTCCCGAGCCCGTCGCCGCCGCGCTGTCGTACGCGGCCGATGTCGGCCTCGCGCCAGGCCAGCCGATCGTGATCTACGACCTCGGTGGAGGCACCTTCGACGCCGCGGTCGTCACCGCCCAGGGTACGGGCTTCACCGTCATCGGACGACCGACCGGCGACCAACACATCGGCGGCGAGCTGTTCGACGAGTTGGTGGTCAACCACATCGGGGAGGCACTCGCGCCGGATGTGTGGGAGTCGATCCAGGTTGGCAACGATCCGCTGTGGCGTCAGGTCGGCGCGGCCTTGCGCAACGAAGCGCGCAAGGCCAAAGAAGCGCTCTCGGCGCACCCGTACGCGAACGTGTTGATCCCACTGCCCGCCGGTCTGCAACAGGTGCGCATCACCCGTGACGAGTTCACCGCGATGGTGCGACCATATGTGGCCGAAACCATCGCGACGTTACGGCGATGCATCGCCGACGCGGGCGTGGCTCCGGAACGGCTGGCCGGCATCTCGCTCGTCGGTGGCTCGAGCCGATCGCCGATCGTCGAGGACATGGTTCGAGAAGCGTTCCCGATGGTTCCGATCAGCCGTCGAGGTGACCCGAAGGCGACGGTGGCTGCCGGAGCGACGCTGGCCGAGGCGCCGAGTGATGCGACGCCCGGCCTGTGGCGCAGCCCCGCGACCCAGGAGGCCTCACCCGGAACCGCACCCCAGCGCGTTCGACTCGCGCCGCCGCCGTTGTCCGATCCACCCAGTCCGGCGCTTTCGAATCCGCCTGTCACCCCGCCGCCGACACCCGTGCCGACTCCCCTGTCGACACCCCCGGCGGCCCCGGCGGCCCCGGCGGCGAACGTGACCCCGGCCGCTCCTGCGCCGAACGCGGCCCCGGCGGCACCCCAGGTCCCGGACCCGACCCCGAGCTCTCCACCGGTGACCGAAGCGGTGGCTGTCGCTGGATCGCTGCAGCCCGAGCCGTCCCGAATGGCACGCGGTCCGCGACGAGCGCTCTTCGTCGTGCTCTCACTGTTGGTTGTCGCCGCCGTCGTTGTCGGGATCGTGATCGCAACTCGGTCCGGCGACGACACCGATCGTGACGCCGGGTCGACCGAATCCGCCGGTTCCGCCCTTTCCACCGGGCCAACCTCCGTCGTCGACTCGGCCGTGACGAACAGCACCGGGCCGAACGGCTCCGACCCAGACACCACCGCGACCGACAACACCGGAACTGTCAACACAGCGACCGACAACACCGCGACCGACAACACCGCGACCGACAACACCGGGACCGGCAACGCCGGAGGCGGCACAACCACGCCGGACACCGTCGCCGGGCCGCCGGTCGGAACGGAGTTGGAGAAGCTCGTCCGCCACAAGGCCGAGGTCGTCTCGGCCGGGTTCAGCCCGGACAGCAGATCGCTCGTCACCGCCGGCCTCGACGGACTCGCCATCATCTGGAACGTCGCCGACGGTGAGGAGCACGCTGTGCTCGCGGGGCACTCCGGCGAGGTCTACTCGGCCGTCTTCAGCCCGGACGGCACCACCATCGCCACCGCCGGCGCGGACGGGACGGTGCGACTGTGGGAAGCCAAGTCGGGCAAGTCGCTGTTCGTCTTCACCGGTCACGACGGCCCGGTGCACCAGGTGCGCTACAGCCCGGACGGCGGCTCGTTGCTCAGCGCCGGCGCCGACCACACCGTGCGGCTCTGGGACATCGGCTCAGGTCGCCAGACCGCTGACTTCGCCGGGCCGACCGGCGACGTGTACTTCGCCGAGTTCAGCCCCGACAGTCGATACGTGGTCGCCGGCGGCGAGGACAACATCGTGTGGGTGTGGAGCGTCTTCGCGGCCAACGAGCCGCTGATCCTGGAAGGGCACACCGCTCCCATTCGCTCGGGACAATTCAGCCCCGACGGAACGCTGGTCGCGTCGGGAAGCGACGACGAGACGACCAAGGTGTGGGACGCGGCGACCGGCGCGTTGATCTACGACCTCGGCTACAACGAAGGCGGTGTGTCGTCGACGACGTTCAGCCACGACGGTGCCCGCGTGATGTCGACCGGTGCCGACAGCACGGCCGCGATCTGGGATGTGGCCACCGGCAACTTCCTGGGCGACCTGCACCACGACGATGCGGTGCCGAACGCCGAGTTCAGCCCGGACGACAACGAGGTCGTCACCGCCAGCGTCGACGGCACCGCAAAGATCTGGGATGTCTCGACCGACAAGATCGGCACGGAGATCACCACGCTGCAGGTCGGTTCGCCGCTCGCCGGCGCGGCGTTCAGCCCGGACGGCCGGGTGATCGTCACGTTCAGCGAGAATGCGACCGCGACGCTGTGGGCCAACTGACAAGGCGCACACCGCGCCGTCAGATGAACAACAGCGCCGGTTCCTCGAGCAAGGTCTTGATCCGTTGGATGAAGGTGGCCGCGTCCCAACCATCGATGACGCGGTGATCGAAGCTCGACGACACGTTCATCATCGTCCGTGGCGCGAATGCTGCGCCGTCCCACACTGGTCGTGTCTGCATCTTGTTGATACCGACGATCGCGACCTCGGGATGATTGATGATCGGCGTGGTCGCCAGACCGCCCAGCGCTCCGAGCGACGTGATCGTGATCGTCGAACCGGTCGACTCGTCGCGAGTCATCGTGCCGTCGCGAGCTGCCGTGGTGACGCGCTTCAACTCCTCGCCTGCCTCCCACAGGTCCATCGCCTGTGCGTCGCGGACGACCGGGACGATCAGCCCGTTCGGTGTCTGCGTGGCGATGCCGATGTGGACCGCCGAGTGCGTCGTCAGCACCTGTGGCTGGGCCTCGTCGTCGAACGTGGCGTTGAGGTTCGGTTGCTCGGCGACGGCGATCACGATCGCGCGCATGACGAAGGGCAGCACGGTGACCCGCTGGCGGTCGGGATGTGCAGTCGCCAGCGACAGACGCAGGTGCTCGAGTTTGGTCATGTCGATCTCGTCGACATAGGTGATGTGCGGGATCCGCCAGGCGGTCGTCATGCGCGCTGAGATCCGTCGCCGCAGCCCGATCAGCTGATCCGGCGAGCTCGACGCGGCGGGAGGTCGATGCGACGACCGTGACGTGATGTGGCGGTCGAGGTCGGCATGGGTCACTCGACCGTCAGGACCGGAGGCGGTGACCCGGTCGAGATCGATGCCGAGTGCGCGCGCCCGCTCGCGAACCGCCGGAGCCGCGGCGACCGCCGTCGCCCGCGTGTCGCGTCGTTGGTCGGCCTCTACCGGCTCGGCGGCCGACGCTGCCGGCGGCGCGACGGGGGGCGATTCGATCGCCGTCGCGGGCGCTGTTGAGACGAGTGGTGTTACTGGCACCTCAGGTGCGGCCGACGGTGCCTCCACCGCCGCCTCCTCCTCCGCCGGTGGTGCGTCACCACCGACGTCGATGCCGAAGAAGTCGCTGCCGACGGCGAGGACGTCGCCGGGGGCGCCCCGCACAAAGGTCACCGTGCCGGCAACGGGGGCATAGATCTCGACCGTTGCCTTGTCGGTGAGCACCTCGGCGATGACGGTGTCAGAGGTGACGGCATCGCCGACCGACACCAACCACGACACCAGCTCGGCCTCGGCAATTCCCTCACCCACATCGGGAAGTCGGACGGTTCGAACACTCATGAGCGTGTCTCCATCGTCATCCGCATCGCCGCGCCGACGCGGGCCGGTCCGGGGAAGTAGTCCCACTCGTGGGCGTGTGGATAGGGCGTATCCCATCCGGTGACGCGGACGATGGGTGCTTCCAACGACCACAGCACGTGCTCTTGCACGACGGCACAGAGCTCGGCGCCGAAACCCGAGGTCAGCGTCGCCTCATGGGCCACGACGCATCGGCCGGTCTTGCGCACGGACTCGACGATGGTTTCGACATCGAGCGGTACCAGGCTGCGCAGGTCGATGATCTCTGCGTCGATGCCCGTCTCCGCCGCGGCCGCCTCGGCGACGTGCACGAGCGTGCCGTACGTCAACACCGTGACGTCGCTCCCGACGCGGTGAACACGCGCGACTCCGAGCGGCACGGTGTACTCACCCTCGGGTACTTCGCCGAGCGGATGCGCCGACCACGGCACGATCGCCCGCTCGTGGTGTCCGTCGAACGGGCCGTTGTAGAGGCGCTTGGGCTCGAGGAAGATCACCGGGTCGTCATCGTTGATCGCGGCGATCAGCAAACCCTTGGCGTCGTACGGGTTCGACGGGATCACCGTCTTGAGGCCGGACACGTGGGTGAAGATCGCCTCCGGGCTCTGCGAGTGCGTCTGCCCACCGAAGATGCCGCCGCCTGTCGGCATCCGGATCGTGATCGGCGCGGTGAAATCGCCGGCGGACCGATGCCGCAGCCGCGCGGCCTCGGAGACGATCTGATCGTAGGCGGGGTACACATAGTCGGCGAACTGGATCTCGACGCAGGGCCGCAATCCGTACGCGGCCATGCCGATCGCTGCGCCGACGATGCCGCTCTCGTTGATCGGCGCATCGAAGCAGCGGTCCTTGCCGAAGCGTTGCTGCAG